>FTIZ01752003.1_pt1 | contig 47374 bp, 48 predicted proteins | sample 1658381 | NCBI WGS metagenome assembly FTIZ01 (sample SAMEA3914822, study PRJEB12502) | metagenome | biome: forest; material: soil | place: USA | collected 2012-03-12 | depth 0.1 m
CCGAGCGAGCCGGTGGAGATGGTCTCGACAATCATCTTGTCCTGCTGGCCGAGTTTCATGATCGAACCCTTGCCAAAGGTCTTTTCAATCTGTTGCAGGGCGCTATCGAGCGCCTTTTTCTTTTCGCTGGATTGGGCGGCGGTAGGGGATGCTTTGGGGGCGGCGGCCATGGTTTGCTCCTCATGGGTTCTGGTTGCTATAAGCAGTACACGCCAAGCCGCCCACATTCAACGGAAAAAACGCCTTATCCCCAAGGATTTCCGCGGCCCCCAGATTTTTGTCCCAAAAATCAAACGCTAATGATTGAAATTATTTTCAGTAGGACCGGCGGAAGATGAGGGCACAGCTCAGGCTGGTGTTGCTGAGGGTGTAGGTGGCGGTAAAGCTGTTGCTGGCCGTAGAGTTATTGCAGGTGTTGGAGGTGATGTTGGATACCATGGTGACAACACCACCGATGGCGGGCATGCCGTCATCCATTTTAGTATCGATGTTCCAGGCTTCTTCAGGTTTGAAAATCGGACCTGATACCCATGCATTCGTGGCAGGAGCGCCAATGGCAAAGGCATTGCCATAATCGCCGTCATAGATGCCGCCACCCGTCGCTATGCCCCAGCCAAAGGTGAACCACAGTGCTCCGCTGAGTTTCGATGGCGGACTATTGAGGGTTGTAGAGACGAAGCTGCCGGTATCGACGCCGGTATAGTTGCCCTCGATCAGCCCGGCATTGGCGAGATGCTGCCAGAAGCGATAATCCTCATCAACTACGGCACCGATAAAGCCGACGTTTTCTACCCTGCCATCGCCATTACCATCACAGGTCTGAGTGCCGGTGCCGACAGTAGTGCGGCAGGTGGCGGGCGTGGCGTTGGCGACGCCCCAGAAGGCGGTGGCATTGGGCATATCGCCAGGCAGGGCGAAGTATTTATCGCGGAATGAGCGGGCAGCGGCGGTATAACGGCTATATTCGGTGGCAACGGCGCGCAGCTGCGCCGCGCGAATGAGGCTCTGGCCTGCCAGAATGCCACCCGTCAGCAGGCCGAGAATGACCAGCACGATGGAAAGTTCGACGAGGGAGAATGCGGCGCGTTGCTTCATGCGGGAATTATAATGGACTGGGACTTGGGCAGCAACTTATTCTGCTGCTTTGGCATCCAGCACTTCCTTCACCTTGCTGGCGAGCTGCTTCAGGGTGAAGGGCTTAGGCAGGAAGTTGAATTTGCGCTCGGTGCCGAACGTGTCGGCGAAGGCTTCCTCGGCATAGCCGGAGATGAACACCACTTCGATGCTCTTCATGCGTTCGGCATGGTCGCTATAGAGGGTGGTGACCATTTTCGGGCCGTTGATGCCGGGCATCACCACATCGGAGATGATCAGGTCGATGGGGCCGGTATGTTCGGTGAACACTTCCAGCGCGTTCTCGCCAGAATCTGCCTCCAGCACCTCGTAACCTTTGTTACGCAGGGCGCGGGCGGCGAAGATGCGCACGGGGGTTTCATCCTCCACCAGCAGAATGGTGGCGCTGCCGGTCATATCGCCGCCGGCTTTTTCTTCGGTGGCGGCGGTGGTGGTTTCCTTCAGCTCCGGCTCGAAATGCTTGAGGTAGAGGCAGAAGCTGGTGCCGGTGCCTATCTGCGTGCGCACGAAAATATAGCCGCCGGATTGTTTGACGATGCCATAGCAGGTGCTGAGGCCCAGCCCCGTGCCGCTGCCCACTTCCTTGGTGGAGAAGAAAGGCTCGAATACGTTCTTCACGATCTCGGGCTTGATGCCGGTGCCGGTATCCTCGATTTCCACTAGCACATATTTACCGGGAACGATGACTTCATCCTCCGTCGGGGCGATCAGGTCTTCCGGCAAATCATCCGGCGATTTCAGCTCGACATTGCTGGTGCGGATGCTGAGGGTGCCGCCTTCCTTCATCGCGTCGCGCGCGTTGACGGCGAGGTTGATGATCACCTGTTCCAGCTGGCCCTGGTCGGCCTTCACCATGCCGAGGTCGCGGCCATGGGTCATTTTCATCTGGATGTTTTCGCCGATGAGGCGGCGGATCAGGTTGCTCAGCTCGGCCAGCACATCGGTGAGGTCGATGGTTTTGGGTTGCAGCGTCTGCCGGCGCGAGAAAGCCAGCAGCTGGCGCACCAGGTTGGCGGCGCGGTTGGCGTTCTGCTTGATCTGCATGATGTCGGCGAATGAGGGGTCGCCGGCCGGGTGGCGCATCAGCAGCAGGTCGCAGAAGCCGATCATGGCGGTGAGCAGGTTGTTGAAGTCATGCGCCACGCCGCCGGCCAGCTGGCCGATGGCCTGCATCTTCTGGCTGTGGGCGAAGCGCATCTCGAGGTTTTTCTGCTCGGTCTGGTCGAACAGGTGCAGCATGGCCACCGGCTCGTAGCCGCCGCCGGGGTGCATCAGCGTCATGTAGGTGAAGGCGTTCACCACCTCGCCATTTTCCAGGCGCAGGGTGAGCGACAGGGGCGGCACGGCGCCATCGTCCTGCCACAGTTTGCTGAAGGCGTCGGTGAAGCGCGGGCGGTCTTCCTGGTCGATGAATTCGATGAGACGGATGGTGCGGCCATCCGGCATGGTGCCCTGCATCAGCTGGCGGAAGGCGCTGTTGGCTTCAATAATTTCGCCGTCGCGCGCCAGGTGCAGGATGGCGATGGGCGACAGCTCGATGAAGCTGTTAATGTCGAGCCCAGTGACGGTGGCGCCGGTGAAGGAGACGGGATGGTTCATCTATGCCCCCAGCGGTAATACCGTGCCGGTGGCGCCGGTCAGCTTGCCATCCTGGTCGCGGATAGGAATCTGCAGCAGCTCGACGCGCAGCAGCAGGCCCTGCTTTTTCTGCAGCAGCGCCTCGCCCTTATATTCGCTGAGCGTATAGTCGTCCGGCACCGGCTGGCCGTTCAGCTGGTAGAACAGGCGATAGATGGCGATATGCGCATCGAGCAGTTCGCTGGGCTTATAGCCGAGCATGATCTCCAGCGCCGGGTTCACATATTCCAGCCGGCCGAAATTGTCGGTGACATAAAGGCCGATGGGGCTGTTGCTCAGCAGATGGTCGAGCTTGTCGGCGCTGGTGGTACGCAGCACGTCGGGCATCAGCTGGGTGCCGGCGCGCTGGCCGCGATATTCCCGCCCGCGGATGACGGCGAACCCGCCCGGACGCGACAGCGGCTCGACGGTGAGGATGAACTCGCGTGTCTCGCCGCCTGCCTTGATGGGGAACACCAGCCGCTCGCTGGAACCGCCATAGATAGCGCCCATGATACGCTCGCGGTCGGCCTTGGTGACGCCGCCGGCCTCGAACACGCCTTCCAGCGCCTGTGCCTCGCTATAGGCGAAGTTGGGGAACACGTCGCGCAGGCCCTTGTCGGCATAGACAATGGTGCCGTCGCGCCGCACGAACAGGCAGAAGTTCGAGCCCTGCGCTGCCGCCTGGGCGAACAGCATGTTCTGGTATTCGGTGGCCATTACCAGGTCGAGGCTCTGCTGCTTGCGGTAAACCACGAAGAAGCACAGCACGCCGACAATCGCCATCGAGGTGAAGGCGCTGAGCGAGCGCCCGCCCAACGTCTGTGGCGCGAAGGCCAGCACGAAAATCAGCGCGATGCAGACGCAGAAGGCAAAGATGAGGTGCCAGACCTGGTTGCGCCGTTCGCGTGGCACGAAATCCATCTGGCCGGGGCTGCTATATTCCGTCTCGTTAAAGCGCATGCAGGTAAGGTAGGGCCAGTGGAAGCGTTGGCAAGGGAATTATGTGTCGGTGGTTGGCTAAAGGCTCAAAGTCAGGCGGTTGTCACAGAACTGTCACTTCGTATCAGCAAAAAGAGATGATAGGTTCGAAAGGCGAATAAAGGAGCATGGACATGGCTGGCTGGCATGGAATGGGATACTATAAACAGTATTTGCCGGAATATGCTTCTGCATCCTCCATTGTCAGCGATTTGCACGAAAAAGGCGCGCCTGCCGACCTGGTTAAAGAAGGTAATGGCCTGGTGCTGGTTCAGATGGATTATTGGAAAGAGAATAAGCGAGGCATTAAAGCCGTCGTGGATTCTGCCGAGAAAAATGCGCAGGCGCTCTATCGCTGATTATTTCTTCTTCATTTTAGCCGGCGGCATGTGCACGGTCTTGGGTTGTTTGCTGAGGTCTTTGCCGCGCAGCTTGTAAACGTAACCGATCACCTTCGCCACGGCCTGGTAATGTTCGATGGGGATGTCCTCATCCACATCGGCGGTGTCGTACAGCACGCGGGCGAGGGGTGGGTTACGCACGATGATGATCTTGTGTTTCTGCGCCAGTTCGCGGATGCGCATGGCCACCTCATCCACCCCCAGCGCCACCACTTTCGGGGCAGGCATGGTAGCGGGGTCGTATTTCAGCGCTACGGAATAGTGCGTAGGGTTGGTGATCACCACATCGGCCTTGGGCACGTTGGCCATCATGCGCTTCTTGGCCTTCTCGCGGCGGATGGCGCGCAGCTTGCCCTTCACATGCGGGTCGCCCTCCTGCTGCTTATATTCGTCTTTCAGCTCCTGCTTGCTCATGCGCATCGATTTCAGGAACATGAAGCGCTGGTAGAGGTAATCGCCCACCGACAGCAGGAACAGGAAGATGCAGGCCGCCAGCAGCATCTTCTCGGCGATTTTCTGGGTGAGGTCGAGCGGTCCCAGCAGCTGCAGGCGGACGGAGCCGGCAATGCGCTGGTCGTATGGCAGCGCCAGCATCACCACGATGGTGCCGATGATGCCGACCTTCAGCAGGTTTTTCAGAAACTCGACAATCGCCTTCAGGCCAAACAGGCGTTTGAAGCCGGCCAGCGGCGAAAGTTTCTCCAGTTTCGGGGTGATGGATTCGGCCGAGAACGACCATTTGCGCTGCACTACCGCCGGCGCGATGGCGGCGATGAACGTTACCAGCAGCGGAAACATCACCACCCCGGCAAAACCCGTGAACAGCCGACGGCCGAGATGGGCGAAGGTGGCGCTGTCCATATCGATGGCGTCGGGCTGGGTGATGAAAGGTGTCAGCAGGCGGACGGTGCGGTGCGCCGTATCGGGCAGGATAACGCCGACGAAAGCGGCCAGCGCCAGCAGCATGAAAAAATGGTTGATCTCGCGGCTCGAGACCATCTGACCCTTTTTGCGTGCTTCATCCAGCTTCTTCTGAGAAGGTTCTTCGGTTTTTGAGGCATCGTCTTCGCTTTCGGCCATGTCACTGCACCGCCACGAAGTTAATCAGTTGCGTTTCCATAAAATTCGCCACGGTCTGCAGAATCACCGGCAGGCTGAGCATCAGCAGGAAAACGGCCATGAAAATCTGCAGGGGCATCATCACGAAAAATACCTGGAAGTTGGGCATCAGCCGGTTCATCAGACCGCCGCCGAGATAGAACAGCAGCGAGAAGACAATATGGGGTGCGGCAAGCATCACGCCAAGGGTGAAACTGTCGGCCATCAGCCGCGTATGCAGAATATTCATGTCCTGCACCGAGGGGAACTGGCCGGCGGGGAACACCTGGTAGCTCTGTACCAGCGCTGCCAGCACCACATGGTGCAGGTTCATGGCGAAGAAGGCGGTGAGCGCCATCAGCGTCAGCATATTGGCGATGACGGGCGATTGCGCGCTGGTCGAGGGGTCGAAAATCGAGGCCACCGCCAGCGACGACTGGCTGGCGATGATGGTGCCCGCCACATGCGTCGCCGTCAGCATCAGCCGGGTGATAATGCCGATGAAGGCGCCGATCAGCACTTCGCCGAGCATGATCACCAGCAGGCCGATGGGCATTTCGGGCATGGCGGGCATGTGGTCGCTCAGAAGCGGGGTGAGCAGCAGCGACAGCACCAGCGCGAAGATAAGGCGGATGCGCGGGTTGACATAGACTTCACCGAAGCCGGGAATGGTCATCAACGCGGTGCCGATACGGCAGAAAATGAAAAAGAAGGCGGTGATCTGCGAGACGAGAAAATAATCGAGCAGGTTGAGTGTCATGCGGCCCTACCTGGCTGTCATGGGGGCAGGGGATGATCGATGCCAACCCATCATTCTTCGATATGCTGAATGCGGGTGAAAAGCTCGTCGGTAAAATCCTGCAGTGTCTGGATCATGTAGGGCAGGGCCAGCATCATCACGATGAACATGGCCGAGATTTTCGGCACGAAGGTGAGGGTGGTCTCCTGAATCTGCGTCAGCGCCTGGATGAGCGATACGGCCAGGCCCACCACCAGCGCGGTGAGCATCATCGGCGCGGAAACAAGCATCAGCACTTTGATAGCTTCGCGCAGGATGGTGATGACGTCGGTGGCGTCCATAGGCACTTTCGGTTGGGGATGTCGTCCAGCTTCTTCTTAAACCGAAAATCGGGAGGCGAAAACCTAAATCGCCATCTTGATGATATCCTGGTACGAGCTGATCACCCGGTCGCGGATAGCGACCACGGTGTTGAGCGCGGTTTCCGCATCCGTCATCGCGGTCACCACGTCGGTGATGTCGGCCTTGCCAGCGATGGCCTTGGTGGCCACGGCTTCGCTTTTATAACCGCTGGCGGCAGCACCGCCGAGGGCCTTGCCCACCATGTCCATGAAGCTGTTGCCCTGGGTGGCGCTGGCCTGCGAAGTGCCGGTGTCGATGCCGGCGGCTTCCACTTTCTTCAGAATGCTTTCCGCGGCCTGCAGGGCGGAGGAGTAGGCGCTGGTGGCTTGGCTGAAACGGATGTCGCTCATGGTTCTCTCCTAATTAGCGCAGCAGACCGATGGTCTGGTTAAGCATGGTTTTCGAGGCGTCGATCACGTCGAGGTTGGCTTCATAGCCGCGTTTGGCCTCGCGCATATCCATCATTTCCATAATGGGGTTCACGTTGGGGGTCAGCACATAGCCGTCTTTGTCGGCCATGGGGTTGTTGGGGTCATAGCGCTGGCCGAAATTCGTCTGGTCGGTGCCGATTTTATCGACCTTCACCATGTTGGCGCCGCTTTCCTTGTCCAGCGCATCCTTGAAGGTGATGGTCTGGCGGCGGTAGGGCTGGGTGCCGTTGCGGCTGCCCACCGAATCCGAGTTGGCAATATTCTGCGAGACGACTTTAAGGCGCTGTTGCTGGGCTTCCATGCCGGAGGCCGAAATATGCATCGCATCCATCAAATCCATGATCTACTCCTATTTGCCCAGCGTGGCGCGGTACATGGTGGTGAATTTTTTATACATATTGCTCGAGAGCTGGTAGGTCTCGTCGGTGTCGTTGATCTTGGCCATCTGCTGTTCCAGCGACACGTTGTTGCCCATGGGGGTCACTTCGAACTGGTCGCTCTTATCTTTCGCCGAGGCGAAGCCCGAGCCTTCCGGCAGGGTGCCGGTGAGGTGCTTGCCCGAGGTGGTGCGCATGGCCAGACGTGCGCCTTCATCGGCCGCCATTTTCGAGAAATCGGGCTTTTTGAGGTCCACCGCGTTATAACCGGGGGTGTCCAGGTTGGCGACGTTCTGCGACAGCACCGACTGGCGCTGGGTGAGATAGCTCATCTGGCTGGTGAGCTGCTGCATGAGGGGAGACTGGGTGCTCGACATCGGGGCTTTCCTTCCTGTTGGCCGTGGCTGCCTAGCTGGGCTGGGGGAGTGCATCCCCTCTGTTAAGTGCATAATAGGCAAAAAATGCCCTGTTTGCAACTAAAATATTGATGCCCCCCTTATGAGGGGGCCGACCGGCGACCCGCGAAGCGGCGGAGGTCGGCGAAGCGAAGGGGGAATAAGCCCTCCTTCAACAATAAAACCGCTGGATGAGGAAATCTCTCTATGATATGAGAAAACCACCAGTAAGGTCATCCGCAGTACCACGTAGGTCGTCATATGCTTTATCTTTCCCGCAAACTTGGTGAATCGATCGTTATTAATAACGCGATCGAACTGACCGTCATCGAAGTGCGCGGCAAAACGGTGAAGCTGGGCTTCGTTTTCCCGCCCGACGCCACGGTGCTGCGCAAAGAAATTTACGATAAGGTGATGGCGGAGAACTTAACCGCCGCCGGTTCCGGGGATGGTGCGCAGGATTTCATGGAGGGCGATTTCGACCTCTCGCATCTCGATTCACCGGACAAACCCTGAATGGCCGACGACCCCAAACTCAATATCAAAGACAGCGAAGGCAAATCTGCCCGTGCGCCGGCGGTGCAGAAAGCCGTCGCCCTCGGCTATGACCGCAAGACCGACGAGGCGCCGCGTGTGCTGGCCAGCGGTAAGGGCGCGCTCGCCGAACAGATCCTGCAGATCGCATTCGACCGCGGCATCAAGGTGCGCGAGGATGCGGCGCTGGTCGATATCCTTTCGATGATCGAGGTGGATTCGCTGATTCCGCTCGAGGCCTTCGCGGCGGTTGCTGAAATCCTCGCCTATGTGTATCAGGCAAATGCCGGCGCTAAACAGCGCGCCGTGAAAGAGTGACCATGCACGAACCCGATCTCGATCCCAGCCGCAGCGCCGAAGCGCTTTTCGCCGATATCGAGCAGTATGTCGACGAGGCCCTCGCCACACTCGATAGCGGCCGCTATGTCGACCTGCGCGCCCTGCACCCGGCGGTGGACGCGCTGTGCGAGCGGGTAAAGCACCTGCGCGCCGACGAGGCGCAGTTCTTCGTGCTGAAAATGGAAGCACTGCGCAACCAGCTCGATACACTCAACGATGCGATGCAGGAGGCCAAGGCCAGCATCAGCGATGAAATCCGCGCCAATGAGCAGCGTCTGAAGGCCGTCCGCGCCTATCGTCCGCCGGAGAATAAATCATGAACATGGGCATGAGCTATTATACGCAGGTAGTGCTGTCGCTGGCCTTCGTGCTGGGGCTGATCTGGGTGCTGGCCTGGGGGCTGAAACGCTTCGGGCTGGATAAGCGCATCCGCGGCGCTACCGGGCAGGGCGGTCGCATGCAGGTGCTTGATGCGCTCTACCTCGACCCGCGCCGCAAGCTGCTGCTGGTGCGTGCCGACAGCAAGGAATACCTGTTGCTGCTGGCCGGCGACAATGCCACCGTGGTCGATAAACTGAGCGAGAAGGTGGTGCTATGAACCTGCGCAAATATCTCATCGCCTCTCTCACCTGCGGGCTGGCCCTGGCGCTGGTGATTTTCGTACCGCATTTCGCGCATGCGCAGAGCATCAACATCAATGCCGGCGGCGGCGATGGCGGCACCACCACCCGCATCATCCAGATGATCGTGCTGATCACCGTCATCAGCCTGGCGCCCTCGATCCTGATGATGGTCACCTCGTTCATGCGCATCATCATCGTGCTGTCGTTCGTGCGTTCGGCGCTGGGCACGCAGACCACGCCGCCCAACCAGGTGCTGGTGGCGCTGGCGATGTTCCTCACCTTCTTCATCATGGCCCCCACCTTCGAGAAATCCTACACCGACGGCATCCAGCCCTGGATGGAGGAGAAGATCGACGAGAAAGTCGCCATCAGCAAGGCCGCCGCGCCGTTCCACGACTTCATGATGGTGCATGTGCGCGAGAAAGACCTCCGCCTGTTCATGGATATGCGCCAGACCAAGGTCGACAAGCCCGAGGACACGCCCTACCAGGTGCTGATTCCGGCCTTCATGATCAGCGAGTTGAAGCGGGCGTTTGAAATCGGCTTCCTCATTTTCATCCCGTTCCTCATCATCGACATGGTGGTCGCCAGCGTGCTGATGGCGATGGGGATGATGATGCTGCCGCCGGTAGTGATGTCGCTGCCGTTCAAAATCATTTTCTTCGTGCTGATTGACGGCTGGTACATGCTGGCCGGCAGCCTGGTGCGCTCGTTCGGGACGGGTGGGTGATGCCGAATCTGCTGCAGCGCATTTTTGTTTTCGCCGGCACGGCTGTGGCCATTGGTATCGCGCTGTGGCTATCGGTGACGCTGTTTTTCGTCATCCTCATGATCGGGGCGGTGATTGGTGCCTTGCTGTTCGCCCGCCAGTTCCTGCTCGAGAAGGGCATCCTCAACCCCACCCCCGGCGTGCCGCCGGTGGCCACCATCATCGAAGGTGAGTTCGAGCAGATCGAAAACCCCATGGTGCGCGATGAAACGCCGAAAGTTTAGCACTCCCGGACGGAACCGGTAAGTGGCTCATATTAAATAAAAATTGTTTCACGTGAAACATTCGCCACCCCGGCGAACATTATTTCAACGTCTCGCTCAATTTCCCGGCGGCGATCTGTTTCTTGAAGGTGTCGAGGAAGCTTTCCGTGTGGCTGATCTGCTGGGCCACCACGGCGAAGTCCTCGGGGTCGAGCGGGGCGGTGTCGTTGGTCAGGAAATCGAAGATTTCCTTATAGGGCGTGTCGGCCAGCAGGTTGGTGTAATAGTCGCGCAGGTAATGCAGCTGGTTGCTGTCGCGCTCGAAGCTATAGCCGAGGGCCAGCTTCAGCAGCACTTCAGTCTCCTCGCCGGTCAGCTGCGCAGCGAGGTTGGGGCGGTTGGAGAGGATGTCTTCCGCCTGGTTGATGACGTTCGGCCAGTCCTTCATCGACCACATGATATCGAGGCGCAGCAGGTTGCCCTCGCGGCTGTCGTCGTGGAACAGCATGTTCAGCGCTTCCTCGTGTTTGCCGGTGCCGTTCAGCGCCTCGGCGGTGAGCTGGATGCGCTTGCGGCGCAGGTCCTGGTCGGAGTCGCCGTAGTTGGTCACCTGCAGCACGCTCAGCGCTTCGTCAGGCTGGTGGTTCAGCAGATAGAGCAGCGCCAGTCGGGCGCCGACGCGGGCGCGTGCCTCGCCGCTGACGCGGTATTTGATCTGGTGTTCGAGCAGTTGCGTCGCGCGGTCGAGCAGGTCGACGGAAGCCAGCCGGTCGGCCAGTTTCTGGATGATTTCATCGCCCTCGTCGCCAATAGGGGTGAGGTCGCGGAACTCATAAAACAGTGCCAGCGATTTCAGCGGCGGCATTTCGTCGGCCATGCCGCCGAGGAACAGTTTCTTGAACAGGTCGGCCATGCGGGTGGAAATATCGAGCGTCGCCGGGTCTTCGGGGAAAGTGTCGAGCAGGTATTTCAGCGTGCGCAGTTCCATGTCGTATTGCTTGTTCTCGGCATAGATGTCGGCCAGCGTGGTCAGCACATCGTGCTGCAGGGCGTCACCGCGCCAGCTCATGCGCAGGGTTTCCAACTCATGGGTGGTGGTATCGAGGTCGGCTTGGCCTTTTTTGTAGCGCATGGTGATGGCGGCGAAGCGGGCGCGGGCCTGGATATAGGGGTCGCTATAGTCGCTGCCCAGCTTGTCGAGGGCGCGCAGCGCATCGTCGGTTTTGTCTTTCTTGGCGGCGGCGAGGGCGAGCGTGTATTCCGCATAAGGCTCGACCGGACCGAGAATGCCGTCGCGGTTCAGCGTGTCGTAGGTTTTCACGGCCTCATCCTCCTGGCCGTTGCGCAGGTAGGCATCGGCCGAGATGACAGCCAGCTGCTGGCGCAGGCGCGGCGGGTAGTAGCGGATAAAGGCGGGGTTGTTGCCGAGGAAATCGAACGTGACGGGCGGGGCGGCAGTGGCGGCCGGCGGCGGCACGGGGGCCTCGCCGGTCTTCACCACCATGGTGTCGGCCCCGCTTTTCTGTGTTTCGGCGGCGGCGGTTTCGTTCTGGATTTTCTGCACCGTATCAGGGGCGATGGGGGCCAGCATGGCGATCAGCTTGCGCCACATCTGCGCTTCGGGCACGTCGTTCAGCTCGGGCGCAGCGATGGCGGTGGCGGCATCGGCATAGCGGCCGAGCATCACCTGGCTGGCGGCGGTGACGACGGCGAGCTTGTGCTCGGTGTAATAATTGGGGAAATTTTCCTGCAGCAGCTGCAGGTTGCCCAGCGCCTCGGCGGCCATGCCCTGGCCGACATAGAGCTGCATCATCGCGGCGATGGCGTCCGGCAGCTGGGCCTGGCTGGCGGTGGCGATGGCGGCCTCACGGCTGGTGCGTTCCTTGAGGAAATCGGCGGGGGCGACATACCATTCGTCGTAAGGGATCAGCACGTTCGCCCCGGCACTGGCGCCGCGCACCGGGTGCGACTCGGCATCGAAGATGGGCAGGCTTTCGGAAATGGCCAGTGATGTATGGCCGGCGACATGCACGCCGGCGCGGTTGGCCGTGGCGGTCAGATCGTCGCGCAGCGTGCTGATGGCGATGCCCTGCGCGCTGGCCAGCACATCCAGTTCAGGGAAATGCTTGGCGGCCACCATGCCGCGGCCGGCCTCATAGCTGGGCACGATCAGCAGGCGGTCCTGCAACAGGGGGTCGTAGAAGGTCAGCGGGGTGCTGACATCGTAGGTGTGAAAAAGCAGTTGCTGCCTGTTATCATTCGTTTCGGCGATGGCGGAGATATCCTGGCTGGCTTTCGGCGCGTCGGTGGTGAGGGCGATCTCCCAGGCGTAGCTGTCCTTGCGCTGGCGCGGCATGGCGTGCAGCGTGCCATCGGTGGTGAGGCGCAGCACGGTGGCGCCGTTATAGGCGAACTGCTCCACCTTTACCACCGAACGGGGCAGCGAGGAGGCGAGCAGCTTCGGCGTCGCATCCGCCTCGCGGCCAAAGACGATCCAGATGTCGCGGGCGCGTTCGAACACGGCGGCGGAAGTACGCATACCCCACGGGAAAATGATCGACGTGCCCTGCGGCGTTTTTTCCGTGCTCACCACGAAGGGCTTGTGCGGGTCTGGCGGAGGCAGGGCGGTTTCTTTCGCGGCCTGTTCGGGGGTGACTTCCTGCACCTCCGGCACCGGTGCGGCGGTGGCCTGCTTCGCCCTGGTAGAGAGCAGCGTGTCGTTCGGCTGGGCGGGTCTGGTAGTGAGCAGCGCCGGATCGGCGGGCGCGACCGGTGCCGGTTCCGCTTTCGCGGTTTCGACTTTGGGGGCGGGGACTTTCACGATTTCCGGTTTCGGTGCCTCTGCCTTTGGTGGCGCGGCAGGTTCCGGGATTTTGGTGGTGAGCAGGTCGTCATGCGCTGAAGCCATAGCGGGTGCGGCTGTTTCGGCAGCCGGTTTCGGCTCGGGTGGTTTGGGTACGGGTGGTTTCTCCACCGGTTTCGGTTGTGGCGATTTGGCGACGGGTTTTGGCGGCAGCGTGGCAATGGGTTCGGCCAGTTTTTCTGGCTTGGCGACGGGTTTAGGGGCAGCGGCAGGTTGGGGCGCAGACGCCGGCGCAGGTTTCGAGGCGGGGGCAGGTTTGGGCGCGGGCGCTTCTTCGCTGACGTTGTTAGTCAGCAGATCCACTCCGACATCGTTGCCGCTGATGAACTGGCGCACATGGTAGGGTTTGGCGAGGCTGAGAGTGAGGCTTTTGCGATCAGCCGAGAGAGCGGCGTGGGTGACATAGGGTTTGAGGCCGGCAGCAGTGGTGGCCGCGCCGGGCTCCAGCGTGTGGTTGAATTTCAGTGTGACGTTGCCACCACCCTGCGCTACCTGCAGGCTGGTCGGTTCGCCAAAATCGAACACCAGCCGCTGGAAGCTGCCGTGCGACTGGGTGCTGACGCCGGCCGCATAGGCCACGCCGCCGGCAAGCAGCAGCATGCTGGCGAACCCTGTCAGGTAGCGAGGCGATATGTGATGGCGACGCAGCAGAACGAACCTATCGGTTTTTATCGCGCATCATTGAAGCTAAATAACGGATAGGCAAGCGGTTAGTGCGTTTTATTAAGGGGTGGTTTTGGGGGGTGGTTGGGGAAGAAATCGATGCTTCATACCGCTTGCTGGTTTTTGGTTGGCGGCTTTCGCCGCGTTGGGGGCGAGCCCCCCATCGCTACCGCTCCTCCCTCGCGTCGCTTCGCTCGCGGCTCGCGTGCGGTTGCGCGCTACGCGGCGTATCCATTCACCGCTCGCGCTGAGAATATGTGGCTGGGCGTGCGAGCCGCTTGCGGCAGGGGTCAGCGAAGCGTAGGGGCAAGGCCCCCTTCAAACACAACGACCTTCATGCGCAAAGCGCACTAAGAACTTGCGAACAGCTTGTCGATGTCGTCCTGCGTTGGCTTGTCTTTGCTGAGCTGGGGGCCGTTCATCAGGTCCTCATCGGCGCGGCGGGCGCCGGTATCGATCTCGCCGGTTTTGAAGCCTTCGGGCAGCTGGCCGCCGAACAGTTTCACCAGATTGCCGACGCGCAGTTCAATCTGCTCGATGGTTTTCAGCACCTTTTTGATGCGCTGCCCGGTAATGTCCTGGAAGCTGCAGGCCTCGAGGATTTCCACCGCGTAATTACCAATAGCGGTGCCAGAGTCGCCCATGGCGCCGGCGGCCTGCATGATGGCTTCGGCCTTGTCCATGATGTTGTTGGTGGCTTCTTCGGTGTGGCGCACCACTTCGGTGAGTTCCATCTGCGCGTGGCTGAGGTTTTTCTCGTTGCCGGTCTCTTCCGTCGAGCGCGAGAAGGCGGCGATTTCAGCCTTGGCCTGGTTGATATATTCCGCGAGGTTCTCGATTTCCTTTTCGAGCTCCTGCGCCGTGGGCTGGTGTTGGGTATCCTTCGGCATAGTTCAGTTCCCTGTCGTTTTTTATTTTTACATCGGGCCAAAAACGGCCTGTAGTTTTTGTTTCAGTGTTTCGGCGTTGAATGGTTTTACAATGTAGTTGCTCACTCCGGCCTGCTTGGCGGCGATAATGTTTTCCGTCTTCGATTCGGCAGTGACCATGATGAAGGGCAGCGGGCGCGTTTTCTCGTTGCCGCGCACCAGTTTCAGCAGCTCGAAGCCTGACATCGGCTCCATATTCCAGTCGGAGACGATGAGGCCGTAGGGCTTTTTCTGCACCATGTCCCAGGCCATGGTGCCGTCGGTCGCCTCGTCGATGTTGTTGAAGCCGAGCTGGTTGAGCAGGCCGCGGACGATGCGTAGCATGGTCTTATAGTCGTCGACGATCAGGATCGGCATATTTTTGTTGATGGGCATGGGGAACTCCCTCATTACTTCTGTGCGATTATTTTTTTGATTGTTGGCATGAAAGATTACCTATGCGCTGGACGGATGTAAACCAAATTGCAATCGAGCTGGAGGAGGCGCATCCGTCCGCGGATAACGTTAACCTGCGCTTTACCGACCTTCGCGCCTGGGTATTGGCACTGCCCGGCTTCGCCGATGCGCCCGACAAATGTAACGAAAAGATTCTGGAAGCCATCCAGATGGCCTGGCTCGACGAGCGCGACTAATGCATTTCACCCTGGGGACGCTGGAGGACACGCAACTGCTGGCGCGGCGCATGGCCGCCCACGCCCGACCGGGGGATGTAATTGCCCTGCAGGGCGACCTCGGCGCGGGGAAGACGGAATTCGCGCGGGCCTTCATCCGTGCACTGGCGGGGGTGCCGCTGGAAGTGGCGAGCCCCACTTTCACGCTGCTGCAAACCTACCCGACGCCGCAGGGCGAGGTATGGCATTACGACCTTTACCGCGTGGAAGACCCGATGGCCCTGCGCGAGCTGGGGCTGGACGAGGCATTGCGGCATATCGTGCTGATCGAATGGCCGGAGAAGCTGGCCGGTTACCCAATGCCGATCGCGGCGACCTTGCATTTCGTGCTGGCGGCCGATGGCAGCCGCAGCGTGGATATCGAAAGTGGAAAGGACTGGGCATGAGCGTGCGACCGGAACGTGGGGCGGAGATGGATGCATTCCTGGCGCGTATCGGCTGGGAAGGCGCGGCGCGGCGGATGCTGGCGGGCGATGCCTCGTTCCGCCGCTATGAGCGGGTGGAATGGCAGGGCCGCATCGCCGTGCTGATGGATGCGCCGCCGCCGTGGGAGGATGTGCGCCCCTTCATCGCGGTGACGGAGCACCTGGCGCGCTGTGGGGCCAGCGTGCCCGCCATCATCGCGGCGGATGAGGCGGAGGGTTTCCTGCTGCTGGAGGACCTGGGCGATGCGTCGTTCACCCGTCTGCTGAAGGCCGATGCCGGCCGCGAGCTGGAGCTTTACACGGCGGCCACCGATGCGCTGGCGGAAATCGCCGCGCTGTCGCCGAAGCTGGGGTTGGCGCTGCCACCTTACGACATGGCGGTTTACCTGCGCGAGGCGGGGCTGTTCGCCGAATGGTTCCTGCCGCAGATTTACGGCATCGAAAAAGCACGCGCGCTGCGTGAGGAATGGCTGGCGCTGTGGCGCGGGGTGATCGCTGAACATCCGCCCGAGCAGAACTGCCTGGTGCACCGCGATTACCATGCCGACAACCTGTTCTGGCTGACGGACCGCGCCGGCCACCAGGCGGTGGGGATGCTGGATTACCAGGATGCGCTGTGGGGCGATGCGGCCTATGACCTCGCCTCGCTGCTGGAGGATGCGCGGCGCGATGTGTCGGCCGCTACGGTAAAGCATTGCATTGCGCATTTCCTGGCGAAAACGGGGCAGGATGCGGCGCGGTTCCGCTGCCGTTATGCGGTGCTGGCGGCGCAGCGCAACGCCAAGATCATCGGCATTTTCGCGCGGCTGTGCATCCGGGACGGCAAGGCGCATTACCTCGATTACCTGCCGCGCGTCTGGGAGCATTTCCTGCAGGATATTACCCATCCGGCGCTGGTGCCGATCAGGCAATTCGTCGAGCAGCATGTGCCGCGGGAATGGGCTGGCCGGTTCGAGGCGCAGGTGGAAATCGGGGGGATTGTTCCGTGAACGTCACCCATGCGATGATTCTGGCCGCCGGCCTCGGCACCCGCATGCGGCCGCTGACGGAGGCGATGCCCAAGCCGCTGATTCCCGTCGCCGGCAGGCCGCTGATCGACTGGTGTCTGGATTGGCTGAATGAGGCTGGCATCCACAAAGTAGTGGTGAACAGCTCGTACCTCGCGCAACAGCTGGAGGCGCATGTGGGCAGCCGCGCCGCCCTGTCGCGCGAAGGGGCGCCGCCGCTGGAGACGGGGGGGGGGGTGGCCAAAGCGCTGCCGCTGCTGGGGCGCGGTCCGTTCCTGACGATGAATGCGGATGCGATTTTCACCGGCCCGCATCCGCTGCCGGCGATGCGGGCGGCGTGGCGCGACGACAATGATTTCGTGATGCTGCTGGTGCCGCGTTCGCGCGCTATCGGCTGGGAGGGGAATGGCGATTTCATCCTCGATGCCGGCACCATCCGCCGACCGCAGCCGGGCGAGGTGGCGGAGTATATATTCACCGGCGCGCAGCTGATGCATCCGCGCGTGTTCGAAGGCTGCCCGGAGGGTGCGTTTTCCCTCAGCGCGCTATGGAAAAAGTCGCTGGGGCCGGACGGGTGGTATCAGCGGATTCACGCCGTGGTGCATGAGGGCATGTGGCTGAATGTGGGCGATCTGGCCGGGCTGAAAGCGGCCGAGGCGTATCTGGCCGCGCACTCTTCATAACCATTACTGTGTCTGCACCGGCGCGCGCACGTAGGGGCTGGGCTGGGTGAGCAGCTGGTAACTGCGCGGCAGGGTGACGTTGCGCGTGGCGCTGAGCAGCCAGGGGAAAGCGATGTTCGGGGTGATGGCGCTGCCAGAGGCATAGCTGGCCAGCGTCGAGCCATCGGTGCCGATGTAGGAGCCGCCGGCGTTCATCACCACCTGGCCGGTGGCGGTGTTGATGGTGGCGGGGCCGTTCATTACCACCTGGCCCTGGTCGGTGCCCAGGGTGGCGCCTTCGGGGAAGGTGAAGCTTTTGCCCGAGCGCGGCAGGCGCACGATGTTGCCGCTGGGCAGGTAGACACGGCTGTTATCGGCGGTGGTGACCATGACGGCGGTGCGGCCGGTGACGCTGGTATAGGCCGCGCTGCTGTTGGGCGGCAAAGCGAGGGTGGGGCGGTCGACCACCATCAGCTGCGTCATGCCGGTGCAGTTCACCTGGCCCTGCGTGGTGTTGTAGGTGCCGGAGAGGTAGACGGTCACCGCGTCGCAGCTGGTAGTGACGCTGGGGGCGACGCTGACGCCCGCCTGCTTGCAGGCATCGGCGCTGCCTTCGCAGCCGTCGGTGAGCGGGGTTTCGATGACCATGTCGCCGCCGATGGCGCTGGCGGCCTGGTAATAGGTGGCCTGGTTGGCGCAGTTGGCGGGCACCTGCGGCACGCCGCCTTTGATGGGGATGATGAGATATTGCTCGCTGTTGGCGCTGGGGGCCAGCGCGGCGTTGAGGTCGGTGGCGCTGACGCTGCCATCGGTGCCGGCGCTGCCGGGGATGAGGCGGATGGCAATGGCGCTGGTGCCGGCATTATATTCCACCGCCTGCGCGCGCGGCGCGGTGAGGGTGATGGATTGCTGCATGGTGCCCGTCGCATCGGCCTTGCAGAGGTAGGTGGGCAGGGGCAGGGCAGTGCCGCCGGTGTAGCCGCCGCTGCTGGCGCTGTAGACCCAGAGGTAGGGGCTGCCATATTCGGTGACGGCCATGCCGGTGGGGGATGCGACGAGGGTGGCCTGGTAGGTGCTGAGCGGAATGGCGCCGCCGCAGGCAAGGGCGTAGCTGCCGCTGCTGCTCATGGTGCTGATAGCGCCGAAGGTGCCGGTGGTGTCATCGCGCACCGGGCAGGCATCCGTTCCCGTTCCCGTGCCGGTGCTGCTGCCGCTGGTGCCGGTGCCGCTGGAAGTGCCGGTGCTGGTGGTGGCACCGACAGCCACCGAGGTGCTGCCATTGGTGGCGCTGGTGTTTTTAGTAGCGCTGGAGCCGCAGATATTGATGCCGCCGGGTAGCTGGCATGGGAAGCCTGACCAGGGCGGGAAGCTGAGCGAGAAGCTGATTTTCGCCTGGCTGACACTGGGCGCGGCGCCGGCCACGGCGGGCGGCTGATCAGGCGGCTGCACGCCGGTGACGCTGAAGTTCTCGCCGCCGGTGCGCTGCCAGCCCTGGCCGTTGGCCGGACGCAGGGTAGGCGGCACTTCCCAGCCACGCTGGTGGCACCATTCGATATCCGCCAGTTTGGTGTTGGGTGAATTGGCCTGGGTAATACCGCTCATCAGTGAGGCGCAATTGGGGTCGGCATGCGCGGGGGAAGCCAGCAACAACGGCAACAGGGCCAGTATGTAGCGGGGATGCATCATGGTTTGACCGCGCTGCCGGAAGCACCGCCGGTGGTCGTGGTGCCAGTGGTAGTGGTGCCGCTGGTTGCCGACGCGCCGGTAGTGGAAGTAGTGCCAGTGGTGGTACCCGTGGTTGTAGCGCCAGTAGTCGTCGTACCAGTAGTCGTCGTACCGGTGGTGGTCGTACCGGTCGAAGTCGTGCTGGTCTGGCTGAGGCCGGTGCGGGCGGTGGCGGGTGGGCGGTAAAGCTGCAGGCTGCTCCAATTGGTCATTTCGCATTCTTCGAGCATGGTGTCGGCGCAGGTATGCACCCAGCCCAGGCGGTTGAGGATGGCGAGGGTCTCGGGTTTCATCTCGCCGGGTTTGTAGAGATCGCGCTGTTTCAGCTCGCCGAACATGTTGGTGGTGCCGCAGACATCCGGCCAGCGGCCGTTATCGGCTTCCTTCACGCTGACATAATGGTTGCTGGTGCCCACCAGCAGGTTGACGCCGGAGGCGTTGGGTTTCTGCGCCAGCGAATCAGGGCAGAGCACGCGGGCGATTTTCGGCAGGCCGCGGGTGGCCGCATCGGTGCCGCCGCCGCCGGTGGGCATGAGGATGAAGTCGCCGCACTGGGCGTTGTCGAGGCCGGTGATGACGCTGCCGCCGCCCGGCAGGTTGGGGAAGCGCTGGCTGGCATCACTGGCGGTGAAATAGCCCAGCCATTGCGGCGGCAGCACCAGCGGCGGGCCGGCCTGGGTGCGGCTGTTGGTTTTCACTTTCTTGCCGCCATTATCGCCCATATCGACAGCGGTGGAGGTGAGGATGCCCTTGGCGTTCTTACTGTCGACCACCTCGACGTTGCGCGGCAGGCTGGCGGCGTCGCTGGCCAGCAGCTGGCCTTCGTTGCTGCGGTGCTGGAAGGCTTTCTCGTAACGGCCGAGGCAGACGACGTTGGTCTCGCGCGTGGTATAGGCCTGGTAGAGTTTCAGCTCCGTCCAGCTGGTGATGGGGTCGGGCACCTGAATGCTGAGGCCAGCGAAGGAGACGCTGCTGCCGTTATTCTCGCCCCAGCCGCCATAGAGGCAGCGCTCGTCATGGTGCTGCTGGTCGGCGGGCAGGCTGGCATTCACCGCATCGGTCGCCGCTTCACGGCCGACGCCGACGATGGAAGTGTACTGGCCATGGATGTCATTCGGGTCCTGGTCGGTCGATTGCAGGTTCTGGATGGAGCGGCCCGTGTCCCACAAACGCGGGTAGGGCATGTGGCCGATCTTGTTGTCCTTATCGGCGAAGTAGTCGTTGAAGCTGAGGCCTTCGAGCACGCCGTTTTTCAGCACCTGGCTGGCGGTGTCGTTGGGGTCGTGATAGCGCATCTTCAGCTTGTTAATGGGGGTATAGGGCGCGCGCAGGTCTTTGCAGAGCGAGGCCATGGCAGTGTCGTTCTTGGCGCCGAATTCATCGGGGTTGCAGCTGGCCGTGGTGTTGGCCAGCGGCAGGGCGGCTAGCACGCAGTAAAGCGGGATACTGCTGTTATTGGCGGTGTTGGAACAATCGGCCGGGTTGAAGCTGCCGAGCGAGCTGGTGACCGATTTCATGCCCGCGCCGCCCAGGCCGCTGAGCGAGGTGCCCGACAGGCTCTGCAGGTTGGACAGGCCTGCCGCGGATGTGAGGTTGCCGAGGCCGCCGCCCAGCGCCTGCGCATCCACCGCGCCGGCGATGCTGGAAAGGTTGCCGCCACCAACGGCACTGAGGGCGCTACTGACGCCACTGCTGCCGATGGCGCTGGTCAGGCCGCCGGTCAACGCGCTTGTCGCGCCACTGGTAAGGGCGCTGGTAAGGGCGGTGGCCTGGCTACTCATGACGCTGCTGATGGCCGAGGCGGCCATGTTGCCGACGGGGCCCAGAGACGACAGTTGCGCAGTGAATGCGCCTGTCAACGAACTCAGCCCGGCGGCGCTCGTCACGCCGCTCAGCAGGCCGGATTGCGAAGTGAGCATGGTGGCCACGGTGCTGACCTTCAGGCCGCCCGGCAGCTGCACCATCGCATCCACCTGGCCTTTGAGGAAGGTGCTGGCGCTGCCCATATCGAGGTTGCCGAGGTTGGCGCCGCCGCTGCTGACGGACGTGGCCATATTGCCCAGCGTGGTGCCCAGCGACTCAGCCGTTTTGGCCATCTGCGTGATGTTCATGTTGGGCATGCCGATGGCATTGCCGACGGTGGTGTTCAGAATGCTGGTGAAACTGGCGGCGGGCTGGCTGGAATCAATAGTGCCGAGGCCGGCGATATTGGCGCGGAACACGGTGGTGGCCTGGCCGACGGTGGTGCCTTTGGGCAAGGCAGCGAGCAGTTTGCCGGCATCGGACGTTTTGCTGGCATCGACGCTGCTGACCAGTGTCGAGGGCGAGAGGTCGTTCAGCTTGGTGCCGTATTCATTATAGAGTGCGGTGGCCTGCGCGACGGTGGCGCCTGCCGGTGTGGCTTTGCTGAGGGTGACGCCGAGGTTCATCAGGTTTTTGGCGTCGGTGGTGCTGCCGCCCAGGGCGGAAACCTGGCTGGTGATGCTTTTCACCGTGTTGATGCCGGAAAGCGCCTGGGCCACCGTGGTGCCGCCGGGGAAATTCGCCATCAGGTTTACCTGGCCGCTGAGCATGTTCTTGGCATCCGACATCAGTGTGTCGGGCGAGAGGCCGCCGAGCAGCCCCTGCGGCGCGCTCAGCAGACCGGCGACATCGTTCACGTTGAGGTTGATGCCACCGACGCTGAGATGCACATTGGCGCTGACGAAGCTTTTTGCGGCGCTCAGCATGCTGCTCTGGCCGCTGAGCAACGGCGTGATCTGGTTCAGCGGTGTATTGGGGGCGAAGGCGGAGATCACGCTGGTGGTGGATTTCAGCACGCTGGCGGCCTGGGCGACGGTAGTGCCGGCCGGCATGTTGGTGAGCGACAGCGCCTGGCTGAGCTGCGCCACGGTCTGCGTGAAGCGGAGGATGGCGGCGACCGGGAAGACTGGGTTGATGGGCGATTTGTAGGTGGGGATGTTCTTGGCGCGGTCAGGCGACTGGGCGTAGGTGGTGGCGCAGACGGGCTGCGTGGCGGTCATTTTATAGCAGGTTTCGCAGGAGAGGAATTCGCATTTCGGCACGACTTTTTTGCCGAAGGAGAGGGCGACTTCTGCCGCATATTTCACCGGGTCGAAATAACAGCAGGGGTTTTTCTGCATGCCGCCATTGGTGTGGCAGGCTTCGTTATAGTTGATGCGCTCGGTAACTTTCTTGTCGAAATCCAGCTTCTGCTCGCGGAAGCTGAGGATATCGACCTTATAGACGTTCGTTTTGCTGCCGGCGCAGAACACGGCGTTCTTGGCGTCCTTGCTGTAATCCTGGGTGAGGGGGGAGTATTTGTCGCGCTCGTTATTCTCGAAATCCCAGCGCGGGCTGAAGGGGTGGCTGGGGTCGATGATTTCTTCGTAAGGCGTGATGGCCAGCTGGCTGGTGCGGATTTCGCCGAAGTTCGGCACGTCGATCGTCGAGGTGAAGGTGAGGGTGCTTGGCAGATGCGGCTCCAGCGGCGCTTTGCCATTGCGCAGCAGCGAGGCGGAGGAAGGATCGGTCAGCAGCTTCTTCCATGCCGCCGTAATATAAGTAGAGGGCAGGTATTCGTTATTATCGGGCAGGGTGCGCAAAGGCTGGCACATATCCTCCTGCGTGCAGTGCTTATAGGGGTTGGCCGCCGTGCCGCAGATGAAGTTGGAGTTGGCCTTATAGTTCGGCGAAATGGCGGTGTTGAGGATGAACTGGTTGGCGCAGTTATCGAGCTGCAGGCGGATCAGCTTGGCGCGGTCGGCCAGGGTGGTAGCCTTGCTGAGGTCGATCTGGTTGACGCAGGCTTTCTGGCGGGTAACGCCGCTGGGCGGGGTGCCGATGGCGGCCAGCGTCTGCATCGCATCGCCGGTGGTGCCGCGGATGACATAGCCGCTATAGGCGTGGGTTTTGTCGGTGGTGTCCTGTATCCAGGCATAGAGATAGGGCGAGAAGTTCTTGATATAGGACAAATGCGGCGTGTCGCGGTGCGGCATGGGCTTGGCCGGGCAGGACTGAAACAGCATACTGGGCAGCTGCACGGCGTTGCCGTCCTTATCCGTCGCGGCATAGGTGTCGTAACAGTCGATCTTGGTGTTGCGGTAGGCCATGTCGCAGCCCGGGGCGTCGCTGGTGCCGCCGGTTTCGCTGCAGACGGGGGCAGGGCTGGCCGCATTGGCCGCGGCGGCGGCGTCGGTGTTTTCGGGGGCGGTGAGGTTGGCGCCGTTGGGGTCGCAATCCGACCCGGCGCAGCTGAGCGGGCTGCCGGCGGCACCGGTGGGGGTGAAGCCGCCGTCATCCGTCTGGGTGACGATGGGGGTATTGCCGATATCGCCCGAACTCTGGGCAAGCGACAGCACAGGTAAGCCGAACGTAACGGCCAGACCGAGCGCTAAAATCCAGTTCCGTTTTGTCGGAATCATGCACCCACACACCAAAATCATCCCACCGTTCTGCTTGCGGCAGGGATTGAAGGTTTACAATAACATATTGCGGGTTACACTGCACCCGATTTATTAACTTTTGAATCAAATAATACGTAATTTGCACAGGGTTCAGCACCAATGAGCAGCGAACAGCAGGAAGTGGCCGAACTGGTGCGTTCCGGCCGCTATTTCGACGAGGCGCGCGGCTGGTATAAGGCGCTTTACATCGGGCCGATTTCCGAACGCAGCTTTTTTCTGGTGATCGCCGTCCTTGCCACCCTGGTGAGCCTGATGGCGCTGGCGGCGGTGGATGCGCTGCTGCCGCTGCACCAGCAGGTGGGGCTGCTGATGCGCAATCCCGATATCGACCGGCGCCAGATGTCGCTGGTGGGGCTGCGGCCTCAGGGCAAGTCGCTGAACTCGTCGCTCGAGAAATTCTTCGTCGTTCAGTATGTGCTCGACCGCGAATCCTACCTGCCGGTGAGCTATGCGGCCGACAGCGCCTTCGTGCGGGCGCATTCGGATGCCAATGTGCTGGCGCAGTATGATGCGCTTTACAGCCCGGCCAACCCGCGCAGCCCGGCCAATATCCTGGGCAACACCGGCAAGCGGCTGGTGAGCATCGGGGATGTGAAGGGACGCCTGGACAAGCAATTCCACGTGGGGACGGTAAAGTTTTCCACAGCGCTGGAAGGTGTTGGCATCGAAGCGAAAACACAGTGGACGGCAACCGTGAGCTACTACTATAGTCCGCTGCGTACCAAGTACGGTCCGGACGGGCTTTATGTGCAAGATCCGCAGTTCAAGGTTGTGAGTTATGCTGTTACCCAAACGCCGTAATGCCATCGCAGCCCTGCTGGGCCTGCTGGTGCTGGCGTTGCAATTACCCGCAGCCCATGCGCTGCAGGAACCGCGCCCCATCGCTACCGACAGCCGCATCCGCACGCTGCGCTACAGCCCTAACGAGGTGTACCAGTTCATCGGCCATTACGGCTACCAGTCAGCCATCGAATTCGGGGATGACGAGAAAATCCAGACCGTGTCGGTCGGCGATTCGCTGGCCTGGATGGTGAACCCCGCCGGTAACCGGCTGTTCCTCAAACCCATCGAGCAGAACGCGCTGACCAACATGACGGTTATCACCGATAAATATTCCTACCTGTTCGAGCTGCATGCCGAGGAGACGCAGGATATCCGCGCGTCGGACATGGTGTTCGTGGTGCGCTTCATCTACCCGCAGACCGACACGGCGGCGCTGGATTACACCCAGTTCGAAGCGATGCCGGATTTGAAGAAGGACGCGGATAAGTTCAACTTTTCCTACACCATCCGCGGTTCGAAGGTGATCGAGCCCATCCGCATTTTCGATGACGGCAATTTCACTTACTTCGAGTTCCGCGACAAGAATGCCGAGCTGCCTGCCTTCTTCACGGTGGATTCGACCAATAACGAGCAGCTGCTGAACTTCCGCAAGCGCGGCGATTACATTGTGGTCGAGCGGGTGGCCGCGCGCTTCACCCTGCGGCGAGGGCCTGAGATTCTCTGCGTTTATAACGAGAAGATGCCGGTGACGCCGATTCCCGAACCGGAAAAATCGCTAAGCACCAAGATTCGCGAAGCCAGCCCGCTTTAGGCGCCGCGCTTCCCTTTCACGCCGGCGTGAAAGGGCATGGTTGCCTTCTTCAAGCCAAGGCAAAGCCTCGACTTGAAGAAGTCGTTTTTAATTGTTATGAGGGCTGCCGCCCTAGCAATCAGAGGATAGGATATGTTCAAGCAACGCGTCACCATCGAGCAGGTGGAAGAGGGTAACGAGCTGGCCCCGAAATTCGATGAAAACGGGCTGATCGCCTGCGTTACTACCAGCGCGAAAACCGGCGAGGTGCTGATGCTGGGCTATATGAACCAGGAAGCCCTCACCAGAACCATCGAGACCGGCGAGGCCCATTACTGGAGCCGCTCGCGCCAGGTGCTGTGGCACAAGGGTGCGACATCGGGGCTGGTGCAGAAGGTGACGGAGATGCGCATCGATGATGACCAGGACGCGGTGTGGATCGCGGTGGATATTCCTGGCGATGCGAGCTGCCATGTCGGTTACCGCAGCTGCTTCTACCGCGCCGTGCCTGTCGGCCCGGGCCATGGCGAAGCGCTGGAATTCCGCGAGGACAAGAAGATGTTCGACCCCAAACAGGTCTATGGCGACGCGCCAAACCCGACTATTCTGTAGGGTTGCCGGAGTTACTTAATTCGGATCTTTTTTGCCCTGCTGGGCCTGGCGGGCTTGTTTGCGCTTCAGATAGAGGCTGCGTGTTTCATCGTGCTCGCGTTTGGATTCGGCCATCTCCTCATCGCTGAGGAACCATTTTTTCAGACCTTTAAAGATGATTTTATTGGAGAGATTCATGCGAGCTCCGTCGTTTTCTCGACGGTTGTAGCGCGTTGCTCGGCGAGTTCATACATTTTTGCAATGCCGTCTTTCTGCAGGTCCAGCTTTGGCTGGTTGGCCAGTTGCACCAGCATGTGTTGCAGGCGCTGTTCGAGCGGCAGGGCATCATTCAGGTGCGGCCAGATCTCATAGCCGTTATTAATCAACCGCTGGTTGGTTTGGTCGAGGCTGCCGTCGTTGAACGCGGGCCATAGGGCGCGCAGATGATTCATGGCTACCGTTGGCGTATTGAGCGAGGCGATGAGACAGAGCGCTTCCATGTTCGTCAGGCTGTCCAGCCCTTTGGCGTAGCCGAAATATTTCAAGGCCTTCTCGAAATGCCCGATGTTGCCGGCTTCCGGCGGGGCGGTGTTGTCGCGCAGGCTATCGGCCAGCGCCTGCCGCACAGCGGGGTGGATACGCAGGCGATGGCCGCCGTCATAGACGTTCAACGTGGCGGCGGCGAGCAGGTCGATATGCCCGTTGGCGGTGAGTGCGGCATACATTTCGGCGGTGCTCATGCCGGTCATGACATCGTCGTCGACCAGGAATGCCTTGCCGGTGCAGGTGGGTGGCTCGAAGCTGGAGCGGGCGACCAGCCGTTCGAAATGGTTCAGGTTCTTACGGCTGTTCTTGGTAACGTGATAGATAGGCGCTGTATCGAACTTCAGCCCCAGCCGGTTCAATTTAGGGTCTGCCGCCACCATTGCACCCAGCTTGTCTTTCAGTGTGTCGGCCAATACGAGGGGAACGGGGTTGGAGCTGTCGTTCTGCTTGCGCCAGGGGTAGATGAGGTGAATGGTCTCGCCCTGCCGCAGATGGCTGTGCTGCAGGGTTTCGAACAGTTCCTGCACCAGATGCCCGCGTTCAAGCTGGTGATGGACGGCATCCATCGCGCGGTCGATGCGGGTTTCGCGGTCAAGGGGGGTCTGGGTGAAAAAATCGCGCCCTTTCTCGGCGGAGTAGAGCGTGCGTTGCTCTGCCTCGCTGAGGTCGCTGGCCTTAAGGCCGCCATGGAGAATATTTTCCGGTAAAGATTGGCGTATACGTAGCATGGTTTCATCATACAGAATCTACGGCTGCGTGACGTGAAGATTGCGTGAACCAACCAGCGGTTGTGCCGGGTGTTTTAGTGAATGGTTCGTTCAGCCGAGGTCAGTTCGCGCTGGGCGGTGAGGTCGGCGGCGAAAGTGGTTTTGCGCTCGGGGGCGGCCACTTCAAGCGCCGGCACGGTGTCGCGCGCGACGACGGGTTGAAGATTCATCGGTTTGGCTTTTTCCGGATGGTCGAAATACTGATCGGTGAGCAGCTTGAAGAAGAAGTTGTTCACCTTGTTGGTGATGAGGGAGTTTTTGACGCCGATCTGCGCGCCGAACATGCCGAACATGGCGGCGGAAGCCATGATGGCTGCCGGGGTGTGGGCTGCCAGCCCGACAAAAGCGGCGGGAATGGCGGCGGGGGTGCAGGCGATGATGGCGCCGAAGACGGCGAACATCGTGGCGGTGACGAGCGATACCTTCCAGTTGAAAAGCTGCGCGCGCGGCGAAATGGTGGCGGTGGTGGGTTTGTCGTCCGGCACTGCCGGTGCGGTGCCGCGCACGGCCTGGCCGTTCTGCAACTGCTCCACCTTGTGGCGTTTTTCCATTTCCTCGAGCCCGGCGGCCATGGCGGCTGAGTTGGAGGAGACATCGCAGACCAGCACCACGCCGATGGCGGAGCCGATCATGGCGCAGGTGGCGGCGCTCGTGGCTAGCAGTGCGGCGAAGCCCATCGCCGGGAGGGCCGCGCCGCTGACGCCGAGTGCGAACAGCGCATAAGGAAGGCAGGCGCCCAGGGCCCCGATGATGCCACCGGTGAGCATGCCCAGCGTGCCGCCCGTAAGCAGGCCTGCCGTCCGCCGCGCCCAGGTGGTGCGGTGGATTTTGTCGTAATAATCCTCGACGCCGACGGTATTGTAATAGTCTTCCGGCTTGATGTAGGGACGGGCCATGAGTTTCCAGTAAGCGTTATTTGGAAATGATTATATCAAGCTCGGCCCCCGCTGCATGTGAAGGTTTGATGACAAAAAAAGGGCCGCTTTCGCGGCCCTAATGAGGATGGTGTGTGCTAATCCGAAATTCTTTACTTGCCGAGCGCCCGCTGGTGGTTGCAGGCTGCATATTTGATAAGGTTAGGACGCGACGAAGCCGTGTTTCTTGGCGTTGCTTGCATTGAAGGCCATGATCGAGTGGATGGCATCGCTATAGGTAGCGTTGCGCTTCTTCTCGCCGGTGTAGAGGTTGATGATCTCGTCCGGATTCATTTTGTAACGGTTTTTCAGGAAGAGGACTTGTTCCTCCGCCATGGACTGGATCGTTGCCTGCACTTCGATTTGTTGTTGGGTCATTGGTACCATCTCCTGTTTGACGCGCTTCGCTGCGCTTGCGTTAAGCAATGCAACCAGCGTGCCAAGTAGCGGTTCAAGTCATACTGGAATAATGGAAACCTATATTTTCCAGTAATTACTCGGCCATTACTTACTTAGGACTATAACACATGGGTTGGCGGCAATCTAGGAAAAAAATGCCTATATAGAGAAATTATTTCTCATAAGTAGGCAATATTTGCCGAATCGTAATGCGTTGCCAGCAAATCATCAAGGCTTAAGCGGGTTTGTGAGGAAAGGGCAGAACCTATTCGGAAAAAGATATCGGTGGATTTAGGGTAAGCGGTGAAATGATGCGGCAATGGTTGCCGCTCGAACGGATGATGGAGTCAGACATGAAGAAATTGCTCTGTGGTTGCGCCCTGCTGGCGCTGACGGCCTGCGCGCCGGGTTATTATAACGATGGCGGCTATGCCGGCGGCGGCTATGCGCCGGATGCGGGCTATTATGGGGGCGGCTATGGCTACCCGGGCTACAGTTATCCGAGCGGCGGGGTGAGCCTGAATGTGTCGGAGAGCAATTATGACTATTCGCACTCCTATCGTCGCTATGTGCGCCACGACAACCACCCCGAGGCTTACCACCCCAACTGGCACCCGGCAGCGCATGCCGCGCCGGCCGATAACCACCCCGAGCCGCAGCCGCATCACGATGACGCGCACCACCATGACAATGGTGCAAACGACCATGACGCGCACGGCGACTGGCACGATCACCACTAAGGCCGGCCGCTATTGCAGGTGCGGGTCGATGTAGGGGTAGATTTCTTCCTCGCTCGGGCGCTGGGCGGCGTTGAAGGTGGCGATGTGGTAAAGCGCATCGCCCTCGTTGGCGAGCGGCAACTGGCTGTGGCCGATGATGACGCCGGCATAAGGTGAATAGATCGCGTATTCATGGTCGCCGAACGGGTTGGTGATGATGCCCAGCTTGTCGCCGCGCTCGACCGTGGCGCCGAGGCGCTTCTTGGTGAGGAAAATGCCGCTGATCGGCGCGCGCACCCAGTGGCTGGATTTCGAGATGAAGGGCTCATGCATTTTGCTGAGGGGGTTTTTGCGTTCCAGCATGCCGATGGAGGCCATAACGCGCAGGATGCCGCGCACGCCGATCTTGCTGGCGCGGCGGTCGAACCGCAGGGCGGTGCCGGCTTCGTAGAGCAGCATGGGGATTTTTTTCTCGGCCACCATCTCGCGCAGGCTGCCGTCGCGCGGGCTGGCGTTGAGGATGACGGGGGCGCCGAAGATTTTCGCCAGTTCCAGGTTGGCGGGCAGCGAGAGGTCGGAGCGGATCTGCGGCAGGTTGCGGCGGTGGATGGCGCCGGTATGCAGGTCGATGCCATGGGTGCATTGGGCGACGATCTCGGTGCGGAAGGTATAGGCCATCTGCGAGGCGAGGGAGCCATGTTCTTCGCCGGGGAAAGAGCGGTTGAGGTCGCGCCGGTCGGGCAGGTAGCGCGACTTGTCGTTGAAGCCGAAGACGTTGACGATGGGAATGGCGATCAGCGTGCCGCGGATATGGGCGAGGGAGCGCTGCTTCAGCAGCCGGCGCACGATATCGACGCCGTTGATTTCATCGCCATGGATGGCGGCGCTGACGAAAAGCGTCGGCCCTTCCTCCTCGCCACGGACGACGACGACGGGCATTTTCATGTCGGTGAAGTCGTAGAGCTTGGCGACGGTGATGGCCAATTGCCGGCGCTCGCCGGGACGGATTTTTTCACCTGCGATGATGAAATCGGTCATGCTTTCTTCGCTTTCGGTGCGGCGGCCGGTTGGCGCATTTCGCGGATGGGGTAGGGGATGCTGATGTGATTTGCCTTGAAAGCCTTCAGGATGGCAAGCATCACCTGCGAGCGCGGATCATTGCGGCCTTCCTCGATATGGTCGACCCAGAAGAAAAGGTTCAGGTTCACGCCGCTATCGCCGAAGCTGGTGACGAAGGCGGCAGGTGCGGGGTCTTTCAGCGTGCGTCTGGTGGCGGCGGTGGCTTGCACCATCAGCTCCAGTGCCAGTTCGACATTGTCGTCGTAATCCACCTGCACGGGGATATCGATGCGCAGGCGGTGGTTGCTGTGGGTGTAGCTGATGACGCGCTGGCTGATGAACTCCTCGTTGGGGATCATCATCTCGCGGCCATCGGGCGTATTCACCAGCGTGAAGCGCGCGCCGGTGTGTTGCACGATGCCGGTGGTGCCGTTGCCCAGCTCGATGATATCGCCGGCCTCGACGGATTTTTCGAACAGCAGGATGATGCCGCTGATGAAGTTGGAGGCGATTTTCTGCAGGCCGAAGCCGATGCCCACACCCAGCGCGCCGCCGAAGATGGAAAGCGTGGTGAGGCTGACGCCGAACAGCTGCATGGCCACCAGGAACACGATGACATAAAGCGTGATCTGCGCGAATTTGAGGATGAGGTTGCGGCTGGAAGCCCGCATGGCGCGGATACGGCGCAGGCGCGAATTGATGAGGGTGACGCTGAGGTTGGTGGCCCAGACCAGCGCGGTGATGGTGACGATGCCCTTCAACAGCTGATAGGAATTGAGCTGCCAGCTGCCTACCGACAGATCGGCCTCGGTAAGCACGCGCACCACGAAATCCCATACCCCGAACAGGTGCAGCAGCGTGATGGGGATGATGACGAAGGCGATGAACAGGCTGGCCGTGCGGCCGGAACTGAGGAGGATGACCGCATGCACCGCTAGCCACGCCACGCTGAGCTTGAAGGCGAAGGTGATGAGGGTAGGGGTGAAGCCTTCATCGCGCGTGACGACGAGGGCGAGGGCGGTGAAGAGAATGGAAAGGCCGGGCGCGATAAGTGGCGCCAGACGGTCGGCCAGGGTGGCGGGCAGGCTGGTGGCGGGTTTGCTTTCCACCGCACGGCCGATGCGCAGGCTGATGAGCAATGCCAGCAGCGGCAGTGCCACGGCGGCCAGCAGCTCGCCGATGGTGGCCTGCTCTAGAATGCGGGTGAGATTGTCGGCCCAGCTATCCAGCAGATTCTGCAGGGATGTCATTGTCATGAAAGCAACATATGCGGGTGAACGCGTTTGTAAATGCACGAAATGGATTTTGCAGTTGCGAAGGCGGGCGGCATTGGTTAGCACTAGGGTAACAAATATAAAAACTTATGCAGGAATAATCGTGGAAAATGGCGCAATGCCTGTCCACGCGCTATGTTGTTAATCTACTGCATAAGGAGTCTCCTAATGAAATCCCTCAAACGCTTACTGCCGGCGCTGCTGGCGATGTTGGTGGCTATGCCCGCCTTCGCCGCCGATGCTCCGAAGGTAGACACCGGTAATACCGCGTGGCTGCTCGTATCCTCCGCCCTGGTGATGCTGATGACCCCGGGCCTGGCCTTCTTCTACGCCGGTATGGTGAACCGCAAAAACGTGGTTTCGACCCTGCTGCAGAACTATGTGGCGCTGGCCGTCGTGGGCATCGCCTGGGTGGTGATCGGCTACTCGCTGGTCTTCACTGAGAGCACGCCCTATATCGGCAACAGCTCGCTGCTGATGCTGAAGGGCGTTGCGGATACGATGTATCAGGACACTGGCATCCCCAGCCTGGCTTACATGGCGTTTCAGATGATGTTCGCCATCATCACCCCGGCGCTGATTACCGGCGCGTTCGCCGAACGTGTGAACTTCAAGGCATGGATATTCATCATGCTGCTATGGAGCCTGTTCGTTTACGTTCCGGTCGCGCACTGGGTCTGGGGCCCGCATGGCTGGATCGCCGATAAGGGCGCGCTGGATTTCGCGGGCGGCATGGTGGTGCATATCACCGCCGGTTTCTCGGGCCTGGCCTGCGGCCTGCTGTTTGGCAAACGCGTTGAATCGCCCTCGCGCCGTCCGAACGACGTGCCGATGGTGATGCTGGGCGCGGCCCTGCTGTGGTTCGGCTGGTTCGGCTTCAACGCCGGTTCGGCGGTGACCTCGGGCGCGCTGGCTTCCTATGCCTTCGTGAACACCTTCCTGGGTGCGGCTGCGGCCATGCTCGCCTGGATCGTGCTTGAGTGGATCGTGGACGGTCGTCCCACCGGTATCGGTGGCTCGGTCGGCCTGGTAGTTGGCCTGGTGGCCATTACCCCGGCGGCCGGTTATGTCGACATCACCGCGGCACTCATCGTGGGTGCGGCGGGCACGGTGGCGGCCTTCTTCGTGTCGAAAGCCGTGAAGAAGATCACCCATCTCGATGATGCGCTCGACGTGTTCGCCTGCCATGGTATCGGCGGCGTGGTTGGCGCGATCCTCACTGGCGCTTACGCGAGCAAAGCGGTGAACCCGGCCGGGGTGACCGTTCAGGGCCTGCTGATCAGCGGCGAGCACTCGCTGTTCATCGCCAACGTGATCGGCGTGGTTGCTTCGGCAACTTTCTCGTTCGTCGCGACGGTGATTATCGTGAAAGTGGTGAACATCTTCATCCCGATCCGCGTGGGTGCGGATGTGGAAGGTGTCGGCCTCGATTCACACCTGCACGGCGAATTCGCCCGCAGCAATGAAAAAGGGAGATAAGCGCGCGAGCGTTTACTTCGGAGGAAACCCCGCCAGGCAACTGGCGGGGTTTTTCTTTAGGGGGCGCTTTTCGTTATTTGATTTGGGCTGCACGCTTGCGCAAAAGTGAAGCGAAGCGGTGCTATTCCGCGCTGCGCACAATCGCGCCATACCAGCCCAGGCCGTCATATTCCTGGTAGCCGATGGTGCGGGCGAAGGCGACCATATTGCCGGTTTTCTCGTCGGTATAGACGCCCTTGCTGCGACCTTCCGTTTTCAGCGGGAAGGTGGTGAGCAGATTCTGGCCGCTGGAGCTGGCGATGATGCGGAAGTTGGCGTCGAGCAACATGACGGTGCTGGATTTCCATTCGTCGGCCGACAGGTTCGGCTCGTCTTTCACGATGGCGCGCGACTGGTCTTCCCAGTTGAAATAGACGCCCAGCACGCCCAGCGTTTCTCCCCTGAGGTCGCCGCCACGGCGGACGGAGGCTGAATAAACCGCCATCGGGCGCTGGTGGTGGAGGGGGCAATTGTAAATCGGGTCGACGGCATATTCATCGCCGCTGCTATGGCGCATGGCGCTGCGGAACCAGCCGAGCTCCGACACGTTGGCGCCGATGATATGTGGATAGTGCGCCGCCTGGCTTGCCGCGATGACCACGCCGTTTTTATTGGTGAGCAGCAGGTCGGCATAGACGGAATAGAAGCGGTTGATGATGGCCAGCCGTTCAATGGCATACTGGATGGATTCGACGCTGGGGGTTTCCAGGCATTCGTAGAACGCTTTGTCGGTGGCCCACCAGCGGCAGTCGGCGGTGCGTTCGTAGAGGTTGCGCACGATGAACTGCACCAGCGTCTGGCACATGTCGCTGAAGCGGTTATGCTCGGCGTTTTTGAATTCGTTCGACAGGTCGGAGGTCTGGCGCTGGATTTTCTCGAGGAAAACGGTGCGCAGCTCTTTCGAGTTGGTGGCGGCCTGGCGGGCAAGGTTTTTCACCTCGTTGGCGACGACGGCGAAGCCCAGCCCGGCCTCACCGGCGCGGGCGGCCTCGATGGTGGCATTCAAGGCCAGCAGGTTGGTTTTGCTGGCGATGGATTCGTTGGTTTTGGCGAATTTCTGAACTTCAGACTGGATAGTGCTGACAATAATTTCGATTTCGTTCGATCGCATAATGGTACGGCTCCCGTGCGATGGGCGTGATGCGGTTTGCAGTTGAATGGGCCTTTGGCCTCTTAAAGGGTAAGCTTACTTGAAAGCACCATGGCACGCTAGTTGCTTCTATTTAACTTGTGGATGGCTCGGCGATATTTTGACATCCGTTGCCCGATTCCTTATGTTGCTGGGATGATCAGTTTTGAAAACCACGCCTTCAAGGGGCTGGATGACTCCCTGAAGCGCCTCTTCGCCCTGCAGATCTCGATGACGACTGAAATCGAGCAGCTGGTGGCCCTGCTGCCGCGCGGGCTTGAGGTGGCCGACCCGGAATCCTTCGCCACCGCCAAGATCATCGATAAGCATATCAATGAAAGCGAACTGGCGGCCGACAAGCTGGTAGCCGAGATCATCAACAAATTCACGCCGATGGGCGAGGAGCTGCGCTTCGTGCTGGCCTCGGTGAAAACGGCGGGCACGCTGGAGCGGATTGCCGACAAGGTAAAAAACTGCATCAAGCGCCTGGCCAAGGTGAACCACCCGCTGGAGGCGCTGGTGCGCGAAGAGTTGAGCCGCGGCATCGATTCGCTGCGTGCCGTGCTGCCCAAAGCCCTGCAGCAGTTGATCGACTACCAGCATGACATGACACAGCAGATTCTCTTTCATGGCGCGCAGATGCAGGAGGCCTATAAGCGCATCCTCATCCACCTGCATAGCCAGGGCGGGGCGGTGCCCAGCGATGCGACGCATATTTTGCTGGTGGCCAAGAACCTCGACCAGGCGGTGGATATGGCCATCGAGATCATGAAAATCGGCCATTACGTGAATTTCGGCACGAAATACGAAAAGCATAAGAACGACGTGTGATGCTGAAAACCCTGCAGGGCTATCACCCTATCGTTTTCCTGATCTTTGCTACGGGCTTCGAAGTGTGCGGCGACGCGCTGGTGCGCAAGGCCATCTATGAATATGCCGGGCTCTATCGCTTCGGCATTTTCGCGGTGGGGGCGCTGCTGCTGTTCGGTTACGGTTTCACACTGAACCTGGCGCCGGTGGAGTTCGGCCAGGTGGTTGGCCTCTATATCGCGACGCTGTTCGTGATGTGGCAGCTGGTGAATTTCGCGATGTTTCGCACGGTGCCCACCCTGCCGATCATCGTCGGCGGCGCGCTGGTAGTGGCGGGCGGGCTCATCATCACTTTCTGGAAGCCGCAATAGGCCCTAAAAAACCATTCGACCCCGCATCCATTGTTTGCTATACGCCCGCTCTCTGGTGCGGACAGGTGACCGAGTGGTTGAAGGTACCAGTCTCGAAAACTGGCATACTCGTAAGGGTATCGAGGGTTCGAATCCCTCCCTGTCCGCCATCTTCTTCGATCTTAAAAAGAAACACGCACCGTTGGCTTAGGTGAGGGTGATCTTTCTTCCTGCTGCGATGCCTATATCTTTTGCCTTCTGCGGCATTGCGCCTGGGGAGATGGCTGGGCCGTTGGGGTCGTAGTAGGCGAGCTGGGTGGTGGCGGGGCCGGTGGTGCCGCTGGCATCGCTTATGCCGCCGAGGAATTGCTTCACGGCATTCGGATCGGTTTTGGTGGTGCCGCCGAAGGGAGTAGCGGGCTGACTACCGTCTGGATGATAATAGGTTCTGCGGCCATCGGGATTTAAGTGAGAGTAACTGCCGTTGCCGTCGGGTGTGAGGGTCACTTTCTTGTCGTCCAGCGAGTCGTCGGCGGAGTAATAGTAATGGCCATGGTCGCTCCAGATATGGCCGCCGATATATTCATAGCCTGCACCGCCGACGGTACGCCTAGCACCCGGATCATAGGGCTGGTGCGTTTTGCTCGCGCGGCTGTCGTGATCGTCATGATCCACGGTATCGAGTGCCTCGTGCGCGGCCAACGCCGGATTGCGGTCGATATCGACGGCTGTCATGAAATTTGCGAGTTTGTCTTCCTCATTCTCCGGGCTGAGTGCTTTGAGCAGTTTGTCCCTTTGCTCGGGCGTGAGATTCTTATCTCTCTTGACCGCTTCACGCAGCGCTTCCCAGCCTTCCTTGAAGTTCTCGGCCAGCACCGCATCCTGTTCCACGGCGCTCAGCTTGCTGGTTTTGATGAATTGATCGATCTTCTCAAAGGTCGCCCTGTCGCTGGCAGGAATAGATGCGCTATCCGAAGGATGGGTGAATAACCGCGAATGGAATACCACCATGCTAAGGGCGATCTCTGCTGCTTCACGCCCGTTATCGCGTGCCTGGTCATGCGTATTTTCTTCCGGCAAGTGCTCCGAGCTTTTGCCGGTGAGGAGGGCGTCGAGTGTCGCATCGGCATTGTGCTTTTCGAGCTCGGTCGGCGGCATCACTGTCAGCGGCGATGTATTCCATGAATCGCTGGCGCTGGCCGAGATTGCCGCACTGGCCTTGCTGTCTTTTTCGCCGGTATCCTGGAGATGGGTCGTGAAATCGGTAATATCCATACGCAGGCCGAGACGGCCTTCCAGGTAACCTTGCTTGCGAATGTCGTCTTCCTTCTGCGTCATGTACGCCTTGCGCTGCTCATAGGTCATGCCCACCGTATCCCTGGCGACTTCTGCGGCGTAAAGCTTGCGGAACTGGCTGAGTAGCTGCCCCTGCAGCTCATCCGGCACGTCATGTTTGCCGTCCTCGCCCGCCTCGTGTTCACGCTTAGCGGTCGCATACATCCGCATCGCTTCTACGGATGTGGTCGGCGTTTTTCTCCAGCCGTTATTTTCATACCAATCCTTGCGGGCCTCGTCCTGATTCTTCTGGAGTTGCATGTAGTCGTCGACACCAATGTTCGCGGCCACCGTCAGTTCGCCCGTCACGCCCTCTTGCGGCAGCACGCTGGTTTTCCCACCTTTGCGTATCCGCGCCATCAGCGCTTCATCTTTCGCCACCTCTGCGGCTAGCTGTGCGTTCGTTTTGGGGGCGGGCGTCGTCGGATTGTAGAGGTGGTTGCTTTGGCCTTCGGCCGTCGCACGCTCGTTGGGCTTGGTGCCGCCCAGCAGGCCGGGGGCCTGGCTGCCGGCAGTGGCAGCGGCCGGCGGGGCGGGCTGGGGATAGACGGCCGCTCTATTCCGCGGTGAGATTTCCTTGTTTACTAAGTCCATTTGCTCTTCGGAGGCGCCGCTAGCTGTCATTTTTTGCTGCAGGGCCGTACGGGCTGCGGTTGCTTTGCTGTCGGCCGCATCGGCGGCTGCTTTTTCCTGGGCAGTCGCTGCGTCTACCTGTGTTCTGTCGGGATAATTGCCGCCATGCTGTTGCCGGTAATTATTTTCCCAATCGCGGCGTGCCTGCTGCCATTTCGCATCCGCACTGGCGGCATCTGCGTTTGCATTGAGGGCGGTCGTGTATTCCTGCTGGATGGGGGTGCGGTCGAACGACCGTTTGGCGGCTTCGTATCGGGCGGTCGTGCTGCCATTTTCGCCGATATCCCGGCTATTCTTGATATCTTTCTGGGCTTGTGCGTGGGCCCTATCAAAGGCTTTTCCTCTGGCATCCAGAATGGCGCGGCGGTCTTCCGGGTTCTTTACGCCCTCGGTGCCGATTGGTATCCGCATGCCTTCCATATTCGCTCTATTATAGATGATGCGGTTCCTATCGGCAGCGGCCTTTGCTTCTTCATATTCAGGACTGCCTACGGGAAGCTGGCTCGCCTGCTGCTCGTAATATTTTTCCGCCAGCAGCGCATCTTGCCTCTCTTTTTCGTTCTGATAGACCTCCCTGGTTGCTTCGGAAATTTTGCGCTGGAGCTCTTCTGGGCTCAGTTTGGGGGCATTTGCATCGGAAGTCGGCATCGCTTGCTCCTAAGTTGCGCCGGTGTTTGGCGCTATTGCAGGGGGATTCGTTAACAATTGGTTAATATATGGGGTTGGTTTATGCAACTAGTAATAAATGTAAAACATTAAATTTCCGTTACAGGATGAGCGGCGGCGCGCGTTGGTCCGAGGTTTTCCGAGAAACAATTTTGCAGTGGTCTATAACTGTATATGGCGACAATTCCTTTGAGAATATCGCCAAGCGTTGGATTAACGGGCGCGATAATCTCTCAATGCCAAATATGCTAAACAAACCGAAGCCCGCACCGAGATATTGCTTCACATTCGGGTTGGCGCGGTGGTGCCGAAGGCGGTAGTGGGCCCTATCCAAAGAAAGTCTGAGACGATGCAGAATGCATCTTGCTTTATAGTGACGAGTTGATTACAAAGCCTCTCCTTTCAAAACGTTTTTGAAAGCGTTTAGTGGTGACGCGGGGTGGAGCAGCCCGGTAGCTCGTTAGGCTCATAACCTAAAGGTCGTCAGTTCAAATCTGGCCCCCGCAACCACCGCCCTGTAAATTATTGATATTTATAGATATTTTTGTACGGATTGTATGGTGTGCCCTAAAGGTGCGACCTACCATGCCAAATCCATCCTATTTAATCCAATCCCGCCACCGTATTTATTATTTTCGCTATCCATTAGGAAGCAAGCGCGTTTGCGTATCGCTCAAGACACGCTGTCCAAAGGAAGCCTTGAGACTTGCAAAGCTGCTCGACTATCATAGCTCCATCATCATCAAACGGATGGAATGGCGAGGCATGAATCACGCAGACATCATGGCAATCTTAAAGAGCCACTACACTACAGTTCTCGAACATGAAAAAGACAAGATTGATAAGGATGGCCCTTTATCCAAAGAGAGGATCGCTTGAATTCAGATCAGTGGCTTCATTTGTGCCACGACGGTGGAACCGTTCGTACTTATGTAAAAAGAGCATGCAGATATCATAGGCCGTACAGCATCCTAACTTCTACGCATACAAGATGTACCGACTAGAAGTATCGCTTCTATATTTTTCTTTAAGCCTTTGGCCGATGTCCAACTCCTTCTCGTATTCACGAGAAGATTTGAAGGGCTAACCCCATCTTCATTTGGATATCTTATGTTCATCCTCGCACTGAATCTTTTACTCGCAGCCATTGTCGTGCTGATTCTCATTTATACTGTCCGGCACTATCTGTTTACGCTTAACCGGTTGTTCGGCCGGCAGCGCCACCCTTATATCAATATCGATACGGCGACCTGGCCCGGTGTCACTGTCATGATCGCAGCCCATAACGAGGAAGCGGTGATAGCCCATTGTATGGAAGCATTACTTGCGGTGCATTACCCGCACGACAAGCTGAATATTATGGTTGTCAATGATCGCTCGACCGACCGCACACGGGAAATTGTGGATGCGTGCGCTGCTCGTTTTCCGGGGCGCATTACCCCATTCCACCGCGCAGACGGTATCCCCGGCAAAGCGGCCGCACTGAAGGATGCTACGGAGCTGGTCGATAGTGAGATCATCATCGTATTTGATGCCGATTACATTCCGGGCCGTGGCCTCATCAAGCAATTGGCCGCGCCCTTTTTTGATCCCGAAGTGGGATTGGTGATGGGGCGAGTGGTTCCCATCAATGTTGGCCATAATATGCTCACCCGGCTGCTTGATCTTGAGCGTGCAGGCGGCTACCAGGTCGATCAGCAGGCGCGGATGAATATGGACCTGGTGCCCCAATATGGCGGTACCGTTGGCGGTGTTCGCGTTGCCGCGCTGGAGAGTGTTGGTGGATGGCTGGATGACACGCTGGCGGAAGATACAGATCTCACCTACCGGGCCATTCTGCGCGGCTGGAAATCGGTCTATCAAAACCGCTCCGAATGTTACGAAGAAGTGCCGGAGAACTGGCCGGTGCGTCTGCGGCAGATATCACGCTGGACCAAGGGACATAACCAGGCGCTGTGCCGCTATAGTTTCAAGTGCCTGTTCAGCGGCAAGATCAGCATGCATGAGAAGATCGATGCACTGTTATTGCTGGGCGTCTATATGATGTCGCCGCTCATCATGACGGGCTGGCTGTTGGCCATTTTGCTTTTCTATATAGGCAAGAATCATCTACTGGGCGGGGCGATCGCGCTGATGGGCATTACGGCTTTTGGCACGGTTGGTAATTGCGCAGCATTTTTCGAGATAGGCTCGGCGGTTTATCTGGATCGTGGCGCAAATCGCATGCGGCTTTTACCATTTAATCTATTCAATTTTCTCATCAGTACGGTGACGGTTTCCCGCGCAACGGTGGCGCAGATCGTAACGGGTAGCCAGAGCTGCAAAATATGGGAAAAAACACCACGATTCAGAAAAGCAGACTTTCTTGTGGCGGGGGCGTGAGTCATGTGGTCGGCAACTTTTCTTCTCATAACATTCGCGCTGTTATTACTGCCCCTGCTGCCCAGTCTGCGCGAGTTAAAATTCGCTACTGATGTGCAGCCGCTGAAAGTCATTCAGGCCTATGATACCGAGATCACCCATTTCGCGGATGGATTTCGTGTCTGGCTGAGAAAGAATTTTGGTCATTTTTTTGATGAGCAAGGTGCATTCACCGGCCCTGTTTCACAAGGAACGCTGGCCGATAAAACGCGTTTCCAAATCGTAGGAACCCATTCGGCGCCATCCTTCAGCGAGAAAGAAATCGCCAGCGCCACCACCCATACCCTCATTATTTCCAACGCGGCACTGCGGCTTGAAAAAGCGCTGTTCTATGAAAGCGAAGTCTATAGCGCGGCCGATATTGAAACCGCTGCACACAGCCAGTTCCGCGCCTTACTGGCCGAAGGGAATATGATGCTGGCGCAGGATTGCACGGTGCTACGCTGGGTGCATAGTGCCATGTCGCTGCATGCGGCGGATGGCTGCAGCCTTTTTGGCCGCGCCTCGGCCGCGCATGAGATGACGTTGGGGAAAGGTAGCCAGTTCGAGCGGCTGCATGCCAGCAAGATCATTTTCGGCGCGGCAGTAGCACCGATCGCACCTGCTACGGGAACGCTGATAGCGTTGACCGAATTACCACATATCAAAGATCGCTACGGACGGCATTGGCTGATCGACGGCGATATCGATGTTCCGGCGCATCATGCATTCGACGGCGATCTGGTGGCCACCAAGAACATCCATATCGGTGCAGGTACGCATATTACGGGAAGTCTTAAAAGCACCGGAGATATGTATCTGGCGGCCGGGAGCCAGATCGACGGGGCGGTGGTGAGCCGCGGCAATATTCATATGGGGCACGGCTGCCGCATCGCCGGCCCGGTGATCGCCGAGGACACGATCCTCATCGAGGAACAGAGCGTCATCGGTCTAGCAGCGCAGCCTACGACCGTGACGGCACCGAGAATACGGATCGCTAGCGGTGTAACAGCCTATGGCACCGTCTGGGCAGATGAAAATGCGCTGGTGCTGCCAATAGGAGTCGCGGCATGAGCAAATTTCGCGCCCTGTTTTTTCTGCTTGTGCTGTACCCGCCGATGGCGCAAGCGCAAGTGCTCGATCTCTCGGGCTATCAGGATGCCAGCGGGGCGATTAGCACCGGCTATGGCGGCGATACGGTAGATACCTATTTTGCCACCAAGGCATTGCTGACGGCAGGCGATGGCGGCATGAAAATGCACCACCCCGCCATGGCGTGGATCAAATGGGCATTATCGAAGCAGCGTCCGGACGGGCGTTTCGATCGTTATAAGCGCGATGCGGCAGACGAGTGGCATAGCTATACCAATGCCGATGCCGATGATGCATCGCTGGCTGTGTGGCTGCAGTTACTTTATCGCCTTAGCCCGGCTAACGGCATGCCGCACGCATGGCAAGACAGTGCGCGCCGCGCCGATGCCCAATTGCAGGCGCTCTACGATCCCACGCTTGGTATTTATCATATCTCGAAGTCCATGCCTGTCGGGCTGCTGATGGACAATGTAGAGATCTATTCAGCCTTTATCGATATTGCGCAGGAACAAAAGCGTCTGGGCCAAAAAGATGCCGCGCGGAGATACAACCGGCGGGCGGCGTTACTGAACACAAGCATTGTTCGGGTTTTTCGACAACCGGCGACAGGTGAATATCTCGTTTCAACGCAGGCGCGCAGCGGCACGGCATTCTACCCCGATCAGGCCGCGCAGGTCTTCCCGCTGCTTTACCAGCTACATGATGGCAGCGATGCCAACACGACCTACAGCCGCTGGGTTGCCGCGAATGGTAAGGAATGGCTGAGACAGCGCAATGATGATTATCCGTGGGGGCTAGTCGCGGTGACAGCCCTTACCATGAATGATGCCGGGAGCGCCTCCTGCTGGCAAAATAGCGCCGAACCGATGCGGTATAGCAAGCATTGGAATGTACTGGAAGAGGCTGCATTACAGCGGGTCAAATGGCAGCTCAGCCTTCGTCACGAAAGTGCCATTCCCTGCGTCGGGAAAGACTTGCTATGACCAGCCAGAAAATTCTGATGGCGATGGGGACGCGGCCGGAAATCATAAAGATGGCGCCGATCTACCATGAGCTGAAACGGCATGGAGCACAACCGATTCTGCTGCATACGGGCCAGCATACGGATATGGCAGCCTCGCTCTACGACCTGTTCGACATGGTGCCGGATATCGCGATCGACCTGCGTCGCAGGGCAGCGATCAACGATAACCAGAAGCCCCACACGTGCCCGCTGGCCAACTTAAGTAGCCAATTGTTGCAATCGATTTCCGAGGTGATGATGGGCATCGACGCCTCGGCAGTGCTGGTGCATGGCGATACCAGCAGCGCCCTGATGTCGGCCATGGCGGCGTTCTACCAGAAGCGGCCCATCGCCCATATCGAGGCCGGGCTGCGCTCGCACAACGAATATAATCCTTTTCCCGAAGAGATGAACCGGGTGCTGATTGCGCGGCTGGCGCGGTGGCATTTTTCGCCCACGGCGACGACGCGGCAGAACCTTCTCGATGAAGGCATTGCCGATGCGCGCATTCACGTGGTGGGTAATACCATCGTTGAAGCTGCACGGTTGGGGGCTGCCAAACTCGCGACCTACCGTGTGAAGCATCATAGCATGGAGCCGGACCTGATTGGCCAGTTGGCCCCGCAACTGCGAGAAAAAAGGATGCTGATGGTGACCGTCCATCGCCGCGAAAATCAGGCTGAGAACATCCGCCCTATTGCCAGGGCAGTTCTGGAAATCATGCAAAAATACCCTGATATAATGGTGGTGTGGCCGGTGCATCCCAATCCTGTGGTGATGCATGCGGTGTATGAGGCGCTGCAGGATTTGCCGGCATCGGTTAGCTGCCGCCTTCACCTGACCAAGCCACTGGATTATCCGGTGCTGCTGTGGGTGTTGCAACATGCATGGTTGGTACTGACAGATTCTGGCGGCATTCAGGAGGAGGCCGTGGCGCTGAATACGCCAGTGCTGGTGCTGCGCGATACCACGGAACGTCCGGAGATCATCGCTGCTGGTGCAGGCCTTCTGATCGGAACCCAGCAGGCGGACATCATCTCTCATGTCGATACGTTGCTTCACCATCCCAGCAAATATAGCGTGATGTGCCAAGTAGAAAACCCCTATGGTGACGGCTTAACCGCCAGTCGCATATGCCATATCCTCATGACGAAAAACACAGCAGAAGGTCAGCATAGCCATGCAGCATAAATATTTTTTCCTTTGCTATTTTCTAGGAAATCTTGCGATCGGGACGGCCAGCGCCCAGACCCCAGAAACACCCGACCAGAACGGTGCTACTGCCGTCGACCCCATTTTTAAACCGAGTGGCTCGGTAGAGGCCGGTGGCGATTATCAAGGAGTCAGTAATGGGTTCGGCGACTGGTTCGGTCAATACGCTAAAGGCGAGATACAAACTGATAAAAATAATAACTGGAACGGCGAGCTATTGCATCAGCGCGAATTCGGCACTACCGGCACCTACGCGGCCCTCGGCAATACGCATACTTTCAATCAAGATTGGTATAGCACTGTCGATATTGGCGGCGGAGCGGGCGGCGAGTTCCTGCCGCGCCAGCGAGTGGATGTGTTCATCAATCGTAAATGGCTGGACCAGCGGCAACTGGTCACCACCATTGGCCTGGGCGAAGACCATGCGATGGATAGCCATAGCGACCGCAGCATTTTCTTTGGCGGCACTTATTACTTTGCCGCCCCGTGGATCGTGCAGGGCGGTATCCGCTTTAACGAGAGTGATCCAGGCAGCATTGAGGCGACTTCGCAATTCGTAGCGGTGACCCAGGGGCGTGATAAGGAGCATTTCCTTACCCTGCGTTATGGGTTTGGCAAAGAGGCGTACCAGATCATTGATAACGACCAGACACTCAGCAATTTCAACAGTCAGCAAGTATCGTTGCAACTGAAGGAATGGGTGGGCAAGGATTGGGGCTTCGACACCACGGCCGAGGCTTATCACAACCCGAACTATGACCGGAACGGTATTACCTTCGGCATCTTCAAGGAATTTTAAAATGGAAAACAAAGCGGCTCTGTTTCAGGCAAAACTATTGCAGTACCGGCAGACGGGCACGCACGGCACGCGTATCCGTATGCATCGCGCATTGCGGCATATCAGCCTTAGCCCCACCACTATCTTCTCCATCATTGTTCTGCCGGTGTTTTTTGACGCGCTGCTTTGGACCCACCTCGATACCATTACTCAGCTATGGGGCCAGTGGTTCGGTTTCTGGATCGGCCATCTGCAACCCGATGCCCATGTTGCCTACGCGAGCACTGCATTCCTAGGCAGACAGTTGGATGTTCCCTATCCGGATCTCATGGCAGCGCTACCTTCCAAAGCGGCGGTGCAGATCAATCTTATCGCCGCCTTGCTGATTTTGCTGCCGACGGGCCTCATTTCTAAAAAATACCTGCCCGTAACCTATCTGCTGCGGGCTGCCATTCTTATCCAGATATCTTCCTCGGTCTATTTCATGCTCAGGCCCGATCACCTGCCCTATGCGATGGGGAGCTATGTGTCGGGCATGCTGAGCCTAGGGCTTTACCTGATGCTACTCACCTCGCCGCTACTAGCGCTCATTTACTACATCTTTGATTTTCCAGTATGGCGTAAATTCATGGTTACAGCGACGATGATAGGATATTTCCTACTCGTCCTCCCCATGCAATATATGCTTCACGCGTTGATCATGAGTAAAGGAAGCATGCTATTCATGCCCCTTTTGTATCTGCTTTTTGGTGCGTTGCTGAACATACTTATGTTTGTCAGCTGCTACGCTCTAGCGATGACCTGGCGGGCACGAGAGAAGAACTCACTTACCCCATGAACGATACGTGCAACATCCTTATTCCAGTAAAGATAAAAGATGGCGAAAGTGAGATCCAATGCGCTTAGCCGCCTTTATTCGTGCCAATCTCAAACCAATTGTAGCTGAGTGGGAAACCTTTGCCCTCACGCTGACCTCGGCTGCCGAAAGCATGAGCCCGCTTGCTCTTCGCGATCATGTTAAAGGAAGGGGAAGAAAATGTCCCGCCTGGATCGATCAATTTGGGGCTTGGGCTTTATATTACAAAAGAAATTATCGCTGCGCACGGCGGAATCATAGGTGTGACCTCCGCAGAAAAAGAAGGCACTATTTTTACGGTTCGATTGCCTCGGGTGACGACATCGTGAGATGTGAACACGGCGAGCATCCGCGGATGCAGCATTTGTCATAACGTCACATCGTTTCTTTATGCGCGATAGGGTTCTTATGCGGCATCCATTTATTAAAGAAAGACTTCTTATGAAAAGAATCAGTGCACTTGGCTTTCTTCTAATCTCGCTCGCAGGAACATCTGCATTCGCTACGGAGACCACACCGTTAACGGGGGTCTATATCGGTGGTTACGGTGGTTATGATTGGAGCGACCTGGACGCGGGCGGCCTTAGTGCCGATGCGAAAGGGTGGGATTACGGTGTATTTGCCGGCTATCGTTTGGACGCGCTCATGAAGCGTGCCGATGGTTTCGGTATCGGCATGAATGGTGCGATCGAAGGTTCCTATGGCTGGTCGAGCTCCAGTGATTCTGCGGGCGGCGCCAGCGTGAATAAGAACCAGGACTGGGGCGTTTCCTTCCGCCCGGGCTTTTCCTACATTACCAGCCTGACCAAGCCTATCGGCATCAATCCGTATGGCATCATCGGCTATCGTAATACCGAATTTAAGGGTAGTGCCGGTGGTTTCGGTGGTTCAGAGACCTATAACGGGTTCGAGCTTGGTGTAGGCACCGAGGTTCTTGCAATGGGCGATTATGGCGTTCGCGTCGATTATTCGCATGTTTGGTATGATGAAAAGTCCGGCGTCAGCCCTGATACGAATGACGTTCGTTTAGGCTTAAGCTATCATTTCTAGCCAGCTGCCCAAGCTGATCCATGAAGGGGGCTTAACCATAAAGCCCCCTTCATTATTTTTAGAGTGAAGTCATGAAGCTTAAATCGAAAAAATCGCCTTCCGTGGAAGAGCGCGCTTCTCTACTGATCGCACGGCGTAATTTAAAAATGGCCAGATCGGCCCATGCGTATGTTCGCGGGAGCACAGTGCAGTTCTATCGCTGGTTAGAGACGGATAGTGGACGAGCGATCCCGTCGGGGCCTGCTATATGGATATGTGGGGACTGTCATATAGGCAATCTTGGACCGCTCGCTAATAATGACGGTCAAATCGATGTGCAAATACGCGATTTTGATCAGTCCGTGATCGGCAATCCTGCCCACGATTTGATTCGCCTAAGTCTTTCGCTTGCTTCGGCTGCCCGCGGTTCAGACCTGCCAGGGGTCATCACCGCCCGGATGTTGGAAAGAGTCATAGAGGGCTATGAGCGCGCTTTTGTTTCAGGTGGTGCCAAGGCGGCAGAACCTCCCATTATTCAGAAAGTATTGCGCCGTTCTACCAAGCGCACCTGGAAGCATTTGGCGAAAGAGCGCATTGAAAACACCGCGCCTTTTATCCCTTTCGGCAAGCGGTTCTGGCATCTATCCAAGGAGGAAATGCAGGCCGTTCGCCAGTTATTCGAAAAAGATCATGTGCGCCGTCTGGTCACCGCACTGCGTCAGCGAAATAGCGATGCATCGATCACTGTAGTGGATGCTGCTTATTGGGTAAAAGGTTGCAGCTCGCTCGGCAATTTGCGAATCGCGGTGCTTGTACAGGTGGAGGATGAAAAGGATGGGCTTTGTCTGATTGATATCAAAGAAGCAGTAAAACCAGCCGCCCCACAAGGAGAGAAATCCTCCATGCCCAAGGATCAGGGCGAACGGGTCGTGCAGGCTGCTCGCCATCTTTCACCCTATTTGGGCGATCGGATGCTGGCCGAGCATTTATTGGATCGATCGGTGGTTCTGCGTGAATTGATGCCCCAAGATCTGCAACTGAATCTCGATCAACTATCCAGCGATGAAGCGACGGATACGGCCGGTTACCTGGCCTTCGTTGTCGGCAAAGCCCATGCCGGGCAAATGAATGCGGCTACTAAGAAGAAATGGCTAGAAACATTGAGGCAGCACCGAAGTAAAACATTGGATGCACCTTCTTGGTTATGGTCCAGCATCGTGGATCTGATCACTTCGCATGAAGCTGCTTATCTGGAGCATTGCCGCAA
>FTIZ01749887.1_pt1 | contig 46737 bp, 36 predicted proteins | sample 1658381 | NCBI WGS metagenome assembly FTIZ01 (sample SAMEA3914822, study PRJEB12502) | metagenome | biome: forest; material: soil | place: USA | collected 2012-03-12 | depth 0.1 m
TGCCCTACCTGACGGTCCAGGTGTCCGAGCTGTTCCGCGACCCGCTCTATTTCCGCGCCATCCGCGAAAAGGTCGTGCCGCACCTGAAGACCTATCCGTCGCTCAAGGTATGGATCGCCGGCACCTCGACCGGCGAGGAGCTCTATTCCTTCGCCATCCTGTTCCGCGAGGAAGGACTGGAAGACCGCACCATGTTCTACGCCACCGACATCAATTCGGAGGCGCTGAAAAAGGCCGAGGCCGGGGTCTACGAACTGTCGCGCATGAAGCTGTTCACCGAGAACCACCGGCTGTCGGGCGGCAAGTCGTCGCTGTCGGACTACTATACGGCGGCCTATGGCGCGGCCTCGTTCGACAAGACGCTGCGCAAGTCGACGGTGTTTTCCGACCACTCGCTGGCCACCGACGCGGTGTTCGCCGAAACTCACCTGATCTCGTGCCGCAACGTGCTGATCTATTTCAACCGCGAGCTTCAGGACCGCGCCATCGGCCTGTTCGCGGGTTCGCTGCTGCGCAAGGGATTCCTTGGCCTGGGCTCGAAGGAGACCCTGCGCTTCTCGCAGCACGCCGACGGCTTTTCCGAATTTTCGCGCGACGAGCGCATCTACCAGAGGCGGGACCAGTCATGACCTCCGCCCTCATCCGCGTGCCTAAGCTGAAGGGCGTGCCCGCGTCCGATCCCGCCCCGGTCGAGGCCGTGGTCATCGGCGTCTCGGCCGGCGGGATCAAGGCGCTGGGCGCCATCCTGCCCGCCCTGCCCGGCGATTTTCCGGTGCCGATCCTGATCGTCATCCACCTGCCGCCGTCGCGCAAGAGCATCATCGCCGAGCTGTTCCAGGACAAGTGCGCGCTTCAGGTGCGCGAGGCCGAGGACAAGGAAAGCCTGAGCCCCGGCGTCGTCTACTTCGCCCCGCCCGACTACCACCTGCTGGTCGAGACCGACCGCTCGCTCAGCCTGTCGTCGGAGGAGCCGGTGATGTTTTCGCGGCCCAGCATCGACGTGCTGTTCGAAACCGCCGCCGATGCCTATGGCGAAGGCCTGGTCGGCATCATCCTGACGGGCGCCAATCCCGACGGCGCCCTGGGCCTGAAGGCCGTGGCGGCCGCCGGCGGGCGCGCCATCGTGCAGCTTCCCGAACATGCCTACGCCTCGGCCATGCCCGAGGCGGCCCTGCAATCCTGTCCGGAAGCGACCGCCATGGATCTCGAAGAAATCGCGGGTTATTTACAGAAAGTGGTTACGCCATGAATAGCTCAGACGCCGCAGGGCTCCGCGCACAGGCGCGGGCGGACCGTCGCCCCTGCCAGGCCGCCGGATGCGACCTCAACTCGCGGAAGGTGGTCACGCGATGAACGCCAAGCCCCACATTTCCGCCCTGTCGCGCCTGGGATCGGCGGAAACGCCGCTGCCGCCGGTCTATTTCCTGCTGGTCGACGACCTGAAGGAAAACCTGCTGTCGCTGGAGGTGCTGCTGCGCCGCGAGGGCCTGGTGCTGCTGAAGGCGACGTCGGGCGAGGAGGCGCTGGAACTGCTGCTGAAGCACGACGTCGCCCTGGCCCTGCTCGACGTGCAGATGCCGGAAATGGACGGCTTCGAGCTGGCCGAAACCATGCGCGGCCACGAGCGCACGCGCCGCATCCCGATCATCTTCCTGACCGCCGGCAGCGCCGACCGCACCCGCCGTTTCCGCGGCTACGAGGCCGGCGCCGTCGACTTCCTCGAAAAACCGCTGGAGCCGGACATCCTGCGCTCCAAGGTCAGGATTTTCTCCGAGCTGTACCAGCAGCGCCAGCAGATCAACGACCAGATGGACAACCTGCGCGCCTACGCCGAGGAAAACCTGCGCCTTTTGCAGGAAAGCCGCGCCGCCGCCGAGGCCCTGCAGGACGCCGACCGGCGCAAGGACGAGTTCCTCGCCACCCTGGCGCACGAACTGCGCAATCCCCTGGCGCCCATCCGCAACGGGTTGCAGATCCTGCGCATGTCGAAGGGTGACGGCGAACGCGCCGAAGAGGTGCGCGGCATGATGGACCGCCAGCTGACCCACCTCGTCCGCCTGATCGACGACCTGCTCGACGTCTCGCGCGTTTCCCAGGGCAAGATCGACCTGCGCCGGGAACCGATCGCGCTGCAGGACGCCGTCAACGCCGCCATCGAGGCCAGCCGGCCGCTGATCGAGGCCTCGCGCCACACCTTCAGCCTGGTTATGCCCGACGAGCCGCTGCTGGTCGACGGCGACATGACCCGCCTGGCACAGGTGGTGTCGAACCTGATCAACAACGCCGCCAAATATACGCCCGAGGGCGGCCACGTCGCCGTCACCGTCCAGCCGGCGGGACTGCAGGCCGAAATCGTCGTCAGCGACAACGGTCTCGGCATCGCGCCCGACATGCTGCCCAAGGTGTTCGACCTGTTCACCCAGGTCGACAGTTCGATCGACCGTTCCCAGGGCGGCCTCGGCGTCGGCCTGGCCCTGGTGCGCAAGCTGGTCGAGATGCACGGCGGCCTTGTCATCGCCCAAAGCGACGGTCCGGGCGCCGGCAGCCGCTTCACGATCCGCCTGCCGCAATCGCGCGCCACGGCCGGCGGCACCGCGCCGCGCCATGCCGCGCCGTTCGAAGGGCCGGTGCGGCCGCTCAACATCCTGATCGTCGACGACAATGTCGATTCGGCGCAGACGACGCGGTGGATGCTGGACCTGATCGGCCACGCCGCCGAGGTCCGCCACGACGGCCGCGAAGCCATCGAAGCCGCCGCCGCCGCCCCGCCCGACGTCATCTTCCTCGATATCGGCATGCCGGGCATGAACGGCTACGACGTCTGCCGCGAACTCCGCCGCATCCCGGCGCTGAAGGATACGGTTCTTATTGCCCAGACGGGCTGGGGCCAGGAGAGCGACCGCCAGCAGGCCTTCGACGCCGGCTTCGACCACCACGTCACCAAACCGGTATCCCTCGACCTCGTCACCGGCCTGCTCGCCGATGTCCAGAAAGCGCGGGCGGAAAGGATGACGGGCGCCTGATTTATCGGATTTTTACGACATGTCCGGCCTAACCTGACTTTTCTCTTACAATAAATCGGCCAAACATGCTTTTACCGGAAACAGCCTTGACGGCTGGATGAACAGGGAGACGGTTATGGACAGCTTGGACACGGGACCGCGCATGACCGAAACACCCACCGGCGACATCCTACGCGTCATGATCGTCGAGGACAACGAAGCCTTGGCCCAGACCACCGGCTGGCTGATCGAGATGCTGGGCTATGATTACAAACTGGCCGGCAGCGCCCATCAGGCGCTGGCCGAGGTCACGGCCTATGCCCCGCATGTCATGATGCTCGATCTCGGCCTGCCGGGCATGAACGGCTACGACCTGTGCCGCGCCCTGCGCGCCGATCCCGGCCTGAAAGACACGGTCTTCGTCGCCCAGACCGGCTGGGGCGAGGCCGAGCACCGCCGCATGAGCGCCGAAGCCGGCTTCCATCATCACCTGGTCAAGCCTGTCTATCTCGAAGCGCTTGAGGACATGCTGAACGGCATCGCCAGGGCCAGAGCCTAAATCCAGCTTAAATCCCCGGTTCCGGCGTATAGGTGACCCTGTGCTCCAGCGCCTGGCCGGCCAGCACGGCCAGAGCCACGATGCCGGCGCCAAGCACCGCCGACAGGATCACGCTGGTCAGGGGCAGGTTCAGTACATTGCTTTCGACGCGCTGCACCTTGTCGCCGACCGTCCGGGCGGCGCGGATGACGGGATTGCGCGGCGGTGCCGCCTGAAGGATGAGGGGATCGGCCGAGTCCATGAAAGCCTCCTGTGAAACGTCAGCCGCGATCCTAGCCGGACCGGCGTAAAAGCGGGCAGCGGTATGGGTTGCGCCCGAGTCAAAATCCGGTGCGGCCGGCTCCTTACCGAAGATTTACAGCCTCTTCGGCCGCCCGGCATGTTCAACTTACCCGCGTGGGCCTACATTGCGCTCAAGGCTTTATTTTCCAGGCTTTTGCGTGAGGTAACCCATGGCCGCCCAGCCGAAATCCGCCCACACTGACCGCGCCTTCGAAGACCACGCCAAGGCCGGCACCGAGGATGCCGCCAGCCAGTCGCACCTGCCCGGCGCCGGCCATGACGAACGCGGCCGCTACGGCAAGAGCGTGCCCGACCCGGACAGCCGTGACGGCGGTCCCAAGACCCAGCCACGCAAGGGAGACAAGTCATGACCAGCCTGATCACCGTCATCGCTTCGTTCTTCAAGGGGTTCTTCGGCGGCGGCACGCCGCACAGGACCATGATGCGCCACGACAAGCGCCTGCGCGACAATCTCGGCGAAGGCCAGGTCGACGCCATGATCGACGACAGCTTTCCGGCCAGCGATCCGCCCAGCACCTACTGAAGGAACCACGCCATGTTGGTGAAAGACCTGATGACCACCGATTTCCGCCTCGCCTCGCCGCAGACCACCCTGCGCCAGGCTGCCGAAATGATGCGCGACGGCCATTACGGCTATCTGCCGGTCGGCGACAACGACCACCTGATCGGCGCCGTCACCGATCGCGATATCGTCGTGCGCGGCGTCGCATCGGGCTTCGAGCCCCAGACGCCGATCCGCGAAGTGCTGTCGAAAACCATCGTCTACTGCTTCGAGGACGACGAAATCGCCGAGGCCGGCGACCTGATGAAGCGCGAACAGATCCGCCGCCTCGCCGTGCTCAACGGCAACAAGCGCATGGTCGGCATCGTCACCCTGGGCGATATCGCCCGCATCACGCACAACACCAAGCTCACCGGCGATATCGAGGCCGAGGTCGCCCAGCACTGAGGCTTCAGCCAAAGGTGAAGCTGTAGGCCCGGACGCCGGGATCGAGGAACTCGATCTCGAAGGTATGATCCGTGACCGGCCCGGCCTGGCGTATCAGTTGATAAAGCCGGTTCTCCGTCACGATACCATTGCCTTGCCCGTCGATGTCGCTGCCGTGGTCGGCGCCCAGCGCCTTGCCATCAATCGTAACGCGGAAGCGCACCGGCTTGCCGTTGTCACCCGGCCCCAGCACCAGGTGCAGGTCGCGGGCGTGGAAGCGATAGGCGATTTGTCCGCCGGCGGTCTCAAGCACCGCCTGCTGGCCGCCGACGGTCCAGCTTCCGCCCAGCGCCCAGTCGTTCAGGTTCAGCGCAACCAGGCCGTAGCCATGCCGCACATCGTGAACCGGTCCGCCCGGCGAGACGAAATGGCTGGCACGGCTGTAGCCGATATAGGTTTCGGGCGAGCGAACATCGGCGCCGTCGGCGGCGGCCTCGGCGCCCGTGGCCACCACTTTCGCCTGGCCCGGCATGAACATCTTGCCGTGCGCCTCGGCCAGCAGGCGCCGGATGGCGGTCTCCGTCTCGTCGTAATGGCTTTCGCCATTATGGACGTAGCGGATGCGCCCCTCGGCGTCGATCAGGTAATGGGCCGGCCAGTAATGGTTCTGGAAGCCCCGCCACAGCGCCTTGTCGTTGTCGATGGCCACCGGATAGGTGATGCCCAGGTCCTTGACCGCCTTTGCCACATTGGCCTCGTCGCGCTCAAAGGCGAACTCGGGCGCATGGACGCCGATGACGACCAGGCCCTGGTCGCGATAGGCCTGGTCCCACGCCCTGACGTAGGGCAGAGAGCGCAGGCAGTTGATGCAGGAATAGGTCCAGAAATCGACCAGCACGACCTTGCCGCGCACGGCCTGCGGCGTCAGGGGCGGGGAATTGAGCCAGCCCGTCGCCCCGCCCAGATCCGGCAGCCTGCCCTGGACCGCCAGGCCGGACGACGGCGCCTTCTGCGGCGTCACCTTGTCGAGCAGGGCCTGCTCGATGGTCGACGTGCCCGACAGTGACAGCTTCGTCAGGAAGCGGGTATCGACACCCGTGGCGATGGCGACGACGCCGACCAGCACCGCGATACCAAGCCCCTTGCGCACCCATTCGCCGGCGCCGAGCGATTTTTTCATGGCGGCGAACACCTTGCCGCCCACCAGCAGGGCCAGGGCCAGCGAGGTCGCCGCCCCCAGGGCATAGGCCAGCAAGGCCAGAGAGGTCGACACACTGGCACCGTTCAGCGCCGCGCCGGTGAGGACAAGGCCGAGAATAGGCCCGGCGCACGGCGCCCACAACAGGCCGGTGGCGATGCCGAGGAGGAAGGAGGCGACGAAAGGCGACGACGGCTTGTCCGGCGCCGACGCTGTCTCGGTCAGGCGCGCCCCCAGCGCCACCAGCGGCCGGGTGACGCGGTCGGCCAGGGCCGGAAACAGCAGCAGGAGGCCGAACGCCGCAAGAGTGGCGACGCCGGCAAAGGTGATCGTCAGGCCCAGCAACAGCGGCAGGCCGCTCCTGATGAACGGCTGGTCGGCGCGGGCGAAGACGAACGGCAGAACCGGCAGGATGCAGGGACTGACAATGGTGAAGGCGCCGCCGAGATAGGCCAGGACGAACAGGAGCATGATGCGATCCGAAAACAGAGACACCGACTATACGCTGCGCGCGGCCGCCGGGTTACCCCGCGCCCGGCAAAAATCAGCGGCTGCCCGTGATGGCGCTGTTTTCAGCCTGTCATGGAACGGCGCTATACTTGCGTCCGTGTCCTCAGGAGTTCGCATGTTCCCTTCCTTCCCCGACCGCCGCCAGCTGCTGCTGGGCGGCGGCGCCGTCGCCGCCTCGCTGGTCCTGCCTGGCACCGGCCGCGGCCAGACCGTGCTTGCCGATACGCCGTTCACCCTGGGCGTCGCCTCGGGCGATCCGTGGCCCGACGGCTTCGTCATCTGGACGCGCCTGGCGCCGAAGCCGCTGGACGAACATGCCGGCATGACCATGGCGCCAGGCGGCGTGCCGGTGACCTGGGAAGTGGCCGCCGACGAAGGCCTCGCCCAGGTGGTGCGGACGGGCGACGCCGTCGCCTGGGCCGAACTGGGCCACAGCGTCCATGTCGAAATTAGCGGTCTCGATCCGCACCGTCCCTACTGGTACCGCTTCACCTGCGCAGGCTTCCGCTCGCCCGCCGGCCGCGCCAGGACCGCGCCCGTCGTCGGCAGCCGGCTGGACAGCGTCCGCTTTGCGGTGGCCGGATGCCAGCAATACGACGCCGGCTTCTACACCGCCTACCGCCACATCAGCGAGGAAGACGTCGATTTCCTGTTCCATTACGGCGACTATATCTACGAAGGCCGTTACGGCGACGAAGCGAAAAAGCCGCGCCATGTCGTGGGCGACGAACCATTCAGCCTGGACGACTACCGCCGCCGCTACGCGCTTTACAAGCTCGACCCCGACCTCCAGGCGGCGCACGCCAGCTGCGCCTGGTTCGTCACCAACGACGACCACGAAATCCAGAACAACTGGGCCGGGAGCAGCGACCAGAACGGCACGCCGCCGGAGATTTTCCTGCTGCGCCGCCAGGCCGCGTTCCAGGCCTATTACGAAAACATGCCGCTGCGCAAAACCTCGCTGCCGCGCGGTCCGGACATGCAGATCTACCGCCGCGCCATCTATGGCGACCTGCTCAACGCCAATTTCCTCGACACGCGCCAGTTCCGCACCGACCAGCCGTGCGGCGACGGCTTCCAGCCCTATTGTTCCGAGGCTTTCGCGCCAAAGGCGCAGATGATCAATGCCAAGGAGGAGGCGTGGCTGCACGACAGCCTGACCCGGCCGCACGCACGCTGGAACCTGGTCGCCCAACAGGTGATGATGATGCCCATGGACCGCCGCAACAAGGCCGACGCAGGCTATGGCGTCATCAACAACCTCGATTCCTGGGCCGGCTACCCCGAGGCGCGGCAGAGGATGGTCGAGCATTTCCGCGGGCTGGGCAATGTCGTGGTGGTGACGGGCGACGAGCACCAGAATTTCGCCGGCGAACTGCGCGACAAGGGCGTGGACGGCCAGGCGCTGGCCGTCGAGTTCGTCTCGACCTCGATCAGTTCGGGCGGCAACGGCAGCGATACGCGCCCCGGCACCGACATCCTGAAAAGCCATAATCCCCAGCTGGATTTCGAAAACGACCAGCGCGGCTACCTCATCTGCGATGTCGGCCGCGATGTCTGGCGCACGGATGTCCGCGTGCTCGACTATGTCGACAGGCCGGGCAGCGGCGTCACGACCCGCGCCCGCCTCGCCGTCGAGCGCGGCAAGCCGAAGCTGGTCGAAGCCTGATCAGCCCCCTACTGCACACCCAGGGCTATCGCATATGGAAATGCGAGACTCCATTTTTTCCACCTCTCCCCTTTTCAAGGGGAGAGGATGCCGCGGAGCGGCAGGTGAGGGGTTCTTGCCGGCTGTGGGATAAACCCTCATCCGGCGTTCACGCCACTTCCTCCCCTTGAAAGAGAAAACGTGAGCAGGGTCAAAGCCATAGGCGATATCCCTCCTACTGCACCGGATGGCCGGGGGCGTAGGGGTAATCGAGCTTCTCGTAATAGTCGAGGTCGTGCTCCGGCGCCGCGTGGCCGGCCGGCAGGGGCAGGCCGTTCTTCGATTCGAAATAGGCGATCATGGCGTCGCGCCACCATTTCGCTTCACGCGCCTGTATGTTGAGGTTGGCGCTGACGGCGACGAAGCGGTCGTGATCGACATAGGGTTCCATCGCCGCCCATTGCGCCTGCATGTCCGTCACCTCGGCGACGCCCTGGTCGTACTGGCCGACCATGTCGTTCCACAGTGTCTGCCCGTCCTTCATTTTAAAGCTCCACGGCAGGTGATGGAACCACAGCAGGTACTTGTCGTCGCTCGTCTTGGCGTCCGCCCACATCTTTTGCACCGGCGGCGCATATTCGCCGAGGGCATCGCTGCCGGTCGAGGTGCGATCGAAGCCGACGCCGTCCTTGTCGGCCTGGGCGTAGTAGCACGGGTTCCATTCCGGCCGCGCCAGATCGCACACCCACGGGCCGGGGCCATAATGGTGTCCGGTGGCGAACTGATGGTGCAGGCCCAGCGGCGTCATATATTTCACCACCGTCTCGCGCGAGCGCATCATCATGTCGGTCATGGGGGCGACAAAACGCGGATCGTTGGAGAAGGTCATTTTCAGCCAGTCGGCGGCGATATCACGGCTGGAAGCCTCCGGGTCCCAGGCCAGGCGACCGTAGGCATACCAGTTGGCCTGGTCGAAATCGAGCCCGGTCCAGTTGCGGTCGTCGCCGACATTGGACACGCCGGCCATGCCGGTAAGAGTGTGGTGATCCAATGCTCCGTCGGTGATTCTGGACACCGTCGAGCCCTTGCCTTCAGCATAGGTGTCGGCCTTCAGCACCTCTTCATAGAGCGCCCCGAGATAGACCAGATGCGTCGCCTGGCCGAGATATTCCTTGGTGATCTGCACTTCCAGCATCTCGTTGGTCTTCGGCATGGCGCCGAACAAGGGATGAAAGGGTTCGCGCGGCTGGAAATCGATCGGGCCGTTCTTGATCTGCAGCAGCACATTGTCGGCGAACTGGCCTTCCACCGGCTTGAATTCGTTATAGGCCTGCTTGGCGCGGTCGGTGCTGTCCTTCTCGGAATAAACGAAGGCCCGCCACATCACGATGCCACCATGCGGCTTCAAGGCTGTCGCCAGCATGTTGGCGCCCTGGGCGTGGTCGCGGCCGTAATCGCCCGGCCCCGGCTGGCCCTCGGAATTGGCCTTGACGAGGAAGCCGCCGAAATCGGGAATGACGCTGTAGATTTCGTCGGCCTTGGCATTCCACCATTTTTGTACGTCCGGATCGAGCGGATCGGCGGTCTTGAGGCCGCCCAGTTCCATCGGCGCCGTCCACCTGGCCGACAGGTAGACGCGGATGCCGTAGGGCCGGAAGACCTGGGCGATGGCCGCCGTCTTGACCAGGTAGTCGTGCGTCAGGCTGTCGGACTTGGCGCCGACATTGTTGAGCACCACGGCGTTGATGCCGATCGAAGCCTCTGCGCGGGCATAGTCGGTCAGGCGCGGATCGACGACGTCGGGCAGCCGCCACCAGTCGAAAATCGAAAAGCCGGCATAGCCGCGCTCGATTGTGCCGGTCAGGTTGTCCCAATGATCCATCGAGCGGATCTTCACCTTGGGCGCATCGGAGATGTTGAGGCTGTCAACGCCTTGCCGCGTCTGCATCAGGCGCAGATAGCGGAAGGCGCCATACAGCACGCCGGTATCCGTATTGCCGGCAATGACGGTGACCGGATGGCCGTTCAGCGTGGTGGATTTGATAACGAAGCCTTCGTCGCCCGCCTGACGGAGGTCTATGGTCGCGCCATGCATGTCCGCGGGCGTCGCCAGGACGACCGCACCATCCGTGATTGCCACCGCGACCTGGGTCTGTTGCCCCAGCAGACCGTCGAAGCCGCGCTGAAGTTCGTTTTCGGCCGCCTTCAATGTCGCGCTGTCGCCGCCGACAACCTCGGTGGCGTGCGCCTTGTAATCCTGGAGATAGGACGCCTCGACCGGCCGGTAGCGCAGCCACAGGTCATAGCCGTCTTCTGCGTGGGCGGCTGTGGCGAAGCCGGCCACGCAGGCGGCCGCCATCAGGAAACGCAACATGATATCCTCCACTCTTTCACGTCTCCCACCGGAGGGGAGAAGGTGGCGCGAAGCGCCGGATGAGGGGGGCTTCATGGCCGCCCCTTTTTATCAAAGCTTGTACGCGGTTTTGGCCAGCTGATAGGCCAGCAGGTAAGCCAGTTCGTGCGCCTCGTCCTCGCCCAGGCGATGCTCGGCCACCAGCCGCGCCAGGAAGCCGCAGTCCATGCGCCTGGCCACATCATGGCGCGCCGGGATCGACAGGAAGGCGCGCGTATCGTCATTGAAACCGACCGTATTGTAGAAACCGGCCGTCTCCGTCGTCTGCTCGCGGAAGCGCGCCATGCCCTCGGGCGAATCGTTGAACCACCAGGCCGGCCCCAGCTTCAGCGCCGGATAATGCCCGGCCAGTGGCGCCAGTTCGCGTGCATAGGTCGTCTCGTCGAGCGTAAACAGGATCAGGGTCAGGCGCGGGTCATTGCCATGGGCGTCAAGCAGCGGTTTTAACGCCCGTACAAACTCGCCAGGCACAGGGATATCGGCCCCCTTGTCCCGGCCGAAACGATTGAAAACGAAGGGATTATGGCTGCGGTAGACGCCGGGGTGCAGTTGCATGACCATGCCGTCGTCCAGCGACATGCGCGCCATCTCGGTCAGCATGTGGCCGCGGAAAAGCTCGGCCTCGGCAGGCGTCACCTCGCCTGTCCGTACCTTGTCGTAAAGCGCCGACGCGTCCGCCGCAGGCAGATCGGCGGTGAAAGCGCTGGGATGGCCGTGATCGGTCGATGTGGCTCCGGCTTCGTGGAAAGCGGCCCGCCGCACGCGATGGGCGCGCAGATAGCCGGCAAAAGTGGAAATATCCTCGCCGCTGATCTCGCCGAATCGCACCAGATTTTCAGTAAAATCAGCATGTTCTGGATCCATGACCGGATCGGGGCGATAGGCGGTCACCACCCTGCCCTGCCATCCCGAATCACGGATCGCCTTGTGGTGCCGCAAATCGTCGAGCGGGCTTTCCGTGGTGGCGATGACCTCGATATTGAAGCGCTCGAACAGGCTGCGCGGACGGAATTCGGGCCGCTTCAGGCAGGCGTCGATATGGTCGTAATAGAGATCGGCCGTCGCCTTATCGAGGCAGACATCGATACCGAAGACCTCGGCGAACACCCAGTCCAGCCACATGCGCGACGGCGTGCCGCGAAACAGGTGATAGTTTTCCGCCAGCACCCGCCAGATCTTGCGTGGGTCGCTATCGACCGGCGTGCCATCCTTCGATGGAATACCCAAGGATTCCAATGCAATGCCCTGGCTGTATAACATGCGGAAAACATAATGGTCCGGCACGATCAGCAGGTTTGCCGGATCGGCAAACGGCGCATTGCCAGCAAACCATTCCGGATCGGTATGGCCATGCGGGCTGATGATGGGCAGTTCGGCGACGCGGGCATACAGGCGCCGGGCGATGGCGCGCGTCTGCGTTTCCGCAGGGAAAAGCCGGTCGGGATGAAGCGTCAGCGGTTTCATGCGTTCCCTCCCCTCTCCTCGCAAGCGAGGCGAGGGAGTGACTTACCAGTTGAACATCGTGCCGTCGCGCAGGCGATTCACCGGCAGGTAGGCGCGGCTGTAGGGATATTTCGCTGCCAGGGTTTCATCGATATCGACACCCAGACCCGGCGCTTCGGATACATGGAGGAAACCGTCGCGGAAATGATAACCGTGCGGGAAGACTTCGTCCGTCGCTTCAGTGTGGCGCATATATTCCTGGATGCCGAAGTTCGGGATCGACAAGTCGAAATGCAGCGCCGCCGCCATGGTCACCGGCGACAGGTCGGTGGCGCCGTGGCAGCCGGTGCGCACGTTATAGAGATCGGCGAAGGCGGCGATGCGCTTGAGATGGGTGATACCGCCGGCATGGACGACCGTGGCGCGGATATAGTCGATGAGCTGGTTGCTGATCAGGTCCTTGCAGTCCCAGATCGAACTGAAGATTTCACCCACCGCCAGCGGCGTCGTCGTATGCTGCCGGATCAGGCGGAAATTGTCCTGGTTTTCGGCCACCACCGCGTCTTCCAGCCAGAACGGGCGATAGGGTTCGAGATCACGCCCCAGCCGTCCGGCCTCGATCGGCGTCAGGCGATGGTGGACGTCGTGCAACAGGTGGACATCGTCGCCAAGGGCCTCGCGCGCCGCCCGGAACAATTCCGGCACCACGCGCATATAGGCCGGCGTATCCCACAGGTTCTCGGCCGGCAGGTCGCTGTCGGCCGGTTCGTAGAACATCTTGTCCTTGGAAACGCCGTAGGTCGAATCGAGCCCGGGCACGCCGCACTGCAGGCGGATGGCCTTGTAACCCATGGCCTTGTAATCCCGGGCCACCGCCACCGTGTCCTCGATCGACACGCCGTTGGCATGGCCGTAGACCATGACGCCGGAGCGGCAGGCGCCGCCCAGCAACTGATACAGCGGCAGGCCCGCCGCCTTGCCCTTGATATCCCACAGCGCCATGTCGACGGCGGCGATGGCCGACATGGTCACCGGCCCGCGCCGCCAGTAGGCGCCGCGATAGAGGAATTGCCAGATATCCTCGATCCTGTGGGCGTCGCGGCCGATCAGGCAGGGTATGACGTGGTCTTCGAGATAGCTGGCCACCGACAGTTCGCGGCCGTTCAGCGTGGCGTCGCCGATGCCGTAGACGCCCTGGTCGGTCTCGATCTTCAGGGTGACGAAATTGCGCCCCGGGCAGGTCACGATCACCCGCGCGGCGCGAATGATCAGCGGCGCGTGCGCGGCGGATACGCCGGTCGTGGGCCTGCCATCGGCGGGGTAGTTTGAATCCATCATGAACGGCCTTGTACTCTGGTTTCCTTTACCGCTCCCCGGGGATACCGGCCGGCGGCCTTGCACAATTGGTCTTACCAATAACCCATTCTGATCTGATCCCCACCGACAATGCAAGCGCTTTTTTGTTATGACGCCTGACGAAGGTGTTGTGGCGAGGGTGCAAAAAAATTCAAATACACAAAAGAATAATACATACAATTCATTTCGTGTCAGACCATGCCCGCCATCGCTCACTCGGAATTTGTCGGGTACGGCGCAGGGCGATCCGACCTTGCGTCGTCGCAAAAATGGCACATCTGACCATAATTGTCCGTTTATAATCCGGCAATTCTTGTGCGCCGCAAAGACAACGCTGTCAACGAATACAGGCTTGAATATCCATGCCTTTAAGCCCTGCAGCCTGACGCCTTACCACCAATCCATGCGACTTGAGGTGCGAAACCTTGGCTATTTGTCTGTCAAATTTGCGATAGCGTGCGGCGCAAAATTGAAAATTGGTCAGGCCATAATTGACAAAATGAATCTGGCCAATTACCACTGCCTGCCATGTGACCGCTAACAAGACGCGGCATCACGATAAGAATTGCAACCAATGCAAATCCCAAAGGGAGAGAAGCCAATGTCAAATACACGGGTGAAATTTCGCCGTCTTTCCAGGGCCGCCCTGCTCGGCGCCACCGGCCTGCTTGGCCTGATGGCCTGCGCCGCCGCCGCCCAGGACACCACAACCACCGCCACCGCGCCGGCGGCCACGGACGACACCAACACGGTCGTCGTCGTCACCGGCTACCGCGCCTCGCTGCAAAACTCGACCCAGGCCAAGCGGCACGCCGTCGGCTTCCAGGATTCGATTTTCGCCGAAGACATCGGCAAGTTTCCGGATAACAACCTCGCCGAATCCTTCAACCGCATCCCGGGTGTCGTGATTTCGCGCGAAATCGACGGCGAAGGCACGACCCTGTCGATTCGCGGCCTCGGGCCCAGCTTCTCGCGCGTCCTGCTTAACGGCGCGGCCGTCGCCACCGCCTCGACCGGCGATGCCAACACCAACAATTCCAACCGCGAAGTCGACCTCGACATCTTCCCGCCGGAACTGTTCACCCAGTTGACAGTCTACAAGACCCCTTCGGCCTCGCAGGTCGAAGGCGGCGTCGCCGGCACGGTCGACATGCGCCAGGCGCGCCCGTTCGACTTCAAGGGTGACAAGCTGCAGTTCTCGGTGGAAGGCAGCAAGAACAGCCTGGCCAGCAAGGACGGCTGGAAGGGCTCGCTGCTCGCCTCGAAGCGCTTCGGCAACTGGGGCATCCTGTTCGGCGTCGCCCGCCAGAAGAGCCAGATCAATGTCGAGGGGTTTGAATCGGTCGGCTGGACCAACCCGAACCTGTCGGCGGCGCAGGACGCCTCGGCCACCCGTAACTCGACCGGTGGCGGCAACTGGACCATTCCGGCCACGGCGCCGGCCGGCACCGACGGCATTCCCGCCGGCACCACCATCGACCAGGCGTGGCTGCTGGCCAACAATCCGGGCGTCACCATCGACGCCATCGACAATGGCATCATCCCGCGCCTCGGCCGTCCGATGCATTATTACGGCGACCGTGACCGCACCAGCGGCATCCTCAGCCTGGAATACAAGACCGACAGCTTCCACTTCTGGCTCGACACCATGGTGGCCCAGAAGGACAACAACCAGCAGCGCACCGACATGGACTTCGTCGGCCGTAACGGCAGCTTCATTCCGATGAACATGAAGGTCGACCGCTCTGACTGCACCAACGGCTGCGTCGTCACCAACGCCACCTACACCAACGCCCAGTTCTTCCTCGAATACCGTCCGTGGTTCGAAAAGAACAGCTTCGCCTCGGTCAATCCCGGCTTCGAGTGGAAGATCAACGACACCCTGACCTGGACGCTCAACGCCAACTACACCACCGGTCACTTCCGCCGCGACTCGCCGACCGTGCTGGTCGTCACCAAGCCGAACTCCGGCGTGACGGCGACCTACACCAACACCGACGGCAATCCGGTGATTACCTCCAATACCGACCTGAACAACCCGGCCAACTTCCAGTGGGACGGCGGCCGCGTCAACCTGCAGTCGGAAGAGCGCTGGACCCAGACGCGCGGCCTGCATACCGATCTGAAGTGGGGCACTTCGGCGCTCAACGTCCAGTTCGGCCTGGCCTACGACGATACCGACCGCAAGATCACGCCCTACGACAACAGCCAGGCCTGGCAGAACGCAACCTGCGGCGACAACCCCAGCGTCAGCCTGCCCGGTCCCAACTCGAACCCGGCGTGCCAGGGCCTGAACACCACCACGCCCGCCGGCTACCCGACCTATCCCGGCTACGGCACCTTCTACACCGCCGGCCAGACCGGCCCGGTCACCTATTCCGGCTCGCTGATCCCGCAATCGGCCCTGGCCAGCTACCTGACGGCAGGCCCCTACGGCTACATCAACGTCAACTGGGACAAGTTCGCCGCGGATTCGCACTACAACCAGTTCCTCGACTCGGCGCCGGCGGTTTCGGGCTCGAACATCAGCTCGCCGCGTTCGTTCATTCGTGAAAAGGTCTCCGGCGCCTATGTCCAGCTCAACGGCGATACCGACCTCGGCGGCCACCGCCTGCGCTATGACCTGGGCGTGCGCTATGCCGAAACCGACCAGATCATCGCCGGCCAGAACTCGGCGCCGGATCCGCGCAATACGCCGGCTTCGGGCCCCGTCCCGGCCGACGGCGGCAAGTATCCGAACATCGTGACGATCTCGACGACCAAGACGCACTACAACAACACCCTGCCGTCGGCGAACATCTCCTTCAGCGCCACCGAAAAGCTGATCCTGCGGGCGGCCGCGTCGAAGACGATGACCCGGCCCAACCCCTCCAGCATGCTGCCCGGCCTGAGCTTCGGCGATCCGTCGGCGGCGCAGGGGTCGCTCGGCAATCCGTCGCTGACGCCCTACGTCTCCAAGAACCTCGATCTCGGCGCCGAATACTATACCGGCCAGGAAGGTTATGTCGCCGTTACCGCCTTCAACAAGAAGATGACCGGCTTCACCACCAACCAGAACATCACCTATCCGTTCGCCTACCTGGCCCAGTTCGGCGTCACCTATGACACGCTGAACCCGACCCAGCAGACCGCCATCAACCTGCGCGGCGGCCCCTCCTCGGCCACCGTCATCCTCAGCCAGCCGGTCAATGCGACGGGCCAGTTGAACATCGACGGCCTGGAAGCCGCCTGGGTGCAGCCGCTCGGCCAATGGTGGTCGGTGCTTGACGGCTTCGGCTACAACGCCAACTACACCCACATCAAGCAGAAGGGCACGGGGGCGGCGCCGGCCATCGCGCTGGGCGTTCCGGAAAACACCTGGAACTTCACCGCCTACTACGAAAAGCACGGCTACTCGGTCCACCTGTCCGACACCTATCGTGACGGTTCGCAGGCGGCGACGGCCAACCAGAACGGCATCACCCAGGCTGCCCTGTTCAACGAAAAGTACGAACAGATCGACCTGTCGGCCAGCGTCGACCTGCAGAAGGCCTTCGACATCAGCCGCAACCTGACGCTGACCCTGGACGCCACCAACCTCAACGATGCCACCCTGCGTCAGGACTTCCAGTTCACCAATGCGCCGAACTGGTACTACAAGCCCGGCCGCACCATCATGCTCGGTATCCGCGGCTCGTTCTAAGACTAAACGGGCGCTTCCCGGCGCCCGCCCTCTTGTTCCTCCTCGACTTTGGGACTTTTCTTCTTCCCTGCGTGGCGGCATGTTCATGGACATGCCGCCGTTTTTTTAACCGCCGTGCTGGAGGCCGCCATGTCGCTGCTGCGTTTGATCCCGTTTATCGCCCTCCTCGCCGCCGCCGGCGCCGCGCCCGCCCTGCCGGTGCCGCACCTGGCGCCGCAGGGATCGACGCGGCAACTCATCGTCGACGGCAAGCCGTTCCTGGTGCTTGGCGGCGAACTGACCAATTCCGCCGCCTCCAATCTCAATTACCTGCAGGCGCAGTGGCCGACGCTCAACGCCGCGGGTCTCAACACCGTTATCGCGCCCGTGGAATGGGACCAGATCGAGCCCGAGCCCGGCCATTTCGATTTCAGCGTGATCGACGGCGTCATCGCCCAGGCGCGCCAGAACAACAAGCGCCTGGTGCTGCTGTGGTTCGGCGCCTGGAAGAACTCGATGTCGACCTACGTGCCTTCTTGGGTCAAGCACGACTACGCCACCTACGCCAAGGCCCAGGACGACAAGGGCGTGGCCCAGGACATCCTGTCGCCTTTCGATCCGGATACGCTGAAGGCCGATTCCGCCGCCTTTTCCACCCTGATGACGCACCTCGGGCAGACCGATGGCCAGCGCACGGTCATCATGGTCCAGGTCGAAAACGAGATCGGCATGTTGCCGGTGGTGCGCGACTATGGCCCCCAGGCGCAGGCCGCGTGGAACGGCCCGGTGCCGGCCGACCTGATCGCCTATCTCTCCGCCCACCGCGACCAGCTTCATCCTTACGTCCGCGACCTGTGGGCGGCGCAGGGTTTCCGCACGTCGGGGACATGGAGCGAGGTCTTCGGCGCCAGCGTGCCCGCACAGGAGGTCTTCCAGGCCTGGTACTTCGCCACCTTCGCCAATGCCCTGACCAAGGCCGGCAAGGCCGCCTACCCCTTGCCGATGTACGTCAATGTCGCGCTCAACCGTCCCAACAAGACGCCCGGCGAATATCCCTCCGCCGGGCCGTTGCCGCACCTGTTCGACGTGTGGAAGGCCGGCGGGCCGGACATCGACATGATCAGCATCGACATGTACTTCCCCAATTTCAAGGACTGGGCCGACAAGTTCAAACGCCCGGACAATCCGTTCTTCTCGCCAGAGGACAACCAGGCCGGCCGCACCGATGGCGGCGCCAACGCCTTCTACGCCGTGGGCCAGCTCGATTCGATCAGCTTCTCGCCCTTCGCCATCGACCAGCTGACCCCCGCCACTCTTCCCAATGTCGCCGGCCCCTATGGCGTCCTGCGCCAGTTGACGCCGCAGATCCTGGCCGCCCAGGGTACGGGCAAGATGCGCGGCTTTCGCTCCGACGTCTCCTATGACGGCGTCGCGTCCAGCCATGCCACGGTCTTCGACCTCGGCGACTATCGCTTCACGGCGACCTATGACGACAAGAACGCGGCGGATGCCCAGGCGGCGCTGGCCGGCGCCGGCGGACTGCTCATCCAGACCGGCGACAACAGCTTCCTGTTCGCCGGCCAGGGCGTGACGCTCACCTTCGCCGACGCCACCGACGACGCCATGCGCATCGGCATCGAATCGGACATCGAAGGCCAGTATGTCAACGGCACATGGAAGCCGGGCCGCTGGCTCAACGGCGACGATACGATCGAGGGCCGCCAGGTCCGTCTGCCCGGCAACGGTTTCAGCATCCAGCAGGTCACCCTCTACAAGTACCGGTGAGCGGCGGAATGCGGTTGCAACGCCGCCGTTTCAGCGTCATATGTTTTTGAAGGAATCACCAGCACAGCGGCCATGTCCGAGAACAAGAAGCTTTACCGCCAGATCGCCGACTCCATCGCCGCCGAAATCGAGTCGGGGCGCTATCGCCCGGGTGACCGCCTGCCGACCGAGCGCGACCTGGCGTTGCAGTTCGGCGTGTCGCGTCCCACTCTGCGTGAAGCCCTGATCGCGCTGGAAATCCTGGGCCTTATCGAGGCCAAGCACGGCCACGGCATCCTGGTCACCGACAATGCCGGCAAGGCGACGCCGATGACCGACTCGGAAATCGGCGCCTTCGAGCTGATCGAGGCGCGCCGCCTGTTCGAAGGCGAAGTGGCTGCCATGGCCGCCACCCTGGTTCACGACGACCAGATCGAGGACCTTGAAAAGCTGCTCAAGCAGATGGACGACAAGGACCCGGTCAAGGCCGAAAAGGCCGACCGCGATTTCCACCTGCTGATCGCCAGCATCACCGGCAACGGCGCCCTGATCTCCAGCGTCGAGAACCTGTGGGACTGGCGTTACCGCTCGCCGCTGGCCAAGAACATCCTGGCCCGCGCCGCCGACCTCGGCATGAAGCAGCGCATCGACGAACACACCGGCATCCTCGACGCCCTCAAGCGGCGCTCGTCCTCGGCGGCGCGCCAGGCGATGCACGAGCATATGGACCGGGTGATCGAACACCTGCTCAACGCCACCGAGGTGCTGGCGGTCGAAACGGCCAAGCAGGCCAGCCACGAACGCCGCAAGGCGATGTCGAAGCGCTTCAAGGCCCTGTCGGCGGAAGCCTGAACTTTCCCTTTGTACCTCCCTGAAATCGCTTGCGATTTTGGGGAGGAAGACCACGCGCATCCTTCATGCGTGTGGTGGTGGGGCGTCTTGCTTACTTCAAAAACGCCGTATACGCCGTCTTCAGCGCCGTCACCACCCGCTCATCCCCCGCCAGCGCTTCCGGAAACACGCCGCGCATGGCGGTGAACAGCTCGACATCGTCATCCTCGTCCTTCATCCGCGCGCCCACTGCCAATAATTGATCGGCCAGCGGATCGGTGATCGGCTCGCCCTTCACAGCACGGTCACGCACGAAGCGCATCCACGCCGCCATCGGCACGCACAAGCGCGCGATATCATGCCCTTTCGCCAAGGCTTCCGAAATGCTCGACAAAATGCGGATCGGCAGTTTCTGCGAGCCGTCCCAGGCGATCTGCGCCAGCAGATGGCGGATGGCCGGATTGCGGAAGCGCTTCAGGATGGCGTCGCAATAGCCAGGCAGGTCCATGCCCGCCGGCGTCTCCAGAAGCCGCACCATGTCCTTGATCATCAGGTCGCGCACCAGCTGCGCCAGTTCGGGATCGGCGATGGCCTCGGCCACGGTCTCGTAGCCCTTGCTCAGACCGACATAGGCCAGGGTCGAATGCGGCCCGTTGAGCAGGCGCAGCTTGGCGCGTTCATAGGCCGGGACATTGTCGGTCAGGGTGACGCCGGCCGACGCCCAGTCCGGCCCGCCGTCATGCGTGTGCGCCTCGATCACCCATTGCGTAAAGGCCTCGCGCCGGATCGGCCAGGCGTCTTCCAGCCCCGTCGCTTCGGCCACCAGGGCGCGCAGATTATCGTCGGTCGCCGGGGTGATCGAATCGACCATGGTGCACGGACATTGCAGGTTTTCACCGATCCAGGCCGAGAGACCCGTATCGAGCCGGCCGGCGAACGCAACCACCGCCGCCTTCAGCCGGTGGCCATTCTTGGGCAAATTGTCGCACGGGATCAGCACGAATGGCCCCAATCCAGCCGACCTGCGCCGCCGTAGCCCCTCGACCAGATAGCCGACCAGCGAGTGCGGCGCCTGGGGTTGCGATAGGTCGTGCACGATATCGGCGTGGCCGAAATCGAGCGCGCCATCGACGCTCAGGCAATAGCCCTTCTCGGTCACGGTCGATGTAACGATGCCCGTCGCGGACGCGCTCAGCCGGACGAACACGGCCTCCGGGTCTTCCGGTGCCACCAGCACCTCGCGGATCGCGCCGATGACGCCGTAGCTGATCGTTTCGTCGAGAATGGCCAGGGTATAGAGCCCATCCTGCGGCGCCAGGGCATCACGCACGCCGGCCGAATGCAGCGACACGCCGCAGATGCCCCAGCGCGGGTCGCGCGCCGCCAGCGCATCGAACACCGCCGCCTGGTGGGCGCGGTGAAACGCTCCCGGACCGAAATGCACGACGCCGATCGCCAGCTTCGCCGGATCGTAGGCGGGGCGCGCGACGTCACTTTTGGCATCGTCGAGGCGGGAGAGGGACAGGCGCATGACAGGCTCCGTGAAAGGTCAGACCTTCTAGCACACCCGCTGCAACCGGCAACGGAAACCGGTGTCGAAAATCGACGCCCGAAGAATCGACGCCCATAGAATCGACACATTGCTTCCTGACGCCGTCCTCCTTACATGCGGAAACGACATAAGGAGCTTCCCATGGTCATGGCTATCCGCGTTACCGCCACCGGCGGCCCCGACGTCCTCGTTCCCGCCGATATCGACGTGCCCGCGCCCGGTGCGGACGAGGTCCTCATTCGCCACACCGCCATCGGCGTCAACTATATCGACACCTATTTCCGCTCGGGCCTCTACAAGGCCGCCCTGCCCTTTACGCCTGGCCAGGAAGCCGCGGGCGTCATTGAAGCCATCGGCGCCAATGTCACCATATTCAAACCCGGCGACCGCGTCGTCTACCTGCATACGCCGGGCGCCTACGCCGAAAAGCGCGTCGTGCCGGCCGAAAAGTGCGTGCCCGTTCCCGACGGCGTCTCGGACGAAGTAGCCGCCGCCGTCCTGCTCAAGGGCCTGACTGCGCAATACCTGCTGCGCCGCACCTTCAAGGTCGGGCCCGAACACACCATCCTTTACCATGCCGCCGCCGGCGGGGTCGGGCTGATCCTCGGCCAGTGGGCAAAGCACCTCCGCGCCACCGTCATCGGCACGGCCGGCAGCCTCGACAAGGTCGAACTGGCCCTGCAGAACGGCTTCGACCACGTCATCAACTACCGCAGCGAGGATTTCGTCGCCCGGACACTGGAACTGACCCACGGCAAAAAGGTCGACGTCGTCTATGACAGCGTCGGCAAGGACACCTTTCCGGGGTCGCTCGACGTGCTGAAACGTCTTGGCCTGTGGGTCAGCTTCGGCCAGTCGTCGGGTCCTGTGCCGCCGTTCGATATCGGCATTCTCAACGCCAAGGGCTCGCTCTTCGCCACCCGGCCGACCATCTTCCATTACAATGCCGAGCGCGAAACCCTGCTGGCCTCGGCCAGGGAAATGTTCGACCTCATCAATGGCGGCATCATCAAGGTGGCGATCCACCAGCGCTTCGCCCTGAAGGACGCACGCCTCGCCCATGAGGCGCTGGAAGGCCGCGCCACCACCGGCGCCACGATTCTTATTCCCTGAACCGCGCCAGGCCCCTGGCCAGCAAAGCCGCCACGCCCATCTTCAGCCCGCCGCGGCGGCCCTCGCGAAAACCCGCGACGCCAAGGCCGCGCAGGATCGCCATCAGGATCGCCGCCTTGGCGCCAAAGCGGTCGGCGCCATGCTTGCGGCGGTAGGTTTCCACCAGATCCTCATCGAGGGCCACCATGTCGCCCTCTCCCTGGCGCGCCCTGGCGAACGCGCGAAAGGCGACGCTGGCGCGACTGGGATTGATGAAAACCCGGGTTGGTTCCGGCATGCCGGGTGCGAAAAAGGCCGTCACAGCCTCGTCCGAGCTTTCCAGCACCTCCCGGATTCTCGGCGTCGCGCTGCCCGTCGCCATGAAACGGCGCAACGCCCCCAGGTGCGGATCGGCTGTCTTGCCGCCCAGGCCCAAGGTCAGCGGCCACGGCCGCCCGTCACCATCGGTGCGCACGATCTCGGTCGAGCCCGAACCGATCTCGACCGCCACCACACCGGGATGCGCGCGTTCCACCTCGGGCACGATCGACTGAAACGCCGTCAGCCCCTCCTCGTCACCGGTCAGCACGCGCACCCGCGCCGGCGGTCCGGCCCCGTCTTCGCGCGCCAGCACGCGCAGGGCGTGGGTGCCGTAAACGCAGGCGAAGTCTTCCGGCGCGGCAAAGCCGGCAAACAGTCCTTCGGGCGCGGCCACATCGAGTTGCCCTGGTGGAATCAGCCGCAAACCGGTGCTGAACACATCGATCAGCCGGTCGAGCGCGACGACATAGGTGCCTGTTTCGTGCCGCGCTGGCACCTGCAACTTGATATTGGCCAGGGTCGTACCTTCGCATCCCCGCCACTGCCGCGCCAGCAGCTTGATCGAGCCGCTGCCGATTTCGAGGCCGAGGCCGAAAATGCCGTCGCCCGGCCGCCGCTCCGCGATGGCCGCGGCGACATCGGCCAGCATGGCTTCATCGAGACCATGATCGTGAAACAGGGCCTGAGCCGGCACATAGGCCGCCAGCACCTCCCGATCGTCCGCATCGATATACGGACGCAGGCGTTCACTGACGAGATGCGGCAGGACCTTCAGCATGCCGGCAGATTTAGCACATTTTGCCGCCGTGTCCCGCTACATGTTGATGACAGTGCCTACCAGAGGCGGACGCGCCGTGCGGGCGCCAGATAGAGCCGGTCACCGGGTTTGATGTCGAAAGCCGTGTACCAGGCATCGAGATTGCGCACGGTATCGCTGCGGTATTCGCCCGGCGGGTGGCTATCGCCCGCCACCTGCTGGCGCAGCGATGCGTCGGTCTGCAGCTTGCGCCACCGTTGCGCGAAGGCCAGGAAGAAGCGCTGGTCGCCTGTCAGACCGTCGATGACCGCGTCCGGCTTGCCGTTCAGCGACAGGTGATAGGCGTCGTACGCCACCTGCAGCCCGACCAAGTCGGCGGTGCTCTCGCCCGCGACCTTATCGCCCTGCACGCAAAGGCCTGACTCGGGGCAATAGGCGCTGAACTCGGCGATCAGCGGCGCCTGCATGGCATGGAAGCGCGCCAGGTCGTCCGCCGTCCACCATGCGCCCAGGCGCCCTTGCGCGTCATAGATATTGCCCAGTTCGTCGAAGGTATGGCTGACTTCGTGGCTCAGCCCCGCCCCTGCCGAACCGTAGTTCGCCGCCGCATCGCCGCCCGGATCGAAATAGGGCGGCTGTAGAAGGCCAGCCGAAAACTGCATCGAATTGGGGCTGAAATTGAGGATGGCGCCGACTGATTGCGGCAACAGCGCCCATTCGCCCGGATCGACCGGCTGGCCCAGTTTCGCCAGCCCCTGCCGCCAGGCGAACGCCTCCGCCCGGCGCAGGTTGCCATAGGCGTCGCCGCGCACGACTTCGAGCGCGCCATAATCGGTCCATATATCCGGATAACCGACGCCGATCTTCAGGGCTGCCAGTTTGTCCATGGCCTTGGCGCGCGTTTCCGGCGACATCCAGCCGGCCCTGGTAATGTGCGCGGCATAGGCGGTACGGATATTGGCGACCATGGCTTCGGCCGCCGCCCTGGCCTGTGGCGGAAAATACGGCGCGACATAAATCTGGCCGACGCCCTCGCCCAGGGCTGCGTTGGTGGCGGTGATCGCCTGCGCCTCGCGGTCGCTGTCGACGCCGCCAAAGGCCTTCGGCAGCACGCCGGCATAATGCTCGATCAGGTGAAAGACGAGATAGTCCTGCCACGTCGCGACCGGCTGGCTGGCGATCAAGGCCGAGGTCCCCGTCACCGCCGCTGGTTGCCAGACGACGAAATCGTCCTGCCGGGCAAGGCCTGCCGCCGCGAAATAGGCGTCCCAATCCATGCCGGGCGCCTTCGCCGCGAAATCGCCGCGCCGCCACGCATTGTCGGTCTTGGCGACGTCGGCGGTATCTTCGGCCGTGGCGTGCGTTTGGGCGATGGCGGTTTCGAGGGCGAGAACGCGGCCCGCCCGCGCCTCGGCATCGCCCAGGCCCGCCAGGGCCAGCACGGCGGTGATATGCGCGCGATAGGCCTCGCGACGTGCCTGGGCATCGGATGAGGGATCGAGATAGGCGTCCCGATCCCCCAAACCCAGCCCGCCCTGCACCATATGCGGCACATAACGTTCCGGGTCGTGAAAGCCCTGGTGGACCCAGACACCGAACAGGCCGTCGGTGGCGTTGTTGGTGCCGTCGTCGGGGCGCACATTCGTTCCCAGCCATGCCGACAGCGACATGCGATCATGGATCGCCGCAATGGCGGCCAGGTCGCCGGACAGCGGCGTCAGGCCTTTGGCTTCGATGCCGGCCGTATCCATCCAGCTGGCATAATAGTCGCCGACCTTGCGTTCCAGATCGTTCCGAGGCGTGCTGGCGGCGGCGGCGATCAGGGCGCTGACGCGCGCATTATCCTGCGCCGCCAGCATGGCGCTGGAACCATAGGCGCTGACCCCATCGGGCAAGGCCGTCGTCTTCAACCAGTTGCCGTTGGCGTAATGGTAGAAATCGTCGCCGGGCCGGATCGAACTGTCGATATCCTGAGTCCGCGCCACCGTTCCGGCAAGGGCGTGTCCGGCCGTAAGGGCAATGACGGCGGCAAGAAGACAATGGCGCATGGCGAACCCTTATGAAAAACAGGCGGAAACGATATCGTCGGTCCGGACGACACGGGCGAACTCGGTCAGCAGGGTGGTGACGTGCGCCAGATGGATGACCTCGGCGATGACGCGCTGGCCATCCAGGGCCGTCTGGTCGAAACAGGCACAGGCGTCCTCGACCAGGGTGGTGGCGAAACCGAGATTGCTGGCCATGCGCGCCGTTGTCGAAACGCACTGGTCGGTGGTGATGCCGAACAGGGTGACGGCGGTGATGCCGGCGCCGCGCAGGCGGGCTTCCAGGTCGGTGCCGATGAAGGCGCTGTTGACGCTCTTGGCGATCAGCCAGTCGCCGGGCCGCGGCGCGAAGCCGGGTTTCAGGTCGTTGCCGGCCTGGCCCGGCCGCAGCGGTGAAGCCGGATCGGTCGAATCATGGCGCACGATGACGACCTGCCCTGCCTTGTGACGCCACCGCTCCAGCACACGCAGGCCGTTGCATTCGGCGTCGGGATTATTGCGCCGCCCCCAGCGCGGATCGTCAAAGCCCCGCTGCATGTCGATGACGATCAGCGCCGCGTTTTCATTCACCGAAACCGCCTTCTTGACAGGTGTTCATCCTGCGCCGATTGTAGGCGGAGAAAGGGTTTGCCGCCATGAACAAGGCGGCGGCCGCGCCTTGCGAAACGACGGAAATGGACGCTTACGACCGACATAACGGCGGTGGCCGTGACGCCATCGACGACAAGCTGATCGCGCTGCTATGCCGGAACGCACGCATGACGCTGACGGCGCTGGCCCAGGCCGTCGCCCTGTCGCGTACGGCGGTGCAGGCGCGCATCGCCCGCCTGGAACGCGACAAGATCATCACCGGCTATCGCGCCGTCATGGCCGAGCCCCACGACAACGAAGGCCTGGGTGCTGTCCTTGCGATTACCTTCAGCCAGCGCCCGTGCGCGCCGGTGGTGGCCAAATTCCGTCACTGGCCGGAGATCACCCACTACTATTCGGTCACCGGCCCGATCGACGCCTATATGGTGGTGCGGGTGAAAGGCGCGTATGCCCTTTCCGGACTGGTCGACCGGCTGTCGGGCCTGCCGGGCGTGGGTTCAGTCCAATCGGCGGTCATGCTGTAAAACCTGTGCACCTATGCGATTGGAAGCGTTGCGTTTTCAAATCGGACAGGTTAAGGACGCAACAACGGAGACGTGCCCGAGAGGCCGAAGGGACTCGTTTGCTAAATGAGCGTACCCCAAAAGGGTACCGTGGGTTCGAATCCCACCGTCTCCGCCATCCCTCGCTCCCGGCGCGCCGAACGGCTCAAAACCATTTACGCCATACGGCCAGCCCGATGAAAGCGATGGCCGACACCGCCATCGCGGCGGTAACGGTGATAAAGCCGGATACGCCGGTATGGGCGAAGGGCGTGTCGAAATTCATGCCGAAAATGCCGGCGACCGCGCCGATGATGCCGGTCACAACGGTTGCAATCGTCAAGATTTTCACCAGTTGGTTCGTTTCCTGCGCCACACGGGTGGTATAGAGATCGAAACTGCCGACGATGGTTTCGCGGGCACGCGCCACCATGTCCTCGACACGTTCGTGGGCTCGGACAAGGCCCTCGACATAGCCATGGTCGGCCGGTGCGATGTGGGCAAGGAAGTCGGGGCGCACCATGGCGTGCAAGGTGATGCCGGTTTCATCGAGCACCGATCGGAGGGCGGATACCTGGCGGCGCAGGACAGCCAGCGTGGCCAGTGGTTTTCGCCTTTCGCGCGACGCCAGGATCGCTTCGTCGAGTTTATCGACCTGCTGGTCGATATGCGACAGCTCCGAACGGTAGCTATCGAGCAGCTCGGTGAGAAGCGCGACCGCCAGCGCCGACGGCGTCATGCGGCCATTCAGGGTTTCTCCACGGTCGGTTTCGACGAAACGATCCATGAAACCCGGGCGTGGCTCTGTCACGGTCACCAGCCAGGTCTTGCCGACGACAAACCCCAGGGGCTTGGCATTGGGCGTTTGCGATGACGGCACGGTGATGCGATAGACGGGATCCAGGATTTCCAGGTTGCATTTTGCCGCATAATCCAGGAGCGCCGTCCTGATGTCCGCCGGCAGATGCCTGGAGGCCCTGAGCTTATCCAGCGGCCCATCGATCCACAGAAGCTGGTCTTTACGTAACGCCTTCACCGGCAGGGCGGATGGATCTATGTCCTCATCATGGCCCGCTGCGTCATAAAGAAGAGCGCGGATCGGGTTCACATCGCTCCGCATTTCCTTTATTCCGGCGCCTTGACTGCAATGTTTGTTTATGATTGCGCATATATCGGCAACGAATCTATAAATTATATATGCGCTTTTGAACGCCTAAGCTAAAGACGACATTAGAATGGGCAAACCTTATACCTTCATTATCTTTCTTCTCCCCGACTGATATTTCCAGGTAATTATAAAACGCCCTATAGTTGTCGTTCACGTCAACTTGGGAGGCTCTCATGGGTAAAGCTATTCTTCTGTGGCTGCTGGGGGTTCCTATCCCCGTCATCATTCTGCTCGCCATTCTGTTTCACAACTGAGGCGCGGCATCATGAACATCGATACATCCCTCGATCATGACGGCCCGAACCTCGAATCCAAAGGTTCCGGCATCCACTGGGCGGCCATCCTGGGCGGTGCCGCCGCGGCGGCGGCCATTTCTCTGATCCTTCTACCGCTCGGCACGGCGCTCGGCTTTTCGTCGTTTTCGGTCTTTACCGCCACCAGGGCCAGCGCCATCACCTTTACGGCAGGCTGGGCGATCTGGCTGGTCGTCATGCAATGGGTATCGTCCGGCGTTGGCGGCTATATCGCCGGCCGTCTGCGCGTCAAGTGGGCCGACCTGCACAGCGACGAGGTCTTCTTCCGCGATACGGCGCATGGCTTCCTGGCCTGGGCAGCGGCGACGCTGGTAACCATCGCCCTGGTCGCCTGCGTCAGCCTCAACACGGTCCACGCCGGCGTCGATGCCGCCGCCACGGTCGCCTCCGGCGCAGCCGGCAACGACAAGATGGCTTATTATGCCGACAGCCTCTATCGCGGCGCCGCTACGGCGGATGCCAATACGGCCGAAGCGGGCCGCATTCTTGCCAACGAAGCCACCGGGAGCCTCTTGCCGGACGACAGGGCCTATCTGGTCCAAGGCATCGTGACACATGCCGGCGTTTCCCAGCCCGAGGCCCAGGCGCGTGTCGACCGTGCCATCGCCCAGATCGACGACGCCAAGGCCAAGGCGGCCCAGGCGACGGAGGCCGCGCGAAAGGCCACCGTCGGCTTTTCCTTCGCCCTGTTCATCTCGTTGCTGCTCGGCGCCTTTATCGCCAGCGTGGCGGCAGCCCTTGGCGGGCGGTTGCGCGATACATACTGACCCTCGATCCCCGTCCGCCATCCTGGGAGCTTGCGGCCGCGCGGCTCTCAGTTGGATGGCGCCTGGCGGACAAGGGTCAGGCTTGAGGAGGCTGTCGCACCATTTTCATCGGTCACGGTGAAATTGACGACTTCATTGTCGCCGGCGGCAAGGTCGTTGGCAATGGTGAACGTATTCTTCGGGAAGCCGGGCTTGTCGGGCGTCAGCTGCGCCGGCGCCGAAACCGTGGTCAGTTGAAGATTTGTCCCGGTCGTGTCCACACACGCCGGCGCCGCCGCAATCGGGTTGATGACGAAATTCACCACGGTGCTGTCGTCCGCGACAACAAGCGTCTTTGCCGTGCATTGCGGCCCGTCGGCAAAAGCCTGGCCGGCGGCGGCGCACGCCAAGAACGTTATGCCTGCGACCAGTCCGGGATTCATCTTCGTCATGGCAACCTCGACTATCAGCGGCGATGTCACACAGCATCGCTTTCTCTCGATATCTTCTCCAAAGCTACGGTAAATTCAATCGAATACAACCCTGATTTTTATTTTCTGGCAAAGGCCCCCTTGCATTGAGTCAAAAGACGTGAAGAACTCATCCCCACACGTTATGGACGATTCAAGAGGGGATGATCTTGAGCCAGCGGACAGCAACTTCAAGCACGCCACATGTTGTCGGTCAGCGGAGCCCGTATGGCCTTCTGCGGCGATGTATCCTGGTTCTCGCCACGGCCGGACTTGCGTTCGGCACGATAGCTCACGGCCAGGACTGGAAGGAGCCGCCACGCAAATACCTTGATCCCCTCGGCGTCGACATGTCCGATGTCATGATACCGCGTGACGATACCTTCCTGACCATAGGCGACCCGGCAACGGATGGCCTTTCGTGGACCTTTCATGCCCACTTCCTCGGCCTCATCGGCGATTTCCGCATCAATTACAACACGCCGTGCAGCGGGCCGCCGCCGGTCTTTTCGGACCCGTCGTGCGATACCTACCAGGACTATATCCTGTTCGGCATTGGCGAAAGCGAAGAGAACTTCGGCGGTACTGCGCCGAACTACATCAACTGGAGCGGGACGGCCTCCACCCTGACGGGTTACGGTGGCAGTTTCGTCTACACCCAGGGCGACGGAACGACCTACACGGCCGGTCCCTATGGGTTGGCGACCATCCAGCATCCCAATGGCATGAAGGTGACCATCAACTATAGCGGCGGCGTCCCGACAAGCGCCGTTACCAATACCGGCTACGCCTTCAAGTTTTCTTCAGGCGGAAACAACGGCACCATCTATGCCGTCAACATGCTGGCGCATGGGTGTGCGACCATCGATTCGTGCTCCGCGTCCGACAGCCAGATCAGTGCGCTCGGCAATCCCCCTTCAACCTTTATCGGTCCGGATTCAACCTTCCCGTCCAGCTACGAGATTACCGACCGGGCCGGCAAGAAATGGGAGTACCAGATCCGGGCGAAATTCGACTACGAGGATGCCAGTACGCATGAACTTGTGCACGGCCCGCGCGTGCTGAAGGCTTTCCAGGATCCGAGCGGCTATTATTTCCGCACGACCTGGGCCGTCAGGGGCGGCCTTGCGACTTTTGTCGATCCGCGCGGGACGTTCGTCTATTCCGGCCAGTCGCCGTACGAAGACGCCGATAATACCTGGCACGGCACCACCAAGGACCCTTCCGGGGCGGAAATCTACGAAGCCTTTATGAATTCCCGCGACGGGCTGGGCATGGATTATTGGGACGGCCTGGGGCGCGAAACCAGCTACGCCGTCTACGAGGGCAATCACGGATATAGCCCGGCGACAAGTCTTCCGATTGCGCCGTACTCGGAGCTTCAATCCATCACCTACCCCGAGGGCGACTACGTCATCTATACCTACGATGTGCGGGACAATGTCACCTCGGCGGTCAGGACGGGCAAGCCGGGTTCGGGCCTGTCCCAGTCGTTCACCGCCAGTTATCCGGCGACCTGCACCAATCCGGTAACGTGCAACAAGCCTGCCTGGACCAGGGACGCCAAGGGCAACGAGACGGACTATACCTACGATCCAACACATGGCGGCGTGCTGACCGTTACCTTGCCGGCGGACGCCAATAGCCTGCGCAGGAAGACTTTCAACACCTACACGTCTTTCAACACAGGCGACGGCCTGATCTATCGCCTGACGCGCAGCGAGACCTGCGGGCTGACCGCCACCCAGCTGTCAAGCCTGACAGCTTGCCCATCCGCCACCACGGAGCCCCCCGCGACCCCGACCTCGGTCACCGTTACGGATTACGGCACCTCGACGACGGCGCCTTACACCTACAAGTCCTTCCAGCCCTACAGCGTCACCCTGACCGACAAGGGACTGACGCCTCTGGTCGCGACCACGACCTACACGTACGACGTCCTGGGCGATGTGGTGGCTGTCGACGGCCCTCGTACCGATGTCGACGATACCAGTTACAAGACCTATGACGCCAACCGTCGCGTGGTGTGCGAAATCGGCGTCGACCCGGATGGTACCGGCACCCTGGTCAGGGCCATGACGCGCCATGCCTATGACGAGGTCGGGCGCGAACTGGAGACCGACACCGGCTATGGCGCCAGCACCACGGACTGCACGCCCACCACCTCATCCGGCCCGATGACGGTCGTGCACTTCACGCGCATGACCTATGACGCGGCCGGCCGTGTGATCAAGACTGAACTGGTCCAGCCATGAGCGGGCGCGCCATGATGGGTTTTGGCGTGATGGGCCGCGTGCTTGCGGGTCTTGCGGTTGTTGCCGGTCTGGTGTGCGGTGTGGCGCGTGCGGAGACGGTGCTGGGCGTCACCCAGACCAGCTACGATTATCTGAACCGTCCGGTGTGCGTGGCGGTGCGGATGAACCCCTCGGTCTATGGCAGCCTGCCGACGGACGCCTGCGTGCCGGGCACGGCGAGCGCGACCTACGGCAACGACCGCATCACCCGGACCGACTACGACGCCGCCGGCCAGGCGTGGAAGATCACCCAGGCCTACGGCACCGGCGACAGCCGCGTCTACCAGGTCGCCAACCATGGCGACGACGGCGAGGTGCTCGATATCATCGATGCCCGCGGCAACCGCAGCCACAGCCATTATGACGGCCTCAACCGGCTGAGGGAGTTCGACTATCCGTCGCCGACCCTGGCCACGGCCTACGACCCGACCAGCCTGGCCTCGGCCCTGGCCACGTCCGGCGGATACAATACCACCGCCTGCGACACCGGCCATGTGGCCGATTGCGAGGCCTATAGCTACGACCTCGACAACAACCGGCTGACGACGCGGCGGCGCGATGCGGCCGTGTTTACCGACTGCTACGACAATCTCGACCGCGTCGTCGTCCATTACGTCCACGCCAGCGCCAACTGCACGGCCACGGGCGGGGCGGCCGATGTCTATACCGCTTACGATGGTCTCGGCCGCATAAGCGATAAGCATTTTGCTGCGTTTACGGGTGCTCAAAAAGTCACCTACGCCTATGACGGCTTCGGCCGGGTGACGTCGACGACCGACATGAACGGCCGGACGGTGGGTTACCAGTATAACGCGGCCTCGGCGGTGACGCGTCTGACCTATGCCGACGCCAGCTATGTGACCTACACGCTGGACTCTGCCAACCGGATCAAGTTCGCCAGCCACAGCAGCGGGGCCAGCCTGTACGGCCAGAGCTTCAACAGCCTGGGCCAGCGCGGCAAGCTGACCTGGGGCGGCAGCGTCGGCAGCGTCGGCTACACCTGGGACCACGCCGGGCGTCTGGGGACGATGACCGACGACCTGGCCGGCACGGGCAACGACATCACCTGGACCTTCGCCTACAGCCCGGCGTCGCAGGTCACGAGCTGGAGCGCCAGCTCCACGGCCTACGACTACAAGGAATACGCCACCAGCACGGTCAGCCAGGCCTATGACGGGCTCAACCGCGATGCGGCGATCGTGTCGTCCGGCGGCTACGATGCGCGCGGCAACATGATCAAGGACGCCAGCCGGGTCATGGCCTACGACGCCGAGAACCGCTTCCTGACCTCGGCGCCCGTGGCCACGCCGTCTTCGCCCAACACCACGCTCGCCTACGATCCCGAAGGCCGGCTGGCCAGCTATACCAGCGTCGACGGCTCGGGCACGCATGTCACCGAGTTCGCCTACGACGGCACCGACCTGATCGCCGAGTACGACCACACCTCGGGCACGCCCGTCCTGCTGCGCAGCTATGTCCACGGTCCCGGCGCCGACGAACCGGTCGTCTGGTTCGAGGGTCCGGGCTTCACCGTCAAGCACTTCCTGGCGCCGAACTACCAGTCCAGCCTCATCGCCACGGCCGACGCCTCGGGCAATCTCGAGGCCACCTATGAATACGGCCCCTATGGCGAGCCGGAGATCAACCGGGCCAACCCGGCCACGGTGAACCCGTGGGCCGGCCCGCGCTTCCGCTACACCGGCCAGACCCTGCTCGCCGGTGCACAGCTCTACTACTACAAGGCCCGCGTCTACGACCCGGTCTATGGGCACTTCCTCCAGACCGACCCCATCGGTTCCAAGGATGACCTCGATCTCTACACCTATACCGGCGACGATCCAGTCAATAAGGCCGATCCGACGGGGACTACCTCTTGCTTCTCTAACTGCTTACCTTTTTTAACTGGGGTGGTCCAAGGAGTTCTTAAAGCAGTCGTCACCACTGCAGCTAAAATGTCGATCATGGGTCATACTATGGTGGGGAATACTACTGAGGCTCAAAAAGTTGCTGCCGAGGCAGATTCGATAAATTCTGTAATTGGCGCACCCACATCAGACATTCAGTCCACAGGACAAAAGGTCGGCTATAGTGGAGCAGTTTTAGGCTCATTACTTGGCGGTGACGATGCGCCTACAGTTCTTAGTTCAAAGGCGGAGCCGGAGGTAAGTATTTTAGTGCCGGGACCATTTGCTGGTGAATCGATCCCGGCAACTTCACCTAGTGCGACTGCTGCAGAGAAACAACTAGTGACACAAACTGGCCAAACAAGCGGTTGCCATACGTGCGGTACTGATGACCCTGGAACTAAATCAGGTCAATATGTTTCTGATCATCAACCGCCAACCAAACTAAACCCCGAAGATAAGCCACAGCAGTTGTATCCACATTGTCTGTCCTGTAGTAGGAAGCAAGGTGGATATGTTAGACAGGCTTTGCGAGACCAAAGCTAGGAGTGAGTATGTTAATACGTCATAATATTACAGCACCGTATGGACTTTTATTCCTATCTGATGGTTGTTCGAGGCAGGATGTGCCCGGAGATACAAGTGCGGCAAATGTTACATATGGAGATAAGGCGATTGCATTTTGGGTAATTCATGAAGTTGATGGTGCAGCTCTTATTGAATTAACTGATGATGTCAATTTTAACAATCGTGGTCTAAAAAAAATATTTGAAGGAAAATTGATAATTGAGAGCAAAATTGTGAGTATATCTCAACCTGATTATACAAAAATCGCCTCAATAGAAATTGCTGTATCAGACCCAAAGATTCACATTTACACAAATGACCCTATAAATCCAGATCATATAGTCGTTTACGTTTCTTGTTAATACTAATTTTTATAGAAATGTGGGGAACTATATACTTGAAGGAACACGCAAGTGCCCGTACCCGATTCGAGACAGGCCGGTACTGCTGAAACTGAGATTACGAGCGAGGCCCTTAGCGGCCTCGCTTCTGTTTTTGAGGTTGCATATGCTTCTTGGCGGGAGAAGCTTTTGGACCAGTCTTGGGATGGTGTCCCGTAGGCAGCGGGGAGTGGAGAGGGCCTGTACCAAGAATTCCTTGCTCTGGTAGCGGCGGCTTAGGAAGGGCTTTTTGTATTTCGATAAGATCGGCGGCGAATAGGCTTAGCCATGTGCCCCTCTCGAACAGAGCTAAGCCACTGATAACGACTGGGTCGTCGCCAAGCTGCTCGCTGTCTATGATGGGCGGCGCTCCAATGGATGTAAGCTGCAAGTCTCCGTTTTCTGGCCAATAGAAATGGCTATGCATGAGCGTGTTGCGGATGTTGACCATGACAGTTAGGAAATGTTCGATCCGTTTTTCTAAGCTTGGGCTGAGTTTCCATCCAGCGATTTTCACGAGGGTTTTGAGGCGCTCAATCTTGATCCTGCCATCCATGCCCTTTGTCAGGGCGTGAAACTGCCGAGGATGTATATTGCCGGTGAAAGCGTGTATTAGTAGGGTAAGAACAAATTCCGCCGTCCCGTACCAAACTGTAAAGTGCCCGACATGGAAGAACATTTCCTGATCGTCGCTGTTAAATGCGATCCGGCGCTGTTCTTCAAGCGGTATAGCGCTTGATATGGGCGGTCCATAGATGGGAACGTAAGGCTTCATGTCTGACCTGAAAAAGAGATTGAAGAAGACCCTGGCGCTGAGGAGCGCTTTGACAAGGCTGTGGCGAATGCACTGAAAATGCCGCCTAAGCCGCATGTGAAGAAAGACGGGAGCCAGCCTAAGCCCGCCCCCAAGGGAAAGAGAAAATGAAACCTAATAGCAGGCCGTACGAAAACGGGGTGCCGTTTATAGCTGTTTCAGCAACCAGTCGCTCACCTCTTTTCCGTATCCTGTCCAAGCTGCTTCGCCGCTTAGCCGGGCAACAAAAAGTTTGTCGTTAGCGTCAAGGCACGAAGCGAGTTTGTCTCTGATTTGAACGGCGGTCTCGGAGGTAACAATTACCCAAACGGAGCCTTGCGCATGCCATCGGGTAGGATAAGCATCTAACTTCTTGTACAGGCAGTCATAATTTTGACCCTGCTTCATAAGGTCTAGGTAACAATGTGGGCAGCCATGGGAAACCTTTCCAATTGGCTGCCGGAGCGGTTGCGGAATCAGTTTCGCGGGGATACTGTTCAGCAATTAACGAAAAAGATACCCGCTCCGGCGTGGTTGACGAAGGCAGGCATGGGTTGTTTTCCAGACAGTATCCCCATGCCTGCCGACCTTATGCCCTGAGTCGCGGGTTGTGAGAACGGGCACACTCAACCCGTTAACACTTTTATTTACGTTTTGTTCCTTTTGGCCTTGCGCCTGATCCAAAGGAGCTTGCGCGCCTTCTGCTTAAGCGTGCGCGGCTTCACCAATCCGCCGATAAGTCAGGCGCTTGCCGGTCGAACCCTTAAGCGCTGCATCGGTGCGGTCATCATCGTTACAGCCGAGGGCTTCACGGTGGTTATAGCGGAAATCGAACTCTGACAGGTAGCGGTGCAGGTGGGCTTCGCTGACATGGTGGAAGTTACCGAACACGCCGCGCTTGAGGAGGGCAAAGGCGCTCTCAACGGTGTTGGTGTGAATGAATGAACCGAGGCGGACATCCGCTTCATCTCTCCGTTAAAGGCAGGAAGTATAGGGCTGTTGAGGCCGGCGGGAATGACGGGTTGTGCTGGCGGGGGTTCGGTGTCACTGTGGGCGGCCCGCGAGGTCCGCGCGGCGGCGCCGCCATGGTGTTCGCTGTTTCCGGTTTCCGCCCGCGGGAAGAAAGTACAAACCCCATGAAAACCCATTATCTGCTGGCCGCCGCGGCGGCGGCCGCGCTGCTGCTTGGCGGCTGCGCCACCGACATGGCCGGAACGAACGCCTCGCCGGACGTTTCCGCCGCCCGCGCCGCCGTGGCCATCGATGTCTATTACGACGGCTTCTACGGGCCGGTGACCCACGGTTATCGCGGCGTCGACGGTTCGTTCTATTACCAGGACGCCAGCGGCGCCTATCAGAAGGATTATGGCTATCACTTCTTCAACAGTCCTTCCCAGGGCGCGACCAAGCTCCACCTGACGCACGGATAGGCCGGAATCGATCCAAGCCAAAGATGAAGGGCTTTCCCGCGTGGAATGCCCTTCCGTCATCCCGCTGGCGCCGGATGCCGCCGTCTCCGCGCGTGGGCTGGGTTGTCGCAGATGACATATGGAAGACGCCTTTCCCTTCTCTCTCCTTGAAACGGGGAGAGGACGGGGGCTGAACGCGGTGCGCCTGTTCATCGGGCGTTCAGGCGGGGCGGCGCAAACTTCCATCACCCGGCCCTGACGGGGCAGGCCAAGGGTTCACGAGGGGGATGGCGGCGGCAGGCCGCGCGCGTTCCCCCATGCAGGAAGGTCTTAGTTCCATGAAGAAAATCGTGCTTTTGCTGGTCGCCGGAGCGTTGGCGCTGCCGCTGGTGGCGTGCGACGACTACGATAACGGCGGTGGACGTTATCACCACCATCACGACCATGACGGCGGCGGCTGGGGTGGCGGCGATCATCACGACGGCGGCGGAGACGGCCACCACGGGCATTGAGCCCGGGTTTGACGGATTACGGACCACGCGCTTCGCAAGGAGCGCGTGGTTTTTTGTTGGAAGGCGAAGGGGCCTTGCGGCGACGAGATTCCGAGAAGGGAAAGGAAGAGGGCCCCTCATCCGGCGCTTCGCACCACCTTCTCCCCTTGAAAGGGGAGAAGTGAAAGGGGCAAGGAGCTCCTCACCGGGCCCTCTTCCCCCAACGGAGTTGCCGTAAACGGGGAAGGAAGGGACCCCTCCGTCGGCTTCGCCGCCACCTCCCCATTTGGGAATGGGGAGGAGGGGGGCGGGGCTCCTCACCCGGCCTTGGAGAGAAGCAGGGCGCCCCACCGCCACCGTGCCGACGGGGCGTGGCGGTCCCTCCCCAAACGCTCGCGTTCAGGGAGGTATAGGGGAGGGGTGTGCTCGTAATTTTTGAAGTAAAGTATAAATATTACAGTGAGTTGGCATTTTATTCGGATGGATAATCCCCGTCCGGCGGTGGTCCCGTATATTGGGGGCATGGAACGAAAAGTATCTGGAAACAAGCCTGTCAAGATCGCTACGCCGCAGCAGGTGCGGGGCCAGCGCGCCCTGTACATGCAGCGGCTGCGCAAGCTGAGCGGCGGTCTGGTCGCTGCGCTGGAGCGTGTCGCCATGCCGAAGGATATCGCCGGCATCGACAAAATGGGCAAGGCGATGCTGACGGTCGCCCGGCTGGTCGACGTGTTGCATCGTGACGAGCCGAAAGAGGAAGACGAGATGTATGGATATGATAACGCCCAACCCGACGCAGTGGATGCGTGGGAACATATTCTTGAACGCAAGCTTGTTGGCTTCGCTAAAGATCGAAAAGCTAATGGACTGGCGACGGACCTTGACTTCGATCCAGCGGAGCTTACTCGACAACTTGATCTTACGGGCGAATACCGCGCAGACCCGCCCGGGCGGTGACTGGCATAGCTGGCTGTTCCTGGGCGGACGCGGCGCCGGCAAGACCTGGGCCGGGGCGCGATGGTTGACCGGGAAGGTCAGGAAGGGCATGCGCTTCGCCCTGGTGGGGGCGAGCCTGCACGACGTGCGCGAGGTGATGATCGACGGGCCATCGGGGCTGAAGGCCCTGGCCGACCCCAATAACCGGCCGCACTACGAAAGTTCGCGGCGGCGGCTGGTGTGGCCGCGCGGCGGGGTGGCCTACGCCTATTCGGCGGAGGATCCGGACAGTTTGCGCGGGCCGCAGTTTCACCATGCGTGGGCGGACGAGTTCTGCGCCTGGCGCCGGCCGGCGGAGACGCTGGCCATGCTGCGCATGGGATTGCGGCAAGGCGAGCAGCCGCAACTGTGCGTGACGACGACGCCCAAGCCGGGGAAGGCCCTGCGGACGCTGATGCGCGAGCCGGGCGTGGCGATGACGCAGGCGGCGACGAAGGACAATCCGTACCTGCCCGAGGATTTCGTGGACGGGCTGAACGCGCTTTACGGCGGGACGCGGCTGGCGGCGCAGGAGCTGGAAGGGCAGGTGGTCGACGGCGGCCGGGCGCTGTGGCGGGCCGAGGACCTGGACGGGATATATGCGGCCAGGCCCGAACGCTTCGATACGGTGGTGGTGGCCGTCGATCCGTCGGTATCGGCGGGCGGCGACGCCTGCGGCATCGTGGTGGCGGGCAGGATCGGCGAGCGCGGCTATGTGCTGGAGGACGCGACGGTTTCAGGGATGACGCCGGCGGGGTGGTCGCGGCATGTGGCGGGGCGGGTAAGGGCCCATGGCGCCGGGCAGGTGGTGGTCGAGAGCAACCAGGGCGGGGAGTCGTTGCGAGCCTTGTTGGCGACGGCGGGGTGCGATGTGCCGATCGAGCTGGTGCATGCCGGTGCGAGCAAGCGGACGCGCGCCGAGCCGGTGTCGGCTTTGTACGAGCAGGGGTTGGTGAGCCATTGTCCTGCCGAGTTCGGCCGGCGGTTTTCGGCGCTGGACGAGGAACTGATGGCGCTGGGGAACGAGGATTGGCAGGGGAGTCCGGACCGGGCGGATGCGCTGGTCTGGGCGCTGTGGGCGTTGCTGCTGCGCGGGCGAGCCGATCCGAGGATGCGGCTGCTGTAAGGGGGGCTCGCCCTTTCAGGTGCTGTCTCGGTGCGTGTCGTCGCAAGGGGAAGCAAGTCGCCCCACCACCCCCGCGCCGAAGGGGCGCGGCGGTCCCCCTCCCCGAAATGCTTCGCATTTCAGGGAGGTACAGGGGGTACCGCTTCCCAAGGCTGCGCGTTCCGGAAGGAAAGCAAGTCGCCCCACCACCCCCGCGCCGAAGAGGCGCGGCGGTCCCCCTCCCCGAAATGCTTCGCATGTCAGGGAGGTATAGGCGAAGGGGCTCCTCACCACCTGGGGGCAGGAAGGACCCCTCATCCGGCCCTTCGGGCCACCTTCTCCCCTTGAAAGGGGAGAAGTGAGCAGGGTTCAAAGCCATAGGCGATAGCCCTGCCTCGAAAGGGGAGAAGCGGGGGAAGGATCCGATACGTGTTTGGGGCCGTCCGCGAGGGCGGCTTTTTTGGTGCCTGGAACCGGGGCTGCCGGTTCATTTTTGGAGACTGACATGACAACCTGTTGCGATACGATCAATACGGTGGACTATTTTGCGGCCCATGGCGCCAATACGTTCAAGGATGCGCTGAAAGACGCCATCGTGGCGAAGAAGACCCTGCTGGTCGGGGCTTCGCTGAGCGGGCAGACGCCGGTCGACACCAGCGACACCGCCTACCTGGCCAGCGGCCTGGGCAATGACGACATCGTGTCGATCCGGGGCTGCGGCCCCGACACCACCGTCGCCTTCGCCGCCGGCGCCCAGGACAGCGCCTTCGCCATCATCGGCAAGGAGGGCACGGCGAGCCATTCCGCCCGCTTCACCTACAGCGCGTCGGGTACCACCAACTATAGCGACTATTACTATTCGTCGGAGCTGACGGCGGACGCCTATCCCAACACCTATACGCTGAAGCTGAAGGACGTGACGCCGTTCAGCGTCGGCGGGCTGATCCGGCTGCGCAGCCGCCGCCTGGTCGAGGGCGAGAACCGCGCCAGCGCCACCCACGGCGAAACCAACCGCGTCGTCGCCATCGCGCAGGACAGCGGCGTGGGCGTGGTGACCGGCACGATCACGGTGGAGCTGCCGCTGCGCGACGCCTATTCCTATCGCGACAAGACGTGGAAATTCACTGTCGCCAGCGCCACCGCCAAGACGATCACCCTGAATGCGACGGGCCTGGTCAATCCCGGCTATGCCGACCAGGCGTCGGTCAATGCCGCGGACCTGATCGCGCGCTTCGTGCGCGGCTGCCGGGTCTATTGCGGCTCGGGCGTGGACGATTTCCGCTACGCCGACTCGTACGATCCGGCGACCCGGACGATCAATTTCGACAACGGCACGTCGCGCAACAACAATGACTGGCCGGCGCTGACGGCCGGCAGCGACGTCTATATCGACGCGCAGACCTTCGCGACCGCCGCCGCCTCGCCCCTGGTCGAGATCGCCGATATCGGCTTCCTGCCGGCGGCTTCGGGCGCGCAAAACACGGGCCTTTACATCCGCAACGCCCACGGCGTGCGGCTGAGGAATGTCAGCAGCAACGGCTGGGCGGCCGGCAAGACGATCGAGACGTCGCTGCAGGTCCTGGTCGATGACGGCGACGACCGCCAGGCCGGCGCGCGCAACAACAGCCCGGTGTCGTTCAAATCGTGCAACGAGGCGGAATGGCGCAATTCGAGGGCGTATAACTTCTGGCAGCCAGGCGACGACGGCAACGGCGCCTATTACGGCCACGCCTATCGCTATGTGAATGTCAGGCTGGTGTCGGGCTACGGTACGACGGACGGCCCGTGGGTCGACGGCGCCATTACCGACGAAACGCAGTTGCCCTACGCCATGACGACGCACGGGGCGGTGCTGGACATCGTCTATGACGGCTGTGTCGGCGACAACATGCTGTTCCCGATCCAGCAGCGCGGGGTGCGCGAGACCTATCGCGACTGCCAGCTCTATTACCCCGGCCACTGGTACGGGGTGGCGCTCGCCGGCGGCTATTCGATCCGCATCGAGAACTGTTCGTTTACCGACCGCTATTACCTGGAGACGTGGCCTCGGCCGGCGAGCGAGCCCACGACCTATCCGTTCCTGATCGTGCGGGCGCCGTTCTGGTGGGGCGACATCTTCATCGACGGACTGCGCGGCGATATTCGCGGTTCGCTGGTGACCATCGCGCCGGAAGCGGCGTCGACCACGCCGCTGAAGGTGCGAGGCCGCATCAGCATGCGCAATCTGGCCGGGCTCAATATCCGCCAGGCGACGGGCGATGTGCAACTGGTGACGTCGACGGCGGGCCCCTATCTCGGCAATTTCAGCCAGGGCGGTTCGCAGGCGGGCTATGTCGTGGAAAACGGCATCGATATCCAGCTCGATCCGGGTGATGTGACGCTGATCGGCAGCGGCAAGCTGATCGTCGATCCGCGCATGGTGATGTCGCGCCGGGTCGGTTCGGGCAACGCCGCGGCGCCGGCTCTGGCCGTGGGCGAGGCGGCGACAGGCTTTTACGGCACCGTGGGCTCGCTGCGGGTGAGCGTGGGCGGTCGCAACGTGGCGGCCTTCCTGTCGAACGGCCTGACGGCGCACCAGACGGCCAATGTGCCGCAGGCCAACTATGTCAGGGCCAGCGCCTGGCTGAGCGCCAGCGGGGTGACGACGTCAGGCTGGAACGGCGTCTGCTGGTCGCCGGAGCTGGGCAAGTTCGCCGGGGTGAGCTCGGGTTCGCCGCACGTCAATTTCTCGGCGGACGGCGCGACGTGGACGACCTCGGGCATCACGCCGCCGGCCAACAGCTGGCGCGCCATCTGCTGGTCGCCGCAGCTGGCCCGGTTCTGCGCCGTCGGCAGTTCGGGCAACCGGGTCATGATGTGGGGCGCCGACAATGTCGTCACTTCGTACGCGACGGGGTCGTCGGCGCTTTACGGCGTGTGCTGGTCGCCGGAGCTGAACCTGTTCTGCGCGGTGGCGCAGAACGGCACCGGCAACCGGGTGCTGACGGTGGCGGTCGACGCCGCCGGCACGGTGACCTGGGCCAACCGGACGAGCGCGGCCGACAACACCTGGACGTCGGTATGCTGGGCGGCGGAGATCGGCCTGTTCTGCGCGGTGGCCAGCACCGGCACCGGCAACCGGGTGATGACCTCGCCCGACGGCATTACCTGGACGTCGCGGACCAGTGCCGCCGACAACGACTGGAACGCGGTGTGCTGGTCGCCGGAACTGGGCCTGCTGTGCGCGGTGGCCAGCACCGGCACCGGCAACCGGGTGATGACCTCGCCCGACGGCGTCACCTGGACGACGCGGACCAGCGCCGTCGACAACGGGTGGACGTCGGTGTGCTGGTCGCCGGAACTGGGGCTGTTCTGCGCCGCCGCCAATGCGGGCGCGGGCACCGGCGACCGCGTCATGATGTCGGCGGACGGCATCACCTGGGCGACGGGCAGCGCGACGGGGCTGGATAACAGCTACACCGGCGTGGCCTGGTCGCCGCAGCTGGGCCTGTTCGCGGCGCTGGCCACTTCGGGCAGCAACGGCAAGGTGATGACGTCGAAGTCGGCGTTCACCTACCCCTATCGGTGACGGACGAGGCGGCGGGGCAGGGCTCCGCCGCCTTTTTCCCATGGGATATGGATATGTTGAACGCATTGGCGAAATGGCTGGGGATCGAGCGCAAGGACAGCGCCGCCGGTCCGGTGATGGCGCTGCACCTGGCGGGCAGGCCAGTGTGGACGTCGCGCGACCATGTCAGCCTGACGCGCGAGGGCTTCGGCAGGAATGCGGTCGCCTATCGCTGCGTGCGCATGGTGAGCGAGGCGTGCGCGGCTGTGCCGCTGCGGGTCGAGTTCGAGGGCGCCCGGGCGCCGGAGCATCCGCTGCAGGCGCTGATCGACCGGCCGAACGGCGAGCAGGGCGGGGAGGGCCTGCGCGAGGCGCTGTATGGCGGGCTGATGACGGCGGGCAACGCCTATGTCGAGGCGGCGGTTTTTGACGAAGCGCCGGCGGAGCTGTGGTCGTTGCGGCCCGACCGCATGAAGGTGGTGCCCAACGCCAAGGGGTGGCCGGAGGGGTATGAATATGCCGCCGGCGGAGCGAGGACGCTGATCGGGCGCGACGCGACGGGGTGGCTGAAGGTGCTGCACCTCAAGCTGTGGCATCCGCTCGACGACTGGTACGGGTTTTCGCCGCTGGAGGCGGCGGCCTTCGCGATCGACGCGCACAACGCTTCGGGAGCGTGGAACAAGGCGCTGCTGGACAACGCGGCGCGGCCTTCGGGGGCGCTGGTCTACGGCGCCAGGGCGGGCGAGCGGCTTTCGGAAGACCAGTTCAACCGGCTGCGCGAGCAGCTTGCCGAGACCTATGCCGGCAAGGCGAATGCCGGGCGGCCGCTGCTGCTGGAGGGCGGGCTGGACTGGAAGCCGATGGCGATGACGCCGGCCGAGATGGACTTCATCGCCGGGCGTTACGCGGCGGCGCGCGACATCGCCCTGGCGTTCGGGGTGCCGGCGCAACTGCTGGGGATACCGGGCGACAACAGCTACGCCAATTACAAGGAGGCCAATGCGGCGTTCTGGCGCAACACCGTGCTGCCGCTGGTGGAGAAGACGACGCGGTCGTTGAGCGCGTGGCTGGGGGTGAAGTTTCCGGGGACGCGGGTGGTGTGCGATGTCGAGGGCCTGCCGGCGCTGGCGGCGGAGCGGGACGCGCTGTGGAGCCGGCTGGAGGGGGCGACGTTCTTGACGGAGGCCGAGCGGCGGCGGCTGGCGGGTTTGCCGGAGGTGCCGGCGTAGGGGCTTTGGGCGGGGCGGAAGCAAGTCGCCCCACCACCGCATCTAGCGCGCGAAGGCGCGCGTCGTGCGGTCCCCCTCCCCAAAATGCTTCGCATTTCAGGGAGGTATAGGCTGGGTGGCGGAGCGGGTTTGCCTGTGGCGTTGGCGAGAGTGGCTGCGGAGGTTTTGGCGTGGGTGAGGTGTGGCAGATTGTGCCGATCGGGGTGGTGGTCACCCTGGTGGTGCAGACCGGCTTCGTGCTGGTGTGGGTCGGGCGGGCGGCGGCCCGGCTCGACATGATGGAAGCCAGGCTGGAGAGCCAGGCGGGTGTGGCCGAGCGGTTGGCCAGGCTGGAAGAGCAGGCGGTGGCGCAGAGGGCCAGCCTGGAACGGATCGAAAGCAAGTTGAACGGGCATTGAGGGAGGACCCCTCATCCGGCGCTTCGCGCCACCTTCTCCCCTTGAAAGGGGAGAAGTGGAAGAAAGAAGCCCCTCACCCCGACCCTCTCCCCGCAAACGGGGAGAGGGAGAAGGGACGTGATCCTGCTGGGTGGAGCGCGGGGGCGGGAAAGGGCGGTTGTGATGTGGATCGAGGGGTATGCGTCGCGGTTTGGTAAAGCCGACCTGAACGACGACGTCGTGGCCAGGGGGGCGTTTCGCCAGTCGTTGCAGCGGAGCGGGCCAGGCGGGGTCAGGATGCTGTACCAGCATCAGCCGAAGGCGGTGATCGGCCGGTGGGACGAGGTGTTCGAGGATGCCGGCGGCCTGTTCGTGCGCGGGCGGGTGCTGGAGGCCGGGCCGGAAGCGCGGATGGTGGCGGCCTTGCTGAAGGCGGGGGCTTTGGATGGGTTGTCGATCGGATTCCGCACGGTGAAGAGCCGGAAGGAGGGGCGGTTGCGGGTGCTGACCCAGGTGGATTTGTGGGAGGTGTCGGTGGTGACGTTCCCCATGCTGACGACTGCCAGGATTACCAGGGTGGGGGCGGAGGCTGTGGCGGCGTGAGGGGGGAAGGGGAAGGGGAAGGGGAAGGGATAGGAAAGAGACCCCTCATCCTCACCTTACCCTTTCCCATAAGCGGGAGAGGAGAAGAACCCCTCATCCGGCCCTTCGGGCCACCTTCTTCCCTTGAAAGGGGAGAAGTGGGCGAGGCCCGTCAGGTTACGCGCCTCGCCCACAACCTCTCCTCGCTAACCGCTTGCGCGGAGATAGGAGGAAGGCAGCAAGTCGCCCCACCACCACATCTCACTCGCTGTCGCGGTGCGACGCTCGTTCGTGCGGTCCCCCTCCCCGAAATCGAAGATTTCAGGGAGGTATAAGAGGGGGCACGGCTCCCCTCCGACGCTACGCGCTCAGGGAGGTATGGCAAGGACGCGCCTTCCCGCCAATGACTTCCGCGGCATCGAACAAGCAAGACGTAAGGTCGATTAAGGGCTTGATTTCAATAGGAGACAAACGGATGAAAGAGACCAAACAGGCCGCGGCCTCGGCGGAGGTGCGGGCGGCGTTGCACGAGGTGCTGGCCAATTTCGAGGCGTTCAAGGCGGCCAATGACGCGCGCCTGGATGCCGTGGAACAGAAGCGCGGCGACGGATTGCTGGACGACAAGCTGACGCGGATCGAGGCGTCGCTGCAGGCGGCGGAAGGCCGGCTGAACCGGCTGATGAGCGTGAAGGCCAGGCCGGGGCTGGAGGCCGGCCAGGCGGAGGCGAGCGAGGCCAGGGCGGCATGGGACGGCTATATGCGGACCGGCCGAACCGGTGTCGAGCTGAAGTCGGGCATTGCGTCGGGCAGCGGCTCGGGCGTGCTGGCGCCGGTCGAGACGGAGAGCTTCATCGAGCGCCGGCTGGCGCAGATCTCGCCGATGCGGTCGCTGGCGACGGTCAGGGCCATCGGGGCTGCGACGTTCAAGAAGCCGGTGACGACGGCGTCGGTCAGTTCGGGCTGGGTGAGCGAAACGGCGTCGCGGCCGGAGACCGATCCGGCGGCGTTGACGCTTTTGACGTTCGCGTCGGGCGAGCTTTATGCCAGTCCGTCGGCGACGCAGGATATCCTCGACGACGCCTTCATCAATCTGGATGAGTGGCTGGCTTCGGAGGTCGAGGACAGTTTCGCCGCCCAGGAGACGGCGGCGTTTGTGAGTGGTGACGGAACGAACAAGCCGAAGGGTTTCCTGAGCTACACGTTCGCGGCCAATGCGGCGGCGGCGTGGGGACAGATAGGCTATGTGGCTTCGGGCGCCGACGGGGATTTCGCCGAGGACGATCCGGCGGACGCGCTGATCGACCTGATCTATGCACCGAGGGCCCAGTACCGGCCGAACGCGCATTTCGTGATGAACCGGCGGACGGCGGCGAAGGTGAGGAAGCTGAAGGACGGCGACGGCAATTATGTCTGGCAGCCGGCTTTGACGGCGGGGCAGTTGCCGCAACTTCTGGGCTATCCGGTGCAGGAGATCGAGGACATGCCGGACGTGGGGTCGGGTACGACGGCGATTGCCTTCGGCGATTTTGCCAGGGGGTATCTGATCGTCGATCGGGCGGGGATTTCGGTGCTGCGGGATCCGTATTCGGCCAAGCCGTATGTGCTGTTTTATACGACCAAGCGCGTGGGCGGGGGCGTGCAGAATTTCGATGCGATCAAGGTGTTGAAGTTTTCGGAGAGTTAAGAAAGAGGACCCCTCCGGCGCTTCGCGCCACCTCCCCATTTGGGAAATGGGGAGGAGGGGCGTTTGAAGGCGGGCCGGTGTTTACAAGGCAAGCAAGCAAGCAAGCAAGTAAGTAAGTAAGTAAGTAAGTAAGTAAGTAAGTAAGTAAGTAAGTAAGTAAGTAAGTAAGTAAGTAAGTAAGTAAGTAAG
>FTIZ01751963.1_pt1 | contig 46404 bp, 45 predicted proteins | sample 1658381 | NCBI WGS metagenome assembly FTIZ01 (sample SAMEA3914822, study PRJEB12502) | metagenome | biome: forest; material: soil | place: USA | collected 2012-03-12 | depth 0.1 m
CTGGATCCCGACCCAGGACAGCCCGGCCATCCGCCAGACCTACACCGCCCGCATCGTCGTGCCGTCCAGCCTGATGGCGGTGATGAGCGCCGACCGCCAGACGCCGTCGGGTGAAGCCGTGCCCGGTCACGCCAACCAGCGCGCCTATCGCTTCGACATGACGCATCCGATCGCGCCCTACCTGATCGCCCTGGCCGTCGGCGACCTCGGCTTCAAGGCCGAAGGCGACCGCACCGGCGTCTATGCCGAAAAGGCCGTGCTCGACAAGGCCGCCTATGAGTTCGCCGACATGCAATCCATGCTCGACGCCGCCGAAAAACTCTACGGCCCCTATCCGTGGGGCCGCTATGACGTGCTGGTCCTGCCGCCCAGCTTCCCCTATGGCGGCATGGAAAACCCGACGCTCACCTTCGCCACCCCCACTGTCCTGGCCGGCGACCGCTCGCTGGTCTCGCTGGTCGCCCACGAACTGGCGCACTCGTGGTCGGGCAACCTGGTCACCAATGCGACGTGGGAGGATTTCTGGCTCAACGAGGGCTTCACCAACTATTTCGAGAACCGCATCATGGAGCAGGTCTACGGCAAGGATAATGCCGACATGCTCAAGGTGCTGAACTACGGCGACCTGCAGGAAACCCTGAAAGGCCTGAAGGACAACCCTGAATTCACCAAGCTCCACCCCGACCTCAAGGGCGTCGATCCCGACGACTACTTCTCCGATATCCCCTACGAGAAGGGCGCGTCCTTCCTGCGCATGCTGGAGGCGCATTTCGGCCGCAAGACCTTCGATGCCTATCTCCGCGGCTATTTCAGCCGCTATGCCTTCCACAGCATGACGACCGAAGCCTTCCTGGTCGACCTGCGCCAGAACCTGCTGCACAACGACGCCGGGCTGGAAAAGGAGCTGAAGATCCAGGACTGGGTCTATGGCCCGGGCCTGCCCGACAACGTGGTTGTGCCGACCTCGCCGGTCTTCGCCACCGTCGATGGCCAGGTCACCGCCTTCATCGGCGGCGCCGATCCCAAGACGCTGGATACCGCCAGCTACAACACCCAGGAATGGCAGTACTTCCTCTCGAAGCTGCCCGACACCCTCACCCTCGACCAGATGACGGCGCTCGACAACGCCTTCGCCTTTTCCAAGACGCACAATTCGGAAATCCTGTTCGAATGGCTGATCCTGGCCATCAAGCATCATTACGCGCCGGCCATGACGCCGCTGCACGATTTCCTGGTGGGGCAGGGGCGGATGAAGTTCTGCGTGCCGCTTTACCAGCAACTGATGCTGCAGCCGGGCTGGGGCGTCGACATGGCGAAAAAAATCTATGCCGAAGCGCGTCCCGGCTATCATGAACTGACGCGCGTCCGGGTTGATGCCGTCGTCAGGTAGCGGCACGGTAACGGCTATTTTATGTGTAAAATGCAACCTATCAGGGATATGGCGAAGGTTTCTTAAGCATTCCGGCCTAGGCTCAGGGTCACGGGGAATGTTCCGAAACCTGGGACCCAGATGACCGAGAACGGTTTTGAAACCATCGCGCAGACGCGGATCGGCGGCATAGGTGTCCGGCTGGCCCAGGCGGCTCTGGCCGCCGGCATCGCCTGGCTGCTGCACCCGTCGTTGTGGCCGCTGGTGTGGCTGGGCGCCTACCTGGCGGCGCAACTGATCGACCGCCACCTGTTCACCCGGGCGCGCGGCCGTCCCGAGAGCGAAAACCACGTCAAGCTGATCGTCAGCATCGTCTGCAACGTCGTCATCTTCTCCAGCCTGTCGGTCTACAACTGGTGCCTGGGTGGCGCGGAAGGCAAGATCTTCGCCGCCGTCACCATCTGCTGCTCGCTGGTCAGCGTCACCCTGACCATGTACGTCAGGAAGCGTTACCTGTACGCCGCCTTCATCCCGCACGCCCTCTACCTGCTCAGCCTGCCAGTGATTTCCCTGGTCGCCCTGCCGTCGGAGCGCGACTGGCCGATGGCCATCGTCTCCGTCAGCGCGGTCACCTTCGTCATCTATGTCGTGGTCGCCATCCGCCAGCTCAACGCCAGCATGACGGCCATGCTGGCGGCGCGCAACGAAGCGGAAGGCGCCCGCAAGGTGGCCGAGGACGCCAACGCCGCCAAGTCGAACTTCCTGGCTGTCATCACCCACGAAATCCGGACGCCGATGAACGCCGTGGTGTCGTCGCTCAACTTCCTGCGCCGCACGCCGCTCAACGACGAGCAGAAGGCGCACCTCGACATGCTGGAAAGCGCGTCGGACGTCCTGCTGGGCCTGCTCAACGACGTGCTCGACCTGTCGCGCATCGAAGCCGGCAAGATGCACCTCGAACGCGCTTCGGTGAACCTGGCCGAGATGCTGAAAAGCCTGGAACTGCTGTTCCAGCCCCAGGTCCGCGAAAAGGGCCTCGCCTTGCGCGTCGTCATCGCCCCCGAGGTGCCGGCCATGGTCGTCACGGATCCGCTGCGCCTGCGCCAGATCCTGTTCAACCTCGTCTCCAACGCCGTCAAGTTCACCGAGCACGGCCTGATCTCCCTGCGCGTCAAGGCCCTCGACGGCTGCCTGGTCTTCGAGGTCGAGGACCAGGGCATCGGCATCGCCGAGGACGACCTCGAACGCATCTTCTCCAGCTTCGAACAGGCCGAGGCGGCGACGACGCGCCGTTACGGCGGCACCGGCCTGGGGCTGGCGATTTCGCGGCGGCTGGCCCGGTTGATGGGCGGCGACCTCAATGTGCGCTCGCGCCCCGGCCTGGGCTCGTGCTTCTACCTGACCCTGGCGTGCGAATCCGCCACGGCGCCTGCCCCGGCCCCGGCCGCGCCGATGCCGGAACCCGCCGTCCGCGCCACCGATGCGCCGCTGCATGTGCTGATCGTCGACGACCACGAGGTCAACCGCCGCATCGTATCGCTGTTCATCCAGCCGCTTGGCTGGGCTTGGACCATGGCTGAAAGTGGCGCCGAGGCGCTGCGCCAATGTCGCGACCAGGTCTTCGACGTCATCCTGATGGACATGCAGATGCCCGGCATGGACGGCATCACCGCCACCCGTAATCTTCGCGCCTCGGACAGTCCCAACCGGACGACACCGGTGGTGGCGCTGACTGCCAACGCGCTGGAAGCCCACCGCAGCGCCTGGGCCGAAACCGGCGTCCATACGGTGCTGACCAAGCCGATCGATCCCGACCTGCTGGTCTCGGCCCTGGCCAATCACGCTGCCCAGGGCTGGCAGTCGGGCATGGTCGAGGAAGAGGCGATCAGCGCCTGAGCCTAACGTCTGACGTCGAAGCCGTCCTCACTCAGAAAGGCATCGAGATCGGCTGTCGTGGCCAGGCTGGCATCGCCGGGCTGGGCGTGCTTCAGGCAGGCGCAGGCGATGCCGTAGTCGAGCGCGCGCCGGTCGCTGTCGCCTCTCAGCAGGCCATGGAAAACCCCGGCGGCGAAGGCGTCGCCGCCGCCGATGCGATCGACGATCCGCATCAATTCGTAGGTCTTCGTTTCAAGTGTTGCCTCGCGCGTAAACATCAGGCCGGCCAGGCGGTTGTGGTCGACGCTGACCTGGGTGCGGCGCGTACCGACCAGCCGCTGCAGCCTGGAGAAGGCGTCAAAGGCATGGTCGGCGGCGGCGCGTTCGTCCGCGAACGAGCGTCCGAACACCAGTTCCATGTCGCGCTGGCCGCCGAAGACCAGGTCGGCGTGGCTCATCAGTTCGCGGATCAGGACGGGCGCGTCGCCACCCCAGGCTTCCCACAGCTTCGGCCGGTAATTGCAGTCGTAGGACACCTTGACGCCCTGGCCCTGCGCCACCTGCATGGCCTTGAGCGCGGCGTTGACGCAATTCTGCCCGAGCGCCGCCGTGACGCCGGACACGTGCAGCCAGCCGGCGCCTTTCAATAACTTCGCCCACGCCAGGCGGCTGAACCTGGCGGTGGCAAACGCCGAATTCGCGCGGTCGTAGAGGATATCGGACGGGCGGTGGATGGCCCCGGGCGTCAGGAAATAGAGCCCCATGCGGCCGGGCGCGGCGGTCATGCCGGAAACGTCGACGCCCCAACGCCGCAGTTCCTGCATCGCCGCCGCGCCCAGCGCATTGTCCGGCACGACGCTGATCATTTTCGCCGGATGGCCGAGGCGGGCGAGGCCCGTGGCTACATTGGCCTCGGCGCCGCCGACGCGCGGCTCCAGCACGGGCAGGGCTTCGAGAAGCTCGCCGCCGGTGGCGGTCAGGCGGATCAGCAGTTCGCCAAAGGCGACGAAGGGGGCACGGGTTTCGGTCATGGTCTGGGCGATGGAGGAAATGACGACTCAAACGAGTTTAGCCGTTCGGATGAAAAGCGTCTCATGAAAAGCGGGCATGGCCGGTCAAGCGATTTCACCGGCGGCGGATGTCAGGGGAACGGTCGTCAGCGACAGAACGATATCGCCGCCGCCCGGCTTGGCGAAGGTGACGGTGGCCGACTGGCCGGGCCCGATATCGTGGATGCCGGTCGTGGCGCCGGAGGATATAAGCTGGCCCTTGGTCAGCGGCCGGCCGCGCGCCGCCACATGTCCGGCCAGCCAGGCGATGGCCTTCAGGGGGCCGTCCGGCATGACGAACAAGCCGCCTTCGCCGACAATTTCACCATCGATGGCGGTGCGGACGGTCAACGCCTTGACCGCATCGGGGCCAAGGGCATGCGACGTGGCGCCGGCATCGCATTCCATCAAACGCGGCCCCAGGATCAGGCCGAAATTGTTGCCGAAGTCGGAGGCCACCACGGTGGGGCCCAGGTCATTGATGGTTTTGAGCGGCGAGCCGGCCATTTCGATGCCGGCAAAGACGGCATCGACCAGGCGCAGAGCCTCTTCCTCGGAATAATCCGTCTTGTCCGGATCGGCATCATGATCGACGCGAAAGACGTATTCAGCCTCGACCGCCGCGAAGCCACCGTCAAAGACCGGAACGGCAACGGGGCCGGCATAAGGCTTGAAAGTCGGGGCGAAGATCGGCCCGGCCAGGCGTTCGGTGCCGTGAAGGGCTTGCCTGTCCGGGTGCAGGCGACCGATCTTCCAGCCGATGACCGGCTTGTCCCACAAGGCGATGGCGCGATCCTGGATGGCGTAGGCTTGCTCCAGCCGTTCGGGGATATCGCCGGGGTAACCTGGAAGCGCGCGCGCGGACCGGCGGGCGGCGACGAAGGCTTCGGCAATGGCGTCGATGGAGTGCTGGAGCATGCGCCTTCATAAAGGAAACCGGTGTCATTCGCAAGATATGGACTTGTCGCCTGTTACGCGTAAGAGTGGCGTTCGATCGCCTTTCCGCGCAAAGTCAGGAGACCACCATGCCCTTCGTTCCCAGCCACATCACGCCGTTCGGCGCCGCCCATACAGCCGTCAGCATGCTGCCCGTGCTGATCGGGCTCTATCTTTACCTCGTCAAGGGGACCATCGATCTCAAGACAATCCCTGGCAAAACCTATTGGGGATTGTCGCTGATCGGCGCCATCTCGGCCCTGTTCATCTTCCACCACGGCGGTTTCGGTCCCGGCCATGTCGTCAGCATCGCCATGATCGTCACCCTGTTGCTGGCAGCGCTGGTGACGTGGATCGTCAAGACGAAGACGCGGACGCTCGAAATCATCTTCGTGGCGTTGAGCTATTTCTTCCTGTGGTTCTTCGTGACCACCGAAACCCTGACGCGCTTCCCGGTGGCCAGGCCCTTCGCGTCGGACCCGGCCGCGCCGGCCCTGATTCCGGTTCGCCTGCCCTTGCTGGTCATCATGGTGGTCGGGATCGTCCTGCAAATCCGGGCCGAGACGAAAAAAGCTGCGGTTTAACGCGCCAGCCCTAGCGGGCGATCCCTAGCGCGCCAACCAGCCCCCGTCCACCGGGATGATGGCGCCGTTGACGTAATCCGACGCGTGCGAGGCCAGGAAGACGGCCGTGCCGGCGAGATCGGCCGGCACGCCCCAGCGCCCGGCCGGGATGCGGTCGAGGATGGCCTTCGAGCGGTTTTCGTCGGCGCGCAGGGGGGCGGTGTTGTCGGTGGCCATGTAGCCCGGGGCAATGGCGTTGCAGGTGATGCCGTGCTGGGCCCATTCGTTGGCCAGCAAGCGGGTGATGCCGGCAATGCCTGATTTCGACGCTGTGTAGCTGGGCACGCGGATGCCGCCCTGGAATGACAGCATCGAGGCGATGTTGATGATCTTGCCGCCGCCTTTGCCTTCATTGGCGCGTTCGATCATATGCTTGCCCGCGGCCTGGGCCATGAAGAAGGCGCCCTTGATGTTGACGTTCATGACGTCGTCCCAGTCCTTTTCCGAAAACGACACGGCGTCGTCGCGGCGGATCAGGCCGGCATTGTTGACCAGGATATCGACGGCGCCCAAGGCGCCCACCGCCTCGGCGACGATGCGGTCGACCGGCTCGATGGTCGACAGATTGGCTTCGATATTGAGGAAACGGCGGCCGAGGGCCATGACCTGCTCACCGGTTTCGCTGGCCGGCAGGATGCCCGCCGTGGCGACATCGGCGCCGGCCTCGGCCAGCGCCAGCGCTATGCCCTGGCCGAGGCCGGTATTGCCGCCCGTGACCAGCGCCACCTTGCCGGTGAGATCGAAGGCAGAGAGATTGGCGGCCTTGGTCTTGACCTGGATGTTCATGTCTTTTCGCTCCCCGAATTTACGCTAACTTGCAGATATCGAGCACTTTCATGTCGGTATAGTCGAGGTTTTCCCCGCCCATGGCCCAGATGAAGGCGTAGTTGGAGGTGCCGGCGCCCATGTGGATCGACCACGGCGGCGAGACGACGGCTTCGTTGTTCTGGATGACGATATGGCGGGCCTTGTCCGGCTCGCCCATGAAGTGGAAGACGCGCTCATCTGGCCCTAAATTGAAATAGAAATAGACCTCGGAACGGCGGTCGTGCAGGTGCGGCGGCATGGTGTTCCATACCGACCCCGGCGCCAGGACCGTCAGGCCGAGCAGGAGCTGGCACGACTTGGCGGTCGATGGCACGATGTACTGGTAGATGACGCGCTGGTTGGAAGTCTCCAGGCTGCCGCGTTCCAGCGGCACCGCCTTGTCGATCGAAATCTTGACGGTCTTGTAACGCGCGTGGGCCGGCGTCGAGGTCAGGTAGAACAGGGCGGGACTGGCCGCATCCTTAGAGGCGAACAGCACCTCGGCCGTGCCCATCGGAATATAGAGGCCGTCCTTCTGGCCCAGGTCATAGGCCGTGCCGTCGACGGTGACCGAGCCGTCGCCCGAGCCGACATTGATGACACCGAGTTCGCGCCGTTCGAGGAACGGGTGGCCGGCGGCCGAGGCCGGTTCGGTCTGGTCGGGCAGCTTGAGCACATCCTTGACGGGCGCGGCGCCGCCTATGACAAAGCGCTCGAAATGGGTGTAGTTGAGGACGACGCTGTCAGGTTCGAACAGGCCGCCCATCAGGTACTTGTCGCGCAGGGCCTCATTGCTGGCGCCGGCCATCATGTCGGGATGGGTGGCGTGGTAGATCTTCCTGTACAGCGATGTCTGGCACATTTTCGGTTCTTCAGAGCTTGTAGGCGGCTTTGGGTAGTTTGTAGGTCAGGTCCTGGATGACCTCGGCGGCGTCATCGAGCGACAGGCGGTGCTCGCTGACCAGGCGGGCCAGGAAGCTGGCGTCGACGCGGCGGGCGACATCGTGGCGCGCCGGGATCGACAGGAAGGCGCGGGTGTCGTCATTGAAGCCGACGGTATTATAGAAACCGGCGGTCTCCGTGACCTGCTCGCGGAAGCGCATCATGCCTTCGGGGCTGTCGTGGAACCACCACGACGGGCCGAGCCTGAGGATGGGATAGTGCCCGGCCAGCGGCGCCAGTTCGCGGGCATAGGTGCTTTCGTCGAGCGTGAACAGGATGACCGTCAGGCCCTTTTCATTGCCGAAGGCGTCGAGCAGGGGTTTCAGCGCCTGGACGTAGTTGGTGGCCAGAGGGATGTCGCAGCCCTTGTCGCGGCCGTAGGTATCGAAAACCTGTTTATTGTGGTTGCGGGACGACCCGGGGTGGATCTGCATGGTCAGGCCGTCGTCGAGCGACATACGCGCCATTTCGGTCAGCATGTGGGCACGGAACAGTTCGGCGTCGGCGGCGGAAGGTGACGGCTTGAGGATGCGCCGGAACAGGGTTTCGGCGTCGGTGGCCGGGAGATTGGCGGTGGCAGCGGTCGGATGGCCGTGATCGGACGAGGTGGCGCCATAGGTCTTGAAAAAGGCGCGGCGGTTGCGGTGGGCGCGCAGGTAGCCCTGCCAGTCGTGGACGTCTTCGCCGGTCAGGTCGGCGAACAGTTCAAGCTTGGCATGGAAGTCCTCGTGCTCGGGATCGATGACCGGGTCAGGGCGGTAAGCCGTGACGACGCGGCCCTGCCAGCCACTGTCGCGTATGGCCTGGTGGTGTTCAAGCGTGTCGGTCGGGCCTTCGGTGGTGGCCAGCAGTTCGATGTTGAAACGTTCGAACAGGGCGCGCGGGCGATAGGCATCCGAGGCCAGCAATTCGTTGATGCGGTCGTAGTAAAGGTCGGCGGTGTCGGCGGTCAGGGCGGCCTCGAAGCCCATGATCTCGCCTAAGACATGCGCCATCCACAGGGCCGTGGGCGTACCACGGAACAGGTGCTGGCTGGCGGCGAACAAGCGCCAGGCTTCGCGAGGATCGGCCGGTGACGGATGACTGCGCGAAGCGACGCCCAGGGCGCTCATGTCGAGGCCCTGGCTATACATCATGCGATAGATGTAATGGTCGGGCGCCAGGAACAGGGCGGTGGCGTTGTCGAAAGGGGCGTCGGTGGCGAACCATTCCGGGTCGGTATGGCCGTGCGGGCTGAGGATCGGATAGTCGCGGACCAGGCGATAAAGCTCGCGCGCGATCGCTCGCTGTGCCGGTTCGGCCGGGAACAGGCGGTCTTCGTGCAACAGCAGCGGTTTTGACGGCGGCAGGGTCTTCAGCATCGGCTTTTCATGTAAATCGAAAGTTCCGCCCTTAGGTAACCGGTGTCATATCTTTTGACAAGGGCGATTTTCACGCCTTCGCCGGGCCCGACGAGCCGCGCACGATCAGCGAGGCGTTGAAAATCACCGTAGCGCCGCGGTTGAGGTCATGGGCTAGCAGGATGTCACCGGCGGTTTTGGCCATATCGCGCGTCGGCAGGCGCACGGTGGTGAGCGGCGGCCAGATGCGGGTGGCGACGTCGGCGTCGTCGAAACCGAGAATGGTGACGTCGCCGGGAATGGTCAGGCCATGTTCGTAGGCGGCGTGATAGGCGCCGGCCGCCATCTGGTCGTTGCAGCAGATGATGGCCGTCGGGCGCTCGGGATGGGCCAGGATCGTCCGTGCCGCCGCCAGGCCGGATTCGAAGCTGTAGTCGCCGGGCATGTCGAAGCGCGGATCGATCGCGAGGCCATGCCGGCGCAGGCCTTCGTCGAAGCCGGCGCGGCGTTCGTGGGCCGACGGGTACTGCTGGTTGCCGTTGATGAAACCGATGCGGCGATGGCCCAGTCCGGCCAGGTGCTCGCCGGCCTGTTCGCAGCCGACGTGGTCGCGCGACACGATCTCGCGCGCTAGGCCTTCTGTCGAATGGATCGGCGGGTCGTTGGCCTCGCCGGCGCGGGCGGTGACGCGGATATAGGGGACGTCGAGGTCGTCGAGCAGGGCCAGCAACTGGCGGTCCTCGGCGATCGGCGGCAGGACGATGACGCCCGACAGGCGCTGCAACTCGATGAAGTCGCGGATGTCGTCGAGATAACGCTCGGAATGGCGGTCGCACGGATGGACGACCAGTTCGGTGCCGGAGCCGCGCAGGGCGTCGAGCGCGCCCATCTGCATGTTGACGACATACTGGGCGTTGGGGTTGTCGTAGATCAGGCCCAGCAGGAAGGCGCGGCGGAAGGCGAGGCCGCGCGCCTGCGGGTCGGGACGGAAGCCGATGCGGGCAATGATGTCGTTGACCTGGTCCCGGGTTTCCCCGCGCACCGACGGCGAATTGTTGATGACGCGCGAGACGGTCTTTTTCGACACGTTGGCCAGGCGGGCCACGTCATTGATCGTCGCCTTCTTGCGGCGCTGGATGAAGTCTTCGACCTGCTGGTCGCTGGCGCGATCGGTCATGCGTTTCGCTGTCTCAAAAGGACGGGCCATGGATATCGGCGCCTGTGGTAGCGAGGTTTGCGCGTTTCGCAAAGGCCACTTTTTGCCAGCCGCCCGGGCCGCGCGCCTGTCCGTGCCATTGACGATGGCGCGGGCGGGTCTATCCTGAGCGAAAACGGAGGACGATCATGCGCCTGTCGCTGCTGCTGTGGCTGATACCGGGACTGGCCTGCGCGCAGGTCCATGTCGCGCAAGGCGATCTTGAGGGCGTGGCGGAAGGGCCGGTGACGGCCTATCTCGGCGTGCCGTTCGCGGCGCCTCCGGTCGGGACCTTACGCTGGAAAGCGCCGCAGCCGGCGAAGGCGTGGGCAGGCGTGCGCAAGGCCGACCGCTTCGCCGCCGATTGCCGGCAGGGCGTGACGCCGCAGGGCTTCGGACCGTGGACGCACGAATACGTCGTCCAGGGACCGGTCAGCGAGGATTGCCTCTACGCCAATGTGTGGACCGGCGCGAAAGCCGGCGACCGGCGGCCCGTCATGGTGTGGATCTATGGCGGCGGCTTCAACAGCGGCGGCGGTTCGGTCGAGGTGTATGACGGACGGGCCCTGGCGGCACGCGGCATTGTGGTCGTCAACTTCAACTATCGCGTCAATGTCTATGGTTTCCTGGCCCATCCCGGGCTGACGGCGGAAGCCGGCACGTCGGGCAATTACGGCCTGCTCGACCAGATCGCGGCGCTGACCTGGGTGCGCGACAATATCGCGGCCTTTGGCGGCGATCCGGCGCAGGTGACGATCGCCGGACAATCGGCGGGGGCGGCGTCGGTCCACGACCTGATGCACAGTCCGCTGGCCTCGGGGTTGTTCGTGCGCGCCATCGCCGAAAGCGGCTCGGGCATGGGGCTGGATCCGGCGCCCTTGAGTGACGGCGAAGCGCAGGGCGCGGCATTCCAGCAGGCCGCCGGCGCGGTTAATCTTGGCGCCCTGCGCACGCTGGACGGCGCCGCCCTCGACAAGGCCATGGGCGGCGCGCAGTTCCGGCCGGTGATGGACGGCAAGGTGGTGACCGACCATGTCGTCAACGACGTGCCGGTGCTGACCGGACTGACCGCCAACGAGACCAGCCCGGGCGGCAGGCCGGAACCGGCGGCGGACGCCTTTGCCGCGCAACTGGCGGCGATGTTCGGACCGCTGGCTGGCGAGGCGTCGGCGCTTTATCCGTATGCGGACGATGCTGCCGACGCCGTGGCGCGCGATCGCGGCCTGGCGGCGCTCTATCTGTGGGATCGCGACCGCAGCGGCCATGCACCGGTCCATGGCTATCTGTGGACCCACGTCGAGCCGGGTCCGAACGCGGACGGTTACAAGGCCTTTCATTCCTCGGAGGTGCCCTATGTCTTCGGCAGCTTTACGCCGGATCGTCTGTTTACGGACGATGATCGCAAACTGTCGGACGAGGTCGAAAGCTACTGGGTCAATTTCGTCACGACCGGCGATCCCAATGGCGCCGGCCTGCCGGAATGGCCGGCACTGACGCCGGACAGCAAGACCATCCTGCAGATCGATACCGACACGCACAGCCGCCCGCTGCTGGACGACCAGCGCCTCGACCTGTTCGTGCGCCGTTCGGCCCAGGGCGGCAAGGTGACGTTGTTCTAGCCTTGCGGCCCGGCAAGGCTTAAAGTGACGATATGTCCCGCCCGCTCATCGATGGCTTCGGCCGCCGCATTTCGTATGTCCGCCTGTCGGTGACCGACCGCTGCGACCTGCGCTGCACCTATTGCATGGGCGAGCACCCGGCGTTCCTGCCGCGCCGCGACCTGCTGACGTGGGACGAAATGCAGTTGCTGGCGCGGTTCCTGGTGACGCGCGGCGTCGACCGCATCCGCATCACCGGCGGCGAGCCGCTGGTGCGCAAGGGTGTGCTCGAATTTTTGCAGGTTGTGGGCGGCATCGAGGGCCTCAGGGAACTGACCCTGACCACCAACGGCACCTTGCTGGAAGGGGCCGTGCCGGCGCTGGTCGCAGCCGGCATCCGGCGCATCAATGTGTCGTGCGACAGCCTGCGGCCGGACGTCTTCCATCGCATCACGCGCGGAGGCGACCTGGCCAAGGTGCTGGACGGGATCGCGGCGGCGCAAGGGGCGGGCATCGCCGTCAAGCTGAATGTCGTGGCCTTGCAGCAGGACAATCGCGCTGAGTTGCCGGACATCATCGCCTTCGCCCATGGCCGGGGCATGGATGTCAGCCTGATCGAGACCATGCCGATGGGCGACGATATCGGTATGACGGGCGAAGGGGGGCGCGAGGCGCAGTTCGTGCGGCTTGACGATGTGCTGGCCGACCTGCGCAGTTTCTGGCGGATTGAGCCGGTGGCTGAACAGACTGCCGGACCTTCACGGTATTATCATGTTGCCGAAACGGCCGGCCGGCTGGGCCTGATCACGCCGCTCAGCCACAATTTCTGCGACACCTGCAACCGGGTGAGGATCACCTGCACGGGGCGGATGTACATGTGCCTGGGTCAGGACGACCATATCGACCTGCGCGGCGCCTTGCGAGGCGAAGGTACGCTGGACGAGGTTCTGTCGGAAGCGCTGGCGAAGAAGCCCGAGCGGCACGGATTCTATATCGCATCGAACCTGCCGGCACCGGGGCACGTTCATCGTCCGGCGCGGGGCATGTTCGCGACAGGTGGTTGAAAGTGCAACCATTTACATAAAAGCCACGCTTTCGTCCTTGCGTCGCGGTGGGCGTAGACGCCACGGGAATCGTAAGGCACAAAAGGCGTCATGGCCCAAGCTACGTCCACCCAGCGCCTGCAACTCGCCACCGGTTTCGCCAGCGATATCGGCAAGCGTAACGACAACCAGGATTTCGCCGCGGTGGTGCAGGAAGAAGGCCGGCGCAATCATGGCGCGGTGGCGGCCCTGGCCGATGGCGTCGGCGGCAAGAAGGGCGGCCGCGTGGCGGCGGAACTGGCCGTGCGCACCTTCATCGACGATTATCTCGGACAAAGCGACCTGTTATCGCCGCGCAAGACCGCCGCCCGGGCGCTGGAAAGCATCAATTACTGGCTCTATCGCGAGGGCCAGAAGAACGAGAACCTGAAGGGCATGTGCTGCGCCTTCACCGGCATCGTCATCAAGGGGCGCAGGCTCTACAGCTTCCATGCCGGCGATACGCGGCTCTACCGCCTGCGCGAGGGCCAGCTGACCCAGCTCACCCGCGACCACAAGCCGGAAGGCGAGGAGCGCGGCCACGTCATCACGCGCGCCGTCGGCCTGGAAGAAACGATCCGCATCGATTACCAGGTGCACGATATTTTCCCGCACGACCGGCTGCTGCTGTGCTGCGACGGCGTGCACCAGCTGCTGTCGGACGCGCAGATCGCGGCCGTGCTCGACAGCCGCACCTCACCCGAGGACGCGGCCCAGACCCTCGTCGGCAATGCCATCGCCGCCAGGGGTGACGACAACACCACGGCCCTCGTCATCGACGTCATCGACCTGGCGCCGGCGACGCTGGAGGACATCGACGCCTCGATTGCCGCCTTGCCGATCATCGAGCTGCCCAGTGTCGGCGACGTGGTCGACGGCTTCCGGCTGGAACGATGCCTTGTCGACGGCCTTTACAGCCGCGTCTTCCGCGCCCGCGACCTGAAGGAACCGACCCAGAGCGCCGCGGCGGCCGTGCTGCTGAAGTTCCCCAACCCGCATACGATCGGCTCCGAGGCGACGGCGCGTTCGGCCTTTGCGCGCGAGGCCTGGGTGGCCAGCCGCGTGCAGCATATCTGGATTGGCGCCGTCCTGACCCTGGCGCCGGGACGGCAGACCTGCCTCTATATCGCCCAGCCCTTCTACCAGGGCGAGACGCTGGAGCACCGGCTGCTGCGGGCGCCGCGTGTCAGTCTCGACGAAGGCGTCGGCATCGCCACCAAGCTGGCCAAGGCGCTGGGATCCCTGCACCGCGCCGGCATCATCCACCGCGACGTCAAGCCGGAAAACATCATCCTGCTGCCTGACGGCGGGCTGAAGCTGGTCGATCTCGGCGTCGCCTTCATTCCCGGCTACGACCGCCTCAACAGCGTATTCGTGCCCGGCACGCCCAGCTACAAGGCGCCGGAGCAGTTCGACGCGCCGCGCGGATCGGCGGCGCGCCACGGCAACGAACATACGGATATCTTCGCGCTGGGCGTCACCCTCTATCGCATGTTCACCGGCGGGCTTTATCCGTACGGCGAGATCGAGAGCGGCCAGACGCCGAAATTCACCAAGCCGGCGCGGCTGACGGCCAAGCGGCGCGACCTGCCGGCGTGGCTGGAAAGCCTGATCCTGCAGGCGATCGCGCCCGATCCGGAAGATCGTTTCCAGGACGGCTTCGAGATGGCGTTCAAGCTGGAGACCGGAGCGTATGGCGCCGAGCCGGACTTCTCGAAGAAGCACAGTTGGTGGACGCGCAACGAGGCCGGCGTCTGGCGGACGGTGAGCCTGCTGCTGGCGGCGGCGCTGCTGGCGTGCGCCGTGGGTCAGTTCATGGGTTATCGGCTCGATCCCAAGATCGTGGCCGAGGTGCATAAGAGGCTGAACGGGAAGTAGTGCACCTCTTCACCTCGCCCCGTTGACGGGGAGAGGGTGGCGAACTGGCGAGCCGGGTGAGGGGCGTACCGTCGGTGGAATTGCCCCTTCCGGCCTCTCGCTAAAGCTCGACGCCACCTTCCCCATAAATGGGGGAAGACGAGTTTTACTTCCCCGTCGCCCAACATCCTCCTCTGCCTGTAAACGGGGCGAGGAGAATGACGTAAGATCTCAGCCTATTCCCCTGTCGCCGGACCTGTCACGATATCCCGGCTTTGCGGCGCTAGGGCCGCCAGCAGCTTGTTCTGTTCGGCGAAGGGGATGTGATTGGCGTCCATCGCCTTTTGCAGGTCCTCGACCAGGGCGAAGAAACTGTCCTGCGTGACCCCCAGTTGCGAATGGACCGTCTTCATGTCCTTGCCGGTATAGGTGCAGCCGCCGCCGGTGATCTCGCAGAACTGGTCGACCAGTTCTTCCTTGATGTGCGGGATCTTTTGCGGCTCGAAGAAGGCCGAGATGCGGCTGTCGGCCTGGACGTTGACGAACAGGTCGTCCATCAGCTTGACCAAACCGTCATGGCCGCCGAAGGCGCGGTAGAGCGAGCCGTCGGGCGAGACGACCGGCACCTGGTCGGCGGACAGCGTGGCCGGGGTGGTGGCGGGCGCGTCCTGTGCGAAAGCAGGAGCGGCCACGAACAAGGCGGCGAGGGGTAGGATGAACTTCATGGTTTAGAATCCCACTTGCAGCGAGGCGTAAAGCCCCGACTGGCGGCGCGTGACGATGTTGCCGAGGTCGGCATAGGCGAGGGTAACCGAGATGTTCTTGGTCGGCGCATAGGCGACGAAGGCATCCATGGCGGAGCCCTCCTTGGCCACGGCCAGGTTGTCGGGCTTGGTGCGCACCTCCACGCCGATGGCCAGCCTGCGGCTGAGCAGATAGGCGGCCGAGCCCTCGAATTCGGTATGGTAGCTGTTGTCCTTGCCGCCGAAACCGAGGATGCCGTACTGGTTGGCCTTGGTCTCGCGGATGGTGGCGTTGAGCAGCAGGCTGTGGGCCAGGTAGAGCTTGGTGGCCGAGACATACCAGTCGGTGCCCTTGCCGGAACGGGCGCCCAGCGCCTTGACCAGCGCGGCGCGGTTGTTCGACTTGAATTGCACGCCGGCCGAGATCTGCGGCCACCAGCGGTCCTGGTCGAGGACGGCGGAACCGAGCAGGCGGATCTTCACGCCGACCGTGTCCTGGCTGATGGTATAGCCATAGCCAAGACCCAGCGCGGCACCGACCTTCTGGGTATCGAAATCCTGGCGCGCATAGGAGATTTCGACGCGGTCGCGAATGCCGACCAGGGCGCCGTAGGCCTTGACGTCGTAATCCTGGGTGTTGACGTCGGTGTAAAACGCGTTGCCGCCGGTCTGGTTTGACGCGCCATAGCCGCCTATAACGGCCCACGGCGTCAGGCCGCCGCCAGCGCTGCCTTCAACCTGGCTGACGCCGCCGGTCAGCAACAGCTTGCCGCCACCGTAGGGGATGACGGATTGCGCCTGGGCCGTACCGGCCAGGGCGACGACCCCGACGAGGCCAGTCAAGGCTATTGTTACCCGCATAGGCATCCTCACTCGCGGTTGAACTGATGCGACGACGCTGGCGGCGATTCCGTTAACCATTGCTTACGACCGTAGTTTTTTGAAACTTTCGGTTGGAAGAAAAGCAAGACATCTCCCCACCTCTCGCGGGAAGGGACCGTCCGGCGCGTGCAGCGAAGCGAAACGAAGGCGGATGGTGGAGGGGTTTCTGGCTTTCTTTGGAACCAGACGGTGGTGGAATGCCCTATGTGGGCTGCCCCGGCCGAGTCTTACAAAAACTTAATGGTACGCTTACAAAGCCGCATGCTATCCGTGGCGACTGGTTTCAAATGTTCCGGAATGGACTCCCAATGCGATTTGCCACGCGCCACCTTTTCCTCGCCGCCTCTGTGCTGGCCCTTTGCGCCGCCGCCCCGCTCGCCCGCGCCGCCGATCCGGCCCCGGCGGCCGACTATCCGCACGCCCAGTTGCCCGATGCGGCCACCCCGCTCGACTATCGCCTCGACCTGACCATCGTGCCGTCGAAGGATACCTTCTCGGGCCATACCGAGATCGATATCGACCTCAAGGACGCCACCTCGCAGCTCTTCATGCATGGCCGTGACCTGACCGTCACCAAGGCCGAAGCTGTGCAGGACGGCAAGGTCGTCGCCGTCACCTGGAACCAGCTCGACGCCAAGACAGACGACATGGGCGTTTCGCAGATCACCTTCGCCCAGCCGCTGAAGGCCGGCAAGGTCACCTTGAAGTTCGACTATTCGGCCAATTTCGGCGATGGCCCGGCGGGTCTCTACCACATCAAGGTCGGCGACGACTGGTACGCCTGGACGCAGTTCGAATCGATCGATGCCCGCGATGCCTTCCCGTCATTCGACCAGCCGGGCTACAAGACGCCGTTCACCGTCTCGATCACCACGGAAAAGGGCTTCACCACGGTGTCCAACGCGCCGGAAACCGGCACGACGCCGGCCGGCGACCTGGTCAAGCACACCTTCATGCCGACCAAGCCGTTGCCGACCTACCTGGTGGCCCTTATGGCCGGCCCGTTCGTTACCAAGGAAGGCGTGGCCCCGCCGACGCCGCAGCGCAACTATCCGCTGCCGATCCGCGCCGTGGCTACCAAGCCCAATGCCGACAAGCTCGACTATGTGATTGCCGAAACGCCGTCGATCGTCGCTCACCTCGAATCCTATTTCAACCAGCCCTTCCCCTATCCGAAGCTCGACCAGATCGCCTCGCCGGTGATGCCGGGCGCCATGGAAAACGCCGGCGCCGACACCTATGAAGACGGCATCATCATGCTGGACAGCGGCGCGCCGACCTCGCAGAAGAAGGCGTTCGGCATGATCGTGTCGCACGAGCTGTCGCACCAGTGGTTCGGCGACTACGTCACGCCGAAGTGGTGGAGCGACATCTGGCTCAACGAAAGCTTCGCCAACTGGATGGGCTACCGCATCGGCAACGAGTGGCGCCCGGAACTGAACATCGCCGAGGGCGCGGTCGACGAAGGCTTCGGCGCCATGGGCCAGGACGCGCTGAAGGTCGGCCGTCCGATCCACCAGGCGATCACCGATAATGGCGACATCGACTCGGCCTTTGACGGCATCACCTACGGCAAGGGCGGCCAGGTCATCGCCATGGTGGCCGGCTATCTCGGCGACGAGAAGTTCCGCGACGGTGTCCGCCTGCACATGTCGCGCCACCCCTACGGCAATGCCGACAGCGACGATTTCTTCGGCGCCCTGGCCGACGCGGCGGGCGATCCCAAGGTGCTCGACGCCATGAAGAGCTTCGTTAACCAGCAGGGCTTCCCCACTGTCGACTTCAAGCGTGACGGCGACAAGCTGATCGCCACGCAGACGCGCTATGCCCGCCTGGGCGCCACGCTCGATCCGCAGACCTGGACGATCCCGCTGTGCATCCGTCACGGCGATACGCGCACCTGCACAATCATGGACCAGACGACGCAGGAAATCCCGGCGCCGGGCGACGGCGTCATCATGCCGAACGCCGGCGGCACCGGCTATTACCGCTTCACCCTGGAGTCCCAGGACTGGGAAGCCCTGATCCAGAGCGGCGACAAGCTGTCGGGTCCCGAAGGCATCGCCATGCTCGACAGCCTGTTCGGCCAGTTCAGCCAGGGCAAGGGCAATGCGGCGCAACTGATCGAAGCCGCGCGCGTCATGGCCAACAATCCGGATTCCGGCATCGCCACCTCGGCCGGCGAATACCTGTCGGGCTACAAGGGCCGCGGCATGATCGACGACGCGACCCTGCCGGCCTATCGCAAGGTGTTCGCCGATATCTACGCGCCGAAACTGGCCGCCATGGGCTTCGATCCGAAGGTTGGCGCCTATGCCGCGGAAGACCCGGACAAGCAGCAACTGCGCCGCAATCTGGTCGGCCTGGTCGCCGATGACGCCCACGATGCGGGTGTGCGCAAGCAGCTTTCGGATGCCGCCGCCGCCTGGGTCAATGGCGACAAGGATGCGGTCGACCAGACCTATCTCGGCCTGGCGCTCGCCATCTATGTCGAGGACGGCGGTCTCGATGCCTCCAAGGCGATGTTCGACCGTGCACTGAATGCCTCCGACGAAGCCGTCCGTTCGCCGGAACTGCGCTCGGTACTGTCGGGCGCCACGCCCGATACCGCCAACTGGGTGTTCGGCATCCTCGACGACAAGCGCCTGCGCCAGTCGGACAAGCTGGGCCTGATCGGCGGCCTGATGGGCCAGGACAAGACGCGCGACATTACCTTCGAATGGCTGAAGGTGCACTATGACGACATGACCAAGGGTGCGGGCATCTTCACCGCCGGCCGCCTCGCCGGCAGCCCCGGCGGTTACTGCTCGGCGGAAAAGGCCGACGAGGTCGAGGCCTTCCTCGGGCCGAAGGTGACGGCGTCGAACCGCGGCGTGCTGCCGTTCAACCGCATGCTGGAAGGCATCCGCAACTGTGGCGTCCTCAAGGATGCGCGCATGGCGGAGATCAATCAGGCGTTCAAGGACGCCGGCAAGTAAGTTGTTGCTTCTGCGATAAACGGAGGGAGCCGGGCAATCGGCTCCCTTTTTGTTTGGGCGGTAGAAGAAAGCAAGAATCCCCTCCACCACATCTCACCGCTCAGACCTCACGGTCTTTCGCGGCTCGTGCGGTCCCCCTCCCCGACAAGCGGGGAGGAACAAGAATGGCGCACTTATCCCCCTATACCTCCCCGCTTGTCGGGGAGGGGGACCATGAGCCCGGCACGGATCGCTGGATCGCCATAAATGGCGAAATGGTGGAGGGGTTTCTTGCTTTTCCGCCGCTTAAGCCGCCAGGCGCATGACATCGCGCTGTTTCAGGGCCTCGGCTTCGAAGGTGACGCCGAAGCTGGCGTCGCCGATCCACACCACGCTGGCCGCCAGGCGCACGCCGTCGTGGAAACACAGGGTGACCACGTCCTTCTGGTGCACGCCCGGCACATAGGCGAAGCGCGCGCCGGTTTCGCTGATGTCCATCAGGTGCAGGGATTTCAGCGCGCCGCCGATTTCGACCTCGATGGTTTCGCGCGAGGCGTAGCGCGCCGAAATGCGCTTGTCGACCATCTCGCTCAGCAACTGCGACAGCTGCTCCTGCATGTCGCGCGACATCTCGGCCATTTCCTGCGAGATGTCGCTCATCTCCTGCGCCGTTTCCTCGTTTTCGCGCGCCGTGTCGGGCAGGGCGTTGATCGCCCGGACGGCTGCGTCATTGCCGCCGGTGGCGCGGGTCAGGCTGTCGCGGATGGCGTCGGCGGCGCGGCTTTGCGCCTCGACCGCGCCGGCGATGGCGCCAGAAGTGCGCGAGACTTCGCCGATAGCGCCGTGGACGCGGCCGACGCTGCCCAGCATGGTTTCGGTAGCGCGCGAGATATCGCTGATCTGGCGCTCGATCTCGTGAGTGGCGCGCGCGGTCTGCTGCGCCAGCGCCTTGACCTCGGTCGCGACCACGGCAAAGCCGCGCCCGGCGTCGCCGGCGCGCGCCGCCTCTATGGTGGCGTTAAGCGCCAGCAGATTGGTCTGGGCCGAAATCGCCTGGATCAGCTTCGATGCGTCACCGATGCGCGAGACGGCATCGCGCAAGGCGCCGGCCACGCCCTGGGCATGGTCGATCTCGCCGGTCGCCTGCGCGGTGAGGGCGGCCGACGCCCGGGCTTGGGCGGCGATTTCGGCGATCGAGGCCGACACATCGCCCACGCCGCGGGCCACGCTTTCGACATCGGCCGACGCCGTGTTGAGGCTGGTGATGGCCCTGGCCAGTTCCTCGTGCGTCTTCTGGGCGGTGAAGGTGAAGGACTGGGTCGACATGCCGACCGACGACGACAGGTTCTGGATGGCGCCCAGCACCTGGTTGACCGTCTTCTTCAGGCGCTTGCTCAGGTCGGCGATGCGTTCGCGCTCGGCCTCGATGGCGGCGTTGCGCTTGATGTCGGATTGGGCGTCGGCGATCTTTTCGATGATGCGGTTGCGGAAGGCTTCGACGGCGCGGGCGATCTGGCCGATCTCGTCGCCGCGGGCCGCTTCCGCGATATGGGCGTGCATGTCGCCGTCGCTTAAGGACCGGATGTCACGATCGAAGGCGTCGATGGCGGCCATGATCCTGTGCGCCACCAGGATCGCCGTTGCCACGGCCAGCAGCGAAAACGCCCAGCCGAAATCCAGCGTAACCCTGCCGCCGTGGCCGGTCGCCGCGCATGACAGCAGGACGACGGGAACGAGGAACAGGGCCGCGATGCCATAGAGCTGGTGGCGAAGCGTGATTTTCGACAGGACCATGCGGGCGATCCGGTTTGGCATGATGGGTACAATAGGTTGAATGTGGTATATTATGCCTAAGCAGCGGTTAATGTCGCCAAAAGGTCTGACAAGACGGTCTTACCCATCGCCTGCCTTCCGTTGCGTCAACTGGCGCGGGATACGCCTTGCGGGCCTTCCGGGCCTGTGGCATTGATATCGGTACCAGAGAGGCCGAAGACAAAAAGGCCTCCGCACATCAGGGAGAGAGACAGATGGCAGGTGAGGCCGCGCCCAAAAGCAACATGGCCCTGGTGATCGGGGCATCGAGCCTCGGCACCGTGTTCGAATGGTTTGACTTCTACATCTTCGGCACGCTGACGGCGATCATCGGCGCGCACTTCTTCGAGGTCAAGGGCATCAACCCGACCACGGCGACCATCTTCGCCTGGCTGGCCTTCGCCGCCGCCTTCATCGTCCGGCCGCTCGGCGCCTTCATCTTCGGCCGTATCGGCGACCGTGTCGGACGCAAGACGACCTTCCTCGTCACCATGATCCTGATGGGTCTGTCGACCTTCGCCATCGGCTTCGTGCCGGATTACGCATCGATCGGCCTGGTCGCGCCCGCCATTTTGGTGGGCCTGCGCATCGTTCAGGGCCTTGCGCTCGGCGGCGAATACGGCGGGGCGGCCACCTACGTCGCCGAGCATGCCTCGGCCGGCCGGCGCGGCCAACTGACGGCGTGGATTCAGACGACGGCGACGCTCGGCCTGTTGCTGTCGCTGATCATCATCGCCGTGACGCGCACCCATCTCGGCGAGGACGCCTTCAAGGCGTGGGGCTGGCGCGTGCCGTTCTGGTGCTCGATCGCCCTGCTGGCGGCGTCGGTATGGATCCGCCTGCAAATCCAGGAAAGCCCGCTGTTCGAAACCGCCAAGGCCGAGGGCAAGCTTTCCAAGGCGCCGTTCGCCGAGGCCTTCCTCAAATGGGGTAATCTCAAGCTGGTCCTGCTGGCCCTGTTCGGCCTGGTGGCGGGCCAGGGCGTGGTGTGGTACGGCGGCCAGTTCTACGCCCTGTCGTTCCTGACCGGCCTGCTGCACGTCGACGCCAACACCGCTTACCTGCTGATCGGCACGGCCCTGGTCATCGGCACGCCGTTCTTCGTCATCTTCGGCTGGCTGTCCGACCGGATCGGCCGCAAGACGGTGATCCTGGCCGGGCTGCTGCTGGCCTGCATCGGCTACATGCCGCTGTTCCACATGCTGACGGCGGCGGTCAATCCGGCGCTGGAAAAGGCGCAGGCTTCCGCGCCGGTCACCGTCGTCGCCGATCCGGCCGCCTGCGCCCTGCAGTTCGATCCGGTCGGCAAGGCCAAGTTCCTGCAGTCGTGCGATATCGCCAAGTCGTACCTGGCCAAGGGCGGCGTGTCGTACAGCAACCAGGCGGCGCCGGCCGGCAGCCTGGCCGTCATCAAGATCGGCGGCGTCAGCGTGCCCTCCTATGAGGGCAAGGGGTTGAGCGCCGACGACGCCAAGGCGGCAGGCGACGACTTCAAGAAGCGGATGGGTGCGGCGCTGAAAACGGCCGGCTATCCTGAAAAGGCCGACCCCGCCGCCATCGACAAGCCGAAGGCCATCGCCATCCTGACCGCCCTGATCCTGCTGGTGTGCATGGTCTATGCGCCGATGGCGGCGGCCCTGGTCGAAATGTTCCCGACCCGCATCCGCTACAGTTCGATGAGCGTGCCTTACCATTTCGGCAACGGCTGGTTCGGCGGCCTGCTACCGGCCATCGCCTTCACCATCACGGCGACGACCGGCGGCATGTACGACGGCCTGTGGTATCCGATCGCGGTGGCCGCTTTCACCTTCGTCATCGGCGTCTTCTTCGTCAGGGACCGCAAGGGCCGCGATCTCGCCGAATGACGGTTCACGAAGCTATGAAATGACGAAACCCCCGGCCACATTGACCGGGGGCTTTTTTTGCGCCACGTTCGGCCGCTGTAGCCTTTGAGTACCCGGGGTGTTCCCGGTTCGTGACGCTCCGCTTTTGCCGAAACCTTGCCTAAATAGGCATCTGGTCACTTTGCGGCATGGGGCCTATGCGTATTTCAGACATCTATTTTCCAGGGTGAACTCCACATGACCGATGACCCCATTCCCCCCACTGTCTCCGCGTTACCGCCCAAGGCCCAGGGCCTGATCGCCCGCGTCCAGGCGATCCTGCTCAAACCGGCCGAGACGTGGGACGTCATCGCAAATGAGCCGTCCGATGTGGGCACCCTCTATAAAGGCTATGTCATTCCGCTGGCGGCGATCGGACCGATAGCGGCGGCGCTGGGCTCGATCCTGTTCGGTATCGGCGTTGTCATGCTGGGCGGCAATTTCCTGATGTTCATGGTGTCGAACCTGCTGCAACTGGTTGTGACATTCATCATCGGCCTGGCCATGGTCTATGTCACGGCCCTTGTCATCGACGGCCTCGCGCCCAGTTTCGATGGCGAGAAAAATCAAATCCAGGCCTTCAAGGTCGCGGCCTATTCCATGACGGCCGGCTGGGTCGCGGGTATTCTCCTTGTTATCCCGTTTCTTGGCATCGTCGCTATTCTGGCGCTTATTTATAACATCTATCTCCTTTATGTCGGCCTGCCGAAGCTTATGAAGGTGTCGGCTGACAAGGCCGTGCCCTACACAGCCATCGTCGTCGTCGTCTGCCTTGTGCTTTATATCCTGGCGGGTCTGATCACGATGCCCATCCGCGCCATCGGTGGGATCGGCATGGCCAGCAGCATGTTCGGCCATCATGCCCTGGTCGACAATAACGGCAAGCTCAGCGGCAGCTTCACAGTCCACGGCAAGGACGGTTCCGCCACGGTCGACCTTGGCCAGCTCCAGGCCGCCGCCAACCAGATGGCGGCCCAGGCCTCGGCCATGCAGAATTCGACCGCCGCACCGGTCAAGGTCGCCGACGCCGGCGCGTTGCAGGCCCTGATGCCGCAGTCCTACATGGGCGCCGCGCTCAGCGACACCTCGACGGAATCGGGTGGGGCCGCCGGCATCCAGGCGTCGACCGCCACCGGCCACTACACCATCGGCGACGGTTCGATCACGCTCAAGATCAGCGACATGGGCACGATGGCGGGTGTGGGCGCCATGATGAACGCTGCCGGCATCAACGCTTCGTCGTCGAGCGGCGCCAGCTACTCAAAGATGACCACCGAAGGCAACCGCATCACCAGTGAAAATTATGACGGCGATTCCAAGAGCGGCGAATATTCGGTGGTGCTGAACGGCCGTATCACGGTCGAGGGCGACGGCAACGGCGTCGATATCAACGCTATCAAGGGACTGGTCAACAGCGTCGACCTCAACAAGGCAATGTCGCTGACCCAATAAGCGGCTATTCCAGGTACGGCATGGCGGGCGCGAGGCAAACCTCGACGTCCGCCTTTTCGTAAGGCAGGCCGAGAAAGCGCCAGTAGCACGGATAGACGCCGTCGCGCGTCAGGGTGCTGTGGTCAGAGCCCTGCATGCGCACGAAGGTCTTGGGTTCATTGGCCATGTCGTACAGCGCCCGGCCTTCCGCATAGGGCACCACGCTGTCGGCGGTGCCGTGGGCGACCAGAAGCGGGATGTGCACGTCCTTGATGCGGGCGCGATTAAGGAACTTGTCGCGCATCAGAAGATCGACCGGCATGTAGGGATACCGTTCTTTCGCCACATCGACGGCGCCGGTGAAGGGGGCTTCCAGGATCAGGGCCCGCGCCGGCCGCTGCGTGGCGACATAGGTGGCGACGCCGGTTCCCAGGCTGTGGCCGTGGACGACGATGTCGCCGTCCCTGAAGCCCTGCGCCTTCAGCCAGTCGTAGGCGGCGAGGCCGTCGATGAACAGGCCCTTTCCGATGGCTTGCCGGTGGAACCGGAAAAACCGCGATAAGCGAGGGCCAGATAGCCGACGCCTTCCTGGTGCATGCGCAGGAAGCGCCATTTGCCGTCTTGCTGCGTGCCGCCCTGGCCGTGCAGGAACAGGAAGACGGGCATGCCTTTCTGCGGCGGTTCGTACCATGCCTGCAGGGTCTCGCCGTCCGGTGTCCGGATGCGGACGTCCTGGATCGCCAGGCCGTGGATGGCGGGTACTTCGACGGCGGCGACGTTCTGGTATTCCATGGCGGTCTGGTGGGTGTAGAGCCAGGCGATGACGCCGCCATAGGCGATAACGGCCGCCACCGCGAGACCGATGACGGTGGCCAGCGCCATCCGCCCGAAATTGAAGTCCGATCGCGCCGCCATCGTCCGCTCCCCCTTGCCGCCAGGCAGTATCGGAGGGTTTCCGGGCCACCGCAAGCCGACGTGCCGTTAAACTAGTTTACAAAACAAACTTGTTGATATATACGCTGACCATCCGGGCAAACCGCGCCCGCCGTTCACGCCCAGGGAGGCTGAAAATGACGACCGACACCCACCCACCCGCCGCGACGCGGTATCACGACCTCGACGCCGTCCGGGCCCTGGCCCTGCTGTTGGGCGTGGCCCTGCACGGCGTCATGTCCTTCATGGCGCCGCGCATCTGGGTCATCGCCGACCGCAGCACCGATGTCGGCCTCGACGTCCTGTTCTACGTCATCCACATGTTCCGCATGACCACCTTCTTCGTACTGGCCGGCTTCTTCGCCCGCATGATGATGCAGAAGAAGGGCGTCGCCAGTTTCGTCGGCAACCGGCTGAAGCGCGTGGGCCTGCCGCTGGTCGCCTTCTGGCCGGTGGCCATTGCCGCCATCATCACCTTCGCCATCCTGGCCAACATGCCGGCGCCGGGCTCGGCCGCCGCGTCCGCTCCGCCGCCACCGCCGCCGACCCTGGCCACCTTTCCGCTGACGCACCTGTGGTTCCTGTACGTCCTGCTGCTGCTCTATGCCGGCGCGGTCGTGATCAAGCTGGCCACCGACGTGCTGCACGTCGGCGGCTTCCTCGGGCGCGCGCTCGACAAGGTAGTGGGCATACTGACCAAGACCGACCTGATCACCGGCGTGCTGATGCTGCCCGTGTTCTTCGCCTTCTACGCCAATCCGCAGTGGCTGATGTGGATGGGCATACTGACGCCTGACGCCGGCTTCGTGCCCAACATGATGGCCGTGGCCGCCTTTTCGACCGCCTTCGCCTTCGGCTGGTGGCTGAACCGGCGCGCCGACCTGCTCGAACACCTGGCTGGCCGCTGGTTCGTCTATGCCCTGAGCGCCGGTCTCGGCACCTGGCTGTGCGTCCACATGGCCGGCGTCGAGGCGAAGATCGTGCCGGTCAACGGTCACGACCACCCGGTCTATGCCGCACTCTATGCCCTGGCCGGCTGGTCGTGGACCTTCGCCCTGATCGGCGCGGCGCGCGCCTTCCTCAAGCGTGAAAACCCGGCGATCCGCTATATCGCCGACGCCTCCTACTGGATCTACCTGGTCCATATCCCGCTGGTCATGGGCCTGCAGTACGCCGTCATGAAGCTCGACTGGCCTGCCGAACCCAAGTTCGCCATCGTCCTTGTGGGCACGCTGGCCCTGGCTCTGGTGACCTACCAGCTTTTCGTGCGATACAGTTTCATCGGAACGATTCTCAACGGCAGCAAGCGCAAGGCGAAGCGCGGCGCCGCGGCAGCAGACGAGGTAACAGCTTGACCACCGGCACGGACGAAGACGTTTCCGCCAATCTCGCCTTCTTCAAGGCGCTCGTCTCCGAAGGGGGACGGGCGCAGATGTCCGGCGGTGTGATCTTCCTGGCGGGCGGCCTGTGCTACGGCGCCCAGTGCCTGCTCAACTGGCTGGACATCCGCGGCTGGCTGCCCGGCGGCGCGCCGGTCAGCCTCTTCATCGGCATCGCGCCGACGGTGATTTTCTGCGCCGCCCTGGCCGTCATCATCTGGCGCAACCGCAAAAACGGCCAGCACGGCGTGGCGACGCGCGCGCTCAATGCCGCCTTCGGCAGCGCCGGCCTGGCCAATGCCGTCATCATGGCGGTGTTCGCCTACAACGGCATCGTCGAAAAGAGCCTGATGATCTGGCTGTTCTATCCGTGCATGGTGTGCGCCGTGCAAGGGGCGGTGTGGTTCATCGCCTACATGATCCGCAGGAAACCGTGGCTCGCCTTCGTATCGGCCGGATGGTTCGTCACCACCCTGGCGACGGGCGTGACCATCCGCGACACCCCGACCTTCATCCTGGTCCTGGGCCTGGCTATGCTGGTCCTGATGGCCGGGTCGGGCGCGTACATGATGCAACAGGCGAAAAAGGGAGACTGAAGCATGAAGGCCGACAGCGACGACGATGTTTCCGCCAATCTCGCCTTTTTCAGGTCACTGGTGTCCGAGGGGCCGCGCATGCAGGCCGCCAGCGGCCTGATGTTCGTTGTCGCTGGCCTGGCCTACGGCACGGTGTGCCTGGTCTATGTGGTACAGATCCGGCTGAACCTCGTGCTGTCGCAACTGGCCTGGCTGGCCCTCAGCATCCTGCCGACCGCCGTGTTCTTCGCCGCCATGTTCTACGTCATGTGGCGCGATCGCAAGCTGGGCAATCACGGCGTCGCCACCCGCGCGGTCAATGCCGCCTATGGCTCCGCAGGGCTCGCCAACCTGTTCGTCGCCCTCAGCTTCGGCTACGTGGCGACGACGGAGAAAAGCATGACGATCTGGCTGCTCTATCCGGTGGCCATGTGCGCGTTCCAGGGGTCGGTGTGGTACGTCGCCTTCATGGTGCGGCGCCACCTGTGGCTGATAGGCGTGTCGATCGGCTGGTATACCACCACCTTGCTGCTGGCATGGCTTATCCGCGATACGGCCTCCTACCTGCTGGTCCTCGGCATCGCGCTGATCGGGCTGATGGGCGGAGCGGGGGCCTATATGATGCTGCAGGCTAAGAAAGCCGATTAAGTGCCCGCCTTCGACGTCAACAAGCTGGATGACGCCATCCACGGCCGCTTGCGGCTGGGGATCATGGCCTATCTGGCGGACGCCGAGGCGGCCGATTTCAATGAACTTAAGACCGTGCTCGACGCCACCCAGGGCAACCTGTCGGTGCACCTGAGGAAGCTGGAAGAAGCCGGCTATGTCGAGATCGTCAAGAGCTTCCAGGGCCGCAAGCCGCTGACCCGCGTGGCCCTGACAGTCTCCGGGCGCAAGGCCTTCGCCGACTATCTCGAAGCGCTGTCCCGGCTGGTCGAACGCCGATAAATCAGCGTTCCTTGGCGAAGCGGGCCGAGAAGCGCTGAAACAATTGCCGGAACCAGAGCCGGTAGCTGCTGATAGCCTCGTCCTCCGGCGCCTTCGGCGGAAAGACAAGCGAGACGGTGACGAAGCTGATGACCAGCAGCAGGCCCCAGGCGCCCATCTTCTGGATCGAGACTAGGTGCCAACCCTTTCCCGGATAGGACCAGGTGTGGGTGAAGGTGCCGATGTTCTCGGCCAGCCACAGGAAGAACGAGGTCAGGGTGCCAGCCAGGATGAACGGCATCGAATGGACGCGCTTGTCGACGCGGAAGAAGACGAAGCTGCGGAAGAAGATCGCCCAGCTGGCCACGAAGATCAGGTTCCTCAGGTCCCAGATATAGTGGTGCGAGAAGAAGTTGATGTAGATGGCGATGGCCAGCACCCATGTCACCCACGGCCTAGGGTAATGCGAGAAGCGCATGTCGAAGACGCGGATGGCACGGGCGATGAAGGAGCCCACCGCGCCGTACATGAAACCGGTGAACAGCGGCACGCCGGCGATATGGAACCAGGCCGCCTCGGGATAAATCCACGAGCCGATATAGGTCTTGAACACTTCCATCACCGTGCCGGTAACGTGGTACAGGAAAATGACCTGCATTTCCTTGAAGGTTTCCAGCCGCGCCCACAGCATGATGCCCTGGATCAACACCGCCATGACGAAGAGGAAATCGTAGCGATAGATCGGCGCATCTTTCGGCCACCACAGATGCGTGGCGATCATCAGGGCCAGCATGGCGGCGCCGAACAGGCATGACCACGCCATCTTCAGGCCGAACAGGACAAACTCAGCCACTGGCTCCGGCAGGCGGTCGAGCGCGCCGTGAATGGCGCGCCGGGCGGGCTGGAGAAACGGCGCCAAGGGGTGCGGGGCAGGCTCGGTCATGGACCTCTCACCGGTAGCATAAGCGCATAATTTGGCCATGGAAAAATGGCCGCAATTAGCGCTAGAATGCCGCCATGAAACACTTCCTCCTCATCTACGACCTGGCGGACGATTATCTTGCGCGCCGTCCCGAGTTTCGCGGAGCACACCTGGCCAAGGCGTGGGCATCGTCGGAAAAAGGCGAGTTGGTCATGGGCGGAGCACTGACCGGGCCGGTCGATACCGCCATGTTGCTGTTTCGTGGCGAAACGCCCGAAGTCGCCGAAAGCTTCGCCGCCTCGGACCCTTATGTCACCAATGGCCTTGTGCGATCATGGCAGGTGCGCGAATGGCTGACAGTGGCGGGCGATCTGGCCGCCAATCCGGTGCGGCCCTAGGTTTGCTCGAAGGCTTCAACCTTGGCGGCCACGCCCTGGCCGCGCTTGCGAATCATCAGGAAACGGCCGGACCAGTCGTCCTTGATGTTCCATTGCCCTTCGATCTCGTCGCGTTCGCCGTTAAGATGGCCGTCGTAATGAACGGCGTGTTTGACGCCGTTGGTCCCGTCATAGGCCTTGGTGAAGCTGACGGCATTGTCGGCAGCGCTGCCGGTCAGGACGGCGTTGGTCTCGCGCGCGCCGCGCCAGCCTTGCAGGATTTCGTGGATGGTGCCGGAGAGATAGCCGCCGGAATCGAGCACCACCGCCGTAAACGGTGTCTCCGGCAATCCGGCGCGATCGGGGTAGGTATAGAGTCCATGCCAGACGCCGGTCAGGCTGGAATTTTCGTTCGTCCCTTCGCCCATTTACCGATCCCCACATTCCTGTGCTAAACAGACGTAACACGGTGGAGGGGAAGATGACAAAGCCCAGGAGCTGGCTGAGCGTGGCAATATGGGCGGCATCGTTCGCCGCGGCCTTATGGATCATGATATGGCCGCAGCCCTACGACTTGGCCATTGCTGTAGGCATCATCCTGCCATGGCTCGGCATCGCCATGGCGGCCTTTTCAGGAGGGCGGATCGCCTTCAACGGCCAGAAAGGCGAAACCCGCCCGGACAGCTTTGGCCTGTCGTTCCTGCCGGCCCTGGCCGTCGGCGCGCGCGGCATGATGGACTACACCCTGCTGGATTGGAAGCCCGCCCTGATCGCGGCGTGCATCGTTTCACTGCTGTGGAACCTGGCTATCTGGTTGGGCCAAAACCTGTCGAACACCCCCCAGACGCGCTGGAGCTGGCTCATGCTGGTCGTGTTGCTGGCCTTCGGCGTCGACTACGGTTTCGGCGTCGCCATTTTCGCCGATACCCAGGGCGACACAGCGATCATCAACAATTACATCGTCAGCGTCGACAACATGTATGTCACCAGCGGCAAATCAGCAGGCTATTACCTGGACCTGGCGGGCTGGCCGCTCAAGCCTGGCGGCGGTCCCGAGCGTGTCTCGCACGACATGTATAATCACCTTCGGGTGGGTAGCCGCGTCTGTGTCAACGTGCATGCGGGGCGACTTCGCTGGCGCTGGTATCGTGTGCAGTCCTGCCCGGTCATCTGACGATCCATGCCATTGTACCTTCGGGACAATCTTGTTAAAGACGCCGGCATGACGACCACCGCCACCAACGCTGAAACCATCCTTGCCACCGGCGCGCGCGTGCTGCGCACCGAAGGCGACGCCCTGCTGAAATTCGCCGACCTGCTCAATGACGACTTCGTTCGCGCGGTCGAGACCATGCTGTCGGCGCGCGGCCGGGTCATCATGTCGGGCATGGGCAAGTCCGGCCATGTGGCGCGCAAGATCGCCGCGACTCTTGCCAGCACGGGCACGCCGTCGCAGTTCGTCCATCCCGCCGAAGCCTCGCACGGCGACCTCGGCATGATCACCACCGACGATGTCTGCGTGGTGCTGTCGAATTCCGGTGAGACGCCCGAGCTTTCCGACATCATCGCCCATACGCGCCGCTTCGCCATTCCGTTGATCGGGGTGGCGTCGCGCCCCGACTCGACCCTGCTGCGCGCCGCCGACGTGGCGCTGGTTCTGCCCGATGCGCCCGAAGCCTGCGCCATCGGCATGGCGCCGACGACCTCGACGACCATGACCCTGGCGCTGGGCGATGCCCTGGCCGTCGCCATCATGGAGAAGCGCGGCTTCCAGCCCGGCGATTTCAAGACCTTCCACCCCGGCGGCAAGCTGGGGGCGCAACTCCTCAAGGTCGAGCAGCTGATGCACTCAGGCAGCGCCCTGCCGCTGACCGGCGTCGATACGGACATGGCCGACACCCTTCTGGTCATGACCGCCAAGAGCTTCGGCGTGGTCGGCATCGTCAACGATATCGGCCAGCTGGTCGGCATCATCACCGACGGCGACCTGCGCCGCCATATGGCGGGTCTCCTGGCCAAGACCGCCGGCGAAGTCATGCACGCGCACCCGCGCACCATCCGTCCGGAAGCCTTAGCCGCCGAGGCATTGGGCCAGATGAACGACAAGAAGATCACCTGCCTGTTCGTCACCGACGCCGATTCCATGCCGGTCGGCTTGATCCATATCCACGATTGTCTGAGGGCCGGGGTCGCCTAGGAATCGAAATGAAAACCACCATCATCATTCCCGCCCGCTATGCCTCCAGCCGCTATCCCGGCAAGCCTCTGGTCATGCTGAAGGGCAAGTCGCTGATCCAGCGCTCATGGGAGGCCGCCAGGGCTGTGCATGGCGTCGACGCCGTCTATGTCGCCACCGACGACGACCGCATCAAGGATGCCGCCGAAGCCTTCGGCGCCGACGTTGTGATGACTTCGGAGCTGTGCGCCAACGGCACGGAACGTTGCGCCGACGCGCTGTCCGCTTTACGTGAACACGCCGATCTCTACATCAACTTCCAGGGCGACGCACCGCTTACCCCCCACTGGTTCGTCGAAAACCTGATCGACGCCATGAAGGCGCACCCGGAGGCCCAGATGGCGACACCGGTTTTGCGTTGCGACGCCACCACCCACCGCCACTTCGTCGAGGACCGTCAGAACGGCCGCGTCGGCGGCACGACGGCCGTGTTCGATTCGTCGATGAACGGCCTCTATTTTTCCAAGGAAGTCATCCCATATACCGGCAAGACTTTCAGCGAGGGCGACCTGATCCCGGTCTTCCACCACGTCGGCGTCTATGCCTATCGCGAAGCGGCGCTTCGGGCCTATGCCACATGGTCGGCCGGGCCGCTGGAGCGCTACGAAGGTCTGGAGCAACTGCGTTTCCTCGAAAACGGCGTGCCTGTGCGCTGTGTCGAGGTCGACGGCCGCGGCCGGGTGTTCTGGGAACTGAACAACCCGGTCGATGTGGAAAGAATTGAGAGCGTACTTTAGATCGTAACGCCGTACGATCTAAAGATTTTTTGCTTTGACGTGCTTTTTAATCCAAAAAGTGCGTCCCACTTTTTGGAAAGCACTTATGATCAAGGCCCAGCACGTCAAGACCCGCACCTTCGAGATCGGCGACATCACCATCGGCGGCGACGAACCCTATGTGCTGATCGCCGGGCCGTGCCAGATCGAGGGCATGGATCACGCCCTGATGATGGCCGAAAAGATCGCCGAGGCGTGCGCGCCCACCGGCACGCGCTTTATCTACAAATCGAGCTACGACAAGGCCAACCGCTCATCCATCGGCACCTCGCGCGGTATCGGCATGGAAGAGGGCCTGCGCATCCTGCAAGCCGTCAAGGACCAGTTCGGCTGCCCGGTCCTGACCGACGTACATGAAACGACCCACGTCGATGAAGTGAAGGACGTGGTCGATGTCATCCAGATCCCGGCCTTCCTGTGCCGCCAGACCGACCTGCTGCTGGCCGCAGGCCAAACCGGCCGCGCCATCAACGTCAAGAAGGGCCAGTTCCTGGCGCCGTGGGACATGGCCAATGTCGCCAAGAAGATCGCCTCGACGGGCAATGAACGCATCATCCTGTGCGATCGCGGCACCTCGTTCGGCTATAACACGCTGGTTTCCGATTTCCGCGGCCTGCCGATCATGGCCCAGACCGGCTATCCGGTGATGTTCGACGCGACGCACTCGGTGCAGCAACCGGGCGGCATGGGCTCGACCTCAGGCGGCCAGCGCGAATTCGCGCCGGTGCTGGCGCGGGCGGCCTGCGCGGTCGGCGTGTCGGCGGTGTTCATCGAGACGCACCAGGACCCGGATCACGCGCCGTCGGACGGCCCCAACATGATCCGCATCGAGGAGATGAAGGATCTCATCGGGACACTCCGCGCGTTCGACGACCTGGCCAAGGGCCGCTGAGTCGCCCAGGCGGTCTGCAAACCGTCATCTGGCAGCGATACGGTGCTCACGTACCTAAGTACGCTCCGCTCCGTGTCTCGCCAGCTAACGATTTTCGCCTCACCCGGACGACTCAGCACGCCGGTGACTTGGAATTATGCAATCTTTTCCATTACATAAACTTAACCTGCATTACGGCAAATTAAGTTGAGCCTGTAACGACCATCGTTATTCATGTGCCCCACAAGGCCCGCCCACCGGTGCGGCCACATAACAGGGGCGCCTTATGACGGACATCACTCAAACAGCCGAACGGCCGAAACGCGGCCTGACATGGGCCTTCATGGGACCCAACGGCCTGCGCGCCGGCTGGGGCATCGCGCTGTTCATCGCGATCGTGGTCGCCTGCCGATTCGGATTTGTCGTGGCCCTGCATGCCATCCATTTCCACGGTCCGAAAAGCGACGACAGTATTATGGACGCGACCAGCACCCTGTTTCAGGAGGGCCTGGTCGCCGCCATCCTGCTCATCGCCACCTTGCTCACGGCCCTGATCGAACGGCGCAAGCTTTCGCAACTCGGCCTCGGCCTCAAAAACGCCCTGCCGCGCTTTGTCCAGGGTCTCGTTGTCGGCATCGCCGCCATGTGCGCCGAAATCGGCCTGCTGTGGGCGTGCCATGGCATCAGCCTCGGCACCATTGTCCTGTACGGCAAGGATATCTGGATTTTCGGCGGCCAATGGGCGCTGGCCTTCCTGCTGGTCGGCGTTGCCGAGGAACTGGCCTTCCACACCTATCTGCAGCAAACCCTGGCGCGCGGCCTCAATTTCCGTTGGGCGGCATTGATCATGGGCGGGTTGTTCTTCGCGGCCCACACCCTGAATGCCGGCGAAACGCCGATCGGCCTGCTCAGCGTCTTCCTGGCCGGGCTGGTGTTCACGCTCAGCGTCTGGCGCACCGGCACGGTGTGGTGGGCGATCGGCTTCCACGCCGCCTGGGACTGGACGCAGTCCTTCGTCTTCGGCGTCGCCGACAGCGGCCATCCCTCGGTCGGCTCACTTATGACCGCCACGCCCACCGGCCCGACGTGGCTGAGCGGCGGCGCGACCGGCCCCGAAGGCAGCGCGCTCGACCTCATCATCCTGGCCCTGGTGGCGGGCGTCATTATGCTGACCCTGCGCAAGCCGGACGAGACGCTTGACGTCAAATGGTGATCAGCGGCCCAGCCAGGCCTTGAAGGCTTCGGCATAATCCGGGTGCCAGCGTGACAGCGGCGGGCGGTTTTCGATGATATCGCCCGCCGCCCACGCCATGCGCTTTTCGTCGAGCGCGCGCGGCACGTCGTTGTCGGGGCACAGGATGTAGAAGTCGCCCTTGTTCACGCTGTCGATCATGAAATCGACAGTCTGTTCCGCCGTCCAGGCGCCGGTTGGCTTTTCTGTCCGATCACCCTTGGTCATGCCGGTCCAGACAAAGCCAGGGATCAGCAGGTGCGCGGTGACGGACGGATTGGCGCCGTTGCGCAGTTCGTGCTGCAGGGCCTCGGTGAAGGCCTTCACACCGGCCTTGCTGACATTATAGGCCGGGTTACCGGGCGGCGTGGTGATGCCCTGCTTCGAGCCGGTATTGACGATCAGGCCGGGCTTGCCCGAAGCGACCATCTTCGGGCCAAAGGCCTGGGTACCGTTGACGATGCCGCCCAGATTGACATCCAGGGTGTGCTGCCAGTTGGCGGCATCGAGCACCGAACTGTCCAACGCGATGCCCGCATTGTTCATCAGCAAGTCGATCTCGCCGATGTCGCTGGCCAGTTCCTGCATGGCCTGGCGGCTGGAGACGTCGGCGGCGACGAAGCCGATGCCATCGATCAGGTCAGGCGCCGTGACGTCGATCACGGTCACGTCGAGACCGAGCGCGGCCAGGGCTTTTGCCGCCGCCAGGCCGATGCCGGAAGCGCCGCCGGTGACCAGGGCGCGATTGCCGGCTTTGAGCGCGGGATGGGTCATGAACGTTCTCCTGTTTTAAATACGATAGTCGCGCGCCACCGTCAGGCTGGCCAGCCACATGACGGCGATCGAGATGGCGCCGCCAAGTGCGGTGGCGTAGAGCCGCTGTTCGGCCCCCTGCACCGCCGAGGCGTGGGCGGTGAACAGCATCATCACCGCCGTGAAGCTGACGGCCAGCGAAAAGGCGGCGTAGCGCGCCTTCAAAAGCGCATAGGCGGCGCCCGAACCCAGCACGCACAGCAGGCTGTCTAGCCAGGTCAGCGGCGGCAGCACGACGGCGATCAGGGTGGCCGCGCCACAGCCGGCCAGGTTGCCGGCCAGCCGTTCCAGTCCCCTTTGGCGCGTCAGCTGGAACTTGGGCTTGAGCACGATCAGCGCCGTCATCGGCGCCCAGTAAGCCTTGTCGAGATGGAGGCCATAGGCCGCCAGCGATGCCGCCGTCACGCTGAGCGCCGCCACTGAGCCATAGGTGGCCAGCGCCGTCTTCGTCGCCGGGATCGGCACGTTCAAGACCGGCTTCGGGTGGCTTTTCGGTATGACCCGGTCGAGGCCGAGGACGCAGATCGCCTGGAACGCGCCGGCCGCCGCCACAACGCCGGCGCGGTGCAGCGCGATATCCCAGCCGCCGGCATAATGGCTTGACAGCAGCAGGGCGATGGTGGCCTGCAGCACCACCCACCAGATGTCGTCGTCGATCAGGGCCAGGCAGGCGCAACCGGCCGCGGCGGCCGCCGAGACAGCCAGGAAAACGGCGAAATGGCCGCCGGTCAGCGAACCCAGCAGGGCGGCCGCCGTCATCAGCAGGACCGCGCCCAGCATCGAGCGCGTCTGGCGCACACGCCTGAGGCCGAAGCCGACCGAAAAGGCGCTGCCGGCCGCCATGGCCGCCGTCACCGTATCGTGCGTGACCAGTCCCCACAGCAGACAGGCGGCGATGCCCGGCACCGAACAGGCGGTGTGGTGCCAGTCGAACGGCTGGAAATAGCCGGCAAATTTGGCGACACGATCTTTAAGCTTGGCCTTGAGCATCGGACTTCTGTTCACCCGAACGGCGAAAAAAGCAATGTGCGCCGTTCGCCACGCGTTGCGATATTTTCCCGTCCCGTGGCGAGTCCGGTTGAGTGCCGGGCAAAAATAGTATCTCCTGCAAACAGGAGAGGCCGCCGTGAGAGCAGCTTCAGGATATCAGGGGCACATCGTGACAGACGAAATCGTGACGCAGGGCGAAAAGAAGCCTACAAACATCTTTATCGGCAGCAAGGGCTTGCGCGCCGGCTGGGGCATATTGCTGTTCATCGTCGTCTTCGGCGTCCTGTCGGCCATCGCCGTCTTCACGTTCAAGGCCATGAACATGAAGCCCGATGCGGGCGGCATGACGCCCTTCTCGGTGATCTCGGGCGAAGGCATGATATCGGCCCTGCTGATCGTAGCCACCATCGTCACGGCCCTGATCGAGCGGCGACCGCTGGCGCAGATCGGCTTCGGCCTGACCAACGCCGTGCCGCGCTTCGTGCAAGGCGTGGTGCTCGGCTTCATCGCCATGTCGGCCACCATCGGCGTCCTCTATCTGTGCCACGCCTTCGTCTTCGACGGCATCGCCCTGCACGGCCAGGATATCTGGGTCTACGGCGCGGAATGGTTCCTCGGCTTCCTGCTGGTCGGCGTCGCCGAAGAACTGATGTTCCGCACCTACCTGCAGCAGACCCTGGCGCGCGGCACCAACTACATCATCGCCGCCATCGTCATGGGTGGGCTGTTCTTCTGGGCGCACACGCGCAATCCAGGCGAAACCCCGATCGGCCTCGGCGAAGTCTTCGCCGCCGGCGTGCTGCTGTCGGTTTCCATCTGGCGCACCGGCACGGTGTGGTGGGCCATCGGTTTCCACGCCGCCTGGGACTGGGCGCAGTCCTATTTCTACGGCGTGGCCGATTCCGGCCTGGTGGCGAAAGGCGCCCTCATGACGACCCATGCCGTGGGGCCGACCTGGCTGAGCGGTGGCACCACCGGACCCGAAGGCAGCATCGTGTCAATCGCCGCCACCGTCGTGGCTGCCATCGTGATCTGGGTCATGGCGCCCAAACAGGATGTCAAGCTCGATATCAAGGCTTGGTTCTAGCCAGGGCGACGGCGGGCCGGCCGCATTGGCCGGCCCTGCTGTACTTTCCGCAAGGCCACGCGTGTAACAAAGCCGATGCCGGATTTGGCCTTTCGGAATTCCGCCTTGTCGGTCACTGCCCGCGGGGGCCGGTACTGGCTGGCCGCGGGTCTGTTTCCGGCCCGATCGCCCAAGGATGCCTGTCCCGTGGCGCCTTGATCAGGAGGCTGCGGGAATAGATGTAGGTCTGTTCGGGATCGTCCGGTGAAATGCGGCCGATCTTCGCCACTTCGACCGGATAGCGTTTGGACATATCCGCAATGATGAAGTTTAGCGGGTCACCGTTCAGCAGATGGAGGATTTCCGGCGGCCACGACGCATCATCAGCGGCTTTTGGCTTGTTTTTCTTGATGTAATCGCAAAGGAACGACCAGATTCGTTCGGCGTCGTGGTAGGTGATGCGGGTTCGATCCTTTTCGTCGATCGCTTCCTTGACCAGAACAGGTCTCAAGCCGCAGCCCCGGGCAATGCTCTCTGCGTCCAGGGGCAACGCCTTCAGGAGATGCGCATCGCGGAGCCGGAAAACACAGGCAACCATATCGGCTGTGGTGAGTTTCGGGCCGTTGGTGACCGTCAGGTTGATCAGGGTCAGAAAATTGAGAGCGCTCTCGTAGGAGACAGGCTCCTCGCACTTGATCACCTTGGCGATGACCTGCCTGCCGGGCAGGTTGGGATTGCCGTCGGCCTTCGCGGTTGTCGACCGAGCCGTCAGCAAGGCGATGTTTTGATTGTTTAATTGAGCGACGCTGTTCGCTGCGGGAATATAGAAAAGGGCTTTTCCTTCAAGGAAATGCCGACAGTCTTCGTCTTCGACGAAGACATCCGCCCATTGTCGACCTGACACATCCGCCATTCTCTCCCCACAAGAACTTTAGTGGTGCTGACCACGGTCGACTGAATATTTGTGGTTAACATAAGACGCGATCCAAGACAAGTGGCGGCTGGTCGCCGCGATGAGCCTTTGTCGCACGCGAGTAAGGTCGTACATAGCCATGCGCTGGCCGGCGGTCTTCGCCACAAACGGTCGAAAACAAACTGAATTCAGGGGGATAGGCTGCCAAACGCCGGGCGCTTGGCGCGGCGCGTAACAGAGTACCGCCGCCGTTATTCACGGTGTTTTTTTTATGGCATCAAACCCGCGAGGGGCATTCTCAGCCCATACGGGCAGGAATGGCTCTCCTAGCGCATGAGGAAAAGCCATGTCTTACACAGAGCCTAGATCTTATCATTCGGACGACCCGATCAAGATGTTTCGCAAGATGGGCGTCAAGTGGGTGCAGGACCAGATTATGCGTGGCAGATTCGATGGCGACGACCTGGTCAAGGCCCGGTCGTTTGTCGAATATGCCTGCCAGAGAGCCAATTTGCGCTGGGTCATTGTCAGCGTGGCGATCGCCATGCTCGGCCTCGCGGTCACGGTCGGCATATTCGTTATCCAGGAACGGCCGGCCTGGGCATATGATATGCGCCTGTCTCAAAATGGCTTCGACGACCAGGGCGGTTTCGGCTCACGCTAAGACAGAAGGGCCTGATGTACGCGTCGGCCGACAAGTTTTGGAGCGGGTGAAGGGAATCGAACCCTCGTATTCAGCTTGGGAAGCTGCTGCTCTACCATTGAGCTACACCCGCGAAACCTGGCCGCGCCGTGATGCCATATCGGCGGCTTCGGCGTCAACGGCTTTGACAAAGCGCGCGATGCGTTGGAACATCGCGCGATGTCAATCCGCCCGTCACGCCCATGAGTCGCCGCCGCGCCCAGGATCCGCACCTGTCGTCGGCGCTCAGAATGTTGCGCCTGCGCTCGGGCAAATCGCTGGCCGAGGTGGCGCCGGGCGTCGGCGTGTCGCAGCAGTCGCTGAGCCGCTGGGAAAACGCCACCGCCAGCGTGCCGGACGACAAGCTGAAGCTTTATCTCAAGGCCATCGATTTCACCGCCGACGACCTGGAGCGCGAGATCAACATGGTCTCGGAAGAGGGGCCGGCACGATACGTCCCGTGGTGGTCCGGTTTTCCTGTGCAGCTCGAAGCCTTTGTCGCGTCGGATGAATCGATGTCGCCGTGGTGCGAGCCCGGTGAAAAAGTCTTCTTCGAACGCGGCCGCCATCCCAAGCGGCTGGAAGGGTGCGTCGTCGAATGGCGGGGCGGCGCGCGTACGATCCGGCTGTTCGAACGCGGCGGCGAAGGGCAGGTCACGGTGCGCCGGTTCAATCCGGACATCAGCGAAACCTATGCGCAAGCCGATATCGTAGGCCTGCACCGGATCGCGTTGCGTGGTGATTGATGGTTGACAAAATCACTTTTTAACGTGATAAATTCAACCTATGATCAAGCCGCCGACCCACACACCGAAAGCGCCGCATCCGGTCGACCGCAGCGTCGGCATGACCATTCGTCGCCTGCGGCGCGAACGGAGGCTGTCGCAGGAAGCGTTGGCTGCCGCGGTCGGCATCACTTTTCAGCAATTGCAGAAGTATGAACATGCCGCCAATCGCGTCAGTTGCTCGCGCCTGGTCGAAATCGCGCGTGCGCTGAACGTATCTCCCGGCGTCCTGCTGCCCGAAATCGCTGCGCCATCCGGGGGCAAGGCGCCTTCCCAGGCCTTTCGGCTCATGCAGATGCGGCTTTTGAACCTGCTGGAGCGCCTGACGCCGCGCCAGGCGCGGATTCTGCTGCTGACCGCCGGCGCCATGGCCCCGCGAAAACGCGGTTAAGTCGCATATCGGCGCTGGGCCGCCATTTTCGCGGCGTCAAAGCCACTTTCCCATAAAAATCGGATTTTCCGTTTACGGACAATCGTTTCGCATGCCTGAAGGGGTAATGCGCGCCTGTCCACATCTGTGAACACCTGACACAATATATAGATAGATGTGGACAGTCCTTAATTCGCCTCCTACTAGATATTGCGATTTTTTACGTTTCATTTACCATCTGTTGATGGCTGGGGCTAAATCCCCTCGGGCAAAACCTATATCTTGTGTTCCGTTGGCTTGCTTAATGCAAGTTATAGAAAGTCGGGAGAGTAAAAATGAGCTGGACGGACGAGCGTGTCGAGACCCTGAAGAAGCTCTGGCAGGAAGGTCACTCCGCCAGCCAGATCGCCAAGCAGCTTGGCGGCGTGACGCGCAACGCCGTGATCGGCAAGGTGCATCGCCTCGGCCTGTCGGGCCGCGCGGCGCCGTCGCAGCCGACCCGTCCGCTGTACAAGCCCGCCCGCACCACACGTCCGGCCGTTTCACCGCAGACGCACAGTTCATCGGCCCATTCGGCGCCGCTGCCGCGCCGCGAGCCGGTCATCGCCCGCCCGGTGATCAGCCAACCGCTGGTGCCCTATGTCGAGGAACCCGGCACGGCCACCGTGCTGACGCTCGGCGCCAAGATGTGCAAATGGCCGATCGGCGATCCGTCGTCGGACGCCTTCTCGTTTTGCGGACGCGTCGCTTCGGACGGCACGCCGTACTGCGTCGAACACGCCCGCGTCGCCTACCAGCCGTCGCAGAAGACCAAGAAGCGCGACGGGGGTGCCGATTTGTCGCGCAGCCTGCGCCGTTATCTCTGAGTTTACGGAAGTTACATGAAAAGGCCCCGTCATCCGGCGGGGCCTTTTGCTATGCGATCGCGCCACGCAGGCCTTGTTGGACCTGGGCTTCGAGGATATCGGCGCGCTGCCGCTGGTTTGCCGCCTCGGTTTCCAGTTCCTCGATGCGCAGGGCGTGCAGGTCGAGGCCGACTTTCTGCGCCGCTTCGGCCAGAACGGTGCGTTCGTCGGGACGGTAGGCCTCCTCGCCCGGCTTCAGACCTAGGGCCACGAAGCCGGTCAGGTCGTTGCGCTGGATCATCGGCAGCACAAGGGCGGCGTGCAGCGTCGCGGCGGAAGTATCAAACAAAGGCTTGCCTTCCGCCCGCATCTCGACAAGCGGCGCCAGGTCGGCGTCCACCTGCGCGTCCAGCCCGTCAATGGCTCCGGCCTCGCGCACGAACAGCGACCCATCCGCCCGGTATAGCGCCACGCCCGCGCCGCCGGAGAAGCGTGCGAATTCGGCGACGGCGGCGGCCCTCAGGGCGTCGGGCTTCAGGATATGGGCCGCCTGCTTGACGAAGCGGTTGAGCGCCGCTTCGTTCTGCCGCCACTTGTGAAAGAACAGGCCTTCGATGATGTGCTCGACTCCGTCGCGGATGCGATGGAACACCAGGAAGATGCACAGGGCGATGCCGGCGGAAATGAAGGCATTGGCCTCGATATGCTCATGCCAGGCTTCCGGCATGATTTTTTCGAGTCCCCATTCCGCCAGGCCGAACAGCAGCAGGACCACGGACGACACCACGCCGTAGATCAGGGTCTGGTTGAACGCGAAGCCAAGGTCGATCACCCGGTGGCGCAGCACGGCGTAGGCGAAGATCAGCGGCCCCGCCAGGCCGCACAGAACGAGGCCGGCGACCAGCGGATTGGTCAGCGCCCAGTCATTGCCGGTCAGGTTGACCGCGGTGCCGAGCGCCTGGAGCATGATGGTCAGGCCGATGGCCACCAGCATGAAGGCGTAGCGCGTCCTGTCGCCGCCGGCGCTCTTCAGCCAGCCGCCCGCAAGGATAGCCGCCGTCACGACAAAGCCGACATCCAGCAGAACAATGTCGACGACAAAAACCGTGTTCCCGGCCAGGTTGCTTCCTGTGAACGCTTCATAGCTGGCCGCCAGAAAGGTCAGGAAGCGCCCGAAAATGCAGGCTGCGGCGGCGATACGCCAGCCGGAAGAGGCCGGATATCCGCTTTCGCGCCGCAAGCTCAGGGCAAATCCCAGGAAAAAGGCTGTCGGCGCCATGCCGACCAGCAAAAGGACTGGCAAACTCCACGGAAAGATGCCCGGCAGGCTTTCCACATAGGTGACGAACGTGCCGGTCAGGCCCATGGCGATGAAGGCGCCCGCCAGAAGAACGGTCGACAGCTGCCGGCGGGACCGGATCAGGACACCCACTCCGACAAGCAGGGGCGTCGTGTAGGCGGCCCAGGTCATGAAGCTGTCGAACGAGAACGGAATATGCCGGCGCTCCGCGGCGACAACCTGATAATGGGCCACCGCTCCGCCGCGCCGCACACTGAAGCCGACGTGGTCGCCGGCGTGAAATTTGCGCATCATGTCGGTGGGATGGTCGAACCGCATTTCGTCCGTGGCCTGCACGCCGAGGGTAGCCAGTGGGCCAGTGGGATTGAAGGCCTCGGGGCGGCAAAATCCGTCACGGCCGCAATCGGTGCCGGAAAACTGCACCCCGATCGTTCCGACGCCTGAAGGATTGAGAAAATCGGCCCGGAAAAAATCGGCGTCGTGGACGGCCACAATGGCCGCAAGCAGCCACAGGAGAATGTACCAGGCCGTGGCGACCGGCCTGGCCGGCGATGGGATCGTATCCGTCGTCATGGTGTGCCCGTTCCGAGACCGTAACCCGATGCGGTGGAATCACCTTCGGATGGATTGCGCGGCCTGACAAAGTCAGGGCAAAAGCTGGCAAACGCGGTGGAGGCTGTCAATGTTTACCGGAAGAACGCCGTTTTCAGTTCAGGACGCGCTTCGCCCCCGGCAGGTCGAGCGAAAAGGCCGGGATGATCACCCGCAGCGGCACGCCGTCGGCGCGTTCGAACATATAATAGCCGCTCATGGCGCCGGAGGACGTGGTGAGCGGGCAGCCCGACGAGTAGGTGTAGCTGTCGCCGGGCTTCAGCACCGGTGTTTCGCCGACCACGCCTGGGCCTTCGACTTCCTGCACCCGGCCCATGGCGTCGGTAATCGTCCAGTGGCGGGTTTTAAGCTGGACGGTAAAGGCGCCGCCATTGCTCATGGTGATGTGATAGGCCCAGACGTGGCGGTCATCGCCGGGGTGCTCGTCCTGCGGCACATATTCGACCTCGACGCGCACCGTGATGGCGTTGCTGGTGTGGTGGTAGTCCATGTCACCTCTTGCTGAGACCGCGAACCTCTCTTAAATGGTGGCCCCGTTCCTTGAAAGAAGCAATCGTTCACATGTCCGTAAAGCCGTTTCCCGCCGTTCACGCCGGCCAACAGGGCATCCTGCCGATGCAGGAACTGGCGCAAATGGTGGACGAAGGCGTGGTCAGCAGCGCTGCGACTTTCGACCGCGACCAGATCCAGCCGGCCAGCATAGACCTGCGCCTGGGCGCGCGGGCGTGGCGGGTGCGGGCGTCCTACCTGCCGCGCGGGCGCAAGGTGGCCGATCGCCTGGCCGACGTCATGATGCACGAAATGGACCTGTCCAGGGGGGCGGTGTTCGAATCCGGCTGCGTCTATATCGCCGAACTGCAGGAAGCCCTGCACCTGCCCGCCGGCATTTCGGCCCGCGCCAACCCGAAATCCTCGACCGGCCGCGTCGATGTCTTCGTCCGCCTGCTGTCGGACTACGGCGATTATTTCGACGACGTGGCGCCGGGCTACGACGGGCCGATCTATCTCGAAATCGCGCCGCAGACCTTCAGCGTGCTGGCGCGCACCGGCACGCGTCTCAACCAGTTGCGTCTCAAGCGCGGGACCTCGCCCAAGCTCTATACCGCCGATTGCGGCGTCGACCTGACCGGCGACCTGGTCGGTTTTCGCGCGCGCCGCCACGCCGGTATCATCGATCTCGACAATATCAACGGCCACGACCCGAAGAAGTACTGGGAGCCGCTGTACCAGAACGGCGGCCAGTTGCTGCTCGATCCCGGCGAATTCTACATCCTGGCTTCGAAGTCGAACGTCGAGATTCCCGTGCTGGAAGCCGCCGAGATGCTGCCGATCGACCCCAGCGTCGGCGAGTTCCGCGTCCACTATGCCGGCTTCTTCGATCCCGGCTTCGGCACGAAGGAGGCCGACGCGCTCGGTTCGAAAGGCGTGCTTGAGGTGCGCTGCCACGAGACGCCGTTCCTGCTCGAAGACGGCCAGACGGTGGCGCGCCTGGTTTATGAGCCCCTGACCCAGCGGCCGGAAAAGATCTACGGCGAAACGGGTTCGACCTACCAAAGGCAGGGATTGAAGCTGTCCAAGCATTTCAGGGAATGGTAGGGTAGAGCCAAAGAGGGGACGAGATGAAGTGGCTGATCGGTGTCATGCTGGTGATTGTGGCACTGGCCGGCGCCTATACGCTCGCCACGCAGCATTTCTATCACCCCGTATCCATAACTGCTAATTTGCCTTCGGCGGTGAATGTTTCAGCCTGGAAGACGTTTGAAAGTCGCGGCGGCTGGTCTATCCGCTATCCGCCGGATTGGAAAATTTCCAGTTGCCACACCTGCACGAATCCGTCCGATGCGGGCTTGTTTGTAACCTTCGACGATCCCCGCACCGACGATGCCGTGATGATTGAACCCATCGCCGGCCCTCATGCCGGGAACCTCAACGCGTGGTTCAGCGATGTCAAGGTCAATGCCAACCAAAATCGGATTGTCGCCGAAACTCCGGCTTCGGTAGCAGGAAAGCCGGCTTTGAAGGTGCTTTACCGTTATGCCGATGCCAGCGAGGGCGAAGTTTTCTTTGTCGCGGATGCGGGCAAGGGGTATGAAATCATGGGCGAAAATAGTCGCCAGCCGGGGTATGCCTATTCTGTTGCGATGATCTCGACGATGCAATTTCATGATGCCGGGGCTAGATAACGTGAAACTTTCAATCCTCCCTTTGTTATTCTTCATGGCCATGCCCGCCCTGGCGTTTGCCGCACAGCCGACCGTCACCGCCGACGGTGGCGCCATCGCCTGTGACGGCAAGGCGATTACCTCGGGTGGCCGGGACAGCCAGCCGGTCTTGTCGCCCGACGGCCATACCGTCGCTTTCGTGCGCACCACTGGCAAGGCGGGCGACGCCTACACCGCCGATCCGTCCGAACTGTGGATCGGCGATTGCGCCACCGGCGAGACGCACCGCCTGTTGGCGCCGGCCCCCAGCGACACGCCTGAGCATAACCTGGCCTCGGTCAACAACCCGACCTTTTCGCTCGACGGTGGTTTTGTTTATGTCATGGCCAGCGCCTGGGCGACCTCGGACGCCATCCACCAGGTCAATATCAGGACCGGTGCGGAAAAATATATCACCGACAGCAACGACCTGCGCGTCATCCGCACCGGCCCCTATCGCGGCTACCTGCTGGTCCAGCCGCACATGTACCGCACGGGCGGCTCGGGCGGCTCGTACGACCCGCATTACGTCTACCGTCCCAACGGCACCTGGAAGATGCTGGTGCCCGGCACCGACAACGAAGGCGAGACCGACCTGACCGCCGAATGGCTGGCCAAAAAAGGCTGGACGGCCTGGTAGTCAGCCCTTGGCTTCGTCGATATGCAGGTCGCTGTCGCCGGCGGCATCGCCGTCGCCGCGTTTCAGCCGGCTGAAGACCAGCGTCGAGACCAGGGTAAAGCCGCCCAGCAGCCAGAACGCCTTGTGCAGGCCGTCGATCATCAGGCGCGGATTGGCCGTCGTTGCCGCCGGCAGGAAAAACACCGTCGTCAGGCCCGCCGCCGCCACGCCGAAACTGACCGACAATTGTTGCAGCGTGCTGGCGATGGTGCTGGCGCCGCTGGTCTGGTCGCGCGGCACGTCGGCATAGACGAGGGTGTTCATGCTGGTGAACTGCAGTGACGTCAGCATGCCGTAGCAGAGCGCCTGGAGGACGATCAGCCAGATCGGCGTCGCCGGCCCGATGGTGCCGAACAGCATCAGCAGCACGCCCAGGGCCAGGGTGTTGCACACCAGCACGCCACGGTAGCCGAAGCGCGCCAGAATGCGCGGCAGCAGGAACTTGGTGCTCATCGACGCCAGGGCCTGGGGCATGATCAGCAGGCCCGACTGCACCGGCGTCAGGCCCAGCCCGACCTGGTACAGCAGCGGCAGCAGGAA
>FTIZ01123547.1_pt1 | contig 45768 bp, 61 predicted proteins | sample 1658381 | NCBI WGS metagenome assembly FTIZ01 (sample SAMEA3914822, study PRJEB12502) | metagenome | biome: forest; material: soil | place: USA | collected 2012-03-12 | depth 0.1 m
GCCGACGCCGCCAAACGCGCCTCCCCTGTCACCTACATCACCAAGGACGATCCCCCCTTCCTCACCGCCCACGGCACCGCCGACAGTCGTCAGCGTTTTGCCCGAGCCTTTGCCGAACTGGTTGCCGACAACGCCCCCAGTCAGCCCACCGCCGACCGTGCCGACAATGTTATGGTCGTTGCAGGGCGGCGGCCCGCCGGCTGCCGGCTGCATGGCCGCCATGCGCGCGCCGTTGGCCGGGTGATGCACGGCCTGCGCCGTCACCGACGGCTCGTCGGTCATCGAACTGCGGGTGAAATAGGAAGCAGCGCCAGCCGTGGCGGCCAGCACCACGATGACGCCCAGCGTGGCGGCAATAATTTTCTTGTCATGTGCATTCATGGTTTTCTCCATTGGTGATGGAAAAACCCTACTCCTCCCCGCATCAAGGGGTGGAGGGCAAAACGGCAAATAACATAAGTGAAAGGTTAGCGCACCAGGCGCAGGTTCTCGAGAATCTTCACTTCGGCGTCGCCGTTGCTCAGCAACTCGTCGGCATCGTCGGCGGTGATGATGAGGTCTTCCGAAGCATGCGGTTTGCTGCTGCTGGCCGGCTCATCATCGATGAAGATCTTGTCGGTGCGCTTGAATTTGCCATCGACAAACGCGCCGTCTTCGATCGACAGCGACTCATGCATGATGGTGCCAACCACCTTGGCGCTGGTGTAAAGCATCACCATCTTGGCCTTGATCACGCCTTCCACGGTGCCGTACACATGCACGATCTCGGCGCTGATATCGCCGTTCACCCGGCCGTTGGGGCGGATGGAAGCGGTGTGGCAGCGCACGTTACCGTCGATTTTGCCATCGATATCCAGCACGCCGTCGCTGATGATATTGCCCAGCACATTCAGGTCCGCCGCAATGACGGAGGGCGTCATGCCCTTCTTGCCCAGCACGCCAGAGGGCGTGGGGCGCGGGGTGGCGGGCGGCGCCATGGTGCGGCCGTGGCCGTTATTTTTACCGAACATAGGTCTCTCCTGCCTTGAGGAAATTGGCCGGGTTAATGGCCTGGTCGTTATAGCGCACTTCGTAATGCAGATGGTTGCCGGTCGAACGGCCGGTCGAACCCTGGATACCGATCACATCGCCTTTCTTCACCACCTGGCCTTCTTTCACCAGAATCTGGCTGAGATGGCCATAGCGCGTAGCAAAGCCCATGCCATGGTCGACATCGATTTCGTTGCCGTAAGCCGCGAACCAGCCGGCATGCGTCACCTTGCCATCGTTGGTGACTTTGACACGGGTGCCTTCCGGCCCGGCCAGATCGACGCCGCTATGATAAGCCAGCCGGCCGCGGAACGGGTCGATACGCGTGCCGAAACCGCTGGTCTCACGATAATCGTCCGACGCCAGCGGGAAAGCGAGCGGCATGGTGTTGACGATGCTGTTCAGCGTCATCAGTTTTTTCAGGTTAAAATAAAGCTCGGTCTCTTTTTCCTGCAGCACGCTGCTTGGCACCGGCTCATACGGCCCACCCGAACCGCCTTCGATACGGCCATATTTCTCGTGCTGCGCCTGGGCTTGCTTGCGCTCGGCTTCGGCCTTCTGCTCCAGCGGCGCCGCATCCACACCCGTGGCGGCGATCACCTTCTCCAGCTCAGCGATCTTGCCACCGGTGGTATTTTTAATATCGGCCATCATCTGGTCGTGGGTGCTTTGCAGTTCTTTCACCTTGTTCTCGAGGTAATCAATGCGGGCGAACACCGCGTTATATTTCGCCGCAGCATCGTCTTCAGGCGCGGCGGCGGCCTGTTGGCCGGGCTGCTGACCGTCCTTATATTGCTCGGTCACCATCTTGGCATATTCGCCGAGATGGCCGTTTTTGCCGTTCTTCTCTTCCTCGGCCATTTTCATCAGGTCGCGCTTCAGCAGCGAGAACTCGGCGCCGACGCGGGCGTTTTCCTGCGATTCGGAAGCGATCTTGCGGTCTTTCTCCACCAGCACCTGCTGGGCGGCCATGTAGGACCCGCTGGAATAGGATGCCCAGCCGACCACGCCCATCACTGCCAGCATGGCGCCAAGCTGCATGCCAATGGCGAACGGTACATGCTGCGTTTTATGCTCGGAAATGATGATGATGCTGCGCTTGCAGAACAGGCGGCCGAACAAACTGTTCCAGGCCTTGCCGACACGTGTTTTGGGCTTCTTGCCCATGGATGGTTTTGCCATATGCCCTCGAACCGGTTTAGTCCCTAGATTCACCAGATAAGTTAGAAACTTAATGAACCCGACACGGTACGTCACGCCGGGCTGGCGTCATTGGTGAGAATGGCTCCGAAGAAACCATCCGTCCCGTCTTTATGCGGGCTGAGTTGTAGGTATGGGCCAAGGCCCTCCTGCAAGATGACGTGGTTATTCCACATCTTGTCCGGGGTGGCAACCCGAAATGACGGGCTGTGGGTAAGGAACTGTTTCACCTGCCACGTATTCTCGTCCGGGAAAATCGAACAGGTGATGTATACCAGTTTCCCCCCCGGTTTGACAAGGCGCGAGGCCTGTTGGAGGATGCTTTGTTGCAAAGATTTAACCTCCTGCAGATCCTCCGCCGCGAAGCGCCATTTCAGGTCCGGGTTGCGCCGCCAGGTGCCTGAACCCGAGCAGGGCGCATCCACCACCACCCAGTCGGCGCTGCCGACATGGCGTTTCAGGAAGGCATCCGATTCGCTTTTCAATACATGCGTCTGTACGTTATCGACCCCTGCCCTGGCCAGGCGTTTGTTGATCTGTTCCAGCCGTCTCTCATTCACATCCCATGCCAGGATGCGGCCCTTGTTCTGCATGGTCGCCGCGATGGCCAGGGTTTTGCCGCCGGCGCCGGCGCAGAAATCGATCACCTTCTGGCCCGGCCTGGCCTGCACCAGCAGGCTGACGATCTGGCTGCCCTCGTCCTGCATTTCGTAGAGCCCGTCCTTGAAAGCCTGGGTGTTGAAGGCCGGCAGGCGCTTCTTCAGCCGCACGCCGATGGGCGAATGCGGCGTGGGCACGCCGAAATACCCGTCACGGTCGAGCGCCAGGATGAGGTCGGCCTGGCTTTTACACTTCAGCAGGTTCACCCGCAGGTCGATGGGCGCCTGCGCATTCAGCGCCGCCATGGCTTCCGGCAGTTCGTCGCCGAACGTGTTCTTCAGCCGGCCATCCAACCAGTCGGGATAGTTATAGCGCGCAGCATCCGGCATCATGGCCGAAGTGAACTCGCGGCCTTCGCAGCGCGCCAGCATCAGCGACTCGGGCTCGGTAATGGCCGGCGGCGCATATTGCGCGCCCGAGAACAGCGATACGATATCCTCGCGCTCCATCGGCGTATGGCCGGGGGCGCCGTAGAACAGCAGCGCCACCATCACCAGCCGGCGCGGCGTCACCGAGCGGTCGCACTGCTCGATATGCCATTCCAGCGCCGCGCCGTTGCGCAGCACGAAATAGAGCAAATCCGAAATCGCGCCGCGATCCTTGCTGCCGATATAGCGCCGCGCTTTGAAATATTGCGACAGCAGCGCATCCACCGGCGCGCGCCTGTCCTGCGCCCAGACGGACTGGAGATGTTCCATCACTTCGATGGACGCTTGAATATGGGCGGCGGGCTGCATAGGCGTATGCATGTAGCGACCCACGGCAGAGATGACAACGGCTAATAGAAGGAATAAGCTGACTTTATGAAACAACGCCGCCACGCATTTTCGCTGGTTGAACTCAGCATTGTACTGGTCATCCTCGGCCTGTTGGTGGGAGGAATTCTCGCCGGGCAATCACTCATTCATGCCAGCGAACTGCGCAGCGTGATGAGCGATGCCACCCGATACCGCACCGCTATCAGCGCCTTCCGCGACAAGTATTTCGCACTGCCGGGCGATTTTGCCAATGCCACCAGCGTCTGGGGCGCCAATGCCTGCCTCAACACCGATACCACCGCCCCCACCGGCACCGAAACCTGCAATGGCGACGGCAATGGGGTGATCCAATGGAGTATTCCCAACAATAGCCATGGCGAGATGTTCCTGGCCTGGCAGCACCTGGCCAATGCCGGGCTTGTCACCGGCAGCTATACGGGCCTGCAGGGCCCGGGCATTTATGCCGCCAGTTCGGTCGGCGGCCAGAATGTGCCGGCGCTACGGCTGAATGGCGGCTGCGTCAGCCTGCATAGCGTCGGCACCACGCCTACCGGGCAGATACCCCCGGCTAACCTGATGAACCCGAATGCCAGTTCCAGCAATGTCCTGCTGCTGGGCAAGGCACCCCTCACCAATCCCGATTATTGCCATAACGGCACACTGATTCCGATGGACGCCTGGAACATCGACACGAAGATGGATGACGGCACCGCCTCGAACGGCAAAATGTTCGCATGGGTGACGGCCAATTGCGTCAACACCACTACGCCCGGCGTTGGTGATTACCTGCTCACTTATGGCAGCGCCGCCTGCGTCCTTGTGCTGAAGCTGGATGTTTGATCCTGTACGAACGATGCCGAAAATGTTATGGTTAGTAAGGATGGATGATGAAAAAAGCTTTCTCCCTCGTTGAACTCTCGATCGTGCTGGTCATTCTCGGCCTGCTGACGGGCGGCATTCTCGCCGGCCAGTCGCTCATCCGCGCGGCGCAATTGCGCGCCATTACCACCGAATTCTCGCGCTATTACTCGGCCACCCAGGCCTTCCGCGATAAATACTTCCAGCTGCCGGGCGATTTTAACAATGCGCAGGCCTTCTGGGGCACCGCCAACGCCACCCCGGCCAGCTGCGTCACCTCCACTGCCACCGGCACCTGCAACGGCGATAGCAATGGCCGCATCGATCTCTCCACCGGCTCCAACGAGCCCTTCCGCTTCTGGCAGCATCTGGCCAGCGCCGGGCTGATCGAGGGTAACTATAGCGGGGTGGATGGCACGCCCAACACCACCGTCACCTGCGACACCACCAACTGCCCCCGCAGCAAGCTGACACCCGGTCTCTGGTTCGCCTATTATTTCGGCACCAAGAGCGGCGATGCCGGCCTGTTCGACGGTCAATATAACAATGTGCTGGAAGTAGGCACCGTTGCCAGCACCGGCGGCAACCCCTGGACACCGCTGCTGAAGCCTGAGGAAATGTGGAACATTGACACCAAGATGGATGATGGCCAGCCCGGCAATGGCAAAGTGGTGATGAACGGCCTGTTCGCCAACTGCACCACCGCCACCGCGACCAGCCCCTCCACCCAGGCCGCCACGGCGCAATATCTGCTCACCAGCACCAGCCTCGGCTGCGCCGTTGTTTTCCGCAATCTGTTCTAGCTTTCCGCCCGGTAGTTCGGCGACTCGCGCGTGATGCTGATATTATGCGGATGCGCCTCACGCAGCCCCGCCGCCGTCATCCGCACGAACGCGCATTTGCTGCGCATGTCGGCGATGGTGGCATTGCCCGTATAGCCCATGGAAGCCTTCAGACCACCCACCAGCTGATGGATCACCCCCGCTACCGAACCCTTGAACGGCACACGGCCCTCGACGCCTTCCGGCACCAGCTTCAGCGCATCGTTCACCTCGGCCTGGAAATAGCGGTCGGCCGAGCCGCGCGACATCGCCCCCACGCTGCCCATGCCGCGATAGGTTTTATAACTGCGGCCCTGGAAGAGAATGACCTCGCCCGGCGCTTCCTCGGTGCCGGCGAACAGCGAGCCGAGCATAGCCACTTCCGCCCCCGCCGCGATGGCCTTGGCGAAATCGCCGGAATATTTGATGCCGCCATCGGCAATCAGCGGCACGCCTTTTTTATCGGTGATTTTGCGCACATCCATAATCGCCGAAAGCTGTGGCATGCCCACGCCCGCCACCACCCGCGTGGTACAGATGGAGCCGGGGCCGATGCCCACTTTCACCGCATCCGCCCCCGCAGCAATTAATGCCTCTGCTGCAGCACCGGTGGCGATATTCCCCGCGATCACATTCACATGCGGATACAGCTTCTTGATCTCGCGCACCGTGTCGATCACACCCTGGCTGTGACCATGCGCGGTGTCGACAATAATCGCATCCACCTCCGCAGCAATCAGCGCCTCAGCACGCGCGATGCCCTCAACGCCGGTGCCTACCGCAGCGGCCACGCGCAGGCGGCCGCGGCCGTCTTTCGCCGCGAGCGGGAACTTCTCGGCCTTCTCGATATCCTTCACCGTCATCAGCCCGATGCAGTGATAATTCTTATCCACCATCAGCAGTTTTTCGATGCGGTGCTGGTGCAGCAATTTCTTCGCATCCTCTTTCGAAATCCCCTCCTCTACGGTGATGACTTTCTGCGTCATCAGCTCCGAGACTTTCTGTTTAGGGTCCGATGCAAACCGCACATCGCGGTTGGTCAGGATACCGACTAGCTTGCCGCTTTTTTCCATCACCGGAAACCCGGAGATATGGTGTTCGTCCATCAGGCGGTAAGCATCGGCGAGCGTGGCATCCGGAGTAATGCTGACCGGGTTCACCACCACGCCGGATTCAAACTTCTTCACCTGCCGCACCTCGCCGGCCTGCTTGTCGAGCTCCATATTCTTGTGGATGGTACCGATGCCGCCATGCTGCGCCATCGCGATAGCGAGGGCCGATTCGGTGACCGTATCCATCGCCGCCGACATCAGCGGAATGCCGAGTTCAATTTCACGGGTAAGCCGTGTGCGCGTATCGGCATCCTTCGGCACCACGGCAGAAGCCGCCGGCTTCAGCAGCACATCGTCAAACGTTAAAGCGAGGGGGAAGTCGTCATCGGCCATGGCAATCTCTCTGAGTATTAAGTGGTCCGGTGGGGACTACCCAACCGTAACTGAAGATTGCAGCGCTTCCTCGCATGGCCCCGCCCCATTGTCAACCTTTGTGCCGATATCCCCACCCGACATATTCAACTAACCCTATGTTATTGTCTGTATTGTCAAAGAATCTTCACACTTAAGCCTAGTCGGTTTTGCTAGGATGGCGCATATTTAGAAGGAGACATTATGGCCCCGAAGCCCCCTAAAAAAGGTCCTAACGGTGAAGTAAACCAAGTCGCTCAGATGGAATTTGATGCGGCTATGCATGAGACCCGCGAGAATCGCAAAGCGGTAAAGAAACTGACAAAAGGAGGCCTATGGGTCGCTATCGGTGTCGTAGTGGTCGCTATCGGGGTTGGACTACTCCATGCATGCGGTGTTGGCTTTGCCCCATCCTCCAAAGCGCCGCTTGGCGAAGATGGTTCGGATACGGCCTCCCAGGAGAATAACGGCCCCGTATTGATGACAAATGCCCCGGCCGTCACCAATGCGGCCACGGCTGCTGTTGCCCCAGCCGCTTCAGCTACAAAACCCACCCCCACCACGGCCAACCCCGCCGTGGTACAACTCGACGGCGCCGACTTACAGACGGTGCCGCAACAAGGGCAGGTCAGGGTCTAATGCCAATCGCCGCCACAGGGGTGAGAAGCGCATGAAGTGGTTCGACTGGCTTAAGAAAAAATCGAAACAGATCGATTGGGAGCATGAACCTTTCAATGAGATCGACCATCCGATCATGAGTGAACTTCTGCCGCGTGCCGCGGCGGTTGCGATTGTCAGCCTGATCGTATTGAGCGCATTGAACCTGCTTTTCGGACATGGCCTCGCGCCCGCAGGCAGGCAGCCCGCCGCCCCCCAACCGCCAGAACCTCCCCTCACCCCAACGCCCGAATCGGCAACGGCCAGCCAGCAACCTGCGGCCGGCCGCCGCTTCACCATCCAGCTCGATGGAGCCCGGCTCACCCCGCCGGCTGTGCAGCAGCAAGCTTCGCTCTAAGCGCAATTGTCATGCAAATGTCACCCTGCGCATGGCTTATTTTCATATAATCGCCCTGTAAAGGAGCAGCATATGTCGGTGAATTTCTTTCGAAGAGGCCAGGGCGGCTCGTTTATCAAGGCAGCTCACAGCCCTGGCTCAAGTACCCACGGCGTAACGGGCAAGTTTATTTACGCCGGATTACTCGTAGCAACCGCCATCGGGGGATTTGCTATTCTGGCCCGCGATATATTCAAGAAAGAAGTGCTGCACATCGATGTCGGCCCTGGCGCGGTGACTGCCACGGGCAAGGACATCGCGCATGAGAGTATCATGGGCGAGGTCCTGTCCCATGATACTGCCGGACATGCAGTGGGTGAAGCGGTGCATCAAGGCTGGCTGCTTCCTGCCTTGGAACATCTTCTGGAAGCGGCGCTACATATTTTTTAATAACCAGCCGCCGCTTAAGGTCACCGGCTAGCCCCGGAACCCCGTCGCCACCACATAGCTTTCGGCTGAATCCTTGCGGCTGGCTTCAGGCTTGGCGTGTTTCACCGTGGTGAAATCCTTCTGCATTTTCTTCAACAGGTCGCGCTCGGTGCCGCCTTTCAGCACCTTGCAGATAAAGCCGCCGCCCGGCGCCAGCACCTCCAGCGCGAAATCATAGGCCAGCTCGCACAGGTTCATGATGCGGATATGGTCGGTCGGCGTGTGGCCGGTGGTGTTGGCGGCCATGTCGCTCATCACCAGATCGGCCGGGCCGCCAAGCAGGTTTTTCATGATCTCCGGCGCGTCATCCGCCAGGAAATCCTGCACAATAAGGGTCGCACCGGGGATAGGGTCCACCGCCAGCAGGTCGCACCCTACCACCTTGCCCCTGGCGCCGGTTTTGGCGAGGGCTACCTGCGTCCACCCCCCCGGCGCGCAGCCGAGGTCGACAATGCGCATGCCCGGCTTCAGCAGGTGGAATTTCTCATCCATCTGCGCCAGCTTGAAGGCAGCGCGCGAGCGGTAGCCGGCCGCCTTCGCCTTCGCCACATAGGGGTCGTTCAGCTGCCGCTGCAGCCAGCGCGTGCTGGAAATGCTGCGCTTGTCGGAGGTTTTCACCTTCACATGCAATCCGCGGCTCAAGGGGGTGGGGGGTTTTTTCTTGCTCATGCCCTGCTCATAGCAGGAATGCTTTCATTGTCACGGGTTAGTCGATGGCGAGCGGTACGCCCTGAGGCAAGGTGGCAGGATATTCCCGCCATGTAATCTTCATAAATCTCCCCTCCCCCACCATCAGGAAAATATTATAATTGCGATCACACCACCAATGAGAGGAACAGATGATGGTCACGCAGGAAACGATAGAGATTGGCCCTGGCGATGCCGTGCCTGAATATGCAAGGCCCGAATATGCAATACCCGAAACCGCGGTTCCCGAGGGTACAACGTTAGCAGAGACCACCGCTGAATCGGAGCAAGCCATGGCGGGAGCACAATCCCATGGGCAAGGCATGGATGCTATTCTAACCGAAGGGCAACGCAGCATGAGCTCGTTCGCCACCACCAGCGCCGGCATCTCCATCAACCGCTAGGCTGCCGTTGTTTCGCGCATCAGCGACACGATGATCCCCTCACGCACGCCCCTGTCGGCGATGGTGATCTTGTCGATGGGAAACGTCCGCGCGATGGCCTCGAAAATGGCGCAGCCCGACAAAATGAAATCCGTCCGCGCCGAGCCGATGCAGGGGTGGGCCGCCCGCTCGCTGGGCGACATGCGCATCAGCGATTGCGTCGCCCCGCGAATATCGGAAATCGACAGCTTGATGCCGTCGATTTTTGAACGGTCGTAATGCGGCAGGTTCAAATGAATGGCCGCCAGCGTTGTGACCGTTCCTGAGGTTGAAAGCATTTGCACATTTTCTTTCCACATGCGCGTGGCGATCTGGTTGTCGCGCTCCATCGGCGCCAGCAGGCCCGAGATTTTGGCGACGATCTCCTCGAAATACATCTCGGTAAACGCCGGGCCGCCGAACTGCTCGCTCATATTCATCACGCCGTAGGGCAGCGAGGTCCAATCCTGGATCAGGTGGCGCTTATGCGAGTTAAGCGGCTGTTCGGGGTCGATCTTCACCCACATGAACTCGGTGCTGCCGCCGCCGATATCGAAGGCCAGCGCCCAGCGCGTATCCTTATGCAGCAGCGAGCTGCAGCCCAGGAACGCCAGCCGCGCCTCTTCTTCATTACTGATAATGTCGATGGAAAGCCCCAGATCGTCGCGCACCCGCGTCAGGAACTGCTCGGCATTCTCGGCCCGCCGGCAGGCTTCGGTGGCGACAAACCGGTATTTGGCGATGCCGTAGCGGTTCAGCTTCTGCTTACAGGTGGCCAGCGCCTTGATGGTGCGGCGCATGGCTTCCTCGCCCAGCCGCCCGCTCTCGCTCACCCCCTCGCCCAGCCGCACGATACGCGAATAGGAATCCACCACTTTCAGGGTCTTATGCTGCACGTGGCTGGAAAAGCTGGGCCGGGCGATCAGCAGCCGGCAGTTATTGGTGCCGAGATCGAGCGCTGCATAAAGCTCGCCGCTCTGGCCGGGCTGCGGGGTGGCCACCGCCACCTCCCTGTCCGCTGCCATCTGGGCTTCAGGCTGTACATCCTTCATCATCCGCCCACTATAAGCACCCCCACGCCCGAAGGCCACAAAAGAAAAACCCCGCCGGTGAGGGCGGGGTTTTGTGACTTTAAGACGACGTCGCTTAAGCGGTTTTCAGCAAGCCGGTAACCTGCTTGAACTGGTCCAGGTGGGTTTGCGTCTTCACCTCGCCAGCCTGCTGGCCATTGAGCGCCAGCTGCGCCAGCATCACCGAAAGCTGGTTCTGCGTCGGCTCGGGCTTTTGCACCATACCAACCGGAATCTCAAGCGAAGCTGTCAGAAGTCGCACGGGCTGATCTGCTACCGTCTCTGCCGACTTCGTGACGCCTGCCGGAGCCGTTGCCTTGTCATGCATCGCCTTAGCCGCATCATAAGTTTTCTGCCAATCAGCCAATGCCGCTTCATCGGTAGGCTTCGGATGCAGCTTGGTATACTCCGTCAGGAAGGTATCCGGCACAGGCGTAGTGTTATAGGCCGTAGGGGTGCCAGCCTGCTGCTGCCTTTGGTGGCCGTGGTCCTGGCCATGGTCCTGCCCATGATTTCCGTGGTCCTGGCCATGATTCCCGTGGTCCTGGCCATGGTCCTGCCCATGATCATGGTTTTCTTGAGTCTGACTCTGATTATGCAGAGCCTGCTGTTGCTGAGCAAGCGTCGCATTCTGTTGATTCACGATGGCTTGCAGTCTGTCAGCGTATTGCTGATCTGTTTCGCCTGGCAGGCGGGCATAAGGATCATTATCTATAAACATGGCAGTCTCCTGTGTGAGTAGTATGTATCTACTCAATACATAGAATGCCTATGCCCTTATGTGTGTGACAGTTCGATGAAGATTCAATTAACTGCCGATACCTTGGCTCGTTTGCATCACCTGCGGTGCCGTAGGAATAGATGCCTTGGGAGCGACAGGGTCACCCGTGTGCGCAGCCACCGCATAGCGCGCATCGTTTGATGTGCTTGATTGATCTAGGCTATTAGCCTTAAGTGCCGCACCATTTGCCGCAATTTGTGCGTCCTTGGCCTTTGCCTGTTCTTTTAAAGTCTGGATTTTTTCCATCAATTCTTCGGAGTGTTGCGTATCCGCTTTAACCTGGCTCGCCGTTTGTGCCGCAGAACTGCCGGCCGGTGCCGTCTTTAGCACGCCATCCGCCGTCTCAACTTCCACTTTCAGCAAGTTCGTATGCGCCGCTTCCCACTCCGGCGTGCCTTGTTGCGCCTTATCCTGCTGCTCTTTGGCTTGGTCGATCTTGCGCATCGTCGTATCATCAATGGCATGCATTTGATGCAACAGCTTCAAACGTGCGTAGCTGTCTTCGTCCAGCTTTTGCACTTGTTCATAACAGAACTTCAGCTGCTCTTCCGGCGTGGCGTAGCTCATTTTTTCGAGCATTTCCTGAGTGTCTTTGCTGTCGCTGGCCAGCGCTTCGATCAGCTGGCTGATACCTTCGATATTCACGTTGCTATAGTCGCCCATGCTCAGGGCTTGCAGCAGCTTTTCCTCAAGGCCTTCCGGCACGCGGGCCTTGGCGGTCGGCGGCAAATTGCGCAGCTTGGCCAGAGCGGCGGTCGCTTCGCGCCCCACCTGGTGCTGCTGCCCCAGCTTGAAATACTGGTCGGCGTCATGGTTGAATTCGCTGGCGCTTACATAAGAGAACCCGCCGATGGCGTCAGCCAGGATGGCCGGGTCCAGCTTATAAACTACCGCGTTAAGGGGCTTCACCCCTTCTTGGGCTTCTAGGTCGAGAGTCATGGGCGTCCGCTTGTCGAGTTAGTTTTTTATTTGTTGGCGTGGTCTGCGGCGCTTATCGAAACGGATCTGATGTCCGTCTGTGGATAACTATTTACGGCTCCATGATTAAAAAATTGTTAAAAAGAAGAAGATTTTTTCATCCTGAATTGAGAAGGTTTTTATGGGCTATTTAGATAAACTTTTATCCATTATCTAAGGACCGGCGCTGAACCTATATTGCGGCGCGTTACGCTCCTTGGCTCATGCATTTTTCTTATATAACTGCCTGAAAATTATTTTTTCTGTTAACCAGGAATTAATAAAATGCGTGCTAAATTTTACCCATGGCAGTTAACATTACCATTCCGGATCATCTGAAAGCGCTGGCAACCAAGGCAGCCGTGCATGTAGGCGGCTGGGCTGATCTGAACGGTGTCACCACGATGCATGGTAAGGCCGAGCAGGCCGCCGCCTCGCCCCATGCCGACCTCATTAAACAATTGCGCGCCCTGAAGACGCCGGAAGAAAAGCTGCTGGCCGTGAAGCAATTCGCCGCCGACACCACCATGGCCTCGCCTGAACAGGCCGCCCAGTTCGTCCCCAATTATATCCATGCGGCCACCGCGCTGCTGAACGATGCCGATATCCGCCGTGTGATGGACCCGGCCCTGGTCGAGCGTATCGGCAAAGAGCCGAAAGCCGCCGGCATCATCGCCGCCGATATGAAAGGGCTGGTAATCGCCGACCCCACCGCTGCTGCCGCCGGCAAGACCTGGCTGGCCCAGAACCAGCCCGGCAAAAGCTGGAACGCCCAGACCGCCGGCGATTATTTCCGCCAGCTGCCGCCCAATAGCCAGCCAGTCATCCAGGTGACCATCAGCAACGATGATATGAGCAAGCTGCCGCCTGAAGTGCGCGGCCAGCTGAACCTCGATTACGCCGTGCTCTACCACCCGCTCTTCCACCCGGCGACGACCGAACTGCCGAACACCCATAACGCCCAGTTCTTCAATGCCACCTACGACCGCCTGCGCGAAGGCGAGGTCATGACCCTCGCCAACGGCTCGTACCAGGGCGTGCAGATGCAGGATTTCCAGGGCGGCACCATGCGCTTTGGCATCGACGAAGACAAAAACGGCAAGTCGGTGGAATATACCACCCGCATCCAGGGACTGGATGTGCGCGGCCAGCACGCCGCTATGGAAATCGGCGGCCTCACCACCATCGACGGCATGAAGGTCGACGCCAACACCCATATTCTGAACCTGCAGGCCGAGCCGAACGCTACCATCATGAATGCCGACCTGTCGGAGGCCACCATCTCGATGGCCAGCCACCTGCAAGGCACGCGCTGGCAGAACGTAACGTTTAACGGCACCGTGCTGCACGGGGTCGATCTCTCGGGCGCCACCCTCACCAACGTGGCCTTCAACAATGTCACCAAGGAAACGCTGCAGGGGCTGAACCTCGCCGGCGCCAGCCTTACCAATGTCAGCATCAATGGCGAAAAGCTGACGCCCGAACTGGCCGCCCGCTACCAGATCAATATCGAGGGCACGCGCAACCTCGCCCAGGCCGGGGCAAAAATCGAAACGCCGCAGGTGCTGACTTCCTATGAAACGATCTCCGCCCTCAACCAGGCGGGGCAGGCTATATCCGCCGGCAAGTTCGATATCGCCCAGCGCTTTCAGGAAAAAGCCGCGGCCATCACCGTGGCAGAAGTCAGCCCTCACGATGATTTCAGCAAGGCCCTGCCGGTCGACCTGCCGAACCTCAAGGCTCCCGCCAAGGCGGAGAACGTCGATATGGGCGCCTACACCCGCGCCCCGGCCCGCGGCGGCAAATAGCCTAAATCCTTGCCTTGGGCGGCGTTTGGCCTATATAGGCCTCGCCAACTAAAGGATCGCCCATGAGCAAAGCCGCCGCCAAGCCCGCCAGCCAGAATCTCAGCCGCCCCTCGCCCGAGGAGGCGAAAGAGGCCGTGCGCACCCTCATCCGCTGGGCCGGTGACGACCCCACGCGCGAAGGCCTGCTCGACACCCCCAAGCGCGTGATCGAGGCCTATGAGGAATTCTACGCCGGCTACGGCGAGGACCCCGATGCCGTGCTGGCCAAAACCTTCGAGGAAGTGGCCGATTACGACGAGATCGTGCTGCTGAAGAACATGGATTTCGAATCGCATTGCGAACACCACATGGTGCCCATCATCGGCCGCGCGCACATCGCCTACCTGCCGAACAAGAAGGTCGTCGGCATCAGCAAGATCGCCCGTCTGCTGGATGTCTTCGCCAAACGCCTGCAGACCCAGGAACTGATGACCAAGCAGATCGCCGATGCCATCGAACGCGCGCTGCAGCCCAAGGCCATCGCCGTGGTGATCGACGCCAAGCACGAATGCATGACCACCCGCGGCGTGCATAAATCCGGCACCACCACCGTCACCTCGCAGATGCGCGGCCTCTTCCGCAGCGACCCCCGCTCCCGCGCCGAAGTCATGCAATTGATCGGCTCGCCGGATATTGGGTAGGCTTCCCGTTTGCTTGTTGCTGGCACGGCCTTTATGCTGCGCATAAGGAGCCAATATGTCTGCCGCGCGCATCGTTTGCCTTTTACTCTGCATATGCCTTGCTGCGCCTCAGGCATGGGCCTATCCCAAGCCCATTCCTCAGCAGCCATTCAGCTATATTATTGAGACGCAGCAACTGACCGACACCCCTTCTTCAGCCAGCATCAGGCTGTATCAGGGAAACGAAGAAGTATCGGTCGTGCGCATCACCGCGCCGGATATCACTTGCGCGCTCGACGACCCTGCGGCCATCACCTTTCAATGCCTCACCAGCGGCGAGGCCAGCGTGGATGGCCAGCCTTTTTCCAACCCCCTGCTTAACCCCAACAAGGATGACGACCCTCCCAGCCGGGGCATGGTATATAAACCCATCGCCCTGGGCCTCGCAGCCCTGCGCGGCCACATGCAGAGCCTGTACCTGACATTCGATGCCGGCACGCACCAGTTTACCCCCGTCGCAGGCCAAGCCTACGAGGAAGAAACTGCCTTAAAAAAATGCGTCGCACCCAATCTCTCCAATGAATGCGATCCACTATTTCTGCAAATATTGTGGCGGCACGCTCTGCCGGTCGGCGTCGAAGCCAACCCCGACCAGTTTGGCCTTGCGGGGCTGGATGCGGGCACCGTCGCCTTTGCCGAGCATTACTATGCCACCAATATCAACCATCTGGATGGCCATCTCTATCTGAATGGTATCGCCGCCTGGGGAGAATATGGCGGTGTATATGCTGCACCGGCAGCGACGATCGGCAATAATTATGTATTCCGCAAAGCGGCCTCCATCCAAGCTGATTTGTGGGATACGTTTCTTATCTTCGGTTATGATGCCCAGGGCAAACTGCGCTATGCCAATCAGTATCTTAGTAGTAAATTCAGCCGCTGTACGGTGACACCGAAGAAAGACAGGTTCATCTTCAATTGCGGCGGCGGTGACGACGAGGATGCCGGGGACTATAAAGAAGCCCTCGATCTAAAAACCTTGAAAATGATACGAGTGAAATAGCCATGCTCCAACACCACGCCCCTATCATCCTCGCCTCCGGGTCCGCCATCCGGCAACAAATGCTTAAAGGCGTCGGGCTGAATTTCAGTGTGCAGCCTTCGGGGGCGGATGAGGAGGCGTTGAAGGCCACCGTCAGCCATCAGGCGATTCCCGAGCAGGCCCTGGCCCTGGCGCGGGCCAAGGCGCTCAGCGTCAGCATCGAGCGGCCGGATGCCTATACCATCGGCGCCGACCAGATGTGCGAGATCGAGGGCACCATCCTCGACAAGCCGGGCAGCTATGACAAGGCTGAGGCCCAGCTGGCCCTGCTGGCGGGCCGCACCCATTTGCAGCATGCCGCCGTGGTGCTGGTGCGCGGCGAGGAGGTGATCTGGTCGCATGTCGCCACTGCCAGCCTCACCATGCGCCCCCTCACCGCCCACGAAATCCGCGCCTATGTGGCGGCCGATGCGCCGCTGGCCTCCTGCGGTGCCTATAAGTTCGAATCCCTCGGCCGCCACCTGTTCAACCATGTCGAGGGCGACCAGGATGTGATCAAGGGCCTGCCGCTGCTGCCGCTGCTGGTGCAGCTGCATTTGCACGGTGTTATCGAACTGGCCCCCTAGTATCTTCCAGCTTTCGCTGGAATGACGTTGGGCCGAATGCTACGATTTCTGCATGGACCACGAACAGCGCTGCGCGGAACTGTATCGCCTCGGCAACCACGGCGCCGGCCCGGTGCCCGATGGGCTGCTCGCCGTCGGCGCTATGAGCTGCATGCTCTGCAAGAACAGCATGCGCAATAACGACTATGTAACGCAGCTGAAAAACGGCAAGGCCGTCACCTGGCTCGATATCAACGAAGAGGCCGGCCTCAATCGCTTTTATAGCGTCGAAGGCATCACCTATGATTACACACAGGAGACCGCCATGGCTGGCGGTAAGCCGGTAGTCGGCACCCCGGTTTACCTGTGGGTGCAGGATGGCCGCATTTCCATCCCCTCCCTCAGCACCGGTGAACAGGCCGAAGGCGGGCTCGACCTGCTGGCCGAACGCGCCGCCGAGCGGCTGGCCACACGCTAAATCTCTGAAGGATACGGTTCTTGCGTAGCCGAATAGGCGAGCCGGAGCGACGCGAACGAGGGGGAACGGTAGCGGGGCCGGTTACGCCCCCTCGTGCCGACAGGCACCATTCAACTACGCCGCTTTCTTATCGCTCGGTTTCTCGTCCGACGTATCCTCGAACTCGATGACCAGCTGACCGGCAGTGACACTGGCAGGTGCTTTCACATGCACCTCCTTCACCTTGGCATCGTGATCGGCATAGATGATGTTTTCCATCTTCATCGCCTCGATGACGAACAGCGGCTGCCCGGCGCGGATGAGATCGCCGGCATTCACATGAATGGCCGAGATCAGGCCCGCGATGGGTGCTGTAACTTCGAATTCGGAAACCGTCGTCTCGCGCACCGGCATATATTGCGCCAGTTCCGCCACGCGGATGGTGCGCAGGCTGGCCTTCACCTCGGCCCCCGCATAGTTCAGCTGATAACCCTCGGCCAGCGGCTGCACGCGCACCGAAACCGGGCGCCCGTTCACCGTGCCCTGGAACAGCCGGCGGCCCAGCTTCCAGTTCGAGCGGATGACGATCATCCCGTCATCGTAGGAAATATCGTAGCCGTAATCCTTCTTGCGCGCATAGATGCTGACGGAGTTGCCCGCCAGCGTCACGATCCAGCGCGCGCCGATAGCCGGGGTGCGGCCCGGCAACTGGCCGGAAACCTGCGCCGAACGCTCGATATCGCGCAGCGCGCAGAAGGTCGCCACCGCCATGCAGACTTTCTGCGCTTCGGTGGAAAGCTCGGCGCCGCTGAAACCGGCGGGCCATTCCTGCTCGATGAAGTTGGTGGAAATGTCGCCCTTGCGGAAGCGCTCATGGCTGAGCACCGCCTGCAGGAAGCTGGTATTATGCGCGATGCCCTGGATGACCAGTTCGCCCAGCGAATCGACCATCAGGTCGATCGCCTGTTCGCGCGTCGGCGCGTGCGAGCAGAACTTGGCGATCATCGGGTCGTAATACATGCTGACTTCGCCACCCTCATAGATGCCGGTGTCGAACAGCGTGCCGGGGCGTTCCTCCGGCTCCTGGTATTTGACGATGCGGCCGGTGGAAGGCAGGAAGCCGCGCGCCGGGTCTTCCGCGTAAATACGCGATTCAAACGCCCAGCCATTCACTTTAATGTCATCCTGCGTGAAGGGCAGCTTCTCGCCCGCCGCGATGCGGATCATCTGTTCCACCAGGTCGATGCCGGTGATCAGCTCCGTCACGCGGTGCTCCACCTGCAGACGGGTATTCATCTCAAGGAAGTAGAACTTGCCGGTGCTGTCGACGATGAATTCGACGGTGCCCGCCGAACGGTAACCCACCTGCTTGGCCAACGCCACGGCCTGCGCGCTCATCTCCGCGCGCATGTCGGGGGTGACGAACATCGAGGGGGCTTCCTCGATTACCTTCTGGTGGCGGCGCTGGATGGAGCATTCGCGCTCACCCAGGCTCACCACATTGCCGTATTTATCGGCGATGACCTGAATCTCGATATGGCGCGGGTTGACGAAATATTTCTCAATGAACACGCGCGCATCGTTGAAGCTGCTCTTGGCTTCCGAGGTGGCCATCTTCATGCCGTCGGCCAGCTCGTCGTCGGAGCGCGCCACGCGCATGCCCTTACCGCCGCCGCCTGCCGCCGCCTTGATGATGACGGGATAGCCGATCTCATTGGCGATGCGCTTGGCTTCCTTCACATCGGAAATCGCTTCCAGCACACCGGGCACACCGTTCACGCCCGCCGCCACCGCGATCTTTTTCGATTCGATCTTGTCGCCCATCAGGCGGATGGCCTCCGGCGCCGGCCCGATCCAGGCCGCGTTGGTGCGTTCGATGATCGCCCGCGCGAAATGTTCCTTCTCCGACAGGAAGCCATAACCGGGATGCACTGCCTCCGCCCCCGTCTGCTCCACCGCCGATATGATGTTGTCGACATTGAGGTATGACTTCACGCTCGGGCTGGGCCCGATGTAAACGGCCTCATCCGCATTGCGCACATGCAGCGCGTTGGTGTCGGCTTCCGAATAGACAGCGATGGTACGCATGCCCAGTTTCTTGGCCGTTGTCATGATGCGGCTGGCGATTTCGCCGCGGTTGGCAATCAGGATGGAATTAAACATTCGTGTCTCTTAGTGGAATTGCTCTTGCTCGGTCGAGCCTTTGAACGCCGTGGTGCTGGCCTGCCCCTGCGAGATGGCTTCCGCCACCGCGTCGAAGTAACCCACGCCCACTTCGCGCTGGTGTTTTACCGCCGTGAAGCCCTTGCTGGCATCGGCGAATTCTTTTTCCTGCAGCTTCACGTAACCGGCCATGCCGCTCTCGCGGTATTCGGTGGCGAGGTGGAACATGCCGTGGTTCAACGCATGGAAACCCGCCAGCGTGATGAACTGGAACTTGTAACCCATGGCACCCAGCTCCTTCTGGAACTTGGCGATGGTCGCATCGTCGAGATGCTTCTTCCAGTTGAACGAGGGCGAGCAGTTATAGGCCAGGTATTTGCCCGGATATTTCGCATGCACCGCCTCGGCGAATTTCCTGGCCTCGGCCAGGTCCGGCGTGCTGGTTTCGCACCAGACGAGGTCGGCATACGGCGCGAAGGCGATGCCGCGGTTGATGGCCGCATCGATACCGCCATCATAGTTGAAGAAGCCTTCCGAAGTGCGGCCGGGCTTGACGAACTTCTGGTCGCGCTCATCCACATCCGAGGTCAGCAGGTAGGAACCGTTCGCATCGGTGCGGGCAATGATCACGCTCGGCACGCCGCACGTGTCGGACGCCAGACGCGCCGCCACCAGCTTCTCGATATGCTCGCGGATCGGCACCAGCACCTTGCCGCCCATATGACCGCATTTCTTGGCGCTGGACAGCTGGTCTTCCCAATGCGACCCGGCGGCGCCGGCATCGATCATCATCTTCTGCAGTTCGAAGGCATTGAGGTTGCCACCGAAGCCGGCCTCAGCATCCGCCACGATGGGCTGAAACCAGTCGACCGACTTCTTGCCTTCCGAGGTTTCAATCTCGTCCGCACGCTTCAGCGTCGCATTGATACGGCGCACCACGCTGGGCACCGAATCGAACGGGTAGAGCGACTGGTCGGGATACATCTGCCCGGCGAGGTTGGCATCGGCAGCTACCTGCCAACCCGAGAGGTAAATGGCCTTCAGCCCGGCGCGCACCTGCTGCATCGCCTGGTTGCCCGTCAGCGCACCCAGCGCGTTGACATAGGGCTCGCTGGAAAAATAATTCCACAGCTTCTGCGACGTGTGCTTGGCGATCGAATGTTCGATCGGCAGCGAGCCGCGCAGCTTCACCACATCGGCACCCGAATAGGGGCGGGTGACACCCTTCCAGCGCGGGTTTTCTTTCCAGTCTTTCTCAAGGGCAGCAGCGTCAAGCCAGGTCATGTCGTTCTCCTAGAGCGGAAGGTTGTCGTGGCGTTTTTTGGGGTTCTCGATCGATTTGCTGCGCAGCGTGGCCAGGGCACGGCACACGCGCCAACGGGTATTTTGCGGACGGATCACATCATCGAGATAACCGCGCGATGCTGCAGCAAAAGGCGAGGCGAAATTATCGCGGTAGCTTTCCACCGCCGCGTCGATTTCCTCCTGCCCCTTCAGCTTGCCCTTGAACAGGATTTCCACCGCGCCGGCCGGCCCCATCACCGCGATCTCGGCGGAGGGCCAAGCATAGTTGATGTCGTTGCGCAGGTGCTTGCTGCCCATCACGATATAAGCACCGCCATAGGCCTTGCGGGTAATGACGGTGATTTTCGGCACGGTGGCCTCGGCATAGGCATAAAGCAGCTTGGCGCCATGGCGGATCACGCCGTTATGCTCTTGCGACGTGCCCGGCAGGAAGCCCGGCACATCGACAAACGTCACGATCGGAATGCCGAACGCATCGCAGAAGCGCACAAAACGTGCGGCCTTGCGCGAGGCATCGATATCCAGGCAGCCGGCCAGTTCCATCGGCTGGTTGGCAACGAACCCCACGGTGTGGCCTTCCATACGGCCGAAACCGACGATGATGTTCTTGGCGAACTCAGGGTTCACCTCGAAGAAATCTTCCTCATCCACCACGCGCTTCAGCACGTCGAACATGTCATACGGCTTGTTGGCATTGTCGGGCACCACGGAGTTCAGGGCCATTTCCACGCGGTCGGCCGGGTCTTCCGTCGGCCGCACGGGCGGTTTTTCTCGGTTGCTCAGCGGCAGGAAAGTCACCAGACGGCGCACTTGCAGCAGCGCTTCGATATCGTTGTCATAGACCATATCGGCCACGCCGGTATGCTTGCCGTGTACATCAGCACCGCCCAGGTCTTCCTGGCTCACTTCCTCGTGCGTTACGGTCTTGACCACATCCGGCCCGGTCACGAACATATAGCTCGAACCGCGCACCATGATGGTGAAATCCGTCAGCGCCGGGGAATAAACCGCGCCACCGGCGCACGGCCCCATGATCACCGAAATCTGCGGAATCACGCCGCTGGAGAGCACGTTACGCTGGAAAATCTCGGCGAAGCCGGCCAGCGAATCCACGCCTTCCTGAATGCGGGCGCCGCCGGAATCGTTCAGGCCGATGATGGGCGCGCCCATCTTCATCGCCATGTCCTGCACCTTGCAGATCTTGCGCGCGTTGGTCTCGGAAAGCGAGCCACCCAGCACGGTGAAATCCTGCGAATAAACAAATACCAGACGGCCGTTGATAGTGCCCTGGCCGGTCACCACCCCATCGCCCGGCACCTTCTTGCCGCTCATGTCGAAATTGACGCAGCGATGCTCGACGAACATGTCATATTCCTCGAAACTATCGGGGTCGAGCAGCACTTCCAGCCGCTCGCGCGCTGTCAGTTTGCCTTTTTCATGCTGGGTATGGATGCGGGCCTGGCCCCCACCGACTCGCGCGGCTTCGCGCTTGAGTTCCAGTTCCTTAACGATCGTCACGGCGCTCATTATCTGCCTGTTTGTTATTGAACGAAGCCGGCGGTGTAGCACACTTCCCGCACTGCCGCAAAGTACCAATTTGTAACCATGGGGACAAGGCCGACATTGCTACTTATTTTGTTTTCTTACAGCACCTTAGATGTCAAGAAAAATGCGGCGGCGGCGATGTCTTTTTGCTTATGTTCCCACATCGCTTCCGCCTCGGCATCCCTACCCCACTTCTCGGCCTGGATGGTTTCATCCAGCCTCGCCATTGCCATGGCTGCTTCGGCCGATAGCTCCCCCTGCCACACCGCGATGCCGAGAATGGCCGAGCCCAGCAGCGGCACCATCATGGCGAGGCCGGTGATTTCGGCGTTGCTGGCCGTGGCCAGCAGCCGGGCCAGCGCCTCGAGCGAGGCCTGCGGCTGGGCGATGGGCATGACGCTTTCGGTGGTGGCGAGGTGGATGCTGTGGGCATGCCCCGCCCATTGCAGCACGGGGTCGAACAACGTGCCCTGCCGCTCGGCCAGTAGCGGGTCGCGGTAGCAGAGCAGGTCGGTGCCGGCATAGGCAACGATGTTGGCAATATAGGCCTCGCGTTCCATCTCCGCCCGGTCGATGGTGAGGTTGACGAGACGCGTCAGCGGCATCTGGTCCGGGTCGATATGGGTTTGCTGCGCCTGCCACTCGGCCGCCACCGCCTCGGCCAGCCGCGCATCCGCCATCACCAACGGATGCCGCCCCTGGGTTTTGAGCTGCTTGCCATCCAACGCAATCGCATATCCCTCCGTCACCGGCTCGAACGTCGCCCGTTCAAAAAACCGTTTGGGAAGGGATTTGTTTTCCGCTTTCGCTTTGCTCATGCCAACCATGTCACGCCTCGTAATCGTTGCGGCGTAGATAGGCAAGCGCCAGCGTCACCAGCACGATGGCGATGGCATAGCCCACGGTGAACTGCGCGATGCCTTTCACGCTGAGGCGGAACCACTCATCGCTCATCGCCATGAAATCATGGTGGCTGGCGCCGAAGAGGGTGATGGAACTATAATCGTCGCGCGCATCGTCATCGAAGGCGAGCCGCCAGGCGAAGCGGCCGTTATCGAGCAGCAAGAACAGGCCGAGAAATAGGTTCAGCCACCGCTCGAACGCCGAGCGCGCGGAAAGGTCGAGCAGGCCGCGATAGAGAAAAAACCCGCCCATCAGCAGCGAACTGCCATGGCCCATATAAAGCCAGATAACCGGATTGTGGTACCAGAAGGACAGCGCGAAAAGCGCCAGCGACACGGCAGCCGCCAGCATCGCCAGCAGCCGCGATTCACCCTGCCACAGCCGCCAGCAGCCATAGGCCATCGCCGCCCAGGCGCAGATCTGCGCGATCCAGCTATGGTCGAACATCAGCGCTACGCCGCTGGCCTGACCGCTGCCAACCAGCGTCAGGATGCTGGGAATGGCGGGGTGCCCCATCGTCCAGGCAAAGATGGCATGGCCACATTCATGGAACATGGTGTCAGCCAGGTGTGCCGCAAGGTAAATCACCCCGACAAGAAAGTTGGGTTTGATCAGCGGCAACGTCACCAGCATGGCCGCGGCCAGCGCCGAAAGCACCAGCAGCATGCTGCGCCAATTCATGGCAGTTCAAGCCCCAATTGCTCCAGGCTCTCGGAAAAATGCTGCGGCAATGCTGCGGCAAAAACGCGCGGACGTTCGCCGAACATGGCGGGCAGATGCAGCTGCCAGGCATGCAGGTGCAGCTTGCCGGAAAGCTCCACCGTGCCGCGCACATGCGCATGCTTGCCGCCGTATTTGCCGTCCCCCAGGATGGGGCATTCCAGCTCCGCCATATGCACACGCAGCTGGTGGGTGCGGCCCGTCACCGGCTCGAGCTCGACCAGCGACAATTTGCCCGCCAGCGACTCGATGGTACGATAGCGCGTCACGGCGCGCTTGCCGTCTTCTTCCACGCTGCGCACCAGCTCGCGCGAATGCTCGCCACGCGCTTCCTTTTCCATATTGGAAACAATTTCGCCCTCATAAGGCTGCGGCTGGCCGACAACAAGCGCCAGGTAGATTTTCTGCAGCTTCTTATTGGCAAATGCCCGCTGCAGTTCGCTGGCCGCTTTAAGGTTGCGCGCCAGCACCAGCACGCCACTCGTATCCTTATCCAGCCGGTGCACCAGCCGCGGCACGTCGCGCGCTTCGAACTGCAATGCCGGCAGCAGCGCATCGAGATGCTTCACCTGCTTGCTGCCGCCCTGCACCGCCAGCCCATGCGGCTTGTTGATGATCAGGATATCACGATCCTTGTGAATCACCCAGCCGCGCGCTTCCTCGGCCAGCGCATCGGTCATCTCCAGCTGCTTTTTCGGCTTGGCATGCACGTGGTGCTCCTCATGCGTCAGGCCCAGGTCGCCGCGCACCTCCACGGTCTGGTCGCGCGAGACGCGGGTGGAAGCTTCCACCTTCTTGCCCTGCAGGCGGATCAGCCCCTTGCGCATCGCTTTCTGATAGACGGAATTAGGCGCCTTGCCCAGCACACGCTGACACCAGCGATCGATGCGGCTGCCCTCGTCTTCATGATGCACTTTGTACGTTCGTTTTTCCATTATTGCGCCAACTTCCAGCCCAGAATGACACAGGCCAGCGCGAGGGCAACGCTGGCAATAATATAAACGGCAGCCAGCACATGTTGTCCGCGATGCAGCAGTTGCATCGCATCCCATGAGAAGGCCGAGAAGGTGGTGAACCCGCCCGCCATGCCATTGACGAAAAAGATCCGCGTTGAATGCTGGGTGCCGTAGCGGCCCAGAATATAACCCACCAGCAGCGAACCAAAAATATTCACTACCATCGTGCCCAACGGAAAGACCGTCGGGTTCAGCTTAATGACCTGCCGGATGATTAAAAACCGTCCAACGCAACCGAACGCCCCACCGACAGCGACGAGGAGAATGGAGGAGAGGTTGACTACCATCAATGGGTTCATGTCCGTTATATGCCACAGCCTAAACCTTGACGCAACGGCTGCCCACTGCGTATGCTGGCCCCATGTCGATGTTTATGGGCTTCATTCTGGTGTTCTTCGGCGGCGGGTTCGGCGCAGCATTGCGTCATGGCGTCAACCGCCTCGCCTTGCTCTATTCGCCGGACTACCCGCTGGGCACATTGGCCATCAACATCCTCGGCTGCTTCGTGATGGGCCTGCTCACCTCCTGGTTTGCCTTCCGCGGCGAGGATAGCTCGCAGCCGCTGCGCCTGTTCCTCACCACCGGCGTGCTGGGCGGCTTCACCACCTTCTCCGCCTTCTCGCTGGATGCTGCACTGCTATGGAACCGCGGCGAGCAGATGGCGATGCTGGGCTATAGCGCCGCCTCGCTGGTAGGCACCATTGCTGCCGTGTTCGCCGGGCTGGCGCTGGGCCGCAGCCTATTCGCCTGATTCCTGCCGCTTGGCGCGCAGCTTATCCCAATACTCCAGCCGCTTGCCGATCTCGCGTTCGAAACCGCGTTCGACGGGAGAATAATACGTCTCGCGCGGCATCTCATCCGGGAAGTAATTCTGGCCCGAGAACGCATCCTCGGCATGATGATCATAATCATAATCCTTCCCATAGCCGAGTTCCTTCATCAGCTTGGTCGGCGCGTTGAGGATATGTTTCGGCGGCATCAGCGAGCCATGCAATTTTGCTGCACGTTTTGCTGCACCGAATGCAGCATATTGCGCGTTCGATTTCGGCGCGGTGGCCAGGTACACCACCGACTGCGCGATCATCAGCTCCCCCTCGGGCGAGCCCAGCATCTCATAGGCTTGCCGCGCCGCGATCGCCTGCACCAGCGCCTGCGGATCGGCCATGCCGATATCCTCCGACGCAAAGCGGATCAGCCGGCGCGCAATATAAAGCGGGTCTTCCCCACCAGCCAACATACGCGCGAACCAGTAAAGCGCCGCCTGCACATCCGACCCGCGCAGCGATTTATGCAGCGCCGAAATCAAGTTGTAATGCGACTCCTGCGCCTTGTCGTAAACCGGGGGGCGTTGCTGCAGTAATTTGCCCAACCCAGCCGCATCGAGCGGTGCCTTGGGTGCAGCATCCCAGATAAATTCCAGCATCGATAACAGGTAGCGGCCATCACCATCCGCCATGGCGAATAGCGTATCGCGCGCCTCATCCGTCACCGGCACTTTCTTGCCCACCAGTTTTTCTGCACGCACGATCAACGCCTCCAGCGCTGCGGGTGACAGCCGGTTCAGCACCAGCACGCGCGCCCGCGACAGCACGGCGGAGTTCAACTCAAAAGATGGGTTTTCCGTCGTCGCACCGATCAGCGTCACGGTGCCATCCTCCATCACCGGCAGCAGCACATCCTGCTGCGCGCGGTTGAAGCGATGGATCTCATCCACGAACAGCACGGTGCGTTGGCCCATCATCGCCCGCTCGCGCGCCGCCTCGAAATGCATCTTCAGATCCGCCACGCCAGATGCCACCGCCGACACTTGTTGCAGCACATAGCCTGCCTCATCGGCCAGCATGCGCGCTAGAGTCGTCTTGCCGCAACCGGGCGGCCCCCACAGAATAATGGACTGCAGCTTCTTACTCTCCACCATCCGCCGCAGCACGCCATCGGCACCGGTCAGATGCTCCTGCCCCATCACCTCATCGAGGTTACGCGGGCGCAGTTGCTCTGCCAGCGGCGCTTCGATCGCGCTGCCGAACAGGGAATCCTGAGGTTGTTTCTTGGCCATGGGTTCAATGTAGTGCCAAAAACAAAAAAGGCCACCCGAAGGTGGCCTTTTCTATTCCTTTGCGGGAAGCGTTGCTTAAGCAACAGCCTCTTCGCCCGTAACTTCTTTCGGGCCCGAATCCTGGCCGCGAGCGGACTCGTCGCGGTCAACGAACTCGATGATCGCCATCGGGGTGGCATCGCCGTAGCGGAAGCCTGCCTTCAGCACGCGCACGTAACCGCCCGGGCGGCCTTCGTAGCGCTTGGCGAGCACACTGAGAACCTTCTCGGCCGACTTCTCGCAGCGCAGACGGCTGATGAGAAGGCGACGCGCAGCGAGGTCGTTCGCTTTGCCCTTGGTGATCAGCTTCTCCACGATGGGGCGAAGGTCTTTCGCTTTCGGCAGCGTGGTGAAAATCTGCTCATGTTTGATCAGCGCGCAGGCAAGGTTCGCGAACATCGCCTTACGGTGGGCGGTGGTGCGGTTCAGCTTACGGCCGGCTAATTGGTGACGCATAATAAACTCCTATTTTCCTTCGATCCGGACTCAGTACGGATCTTCAAATTTGCGGGCCATCTCTTCGATGTTCTCAGGCGGCCAGCCGGTGACTTCCATACCAAAGCGCAGGCCCATATTGCCGAGCACTTCTTTGATCTCGTTGAGCGACTTGCGGCCGAAGTTCGGCGTTTTCAGCATTTCGCTCTCGGTCTTTTGAACGAGGTCACCGATATAAACGATGTTGTCGTTCTTCAGGCAGTTCGCCGAACGGACGCTGAGCTCCAGCTCATCGACTTTCTTCAGCAGATACGGCGAGAATTTCAGTTCTTCTTCCGCCGACTTGACCGAAACTTCAGCCACGTCCTCGAAGTTGATGAACAGCTGCAGCTGATCCTGCAGGATGCGCGCAGCGAGGGCCACGGCATCATCCGGCGCGATCGAACCGTCGGATTCGACTTCCAGGGTCAGCTTGTCGTAGTCGGTACGGTTGCCGACGCGCGCATTCTCAACGCGGTAGGAAACTTTCTCAACCGGCGAGAACAGCGCATCCACCGGGATGAGGCCAATCGGCGCATCGGTGGGGCGGTTCTGTGCGGCGGGAACGTAGCCCTTACCCACTTCAACGGTCAGTTCCATGTTGATGGAAGCGCCTTTGTCGAGGGTGCAGATCACGAGGTCTTTGTTGAGGATCTCAACATCGGCATCGCCCTGGATCATGCCGGCGGTGACTTCGCCCGCTTCCGAGGCTTTCAGCGTCAGGCGCTTGCGGTCGGCCGAATGGGCTTTCAGCTTGAGGTCTTTGATGTTGAGGATGATGTTCACCACATCTTCACGCACGCCCGGAATGGCCGAGAACTCGTGCTGCACGCCATCGATCTTGATCGAGGTTACAGCCGCGCCTTGCAGCGAGCTGAGCAGGATGCGGCGCAGGGCAACGCCGAGGGTGATGCCGAAGCCACGCTCCAGCGGTTCGGCCACCACGGTGGCCTTGCGGGCATCGCCGGTTACCGGTTTGATGTCCAGCTTGGTCGGCTTGATCAGGTCTTTCCAGTTCTTATTGAGAATAGCGCTCATTGAGGTCCTCGAAATGGGTGTTTCGTGAGAGTAAGTTCGTTCGGTTATACGCGGCGACGCTTCGGCGGACGGCAGCCGTTATGCGGAACGGGCGTGATATCCTTGATGCTGGTGACGGCCAGGCCAACTGCAGCGAGGGCGCGAAGTGCGCTCTCACGGCCGGCGCCGGGGCCTTTTACCAGCACTTCTACCGTGCGCATGCCATGCTCGATGGCTTTCTTGCCGGCAACTTCCGCAGCGACCTGCGAAGCATACGGGGTCGATTTGCGCGAACCCTTGAAGCCGTTAGCGCCCGAGGACGACCACGCGATGGTGTTACCGAACGGATCGGTGATGGTGATGATGGTGTTGTTGAACGACGCGTTCACGTGCGCAACACCTTGCGGCACGTTCTTGCGGTCCTTCTTCTTGACGCCGACGGCGTCGTCTTTTTTCTGCGGTTTAGCCATTTGAAAGCCCTACTTCCTAAATCAGAATATCAACGGGTGATAATTACTTGGTTACCATTTTCTTGCCGGCGATCGCGATCGCCTTACCTTTGCGGGTGCGCGCATTGGTATGCGTACGCTGGCCGCGAACGGGCAATTTCTTACGGTGACGGAGGCCGCGGTACGAGCCGAGGTCCATCAGGCGCTTGATGTTCATGCTGGTCTCACGGCGCAGGTCACCCTCTACGGTGTAATCAGCGTCGATGATCTCACGCAGGCGAATTACTTCCTGCTCGCTCAAGTTGGCCACGCGAGCATCTTCCGCGATGCCGGCCTTCTCGATGATTTCTTTGGCTTTGGCGGAACCAATGCCATGGATATAAGTCAGCGCGATAATCACGCGCTTGGCGGAAGGAATATTCACGCCGGCAATACGAGCCATGCTACACTCCTAAATGATGACAATAATACACCCCGGGAAACAAGGCGTTTCCAAGGGAGCCGGGAATATACAGAGCAAAATCCCCCTGTCAACGGGTGTTTTCGTTTAATTTCGCAGCGGCTTTCTGCCGCTCCTGGCCGCGTCCGGCCATGCCTGCCCGGGTAAGGCAGGCCACCCCCAATTATCGCCGGAAAACAGGCATCTTGTCCAAATATTCATCTAACCGTTAAGACAGGATAGGTAGAAAATGGCTCATATGCTGAGATATTGCCGCGCATAAAATATAACAAATTAATTCATGTTAACGGGTTTGCCGTCTAAACCTTTGTTACATTGATCCTACGACAACAACAACAGCCCCAAGCACTCACCGCACAGGAGCAATAATGTCCATCAGCGCCGAACTGACCCACCGCCGTTCCACCCCCACCCTGACGCTGCGCGAGCGCAACGACATTGTGCGGGTGGAAAACGGCGACCTTATCATCCTGAGCGAGGAATTTTACGCTTGCGGCAGCAGCAAGGTGACCAGCCTCCGCATCTCTATAGAGAATGAAATCCGGCTCGAGCGCCAGCGCTGGATGAACTTTCCCATCGATGCCGACGAAAAACAGGTGTTACGCTATGCGGTGGATGCTGACCTCGCCAAGCACCTGCGCATTTCAGCCATGCCGCTCATCGCAGCGCCGACCAGAGGGTTGGAGCTGGGAGTAGATGCTATGTTCGCCTTCGCCGAGGAGCAGTTGCCGCGCCCCTACCTGCTGAACTAGCTGCGGTCCGACGCGCCGTTGGTGATAAGACGGTTCAGTGCCGCCGTTACTTCGGCGATATCGGCCATGCCGTCGATGGTCTGCAGCGTGCCGTGCGACTGGTAATAAGGCAGCAACGGCGCGGTCATCTCATGATAGGCTTCGAGGCGCCTGGCCACGGTCTCGGCCTTGTCATCCTCGCGGCGGACGAATTCGGTGCTGCCACAGGCATCGCACACGCCAGCCACCACCGGCTGGCGGAATGTGTCGTGGTAACCGGCGCCGCAGCTCTTGCAGCTGAACCGGCCGGCGATACGCTCGACCAGCGCCGCATCATCCACCGCCAGCTCGATCACGAAATCGAGCTTCTTGCCTTCTTCCTCCAGCATCGCATCCAGCGCGCGGGCCTGGCCCGTGGTGCGCGGAAAACCGTCGAGAATAAACCCGCCCGGCGCATGCTTGATGGCGTCACGGATGATGCCGATCATGATATCGTCGGAAACCAGCTTGCCGGCTTTCATCACCGCATCGGCCTGCCTGCCCAGCTCGGTGCCGGCTTTCACGGCGGCGCGCAGCATGTCGCCAGTGGCGAGTTTGGTAAGCTTGAACGTATCGCGCAGGTAGTCCGACTGTGTGCCTTTACCAGCGCCCGGGGGCCCGAGGAGAATGATATTCATGAGAGGTTCCCTACTTCTTCTTGCTGCCTTTGAGACGCGCCTTCTTGATCAGCGCCTCATACTGGTGCGCGAACAGGTGCGACTGCACCTGGCCGACAAAATCGATGATCACGTTCACCACGATCAGCAGTGACGTACCGCCGAGATAGAACGGGATGGCGAACTTGGCGATCAGCAGTTCCGGAATCACGCAGACCAGGCAGAGATAGGCCGCGCCCACCACCGTCAAACGCGTCAGCACGTAATCGAGATAATCCGCTGTCGCCTTACCGGGGCGGATGCCGGCGATGAAGCCGCCATTCTTGCGCAGATTGTCGGCCGTCTCGACAGGGTTAAAAATTACTGCCGTGTAGAAGAAGCTGAAGAACACGATGATGGTGACATACAGCACCATGTAAAGCGGCTGCCCATGCGCCAGATAGGTGCTGATGGCGCGCAGCACCGGCGAGCCGCCCTGCGAATTGAACGCCGCGATGGTGGTGGGGAACAGCAGGATCGAACTGGCAAAGATCGGCGGAATCACCCCGGCCGAGTTCAGCTTCAGCGGCAGGTGCGTCGCTTCGCCCTGCATCACCTTATTGCCCACCTGGCGTTTGGGATATTGCACCAGCACCTTGCGCTGCGCCCGCTCCATATACACGATCATGGTGATCAGGCCGACGCAGGCCGCCACCACCATCAGGATGACGGGGGTGGAAAGCACACCCTTGCGGCCGAGGTCGAACATGCTGGCCAGCGAGTTCGGCAGGTTGGCGATGATGCCGGTGAAAATGATCAGCGAAATTCCCTGGCCGATGCCGCGCTGGGTGATCTGCTCGCCCAGCCACATCAGGAACATGGTGCCGCCCGTGAGGGTCACCATGGTGGTGAAGCGGAAGAACAGGCCGGGCGTAATCACCGCGCTCACACCGCTGCCCGCCGTCATCCCTTCCAGGCCAACCGCAATGCCGTAGGATTGGAACAGGCACAGCAGCAGTGTGCCGTAGCGCGTATACTGGTTGATCTTGCGACGGCCGGCCTCGCCCTCTTTTTTCAGGGAAGCCAGCTGCGGCACCGCCACGCTCATCAGCTGGATGATGATGGAGGCTGAAATGTAAGGCATCACCGCCAGCGCGAAGATGGTCATCCGGCGCAGCGCACCGCCCGAGAACATGTTGAACACGCCCAGCACCCCGCCGGCATGTTGCTTGAAAATCTCCTCCAGCACCACCGGGTCGATGCCGGGGATGGGGATGTAGGTGCCGAGGCGGTAGACGATCAACGCCCCCAGCACGAACAGCAGGCGCTGTTTCAGTTCGGTGGCGCGGCCCAGCGTGGAGAGGTTGATGTTCTGAGCAAGACGTTCGGCGGCGGAGACCATGGATATTCCTTTTACGTTGAACGCTTGTCATTAAAGCCCCAAGCGCCCCTGTCAAGTTTTTCGCCCCACTAATTCATGGTGCACCCGCGAAGTGCTATGCTATAGTACCCGCGTGAAAAAAGCGTTCAGCCTCATCGAACTTTCCATCGTGCTGGTGATTCTTGGTTTATTGGTCGGCGGCATTCTCGCCGGGCAATCGCTGATCCGCGCCGGCGAGCTACGGGCGCTGGGTAATGAATATAACCGCTACAAAATCGCCACCTACGCCTTCCGCGACAAATATTTCGGCCTGCCCGGCGATATCACCAACGCCACCGACATTTGGGGTAAGGATGCGACCAGTTCCTATTCCTGTGCCAGCGCCAGCGGTGCAGCGACAACGCCAGGCACCTGCAACGGCAATGGCGATGGCAATATCGGCACCACGAATATCGGCGGCGCCGAAGGCGTGCGCGCCTGGCAACAGCTGAGCCTGTCCGGGTTGATTGAAGGCAACTATAATGGCCTCAACGGTTCCGGCCTGAGCATCGGCACCAATGTGCCAGCCTCCAAACTCCCCACTGCCGGTTGGGGGTTCACCTACCGCGACCCCAACAACGCCATCTGGGGCGTGAGCGCGACGTTCCTGCAAGCGGGCGGCCTCACCGCCATCACCAACGGCCTTTACCTCAATATTCTAAAACCGGAAGAAGCCTGGAACATCGATACGAAATTCGATGATGGCAGCCCCGAACACGGCCGCGTGCTGGATGGGGCCACCCCCTGCGTCAGCCCCCCCACTGCCGCGAGCAGCCTGCCGGTGGGTTCAATATACGCCGTCAACTTATCCGCCACCTACTGTTATTTATATTTCCGGCTGTAAGACCCGCCATTTGCAAATCATGGCGCGGTTGCGGTATAAATCAGCCATGAAAAAGGGCTTCAGCCTTATCGAACTCTCCATCGTGCTGGTCATCCTTGGCTTGCTGGTCGGCGGCATCCTGGCGGGCCGCTCGCTGATCCATGCCGGCGAACTGCGGTCGGCGATGGCGGAATCCACCCGCTACAAAACCGCCGTTTATGCCTTTCAGGATAAATATTTTGGCCTGCCGGGCGATATCCCCAACGCTACCCTCATTTGGGGAAAAGACACCACCAGCACCGCCCCTTGCGCCGGCTCCAGCGGCAATGCCGCCACGCCCGGCACCTGCAACGGCAACGACGATGGCCTGATTGGTAATGGCTCGGCCAGCGGCGCGGAAGGCGTGCGCGCCTGGCAGCAGCTTTCCCTCGCCGGCCTGATCGAAGGCCAGTTCACCGGCTATTACGACACCGGCAGCAAACTGACGCGGGGCCTGAATGTGCCGGCATCGAAATTGAATAACGGCGCATGGGCGCTGCTTAGCCGCTCGATCGCCGGGGGGCCGGTCTGGGGCATTGCCGGCAATTACCTGCAGTTCGGCGCCGAATCCGCCGGGGAGATCTGGTTAGGCGCCATGACCCCGGAAGACGCCTGGAATATCGACACCAAGCTGGATGACGGCCAGCCCGATTATGGCCGCGTGATGGAAGGCCGCGGCAGCCCCGGCACCTGCCTCAATCCCGATAGCCCCTATTGGAGCACTGCCGCCGGGGGCCATACCTATAATTTCACCTCTACCCTCGTCAGCGGCTGCGTCATGTTTATCCGGTTATGATTTCGGTGACACCGGCATAAAATAACGCTTTCTTTTAAACGCAACAGGCAAGTTTGATTGCGCCCCGTCTGCGAAAGATTTATAGTTTCCTCATGCAAAACAGCACCCCGCCAGGCCGCGCCGGTTTCACCCTCGTCGAACTCAGCATCGTGCTGGTCATTATCGGGCTGCTCATCGGCGGCACCATGGCGGGCACCGCCCTTGTCAAAGCAGGGCAGTTACGCTCTGTTATCAGCGAATATCAGCGTTATACCGCTGCCGTCACCAGCTTCAAAACCCGCTTCCATGCCCTGCCGGGCGACATGCCCAATGCCAGCAGCTACTGGGGCCTCGCTGCCGGCGCGACCTGCAGCACAACCAACAGCGGCACCAAAGCCACCTGCGACGGCAATAACGACGGCAACATCAACGGCACCGTTACCCTCGGCAATGGCAATACCAGCGATGAATCCTACCGTTTCTGGCAGCATCTCAGCAATGCCGGCCTGCTTGACGGCAACTTCAGCGGCGTCCCCGGCACGTGCGACTATTGCTCGACCCGCAGCAACAGCCCCAACTCGAAATATTCTCCCGGCCTCTGGTTCGCCTGGAACTTCGGCAATGCCAACGACTGGGGCGGCGGCGATATTTTTAACGGCCAGTACGACAATATCCTGGAACTGGGCGGCATGCTTGCCAGCAGCACCGGCGACCCGGTGAACGCCCTCTTCAAGCCGGCCGATATGGCCAGCATCGACAGCAAGATCGATGACGGCATGCCCGCCCAGGGCTTTGTGGTGGTCCGCCATATTTCCGGCTGCACCAACACCGCCGACTACACATTAATGAGCGCCACCTATAACCTTACCGCCACTCTTGCCAAATGCGTCGCCGTTTTCCGGCAGCAATTCTGAGGACCCCTATGCGCCACCACCGCGCTGCCTTTACCCTGGTTGAACTGGCCATTGTGCTGGTGATTCTCGGCCTGCTGGTCGGCGGCATCCTCACTGGCGAGATGCTGGTCCGCGCCAGTCAGCGCCGCGCCATCATCGTCGAATACGATCGCTACACCACCGCCAAGAATGCATTCAAGGATAAATACTTCCAGTTGCCGGGCGATTTCAATAATGCCACCTCCATCTGGGGCATCGCCGGCGGCACTACCGGCAACGACGCCACCTGCGCCGCCACCGCCTCGACCGATGTCAAAACCTGCAATGGCGACGGCGATAATGTGCTGCTGGCCAGCACCGGCAGTTACGAACCCGGCCGCTACTGGCAGCATCTCAGCAATGCGGGCCTGATCGAGGGCCGCTATAACGGCCTTTCCGGCACCGTCACCGGCGTCAATGTTCCCGGCTCGAAATTCTCGGCGGATGCCTATTGGGGGGTATGGAACCGCGGCACTGCTTTCTCTGCCAATCCCAACGCATTCGACGGCCCGCCCGTCTGGAACAATTACATGACCATCGCCAGCAACACCGGCCATGGCCTCATGACCCCTTCCGACGCCTGGAACGTCGACATTAAAATGGACGACGGCAAGCCCTATGCCGGCAAGGTGATGACCACCTGGGGCTCCGCCCTTAGCACTACCGGCACCGCCTGTACCACCGCCGCCACCAGCGCCGACTTCACCGCCCACTACGCCCTGACCAATGAGAATAAGGACTGCGTACTGTGGTTCAACAATATCTAACCATATGAAACGCACCGCCTTCAGCCTGGTCGAACTCAGCATCGTGCTGGTGATCCTCGGGCTGCTCACCGGCGGCATCCTGGCCGGCCAATCACTCATCCGCGCGGCGGAGTTACGGGCGGTGAGCACGGAATATGCGCGTTGGGTCACCGCCACCCAATCATTTCGCGATAAGTATTTCCAGCTGCCGGGCGATATGAACAACGCCCAGAGCTTCTGGGGTGCCCCCGGCACCGGCACCTGCCCCACCGGCACCATGACCGGCACCCAGACCTGCAACGGCAATGGCGACTGGCATATCGACCCGGCCGCCGCCGCTTCCCAGTCCGGCGAAATGGCCACCTACTGGCAGCATCTCGCCAATGCCGGGCTTATCGAGGGTACTTATACCGGCGTCATGGGCGCGGGGAGTTCGCAGGAAACGGATATCCGCGTCAACACGCCGCCATCGAAAATGAACAGCGCCGGCTGGAGCGTGCAATATATCGGCGTGCTGACCAACGGTAACTTCATGAATATCGGTGACTATGGCAATGTGCTGTTCTTCGGTGCGGCCGCCAGCAGCCAGAAAACCTTCGCCCCCATTCTCAAGCCCGAGGAAGCCTGGAACATCGACACCAAGCTGGATGACGGCAAGCCCGGCACCGGCAAGGTGATGACGCTGAAAACCAGCAGCCCCAGCTGGGCCACCGGCTGCGCCACCAACGACAATGGCGACGGCACCAACGCCTACGCCCTCAGCACCACCAGCATCGTCTGCCCGCTGATTTTCGTTCGGGCATTTTAGCCAACGAAAAAGGCCGCCCCGAAGGACGGCCTTTCACATTCTTTTTGAACCGGAATTCATTCCACGCAGCCAGTAGGCAAGTGAGCCATCAGCCCGCAGAGCGGCGTTCCATTGCGCAGGCCAGCAGGCCGGGCAGGGAACATTTAAAAACTAGGCTTTGATGGCCTTGCCGGTTTTGGGATCTTTTTTCACTTTCTCGCGCTTGGGCTGCTTCACCTTCACGGTAACGCTGCCGCCCAGCTTCTCGATGGCTGCTTTCGCACCGGCCGAGGCACGCTCGACATCGATGTTCAGCTTGGCCTTCAGCTCGCCTTTCACAAGGAGCTTCACGCCTTCGGCCGCATGCGGCACGACGCCTTTTTCTTTCAACGCTGCGGTAGTGACCGTGTCGCCGGCCTTGAACGTGCCGTTATCGACAAGCACCTGCAGATCGCGCAGGGTGATGCTGTCGAACTCGACGCGGGTATAGTTGTTGAAGCCACGCTTCGGCAGGCGGCGGTGCAGCGGCATCTGGCCGCCTTCGAAGCCTTTAATGGCAACGCCGGAACGCGCCGTCTGGCCTTTACCGCCACGGCCGCCGGTTTTACCTTTACCGGAACCGATACCGCGGCCGATACGCATGCGGCTTTTACGCGCGCCCTTGTTATCACTGATTTCGTTGAGTTGCATATTACTCTCCAACCACCTTCACGAGGTGTTTTACTTTGTTGATCATGCCGCGAACAGCAGCAGTATCTTCCAGCTCGCGCTTCTTGTTCATTTTGTTCAAGCCGAGGCCGATCAGGGTCGCTTCCTGATCTTTGGTGCGCCCGCACTTGCTCGCATATTGCTGAACGGTGATTTTTTTCGTCGTTGCCATGTTCTACCTACTATTCCGCTTCGTTATGCTCGCCGGCGGCTTTCGCACCGGTCTCACGACGCTCCACTACTTCCGCCACTTTCATCGTGCGGCGGTTAGCGACGAGTCGCGGGCTGTTCATCAGTTTCAGCGCATCGAACGTGGCTTTCACCATGTTGTGCGGGTTCGAGCTGCCGGTCGACTTGGCAACGATGTCATGGACACCCAGTGCCTCGAAGATCGCACGCATCGGGCCGCCGGCGATGATGCCGGTACCGGCCGGAGCCGAACGCAGAACCACACGGCCCGCACCGAAGCGGCCTTTGACGTCATGGTGCAGCGTGCGGCTTTCGCGCAGCGGGATGCGGATCATGGCTTTCTTGGCCATCTCGGTCGCTTTTTTCACAGCGTCCTGAACTTCTTTCGCCTTGCCGGTGCCGTAACCGATCTTGCCTTTGCCATCACCCACTACCACGAGGGCAGCGAAGGTGAAACGACGGCCGCCTTTCACGGTTTTGGAAACGCGCCCGATATGGACGAGGCGATCCACCATCCCGCTATCTTCGCGGTCCTGGTGACGTTCTGCGTTATCATGTGCCATGTGTTTTCCTATCCGTTAGAATGCTAAGCCGGCTTCGCGCGCGGCGTCAGCCAGTGCCTTGATGCGGCCGTGGAACAAATAACCACCGCGGTCGAACACCACATGGTCAACTTTCGCCTCTTTGGCGCGTTTGGCGATCAGGGCGCCAACGGCTTTGGCGGCATCCACCGTCGCACCGTTCTTAACCGCGATCTCCTTGTCCACCGTCGAAGCGGCAGCCAGGGTTTTGCCTTGCGCATCATCGATGAGCTGAGCGTAGATATGTTTGCCCGAACGGTGCACCGACAGGCGAACCCGGCCCGCTGCTTTCTTGCGGAGCTGGAAACGCACGCGGTTCTTGCGGCGGGTGAAGTTATCGACTTTAGCCATGGTTGCCTCTTATTTCTTTTTGCCTTCTTTACGACGTACGGTCTCCGTCGAATATTTAACGCCCTTGCCTTTGTAGGGCTCGGGTGCACGAAGTGCGCGGATCTCAGCGGCGACCTGGCCAAGTTTCTGCTTATCGGCAGAGCTGAGGATCACAGTGGTTTGCTTTTCAACAGCAACGGTAACGGCTTTCGGCACGACGTATTTGATGTCGTGGCTGAAACCCAGCGCCAGGGTCAGGATCTGGCCCTGAGCTGCGGCACGGAAACCAACGCCGGTGATGTCGAGTTGCTTCTTGTAGCCATTCGTAACGCCCTCAACGAGGTTCTTTACGTTGGCACGAACGGTGCCCCACATGGCGCGCGAGCGCTGCGAGTCGTTCGCCGGCTTCACCCACACTTTGCCGTCGGTCACTTCGACGATAACTTCGTTGGTGTTGACGGTGCTGAGTTCACCCTTCGGGCCTTTGATGGTGATCGCGTTCGGAGCGACATTCACGGTCACTTTATCCGGCAGCGCCACAGGCAGTTTACCAAGACGGGACATTTCGAACTCCTTAGAATACGGTGCAGAGCACTTCGCCGCCGACATGCGCTTGACGCGCAGCAAAGTCGCTCATCACGCCTTTGCTGGTCGACAGGATGGAAATGCCCAGCCCGTTATAGTGTTTCTGCAATTTGCCGACTTTCGAATACTTGCGCAGGCCCGAACGCGACACGCGCTTGAGTTCACGCACAGCCGGCTCGCCATCGACGTATTTCAGTTCGATCACGAGGGTACGTTTGCTGCCATCCACCTTCACGCTGTGGGCTTTCACGAAGCCCTCTTCTTCCAGCACTTTGGTGAGATCGATCAGCAGGTTCGAAGCCGGAGCCTCAACCACATGCAGACGCGCCTTGTAAGCATTGCGGATGCGGGTCAGCAGATCAGCTACTTTATCGTTTGCCATGATGTCTCTCCCTACCAGCTAGCTTTAACGAGGCCGGGAATCATGCCGAACGAGCCGAGCTCGCGCAGTTTGTTCCGGCACAGGCGGAATTTACGATAGAAACCACGGGGGCGGCCCGTCAGTTCGCAACGGTTACGCTGACGCACGCGTGCCGAGTTGCGGGGCATTTCAGCCAGTTTCTGGGTGGCGGCGAAACGCTCCTCGATCGGAAGCTTCTGGTCCATCACGATGGCTTTCAGCTTCTCACGCTTGGTGCGTGCCGACTTATTCATGCTGCGGCGTTTCCGCTCGCGTTCTTTCATGCACAGTTTCGACATTAGGGTAACTCCAATTATTTACGGAAAGGCACGTTGAAGCCTTCGAGCAACGCCCGCGCCTCATCGTCGTTTTTAGCAGTGGTTACGATGGTGATATCCATCCCGCGCACACTGGATACGCGGTCGTAGTTGATCTCCGGGAAGATCAGCTGTTCTTTGAGGCCCATGTTGTAGTTGCCACGGCCATCGAAGCTTTTCGGGTTGACGCCACGGAAGTCGCGGATGCGGGGCATCGCGATCGTCACGAAGCGATCGAGGAATTCATACATGCGCTGCTTGCGCAGGGTCACGCGGCAGCCGATCTGCAGGCCGGCGCGCAGTTTGAACGACGCCTCTGCCTTTTTCGCCTTGGTGATCACCGGCTTCTGACCCGAGATCAGGCCCATTTCTTCCACAGCGGAAAGGATCTGCTTCTGGTCGGCAACGGCTTCGCCCACGCCCATGTTGATGACGATTTTCTCGAGGCGCGGCACCTGCATCACGTTCTTATAGCCGAACTTCTCTTTCAGCGCTGGTGCGATTTCTTTCTCATACACCAGTTGCAGACGCGGGGTTTTCGCATTGCCTTCGAGCGTTACGCCGCTTTTGGCGGCGGCTTTCGGGGCGACAGCAGCTTTCTCAGCAGCGGCCTTGGGGGCTGCGGCTTTCTTCTCAGCTGCTTTTTCTGCCTTGGGCGCGGCCGGTTTAGCGGCCTTCGCAGCAGGTTTTTTCTCGGTTGCCATTGTCTTTATTCCTTACAGTTAATTATGCCGCTTCGCCGGAACGTTTGGCGATGCGTTGTTTTTTGCCTTCTTTATCGATCTTGAAACCAACGCGGGTCGCCTTGCCATCCTTCGGATCGGCCAGCGCTACGTTGGAAACATGGATCGATGCTTCTTTGCTCACGATGCCACCCTGGCCAGCGGCCGACGGCTTCGTGTGTTTCTTCATCAGGTTGATGCCCGACACGACCACGCGTTGCTCGGCCACCAGCACTTTGGTGACTTCGCCGGTCTTGCCCTTGTCCTTACCAGTGATGACGACGACCTTGTCGCCCTTTTTGATTTTAGCAGCCATGACTTACAGAACCTCCGGTGCCAGCGAAACGATTTTCATGAACTTCTTGGCGCGCAGCTCACGGGCAACCGGCCCGAAGATACGCGTGCCGATCGGCTCGCCTTGTTTGTTGATGAGTACGGCCGCGTTGCGGTCGAAGCGGATGGCGGAGCCATCCTGGCGCTTGGTGGCGAATTTGGTGCGCACGATCACCGCACGGTGCACGTCGCCCTTCTTCACCTTACCACGCGGAATCGCGTCTTTCACCGAAACGACGACAATGTCGCCGATCGCGGCGGTCTTGCGGTGCGAACCGCCAAGAACCTTTACGCACATCACTTCACGGGCGCCCGAGTTATCGGCAACATCCATGCGGCTCTGCATCTGAATCATACTGTTCTCCCTGCCCTAGCCGTTATGCCACGTCCGGTGCGGAGGAGACTTTCTCCACCACAGCCCAACGCTTGGTTTTGCTGATCGGCGCGCTCTCGATGATGCGAACCACATCACCGGCTTTGCAGCCCTGCTCGTCATGCGCCGCGTATTTCTTGCTGCGGCGGATGATTTTCCCGTAGATCGGGTGTTTGATTTTGCGTTCGACTTTTACAGTCACGGTCTTGGCGTTCTTATCGCTGACCACTACGCCTTGTAATACGCGCTTCGGCATGTCTCTTGTTCCTTATGCAGCGGTCTGCGACGAGCGCAGATGGGTTAAAATACGTGCGATTTCACGCTTGGCAGCGCGGAAACGCGAAGTGTTGCTCAGCTCACCGGCAGCTTTCTGGAAGCGCAGATTGAACAGCTCTTTCTTCAACTCGGCCACTTGAGCTTTCAGCTCATCGGCCGATTTGCCGGCGAAATCGCCTTGGGTTTCTTTTTTTGCCTTTGCCATAACTGCTCCTACTACGCCTCTACACGGGCTACGAATTTCGTCTTGATCGGCAGCTTGGCGCTGGCGCGATCGAACGCTTCGCGAGCGATCTGCTCGGGAACGCCATCCACCTCAAACAGGATGCGGCCCGGCTCAACGCGCGCTGCCCAGAATTCTACGCCGCCCTTACCCGAGCCCATGCGCACTTCTGCGGGTTTGCGGGTTACCGGCACATCCGGGAACACACGGATCCACATCCGGCCGACGCGCTTTACATGGCGCGAAATGGCGCGGCGTGCCGCCTCGATCTGGCGCGCGGTGATACGCTCCGGCTGCATGGCCTTCAGGCCGTACTGGCCGAACGCCAGGCTGGAACCGCCTTTGGCAGCACCGCTGATGCGGCCTTTATGCTGCTTGCGGTACTTGGTCTTCTTAGGTTGCATCATAACACAATTCCTTTTTACAATTCAGCGGCTTAAGAAGCTTGGCTGAAGCTTGCCGAGTTGTTCGGCATACGGTTTTCAACTTCATCCTTGCGAATCTCGCCTTTGAACACCCACACCTTCACGCCAATGATGCCGTAAGTTGTGAGGGCGGTCGCAATACCATAGTCAACGTCGGCACGCAAGGTATGAAGTGGCACCCGGCCTTCACGGTACCATTCCATACGCGAAATCTCAGCGCCACCCAGGCGACCCGACACGTTGATACGAATCCCTTCAGCACCCATGCGGAGTGCCGATTGAACAGCGCGCTTCATCGCACGGCGGAAAGCCACGCGGCGCTCGAGCTGCTGGGCAACGCCTTCAGCGATCAGGGTCGAATCCAGCTCCGGCTTGCGGATCTCGATGATGTTCACGTTCACTTCGTCTTTCGTGAAACGCTGAATGTCCTTTTTCACCTTATCGATATCGGCGCCTTTTTTGCCGATGACCACACCCGGACGCGCCGAATGGATCGATACGTTGCATTTCTTCGAGGGGCGCTCAATCACCACTTTCGAGATGCCGGCCTGGTTCAGGGCCTTTTTCACGTAAGCGCGGATTTTGATGTCCTCATGCAGCTTGTCGGCATAGTCCGAACCCGCATACCAACGCGAGTCCCAGGTTTTGTTGATGCCGAGGCGAAGGCTGATGGCGTTAATCTTCTGACCCATAATTAAGCTCCTTCGCTTTCACGGACGACGATGGTGAGGTGGCTGAACGGCTTCAGGATCTTCGCGCCACGGCCGCGGGCGCGGGCATGGAAGCGCTTCATGGTGATCGACTTACCAACGTAAGCTTCTTTCACCACAAGGGCATCGACGTTCAGGTTATGGTTGTTCTCGGCATTGGCCACGGCCGACTGCAGCACCTTCTTCACGTCCTGCGCAATGCGCTTGTGGCTGAAGGTGAGTTGCGTCAGCGCATCGGCCACTTTTTTGCCGCGGATCAGTTCCGCCACCAGGTTCAGCTTGATCGGGCTGACACGCAGGTTGCGCAGAACGGCCTGGGCCTCATTGGCCGCCAGGCTACGGGGTTTTGCTTGTTTGCTCATGACTGCCTCTACGCTTTCTTCTTATCGGCAGCCTTGTCGCCACCGCCATGCGCCACGAAGGTGCGGGTCGGGGCGAATTCGCCGAACTTGTGGCCGATCATTTCCTCGGTCACGAGAACCGGGATATGTTTCTTGCCGTTATACACGCCGAACGTCAGGCCGACGAATTGCGGCAGGATGGTGCTGCGGCGCGACCAGGTCTGAATGACCGTGTTGCGGTTGCTCGCACGGGCGACATCTGCTTTCTTGAGCAGGTAGCCATCCACGAACGGGCCTTTCCATACAGAACGCGACATAAATTACTTACCTTTCTTCGCCTGATGGCGCGAACGGATGATGAGTTTATTTTTCTTCTTCGGGTTACGGGTCTTGTAACCTTTGGTCGGCTGGCCCCAGGGCGTAACGGGGTGACGGCCACCCGACGTTTTACCTTCACCACCACCATGCGGGTGATCGACCGGGTTCATCGCAACGCCGCGAACATGCGGACGCTTGCCCTTCCAGCGGTTACGGCCGGCCTTGCCGATCACTTCGTTCTGGTGATCCGGGTTCGACACGGCGCCGATGGTGGCCATGCAAACCGCCGGCACCATACGCAGTTCACCCGAGCGCAGTTTGAGCTGTGCGTAGCCGGAGTCCTTACCCACGAGCTGAACGTAAGCGCCAGCCGAACGACCGATCTGGCCGCCTTTACCGGGCTTCATTTCAACGTTGTGGATGATGGTACCGATCGGAATGTTGGCCAGGCGCATCGCGTTGCCCGGTTTGATGTCCGCTTTCTCGCCCGAGATCACCGTGTCGCCAGCGTTCAGACGCTGCGGCGCGATGATGTAGGCCAGCTCACCGTCCTGATACTTGATCAGCGCGATGAAAGCCGAACGGCCGGGATCGTACTCAAGGCGCTCAACGGTCGCCGGAACATCAAACTTGTTACGTTTGAAGTCAACGATACGCAGTGCCTTCTTGTGCCCGCCGCCCTTTTGGAACGAGGTGATGCGGCCCATGTTGTTACGGCCACCGCTCGAGTGCTTGCTCTCGACCAGGGTTTTCACCGGCTTACCTTTGTACAGGTCGGCGCGGTCGATCAGCACCAGCTGGCGCTGGCCCGGGGTCGTCGGTTTAAAATGTTTCAGTGCCATGGTGGGTCACTCCTATTTCAGGCCGGCTTGCAGATCGATCGACTGGCCGGCGGCCAGGGTCACGATTGCTTTGCGCAGGGTGGAACGCTGGCCACGTTTGCCGCGGAACAGCTTTACTTTGCCCTCGACGTTGATCGTGTTCACTTTGGTGACATCCACCTTGAACAGGCTTTCAACGGCCGCTTTCACGTCGCGCTTGGTAGCGGTCGGCGAAATGGCGAAGGTCAGTTTGTTCTGCTCGGCCGCACGCGAGGATTTCTCGGTGATGATCGGGCGCACCAGCACGTCGTACAGACGCGCATCGGCAACCAAGCCACCGGCTTTCTTCGCGGGCTTTTTAGCGGCCTTGGGAGCAGCTTCTTTTTTCTTAGCTACAGCGTTCATGCGAGCCTCGTTTGCAGTGCTTCGACTGCGTCTTTGGTGAGTACGAGTTCTTTGTGACGCAGGATGTCGTAAACATTGGCACCCTGAGCCGGCAGAACATCCACGCCCTTCACGTTACGGGCGGCGTTGGCGAACGCTTCGTTCACTTCCGCACCGGTAATGATCAGCGGCTTGGTAAGGCCGAGCGCCGAAAAGCTGGCGACCAGGTTTTTGGTCTTGCCTTCTTTCACGTTCACATCGGCAACCACGAAGAGCTTGCCTTCGGTCTGCTTGGCCGACAGCGCATGCTTCAGACCCAAAGCGCGGATCTTTTTCGGCAGGCTGTATGCATGGCTACGAACCACCGGACCGTGTGCGCGGCCACCACCTTCATGGTGCGGCGCGCGCAGCGTGCCCTGGCGGGCGTTGCCCGAACCCTTTTGCTTAAAGGGCTTCTTACCCGGGCCGCTCACTTCCGAACGGTCCTTGGTCTTGTGCGTCCCGGCACGCGCTTTGGCGCGCTGCCACTCGACCACGCGCGCGAGGATGTCCTTGCGCGGGGTCAGGCCGAACACGGCGTCGTTGAGCTCCAGCTCACCGGCGGCCTTGTTCTCGAGGGTTACAACGTTCACTTTCATGACCGATTACTCCTTTGCTTCCGCTTCGGGCGCCGCTGCTTCTGCGGCAGCCGGAGCTGCTTCTTGTTTCGGTGCTTCCACCTTCACCGCCGGGTACGGGGCGTTGGCCGGACGGGCGCGTTTCTGCGCATCGACCACTTTTACATAGGCGTTATCAACGCCCGGGACGGCACCCTTCACCAGGATCAGGTTACGCTCGACATCCACCGAAACGATTTCCAGATTCTGCTGGGTGATTTGTTCCACGCCCAGGTGGCCCGCCATCTTCTTGTTCTTGAAGGTACGGCCCGGATCCTGGCGCTGACCGGTCGAACCGTGCGAACGGTGCGAAACCGATACGCCGTGCGATGCTTCCAGACCAGCAAAGTTCCAGCGCTTCATCGCACCGGCGAAACCCTTACCGCGGGTGGTGCCCACGACATCCACGAACTGACCAGCCACGAAGTGGTTGGCGCGAATTTCCTGGCCAACCGGCAGCAGCGCATCTTCTGCTACGCGGAACTCAGCGAGCTTCTTCTTCGCTTCGATATTGTTCTTCTGGAACACAGCCAGTTGCGGCTTGGCCACGCGATGTTGCTTCGCTTTGCCGAAACCCACTTGAACGGCCGTGTAGCCGTCTTTCTCTTTGGTGCGCTGGGCAGTGACTTGCAGGTTTTCGATCTGCAAAACGGTCACCGGCACGTGCTGACCGAATTCGTCATACACGCGGGTCATGCCCTTTTTCTGCGCAATTACTCCGGTACGCATTGTCTGTCTCCCTACGCTGCGTTCGAAAGAACGGTGATTTCAACTTCCACGCCGGCGGCGAGATCGAGTTTGCCGAGAGCATCGACCGTTTGCGGGGTCGGCTCGACGATGTCGATCAGGCGCTTGTGGGTGCGGATCTCGAACTGCTCGCGCGACTTCTTGTCGATGTGCGGCGAACGGTTCACGGTGAAGCGCTCGATACGGCGCGGCAGCGGCACGGGGCCACAAACCTGCGCACCGGTGCGCTTTGCCGTGTTGACGATCTCCTTGGCGGAGTGGTCAAGCACCGCATGGTCATACGCCTGAAGGCGAATGCGGATTTTTTGGTTCTGCATCATAGTGGCTACCTTGCCCTAACTAGTTAAGTACTTTAGCGACGACGCCTGCACCGACGGTGCGGCCGCCTTCGCGGATGGCGAAGCGGAGGCCCTGGTCCATCGCCACGGGGGCGATCAGCTCAACGCTCATCTTCACGTTGTCGCCCGGCATCACCATCTCGATGCCGGCCGGCAGCGATACAACGCCCGTTACGTCCGTGGTGCGGAAGTAGAA
>FTIZ01001933.1_pt2 | contig 44258 bp, 41 predicted proteins | sample 1658381 | NCBI WGS metagenome assembly FTIZ01 (sample SAMEA3914822, study PRJEB12502) | metagenome | biome: forest; material: soil | place: USA | collected 2012-03-12 | depth 0.1 m
TGATCTTCCAGGAGCCGATGAGTTCGCTGAACCCCCTGCACCCTATCCGCCGGCAGATTGTCGAATCCTATGTCTGGCACCGCAAACCCAGCCGCGCCGAGGCCGAGCGCAAAACCGACGAGCTCCTTGATGCTGTCGGCCTCTCCTACCTCAAAACCCGCGGCAAAACCTACCCGCACGAACTTTCCGGTGGCGAGCGCCAGCGGGTGATGATCGGCATGGCCATCGCCAACGACCCCGCCCTGCTGATCGCCGACGAACCCACCACCGCCCTCGATGTCACCTTGCAGGGCCAGATCCTGGCGCTGCTGAAAAAACTGCAGGCCGAGCGCGGCATGGCCATCCTCCTCATCACCCACGATCTCACCGTCGTGCGCAAGATCGCCGATCGCGTGGCGGTGATGAAACAGGGCGAAATCGTTGAAACCGCCCCCACCGCACAGCTCTTCGCCCAACCGCAACATCCCTACACCAGGCTGCTGATCAACGCCCTGCCCAAAGGCAATGCCACCCCCATCCCCCCCGGCGCCGAAACCATCCTTCAAAGCATGCTCAGCGTGCATTTCCCGGTGAAGACGGGGCTGCTGCGCCGGGTCACCAGCGTGGTGAAAGCCGTCGAACATGTCAGCCTCACTCTGCATGCCGGCGAGACACTCGGCATCGTCGGCGAATCCGGCTCCGGCAAATCCTCGCTCGGTTATGCGCTGCTACGGTTGATTCCCAGCGAAGGCAAAATTATTTTCCTCGGCCGCGACCTGAAAACATTAAACAGGCAAAGCCTGCGCCACGAGCGCGCCCGCGCCCAGCTGGTGTTCCAGGACCCTTATGCCAGCCTCAACCCGCGCATGACCGTGGGCCAGATCATCGCCGAGGGCCTGGAAATCCACCATCCCGAAATGGCCCGCACCGCGCGCGACACCGCCGTCGCCACCATGCTGCGGCAGGTCGGCCTCACGCCCGAAATGGCGCATCGCTACCCGCATGAATTCAGCGGCGGGCAGCGCCAGCGCATCGCCATCGCCCGCGCCATGATCCTGAAGCCCAAACTGCTGGTGCTCGACGAACCCACCTCCGCCCTCGACATGTCGGTGCAGGGCCAGGTGCTGGCGCTGCTGCGCGATCTGCAAAAAGAGACCGGCACCAGCTACCTGTTCATCAGCCACGACCTGCGCGTGGTGAAAGCCATCGCGCATGGGGTGATCGTGTTGAAGAAAGGCGAAGTAGTCGAGCAGGGCCCCGCCGGGCAAATCTTCACCCACCCGCAGCATCCCTACACCCAGGCCCTGCTCCACGCCGCGTTTGGTGAGACGCTTTAGGGAACCAGCACCGTAGCACCAACCGTCTCGCGCGTCTCCAGCGCGATCTGCGCTTTGCCGGCTTCCTTCAGCGGGAAGCGCTGCGCTACTTCGATGCGGATATCGCCCGCCGCGATGCGCGCCAGCAGTGAGCTGGCCGCCTCACGGTAGGTCGCGTCGCGTTTCATGTAATCATTCAAACTCGGCCGGGTGAGGTAGAGCGAACCGCGCTTCGCCAGTTCCTGCAGGTCGAACGGCGGAATCGGGCCGGATGCCTGGCCGTAGCTCACCATCATTCCCATCGGCTTCAGCGAATCGAGCGAGGCGGTGAACGTCGCCTTCCCCACCGCGTCGTACACCACATCCACACCCTTGCCGTCCGTCAGCATTTTCACCTTCTGGGCCACCGGCTCGGTGCGGTATAAAATCACCTGGTCGGCCCCATGCTGGCGCGCCAGCCCGGCCTTCTCCTCACTGCCGACTGTCGCGATTACTCGCGCCCCCAGCTTTTTCGCCCATTGCGTCAGAATCAGCCCGACGCCGCCGGCCGCCGCATGCACCAGCAGCGTATCGCCCTTGCTCACCGGGAATGTCTGATGCAGCAGATACCAGGCCGTCAGCCCCTTCAGCATGGCTGCCGCGCCTACCTCGTCGCTCACACCGGCCGGCAGGGCGATCAGTTCCTTCGCCGCAATATTGCGCACCTCGGCATAGGCCCCCAAAGGCCCGCGCCCGTAGACGACATGGTCGCCCACTTTGAAATTCTTCACCCCTTCGCCCACTTCCTCAACCACCCCCGCCGCTTCCAGCCCGGGAATGCTCGGCAGTGGCACCGGGTAAAGCCCGCTGCGATGGTAGATATCGATGTAGTTCAGCCCGATGGCCGTATGGCGCAGCCGCACTTCGCCAGCCCCAGGCGGCGGCACTTCCACCGCCTCGAATTTCAGCACCTGCGCGCCGCCATGCGCGTAAAACCTGATTGCATTCACCATCGAACACCCCTATGCGGCTGGCCCATGAGTCATCTCGACACCATCTATGCACTGGCGAGCGGTCACGGCAAGGCCGGCGTCGCCGTCTTCCGCATTTCAGGCGCACGGGCGCTGGAACTGTTGCGCGAACTCGGCCACCCGGCACCGCTCAAGCCGCGCACTGCCACACTTGTAAAAATCTCCACCCGCGCCGGCGCACCCATCGACCACGCGCTCGCGCTCGCCTTCCCTGCCCCCCACAGCTTCACCGGCGAAGATGTATTGGAGATCCACACCCACGGCAGCCGCGCCGTGATCGATCTGCTGCTCGGCACCCTCCAGCAATTGCCCGGCCTCAGGCTGGCCGAGCCGGGCGAATTCGCCCGCCGCGCCTTCGCCAACCAGAAATTCGACCTGCTGGAAGCCGAAGGTCTGGCCGACCTGATCGACGCCGAAACCCCCGCCCAGCACGCGCAGGCCCTGCGCCAGCTCGGCGGGCAGATGAGCGCGCGCATCGCCGAACTGCGCGAAGCCATCCTCATCCCCCTTGCCCTCCTCGAAGCCTATATCGATTTCCCCGACGAAGAGATTCCCGAGGAAACCCTCACCGAAACGCGCGATCGCATCGCCGCCCTCACCGGCGACATCCGTGCACTGCTCGATGACGGCCATCTCGGCGAGCGTATCCGCGACGGCATCGAGATTGTCATCTTCGGCCCCCCCAATGCCGGCAAGTCGAGCCTCCTGAATACCCTGGCCAAACGCGATGTCGCCATCGTCTCCGACGAGCCCGGTACCACGCGCGATTTGCTCGAGGTGCACCTGAACCTCGATGGCTATGCCGTTACCCTGGTCGACACGGCCGGCCTGCGCGAGGCCTCCGGCAGCATCGAAGCCGAGGGTATCCGCCGGGCCCATCACCGCATGCAGAAAGCGGTCCTGAAGCTGGCGGTTTTCGATATCGTAACGGCACCAGAACAATACAGAGAGTTTCAGGCATTAATCGACCAAAACACCCTCGTGATTTTAAATAAATCCGACCTGGCCGATACCCCCCATTCCCTGGTATTCGACACCCATATTTCCACCCTCAGCGGCGAGGGAATCGACCACCTCATCACCCTGCTGCGCGATCGGCTGCGCGACCTCATTCCCGGCGGCGCATCGGCTGCCCCCGTCATCACCCGCGCCCGCCACCGCGCGGCCTTCACCCATGCCCTCGCCGCGCTGGAACGTTTCACCACCGATGCCGGGCTTGAATTGATGTGCGAGGAATTGCGCCATGCCGCGCAGGAAATCGGCAAAATCACTGGCAAAATCACCACAGATGATTTATTGGACGTCGTCTTCAGCCGCTTTTGTATCGGCAAGTAATCGCTTACCGAAAATGTTTCACGTGAAACATTTTGATGCAGTTTTAGGGTTAACATGTTGAACGAAAAAGAATTCGATGTCATTATCATCGGCGGCGGCCATGCCGGCACCGAAGCCGCGGCCGCCGCGGCTCGCATGGGCGTCCGCACCGGCCTGCTCACCCATAAGCGTGCCACGGTCGGCGAAATGTCCTGCAACCCTGCCATCGGCGGCATCGCCAAGGGCACCCTCGTCCGCGAAATCGATGCGCTCGACGGCGTGATGGGCCGCGCCATCGACCGAGCCGGCATCCACTATAAGATGCTCAACGCCTCTAAAGGCCCCGCCGTCCGCGGCCCCCGCGCCCAGGCCGACCGCAAGCTGTACCGCGAAGCCGTCCAGTCTATTCTGGCTGAATACGACAACCTGGAAATCATCGAAGACGCCGCCGCCGACCTCATCATCGAGAACGGCCAGGTCGCCGCCGTCATTGGCGAATCCGGCCAGCGCTATGGCGCCAAAGCCGCTGTCCTCACCACCGGCACCTTTCTGAACGGCCTTATCCATTGTGGCGAAAAACAAACCCCGGCGGGCCGCGTCGGTGAATTGCCCTCGGTGAAGCTGGCCGAAACCATCCGTGGCCTGGGCTTTAATGTCGGCCGTCTCAAGACCGGCACGCCGGCTCGCCTCGACGGCAAAACCATCGCCTGGGAAAAGCTGACCCCACAGCCCGGCGATAATCCGCCCGTGCCGTTTTCCTACCTGACCGACAAGGTCGAGGTGCCCCAGATCGCCTGCTATATCACCTATACCACCCCGGAAACCCACGCCATCATCCGCGCCAACCTGGATCGTTCCCCTATGTATTCCGGCCAGATCAAATCCACCGGCCCGCGCTATTGCCCGTCGATCGAGGATAAGGTCGTCCGTTTCGCCGACCGTGAGCGCCATCAGATTTTCCTGGAGCCTGAAGGGCTGGATGATGATACGGTCTATCCCAACGGCATTTCGACATCGCTGCCAGAAGAAGTTCAGCTGGCCATGATCAAGACTATCCCGGGCCTGGAAAATGCCCGGGTAATTCGCCCCGGCTATGCCATTGAATATGATTATGTCGATCCGCGTGAGCTGAGGCCGACTTTAGAGACCAAGAAACTCCCAGGCCTTTTCCTGGCCGGGCAGATTAACGGTACTACTGGCTATGAAGAGGCCGGCGGACAGGGGATGGTAGCAGGCATCAACGCTGCCCTGAAGGCGACCGATGAAGAACCATTCGTGATCGATCGTTCCGAGGCCTATATAGGAGTGATGATCGATGATCTGGTGACCCTGGGCACCCAGGAACCATACCGCATGTTCACCTCACGATCAGAGTACCGGCTGAGCCTGCGCCCCGACAATGCCGATCTTCGGCTGACGGGGAGGGGGATGGAGATTGGTTGTATCGGCGACCGCCGGGCCGAGGCGTTTGCCGAAAAGCGGGCATTACTCAACGCGGCCCTCGAAATTGTTTCACGTGAAACAATTTCGCCCAAACAGGCCGGCGAATATGGGCTGACCCTGAATCAGGACGGCATCCGCCGATCGGTTCTGGAACTGCTGGGCTATCCGCATATCGGGTTCGATGATGTGGCCGCCATCTGGCCGGAACTTCAAGCCTGGCGCGCCGACATCCGCGAGCAGGTGGAGATTGAAGCACTTTATCGGGCCTACCTCATTCGCCAGCAGGCCGATATCGAAAGCTTCAAACAGGAAGAGCATATCAAGCTGCCCCATACGTTGAACTATGATGATGTAGGGTCGCTCTCAAACGAAATCCGCCATAAGTTGAAACAGGCGATGCCCGTGACGCTGGGTGCGGCAGGGCGGATTCCGGGGGTGACGCCAGCGGCCTTGACAGCCATTCTGGTTTATCTGAAACGCCAGCAACAGGCGGCCTGAGAAAAATGTTTCACGTGAAACATTCGGGCGGGCTTGAAAATGTTTCACGTGAAACATTTTCGAAGCTCGAGCAATATGCCGAACTTCTAACCAAGTGGAATAAAAAAATAAATTTAGTTTCGCCCAAAACGCTGGGCGAGCTATGGGACCGCCACATCCTGGATTCCTATCAATTGGTAGAGATAATCCCCCCCGAAACCCCTACCATGGCCGATCTTGGAAGCGGGGGAGGGCTGCCGGGACTGGTGATCGCCATCGCGCGGCCCACCATGGAAATCACCCTGGTCGAACGCGACGAACGCAAATGTGCCTTCCTCACGCAGGCCGCCATCACCCTTGGCTTACCTAAGGTGAGGGTATCGAACCAATCCATTGAAACCATTCAAACCCGATATCATTTGGTCAGCGCGCGGGCACTTGCATCATTGGATGAGCTTCTGGCGCTAGCCGCGCCAATCTTGTGGGAAGATGCATTTTGCCTCTTCCCAAAGGGTGAGAACTTCGCTATCGAGATAGAAGAAGCCAAAAAAAGATGGGATTTCACCTATCAGGCGATACCAAGCAAAACACATGACTCGGCCTATATTATTTCGATATCGAAATTAAAACTGCGCATTTAAGGGTACTGGGCGTATGACACGCATTATTTCCGTGGTAAATCAAAAGGGTGGCGTGGGAAAGACAACCACTGCTGTCAATATGGCCACTGCATTGGCCGCCATCGGTAAGAATGTGCTGGTGATCGATCTCGACCCACAGGGCAATGCCTCCACTGGCCTGGGCATCGAGCCGTCGATGCGGGTCCATACCTCGTATGATGTGCTGATTGGAAATTGCAGCCTCGAAAAAGCAGCCGTTAAAACGGCCATTCCACGCTTATCTGTCGCCCCGTCGACCATTGATCTATCCGGGGCGGAGATCGAGCTGGTAGGCATGGAAAAACGCGAATTCCAGTTGAAACAGGCTTTGGCGCATATGTCGGGACCGTGGGATTACGCGATCATCGATTGCCCGCCATCGCTCGGCCTGTTGACCATCAATGCGCTGACAGCATCGGACTCGGTGCTGATTCCGCTGCAATGCGAATTCTACGCGCTGGAAGGGCTGAGCCATTTGCTGAAGACGGTGCGGCTGATCCAGGCGAAGCTGAACCCCAACATTACCATCCACGGCGTGGTGCTAACCATGTATGACCGCCGCAACAAACTGACCGAGCAGATTGAGAACGATGTGCGCGGCTTCCTGGGGTCGGATGTTTACAATACGGTGATCCCACGCAATGTGCGGATGTCGGAGGCCCCCAGCCACGGCAAACCGGCACTGGTTTACGATCTGAAATGCCCGGGGTCGCAGGCCTATCTGAAACTGGCGAAAGAGCTGATCCAGCGGGAAAAGCAATTCACAAAATTAACGGCAGCATAAGCGGAGACGATATGAGCGCGGCAACGGCAAAAGGTTTGGGCAAGGGCCTCTCGGCACTGATGAGCGACAGCTATACGAATAGCGTGAACGCAGCACCGACGGCAGCCGCGGAAGCGGGTGAGGGTGCCGTGCAGATGCTGGCGGTGAGTGCGCTGAAGGCGGGCAAATATCAGCCGCGTCAGCATTTCGAGAAAGACGCGCTGAATGAACTGGCCGATTCGATCGAGAAACATGGCATCATGCAGCCGCTGGTGGTTCGGCCCTCGGCGACGGCGGGTGCATACGAAATCATCGCGGGTGAGCGGCGCTTCCGCGCGGCGCAGCTTGCCAAGCTGCAGACCGTGCCCTGCATCGTCCGCGAGATTGACGATAAAACGGCACTGGAACTGGCGCTGGTGGAAAATATCCAGCGCAAGGACCTGAGCCCGCTGGAGGAAGCCGCCGGCTATCAGCGGCTGATGGACGAGTTCGGCTACACGCAGGAAAACCTGTCGGGCATTGTCGGCAAAAGCCGCAGCCATATCGCCAATCTGCTGCGCCTGCTGACGCTGCCGGAGAAGTTCCGTGGCGCCATCGACTCAGGCGCGCTGACCATGGGCCACGCGCGCGTGCTGCTCTCGGCCAGCGACCCGGAGAGCCTCTATAACGAGATCATGAAAGTAGGTCTTTCGGTGCGCCAGGCGGAGGAGTGGGTGCACCAGCAGAAAGGCACCGCGCCGAAGGAAATCGCGCCGCGCACGGGCAGCAAAAAACCATCCGGCAGCGGCAATACCAAGAATGACGACGTGATGCAGATCGAGCAGATGCTGGCCGATAATCTCGGCCTCAAAGTCAGCATCAACACGCGCGGCGCGCAGGCGGGTGAGGTGAGCATCACCTATGAAAGCCTGTCGCAGCTGGATGATATCCTGCGTCGCCTCGGCGGCGGCGTCTAAGCTGCTGGCATTAGCTCCATTTCGGCGAAGAAGGTAAAGATGCGCTCGACTTCCAGACGGATGTCGGTGACCAGCTGGCGGCGTATTTCATATGCGCTGGTATAGGCTTCCTGCGCGCGGGCGCAGAGGCGGTGGAGTTCCGGCGCGCCGATACTGGCGGCACTGCCTTTCAGCAAATGCGCCGCATCGCGCCAGCTGATGCTTCTATCGGTCTTGCATTGTGACTCCAGGGTGGAGAGCACCTGCGTCGCCTGGTCGTGGAAAATGCGGACGATGAACTGTTCTTTCTCACGGTTGCCCCCGGAGAAATTGCGGATGTCGGTCATATCCACCGGCGCCGTGGGGGCGATGGGTTCATGCGCCTCGGGCACCGGGCCGGGCAGGGCCACCCAACGCCCCAGCACCTGGCGGAAGCGATCGACGCTGACAGGCTTGCTGACATAATCGTCCATCCCCGAATCGAGGCATTTCTGGCGCTCGCCGGCCATCGCGTTAGCGGTCATGGCGACGATGAGGATATGGCGGCCCGATTCCTTCTCCAGCGCGCGGATTTCAGCGGTGGCTTCGTACCCGTTTTTCTCGGGCATATGGCAGTCCATGAAAATCGCATCGAACGGCTCGGCGCGGAAGGCATCGATGGCAGCCTGGCCGTCCTGCACGTAGCGGATATGGGCGAAGCCGAACGCATCGAGCAGCTTTTCCATATAGAGCTGGTTCAGCGCATTATCCTCGGCCACCAGCAGGCGGATCTGCCCGGGCGGAATGCGCTCGCCCAGCGGCGGCAATTCGGTGTCGCCGGCCCATTCCTGATCCACCCGGTCGGTGCGTGGGAAGGGCAGGGTGAAACTGAAGGTGGTGCCTTCGCCCTGATTACTTTCCACATCAATCTTGCCGCCCATCATCTGCACCAGCTCACGCGTGATGGCGAGACCGAGGCCGGTGCCGCCAAACTTGCGGGTGGTCGAACTGTCAGCTTGCGAAAAGCGGTCGAAAATTGTCTCGTGCTTGTCGGGCGCGATGCCGATCCCGGTATCGACCACCCGGCAGGCAAGGGTGAGGTTGGCCGCATCGGAAAGCGACCATTTCACCAGCACGCGGATAGAACCGCGCGGCGTGTATTTGATGGCGTTGCCGATCAGGTTATGCAGCACGCGCGACAGGCGCATCGGGTCGCCCTTCACCGGCGGCGGCTCGCCGCCCTGCCAGTCGAGCATGAGCACCAGGTTTTTCTTGCTGGCGATCGGCTGCAGCACCTGCATGGCCTGGACGAACACGGTTTTCAGATCGAAGCCGATATGTTCCAGCACCACCTGACCGGCCTCGATTTTCGAGAAGTCGAGAATATCGTCGACGGTTTTCAACAACAGGTCGCCGGCCTGGCCCATCGCATCCAGCATCTTGCGCTGCGGGCCGTCGAGCCGGGTCGCCTTGAACAGCTCGGCGATGCCCAGCAGGCTGTTGAGCGGCGTGCGCAGCTCGTGGCTCATATGGGCGAGGAATTCGGATTTGGCCTGGTTAGCCCGCTCGGCCGCCACCTTGGCCTCGAGGTTGGCCTGCGCTTCCTTCTGCAGGGTGATGTCCTCGATCAGCCCGAACAGGATGGTAGGGGTGCCGTCCTCATCGTAAATCGGCACTTTCACCGTATGGCCGAACCAGTTGCGGTTACCGCTGGTGACGGGTTCCTCCGGCACATCCACCACCTCGCCGCTCTCTATCACCTGACGGTCGATGCGGCGGAAGAATTCAGCCTGCGGGCGGGGGAAGAAATCGAAGTCGGTGCGGCCCAGCGCCGCGGTGGCGGGAATGCCGAAAATCTCCTCGGCCCGACGGTTCCACATGATCCATTTGTAATCGTCCTGCACATCCTTGGCGAACAGGGCGATGGGCAGGTGCTCGAGGATTTTCAATAGCAGGTTTTCGCGCAGGAGCTGAGCTGCGCGGGTGCGAACAGCGATGGTGGGCTGGTGCTTGCTTGCCATGCGTTTTTGTTGGTTTCCCTGTTCTGCTCTTGGCTCAGGAAGCTAACAGAAAACGACACGTAAGGCAAAAGCGTTTTACCGTTACGATACCCGCTGGGCGAGCGCCGCCACCTGCATGAATCCGGACGCCAGGCGTGCCTCGGCCTGCTCGTGATAGCGCTTGGAATCGAGCTCGAGCCACTGCAGACGTGACAGGGCCTCGGTGCAGCGCGCCGCCGACCATTTGCCGGCATGCGATTTGAGAACGGGTTTCATTTTGAAAAACACCGGCGGTCGCAGGCTTTCGATGGCGGCATCGATGCTCTGGCCGGCCTCGCGCGCCAGTGCCAGCTCGCGCAGCTTGCCCAGGTGCCGCATCACCCCGCGCACCAGCAGGAAGCCTACCTGGCCCTCGGCCAGCAGCCGATCGGTAAGGCGGCAGAGGGCGACAATATCGCCGGCGGCGACGGCATGGGCAAGGTCGTCCAGCGACTTGTCATTGTTTTCGCCGATGACGGCCATGGCATCCTCGATGCCCACCTCTTCCCCCTCATCGCCGAGATAGAGCGACAGTTTCTCCAGCTCGTTGAGGATGATCTGCCGGTCGCCGTTCAACTGGTGGGCAAGGAAGCGAACGACTTCCGTGCCGGCGCGCAACCCGTAGCCGCGCAGCGTATCGCGGATGAAAGCCTCCAGCCCCGCGCCCTCATCCTTATAGCAGGGCAGGGAGGCGATTTCGTTCGAGCGCTCGGCAAAGGCGCGCAGCTTGCTGCCGGCCAGCGAGTCATTGGCATAGAGAATAATGTAATTGCCGTTGGCGCGGCGGGGCAGGGCATCCTCCAGCGCTTCGAGCACGCCGTCATCCGCCTCGCGTAGCAGGATGATGCGCTTGGGACTCATCAGGCTGAAAGCGGCCAGTTCGTCGGCCAGCAGGGCGGGGTCGTCCTTCAGCTTCTCGGGGGTGAGTTCGATGGTGGCCATCGGGTCGGCATTGGCGCCGAGAAGCTTCTCGCTCAGCTGCGCCACGCGCTGGCGCACCATGCCGCCATCCAGCCCGTAGATGAGCGCACCGGCAGCCTGGCCGGGGTTGGCGAGGAACGGCTCGATGTCACGCGCGCCGAGCTTCATGATTTGCTCTGCAGCTGGGCCAGCACGTTGGCCAGGCGTAGCTTGTAATCCTGCCCCAGCTCGATGATGCCGCGCTTCTTCGCATCCTCCACCGAAACGAACGAGGCATAGCCGGTCGAAGCATCTTCGCCGGTGTTATAGCTCGAGACGCGCGTCAGGTTACCCGTGTTCACCACCGTGCCATCGGCGATTTTTACCAGCTCATAATTGCTCACCCAGCGGATGTCGCCACGCGCCGAGGTGCCGTCCGGGTTGATGAACAGCGCGATATCCTGCACCGACAGATGCACTTTCAGCTCATAGGTTTTCGGCGTCTGCTGGTAATCCGGGTTCACATCGTCGGCGATCTCAGCCTCCAGTAGCTGGCCGAGACGCGAATGGTCGACCTTCACCTGCACGGCCGACATCGCTACCCGCTGCTCGGCGCGGTAGGACTGGCTATGCAACGGCTGGAAACCGCAGCTGGTGAGGAGAAGGCCGGTGAGGGCGAGGAGGAGGATACGCTTCATGGTTCCTTCCTAGCGCGCGCGGTAGGACGCTGCTAGTATTTATTGGTGCCTGCGGCACGCTGGGGGCCGAAGGCGCCCCCATCGCTACCGCTCCCCCCACGTTCGCTGCGCTCCGGCTCGCCGCTGGATCGCGGCTACGCGGCGTACCCACTCACCGCTTTATTGCGCTGAGTGTGTGGCCGGGCGTGCCGCGCGCAAGCGAGCCGCTCGCGGCGGGGGTCAGCGAAGCATAGGGGGCAAGGCTTCAAGGAGCGCTACGCCGCGACCAGATTAATAATCCGGTTCGGCACCACGATGGCCTTTTTAAGCGTTTTGCCGTCGATGTGGGGCAGCACGCTGGGGTGGGCAAGGGCGATGGCCTTCGCCTCTTCCTCGGGCAGGTTCTTGGCCAGCTGCAGGGTAGCGCGCAGCTTACCGTTCACCTGCACGGCAACGGTGACGGTTTCATCCTCCAGCAATGCCGGATCGGCCTTCGGCCAGGCGCGGGTGGCGATGAGATCCTGATGGCCCAGCTCCGCCCATAGTTCCTCCGCCAGGTGCGGCAACATCGGCGCGATGAGGTGGATGGCGGCGACGGCGGCTTCCGCGAAAGCGGGCGAGGCGGTGTCGGCTTTTTCCATTGCATTGGTAAGCTCGCGAATGCGGGCGACGGCTTTGTTGAAATGGAATTGCTCGATATCTCTGGTCACCGCATCGATGGTCTTGTGGGTCTGTTTACGCAGCGCATCGGTGTCACTCGCCGCAGCCGCGCCGGTGATGGCGTCCTTGTTCTCGACGATCAGGCGATAGAGGCGGCCCAGGTAACGCCATGCCCCATCCACGCCCGATTCCGTCCATTCCAGGTCACGGTCGGGCGGGGAGTCGCTGAGCATGAACAGGCGCGCGGTGTCGGCGCCGTAGGCATCGATGATGCCGCGCGGGTCGACAGTGTTTTTCTTCGACTTGCTCATCTTTTCCGAGCGGCCGATGGTAGCGGGCTCGCCGGTGGCTTCAACAATCCACTGCCCGTCTTTCTCGATGCAGTCAGCCGGGTAGACCCATTCGCCCCTGGCGTTCTTGAAGGTGGCGTGGCCGACCATGCCCTGCGTCATCAGCCCGGTGAACGGTTCCTCGATATCGAGGATACCGCAGGTCTTCAGCGCGCGGGTGAAGAAGCGTGAGTAAAGCAAGTGCAACACGGCATGTTCGATGCCGCCGATATATTGCTTCACCGGCAGCCAGCGGCGCGCTTGCTCGCGAATAATGCCGTGACCGTCGCCACCTGAAGCATAGCAGGCGAAATACCAGCTGGATTCGAAGAAGGTGTCGAACGTGTCCGTCTCACGCCGCGCCGGCTTGCCGCAGCTCGGGCAATCGACATTCTTCCAGGTGGGGTGATGCTCGAGCGGATTGCCTGGCTTGTCGAAGGTGACATCTTCCGGCAGGGTGACGGGCAGCTGGTCCTCGGGCACAGGCACGGCGCCGCAGGCCTCGCAATGGATGATCGGAATCGGGCAGCCCCAATAGCGCTGGCGGCTGACGCCCCAGTCGCGCAGGCGGTAATTCACCTTGCGCTTGCCCACACCGCGCGCCTCCAGCTCGCCGATGGCGCGCTCCTTGGCTTCGGCCACGGTGAGACCATTAAACAGCGGCGAGTTGATGAGCAACCCGTCGCCCGTATAGGCTTCGTTGGAAGGCGGCAGTGCCGTGCCCTCCGGCCCGATGACGGGGAGGATGGGCAGGCCGTATTTGCTGGCGAAGTCGTGGTCGCGCTGGTCGTGGGCCGGGCAGCCGAACACGGCGCCGGTGCCGTAATCCATCAGCACGAAATTGGCGATATGCAGCGGGTATTCAAGGCCGGTGAGGGGGTGCAGCACATGCAGGCCGGTGTCATAGCCCTTCTTCTCGGCTTTCTCGATGGCTTCTTCCGAAGTGCCCAGTTGGCCGCATTCGGCGATGAAGGCGGCGGCTTTGGCATCGGTTTTCGCGAGCGCTTTCGCGATCGGGTGTTCGGCGGCGATGGCGACGAAGCTCATGCCGTAAAGCGTGTCGGGGCGGGTGGTGTAGATTTCCACCTCATCGATGCCGGCGACGGGCTTGTTGAGCTTCACCGTGAACAGGCAGCCGGAGGATTTGCCGATCCACTTCTCCTGCATGATGCGCACTTTGTCGGGCCACGCGCCCAGCGTATCCAGACCCTTCAGGAGGTCTTCCGCATAGTCGGTGATTTTAAGGAACCACTGGCTGAGGGTGCGGCGTTCCACCGGCGCGCCGGAGCGCCAGCCTTTACCATCGATCACCTGCTCGTTGGCCAGCACGGTGTGGTCGACGGGGTCCCAGTTCACCACGGCTTCCTTGCGATAGGCGATGCCGCGCTTGAGGAATTCGAGGAAGAATTTCTGCTCGTGCCGGTAATATTCCGGCAGGCAGGTCACCACCTCGCGCGACCAGTCGTAGCTGAGGCCGATGCTCTTCAGCTGCTCGCGCATGTTGGCGATGTTCTCGAGCGTCCATTTACCCGGGTGCACACCGCGCTGGATGGCGGCGTTCTCGGCGGGCAGGCCGAAGGCGTCCCACCCCATGGGATAGAGCACGTTATAGCCTTGCGCGCGGCGGAAGCGGGCGACCACATCGCCCAGCGTGTAATTGCGCACGTGGCCCATATGCAGGTTGCCCGAGGGGTAGGGGAACATTTCGAGCACGAAGTAATCGGGCTTGCCGTTGGGCCCGGGCGTATCAAAAACATTATTGGCGCGCCAGGCATGCTGCCAGCGGGCCTCGGCGTCGCGGGCGTTGTAGCGCGATGCGGGAGAGGCCACCTAGTACCCCATCTGCTTCACGCGCAGCTGACGGGCGCGGGTGAGCACGGCATCTTCCAGTTTGCGGGCCATACCGGTATCGACCTGCGCATCCTGCCAGTTGCCCTTGGCGTCTTTCTTCTGGCGGAAGACAGAGATTTTCAGGGAGTCGACGCGCAGCTGGCGGTCGAGGATGAGGGCGTTGACCTTGAAGCGCTCGCCGGGGGTTTGCGGGTCTTCGTACCAGTCGGTGAGGATGGTACCGCCCCAGGGATCGGCCGAGATGAGGGGCATGAAGGCGAGCGTGTCGAGCGTGCCACGCCACAGGAAGCTGTTGACGCCCAGCGGGTTGGCGCCGGCCTCTTTGGCCTCCTTGTCGGAAGCGCCGAACACGGTAAGGCCGTCAGCGCCGCTGAGCTTGCCGACACGTTCTTTGCGGCGGTCTTCCTCGGTTTGCGGATAGTTGGTTTTGTCGTCCTCGCTATCGCAGGCGGAGAGCAGGATAAGGGCGGCAAAAGCAGCGAACACATACGGTGCGGCGCGACGGGTCATGACGGATGTTCCTGTTGGTTTTGGGTAGTGAGCGCACAAACTAGCGTCGCCCCCGCGGAATGCAAGACCCTCGTCGTTCTCATGGTCATTCCAGGAATCGCGAAGAGGAGAGGCAAAAGAAAAGGGGCGGCCCTTGCGAGCCGCCCCCGATCTTTAGATACTTTCTAAATTAGAAAGCGATCTGGGTACCAACCAGCACAACCGTGCCGTTGTTGTTGGCAACCGCGCCAGCAGTCGAAGCATCGAAGAGGCTTACTTCTGCGTACGGGGTCAGGCCCGGAGCGAGTTTGTAGTCAGCACCGAAAACGAGGTTGCTGAAGTCGTTGTTACCGCCGCCAACTGCGTCAAGAGTCGAGTTGAGGTAGGTAGCCGACAGGCCAACCGGACCGGCATCGTAGCCGAGACCAGCGGTCCAGTAGCTGCCGTCACCGGTAGCGGTAGCCGAGGTACCCGGGGTGCCCGGGATGGTAGCAACAGCGGTCGAGGTCAGAGCCGCGTTGTTCCAGTTACCGTACGAACCGGCAACTTGCCAGCCGAGGTAACCCAGCGAAGCACCTACGTTCCACGAATCGGTGGTGGTGTTGAAGGTAGCACCGGCAACGTCAGCGTTGGCGGTCTCATAGGTACCGGCCAGGCCAAGTTTCCAGTCTTTGTCGATCGCGGTCGACCAGGTCAGGCCTGCGTCGATCACGTCGTTGTAGCCGGTGTTGCCGATGGTAGCAACCGACTGGCCGCGGCCAATGGTGCCGTCATAGCTGACGCCCGGGGTGTAGCTTACGCCAGCCTGCAGGCCCCAGAAGCTCGGGGTGTAGTAGGTGACTTTGGTTGCGTTGTAGGTCGACTCGTTACCGTAGGTATCGGTCGCGCCATGCTCGGTAACCAGTTTGCTGGTGCTGATGAAGTCAGCAGTGCCGGCGGGGGTGGTTACGAAGTAGGTCCAGGCACCGTTAATGCCGCCGGTAGCAACAGCAACCGACGAAGCGTCTACGCGCATGGTAGCGGCAGCCGATTTGTTGCCGCCGAGTTCAGCGCGGCCCCAGTTACCTTCGAGGTAGGTGAAGGTACGGGCAGCGTTAACGCCCTGGTTGTCAGCGTCCGGGGTGGTGTCGGCTTCGAGGTCGATCACAGCGCCGTAGCCGAGACCGGTGTCGGTCTTGCCATCAACGTGAACCGAAACTTCGTTGTCGTTGCGGAAGCTGAAGTCTTTCGGGGCGCCGATGCCGGTGGCATCGAGGTCCTGGCTGACGTAGCCAGCTTGGAAATCAGAGAAACCGCCGAGGGTTACTTTCGGGGTTTCGGCCGAAGCTGCCGATGCCAGCAGAGCTGCACCGATCAGACCGGTCGTACCAAGAAGAATCTTTTTCATGATAGGTTCCTTCAAAAATGAAACAAAAATTACTGTAACAACATATAGGAGCACACATTGTTACCCTTGAACCCGATCGCATAGCCGCACGGACGATGCCCCGGAATCCATGCGCCTGATTTACGGGATTTGGATATAAGCAGGCAAGGAGGGCCAAACAAATTCCGCACCCCCGGCAGCCTTTCCACTGGCCTTGTTGCAGTTATGTCACAGACTGGCTATCCTATTGATTTTATGTCACAGCTGACGGTTAAGTTACTGTAATGTATTAGTTGAAGCGAATTTCCTTCAATTCCCTCCGACGAAGGATTATGCCCCCCCCTATGACCCCGCTTGCCACTGCCCTCGGCGAAATCCGCCACAGCATCCGCGATGCCCAAAGCCATTCCGGCCTGGCCGCACTGGAGATCACGCTGGTCGCCGCCAGCAAGACTCAGCCGGTAGCATTGCTGGAAGAGGCCATCCGGTTAGGGGTGACGAATTTCGGGGAGAATAAGGTGCAGGAGGCCGAGGCCAAATGGCCGGTCCTGAAGGCGACCCACCCACACGTGCGCCTTCACCTGATCGGGCCGCTGCAGAGTAACAAGGCCGCCGATGCGGTGGCGCTGTTCGATGTGATTGAAACCATCGACCGCGAAAAAATCGCCGACGCGGTGGCCGCCGAATGCACCCGGCTGGGGCGGCAGGTGGAATGTTATATCCAGGTGAACACGGGCGAGGAGCCGCAGAAGGGCGGGGTACTCCCCTCCGAAGTGGGGGTGCTATTGGCCTATTGCCAGTCGGCCGGGCTGCGGGTAACGGGACTGATGTGCATCCCCCCCGCCGAGGCCAACCCGGCGCCGCATTTCGCATTGCTCAGAAAACTGGCGGACGGGCTGGGGCTTACTCAGCTGAGTATGGGGATGTCGCAGGATTACCCGGACGCCATCCGGCTCGGCGCCACCGCCGTGAGGATCGGGACCAGATTATTTGGGGCGCGCCCAGCGTAAGGTTTTTCAGTTCCTCGTCTTCGAGCACCAGCACCCATTCCAGCGGGTCGATCGACGTCGACGGCGTTATCGCCTCATAACCATCGCCGGCGCGATCTTTCCATTCCCCCACATGCGGGGGATGTTCATTATTGGTGACCAGGGTTAACATGGCCGGCTCCGTTACTTCGATTTCTTCTTCGAAGAGGATTTGTGGGATTTGGACTTGGTGCTGTGCGACTTCGATTTCGCCGCCGCCGATTTCTTCGGCAGCTTGGCGCCCGACTCGCGGGCCTTGCTGTAGGCGATGGCCACTGCCTGCTTCTGCGCCTTCTTCTTTGAAGCCGGCTTGCTGTTGCCAATCTTGCCCGACTTCTCGTAGGCGTGCATTTCGGTTTTCACGTTCTTGCTGAGGGTTTTGCGGCTGCTGCCTTTTTTAAGCGGCATGGTGTCCTCCTTGCTTGCGGGGTTGAACGGTTTTCGATTTCACGCCTTCGACGCGCGGCGGGTTGTTGGTGGCGATGCGCTCGGCATCTTCACCAGTGCCATGGTCGATATCGCGGGGTGGATTCTGTCGGGGCATAACGGCTCCTGAGGTTGATGGGTTCACTCTAGCGCGTGCCCCCTCAGGGTTCGATGGGGGCCATAGCGGTGGCGCGTAAGTTACGCGTTCACAACCTCGCCGCCATTGGGGTGCAGCACCTGCCCGCTCATGTACGACGCATCGGCCGATGCCAGGAAGATGTAGCAGGGCGCCACCTCGTCCGGCTGGCCGGGGCGCTTCATCTGCGTATCCTTGCCAAACTCCCTCCAGTGCTTTTTATCCATCAGCGCCGGGTTCAGCGGGGTGACGATGGGACCGGGCGCCACCGCATTGACGCGGATGCCCTTGGCCGCCAGCTGCTGCGACAGCGAGCGGGTGAAGCTGACGATCGCGCCCTTGGTGGCCGAATAATCGATGAGGTGCTGCGCGCCCTGATAGGCGGTGATCGATGCCGTGTTGACGATGGCCGACCCCGCCTTCATATGCGGCAGCGCCGCCTTGGTGAGATAGAACATCGCTAAAATATTGGTGCGGAAGGTGGATTCGATCTGCGCGTCGGGAATGTCGAGGATGTCGTCGACATTATGCTGCTCGCCGGCATTGTTGACCAGGATATCGAGCCCGCCGAGCTGCTTCACCGTCTCTTCCACCGCCTGCCTGCAAAGCGCCGCCTCGCGGATATCGGCGCGGATCGTCACGCATGTGCGGCCGGTCTTCTCGACCTCGCGGCGGGTGACTTCGGCATCCCGGGGTTCATTGAGGTAGACGATGGCCACATCAGCCCCCTCCTTGGCGAAGCCGATGGCGACGGCACGGCCGATGCCAGAATCGCCGCCGGTGATGAGGGCACGCTTGCCCTCCAGCTTACCTGCGGCCAGGTAGTCGCGCATAAAATCCTTCGGCGCGTCGGTTTTCTCTTCCATCTCCCATTCACGACCGGGGATGGTGCTCAATACTGGCTTGCCCATAAAAACTCCTTCGTTGTTATGGAAGGGAGCCTTGCGTTCCCTTCGCTTCGCTGACCCTCCGCCGCTTCGCGGGTCGCCGGTCGGCTTCCCTGATGTTATGCGGCCTGTTCGTGGAACGGATAGCCGGCAGCCTCCGCCATGGCGATGCAGCCATCGGCGCAGCGGCGACAGATATCGGCGCAACGATCCATGATCGGGTCGTCGAGCTGACTGCAGCTATCGGCGCAGGCCAGACAGATTTCCGCCGCAGCTGCGCAGATGATGCCGTGCTGGCGCGAACCACGGGTCATGAAATCCACCGCCGCGCGGCAGATTTCGATGCAATCCATCATCCGCTCCACATGCTCGGCCTCGATATGGGAACCGCCTGAAGGCAGGCAATGTTCGAACAGGGTGGCCCGGCAGTTATCCGCACACTGGCGCAGTAAGGCCAGGTGGGTGTCGGGGTGGGGCATGCGGCCGCGCATGTTACGCGGCCTTTTTGCTGCCGGTGGCAGCGGACAGACGTTTGAACACGGCTTCCAGATGGCCCGGCAGGTCGCCCGGCCAGCGGCTGGTGATGAACTGGCCGTCTTCCACCAGCGGCGCATTCACATATTGCCCGCCAGCCTCGGTGATTTCCTCTTCCACTTCCGGATAAGCGGCGAAACGCTTGCCCTGCACCAGCTCGGCCGAGACCAGCACCTGCGGGCCGTGGCAGATGGCGGCGATGGGCTTGCCCGATGCGGCGAATTTGCGCACCAGCTCCAGCAGTTCCTCGCTCTTGCGCATTTCCTGCGGCGCCTTGCCGCCGGGAATGTAGAGCAGGGCATACTGGTCGGGGTTTACATTGGCTACCGGCAGGCAGCCTGGCAGCACCGAGCCGCCTTCACTTTTAATGTCGCCGCCTTCAGGCGAAGCGACATCTACCTTAAATCCGGCCTCGTTGAAGCGGTAATAGGGGTAGAACAGCTCCATATCCTGGAACCGGTCGGCGCCGAGAATCAGCACTGCCGTTTTGGCCGATTGGTTTTGTTTCGTGGAAGTGATGGTGTCTTGTTTGGGTGCCATGGTTGCCTCCGGTTGGGGTTTCCAACAGATCAGCACCCCCCGCGTAAAACTGCGATGGCTGAAACAGGGCCAATCATCAGCCGCCCGTCAACTACATCACGGCGCTATTGTTCACGTCTTTGAGATACGGCAGTAATTGCGCCTTCTGGTAGGAGGCATGCGCCGAAGCGGCCTGGGTGCCGAACAGCGACAGCACCGCCTGATCGCCGCTATCGTTCATCGCCACCTTCTGCGACGTGGCCGCGCTGGAAACCTTCTGCACCGGCGCGCTTTGCACGGGGGTGACAGGGGCGGCGGCATCGGTCGTGCCGGAAGCCGCCGGGATGGCTGTGCCCGCATCGCTCTCGGTATCCGCCGCGCTGGCGACCTGGGTGGTGGCAGTGCTGGAATCGCCATCGAGCGAGGCGACCAGCGCGCCGCCCATCGAGTGGCCGGTCTGCTGCTGGAAGATTACGTCGAACATGCTGGTCATGAAGCCGATGGGGCCGCCCAGCAACGCACCGCCCGCCAGCTTGGCCGCCGGCGAGGCCACATCGCCCGTCAGCTTCTCATAGATGCCGGAGACGATGGGAATATGTTGCAGGGGGTTGATGGTATCGAGCACATCCTTGAAAGTCGGTCCGCTGCTGCCGGAAAAAAAGCCCGATGTATCGGTGCTGGTACTGCCCACGATCTCCCGCCGCTGCCCCGCTAGGCGCGTGCCGGAATCCGGGTACATGGTATTGTAATCCGGCGTAATTGTGATCTGGGTCGGTGTTGTTGTGGGATCTACCATCCCCACGATACTGCAAGCAGCGTGCCAATCCTGCCTCAGGGAGGCGACTGCCGACCTGCGCAGCAGTAGGGATTGCTACTAAACTACGCGGCCTCGATGGAATCCGACAGCAGGGTGCAGCCTTTTTCTGTCACATCCACATAGCCCGAGGTCACCTTATAGCGCGTGACGCCCTTATCGGCCCCGTGCACCGTCACAATGCCCGGACGCAGCATGGCCAGCACTGGCGCGTGATGCGGCAGCACGCCCATATCGCCCTCGGCGCCCGGCACTTCGACCATGGCCACCGGACCCTCGAACACGAGCCGGGCGGGGGAGACGATGGTGAGGTTGAGGCTATCGGCCATTACGCACCCGCCGCCATTTCCTTGGCTTTCTCAACCGCTTCCTCGATGCTGCCCACCATGTAGAAGGCGGCTTCGGGGAGGTGGTCATATTCGCCGGCGACAATCGCCTTGAAGCTGCGAATGGTGTCTTCCAGCTTCACGTATTTGCCGGGCTTGCCGGTGAATACTTCCGCCACATGGAAAGGCTGCGACAGGAAGCGCTGGATTTTACGGGCACGCGCCACGGTCTGCTTATCTTCCTCGGAAAGCTCATCCATGCCGAGAATGGCAATGATGTCCTGCAGCGATTTGTACGTCTGCAACACTTTCTGCACCGAACGGGCGACATCGTAATGCTCCTGGCCGACCACTTGCGGGTCGAGGGCGCGCGAGGTCGAATCGAGCGGATCCACCGCCGGGAAGATCGCGAGTTCCGCGATCGAGCGGCTGAGCACGGTGGTAGCATCGAGGTGTGCGAAGCTGGTGGCCGGCGCCGGGTCGGTCAGGTCATCCGCCGGCACGTAGACGGCTTGCACCGAGGTGATGGAGCCCTTCTTGGTCGAGGTAATGCGCTCCTGCATCTGGCCCATTTCGGTGGCCAGCGTCGGCTGGTAACCTACTGCCGACGGGATACGGCCCAGCAGTGCCGATACTTCCGAACCCGCCTGGGTGAAGCGGAAGATGTTATCGACGAAGAACAGCACGTCCTGGCCCTGCTCGTCACGGAAATATTCCGCCTGTGTCAGACCGGAGAGAGCGACGCGGGCACGGGCCCCGGGAGGCTCGTTCATCTGGCCGTAAACAAGAGCCACTTTGGATTTGCTCAGGTCGTCTTTGTTGATCACGCCTGCATCCATCATCTCGTGATAGAGGTCGTTACCTTCACGGGTGCGCTCGCCCACGCCAGCGAACACCGACACACCACCATGCGCTTTCGCCACGTTGTTGATCAGCTCTTGAATGGTCACCGTCTTGCCGACGCCGGCGCCGCCGAACAGGCCGATCTTGCCGCCTTTCACGTAAGGCGCCAGCAGGTCGATCACCTTGATGCCGGTGACGAGGATTTCCGCTTCGGTCGCCTGGTCGATGAAGGCCGGCGCCTCGGCATGGATCGGCGCACTGAGTTTCGAATCGATCGGACCCTTCTCATCGATCGGCTCACCGATCACGTTCATGATGCGGCCGAGGGTGGCCGGGCCGACGGGCACGGTAATCGCCGTGCCGGTGTCGCTGATCTGCGTGCCGCGGGCGAGGCCGTCGGTCGAATCCATGGCGATGGCGCGCACGGTATTCTCACCGAGGTGCTGGGCCACTTCGAACACCAGGCGGCGACCGTCAACGGTCGTCTCCAGCGCGTTGAGGATCGCCGGAAGCGAACCTTCCGGGAAGGTCACATCCACGACCGGGCCGATGATCTGCGCGATCGTGCCGGTTGCGGCCTGGGTTGCGGTTTTCTTTTTAGCTGCTGCCATGTTGGTCTCCTGATTTCCTTAGATTGCTTCGGCGCCGGAGATGATCTCGATCAGCTCCTTGGTGATGTTGGCCTGGCGCGTACGGTTATATTTCAACGTGAGTTTCTTGATCATCTCGCCGGCGTTTTTGGTGGCGTTTTCCATCGCGTTCATCTGCGCGCCATAGAAACCGGCATTGCTTTCCAGCATGGCGTTGAAGATCTGCATGGTGAAATTGCGCGGCAGCAGGTCGGCGAGGATTTCTTCCTCGCTCGGTTCGAACTCATAGACCGAATCCGACGGCGCGGCGGCGGTCTCCACCACCAGCGGCATCAGCTGCTGGAAGGTGACGATCTGCGAGATGACGGATTTGAAATGGTTGAAGATCATCGTCACCACATCCACCTGCTCGCGCTGCATCAGAGCGAAGATTTCCTCGCCGATAGCCTGCACGCGGGCATAATCAAGGCCCTTGGTGATGTCGGTGGTCGAGCCGACGATGTTGCCTTTGAACTCAGTCGCCAGCAGGTCGCGCGCCTTGCGACCGATGGCGTAAATGCGCACTTGCTTGCCCTCGGCCAGCAGTGCGCGCGCCTTGGTGCGCGTGGCACGGACGATGGAGCCGTTGAATGCCCCCGACAGGCCGCGATCGCCCGTCATGGCGATCAGCAGGTGCACCCGGTCGCGCCCGGTGCCGATCAGCAGTTCCGGCGCATTGGGGTTGCCGGCGGTGGATGCCGCCAGACGCGCCAACATCGCCGCCATCGCCTTCGCATAGGGCTGCGAAGCCTCGGCCGCCTCACGGGCGCGGCGCAGCTTGGAGGCTGCCACCATCTTCATGGCCTTGGTGATCTTCTGCGTCGACTTGACGCTCTTGATCCGGCCTTTGAGGTCCTTCAACGAGGGCATGGGTTACGCGGCTTTCTTCACTTTACCGATGATGTCTTTCAGGGTCGCTTCCGTCGCATCCGTCAGTTTTTCTTCCTTACGGATGGTGTCGAGCAGCGCCTTGTTCTCGCCGCGCAGGTTGCGCAGCAGGGCGGTTTCGAAGGCGGTGATCTTGTTCACGTCGATATCGTCGAGGTGGCCTTTCACGCCGGCGTAGAGCACGCACACCTGCTCTTCCATCTGCAGCGGGGCGTATTGGCCCTGCTTCAGCAGCTCGGTCAGACGCGCACCACGCGCGAGGAGCTTCTGGGTAGCGGCATCGAGGTCGGAGCCGAACTGAGCGAAGGCTTCCATCTCGCGGTATTGCGCGAGGTCGAGCTTGATCGAACCGGCCACCTGTTTCATCGCCTTCACCTGCGCGGCCGAACCGACGCGGGATACGGACAGGCCGACGTTCACCGCCGGGCGAACGCCTTTGTAGAACAGTTCGGTCTCCAGGAAGATCTGGCCATCGGTGATCGAAATCACGTTGGTGGGGATGTAGGCCGAAACGTCGCCGGCGGCGGTTTCGATGACCGGCAACGCGGTGAGCGACCCGGCGCCCTGATCGTCGGACATTTTAGCAGCACGCTCGAGCAGGCGCGAGTGCACGTAGAACACATCGCCCGGGTAAGCTTCACGGCCCGGCGGGCGGCGCAGCAGGAGGGACATCTGGCGGTAAGCCACGGCTTGTTTCGACAGATCATCGTAAATGATGATGGCGTGTTTCGCGTTATCGCGGAACCACTCGCCCATGGCGCAACCGGCGTAAGGCGCCAGATATTGCAGCGGCGCGGGCTCGGATGCGGTCGAGGCCACCACGATGGTGTATTTCAGCGCGCCGGCTTCTTCGAGTTTCTTCACGACCTGAGCAACCGTCGAACGCTTCTGGCCGATCGCTACATACACGCAGAACAGCTTTTTCGAATCGTCGCTGCCTTCGTTGATGGCTTTCTGGTTCAGGATGGTGTCGATGGCGATGGCGGTTTTACCGGTCTGGCGGTCGCCGATGATCAGCTCGCGCTGGCCACGGCCGATGGGAATCAGCGCATCGATGGATTTGATACCCGTCACCACCGGCTCATGCACCGATTTACGGGCGATGATGCCGGGGGCCTTCAGCTCCACCCGGCTGCGGGCTTTCGCCTTGATGGGGCCTTTGCCATCGATCGGGTTACCCAGCGGGTCGACCACGCGGCCCAGCAGTTCGGGGCCCACCGGCACATCCACGATGGTGTTGGTGCGCTTGACGACCGAGCCTTCTTTCACGCCGCGGTCTTCGCCGAAAATCACCACGCCGACGCTGTCGGTGTTGAGGTTCAGCGCCATGCCCTTGAGGCCGTTATCGAACTCGACCATCTCGCCGGCCTGCACCGAATCGAGGCCGTAGATGGTGGCGATGCCGTCGCCCACCGAAACCACGCGGCCCACTTCGGCGAGCTGCGCGCTGTCGGCCGTGCCGGCGATCTGTGCTTTAAGAATGTCCGAAATTTCGGAGGGGCGAATATCCATGATGGTCTCCTAAGAATTAGCTGCGAGCAACTGCCCGCGAATCTGGTTGAGGGCGCCGGCGAGCGTGGCATCGAGCAGGTACGACCCGACGCGGATCGCCACACCGCCCAGCACGGCCGGGTCTTCGTTCAGGGTCAGCCGCACTTTTTTGCCAGTGGCTTTTTCGAGCGCCGCCTGAATCTGTTTTTCCATGTCCTTCGCCAGCGGACGGGCGCTGGTGACTTCCGCCTGCACGGCACCCTGATGGGCGGCCAGCTTGGCCGTCAGCAGTTCGGCCAGCACGGGGATGATATCGGCCCGGCCGCCTTCTGCCAGCGTATGGAGCGACTGGTTGGTCAACTTGTCGCCTTTGGCCGCGAGAGAAGCGAGAATTTCACCCTTCACATCGCGCGACAGCAGCGGGTTCGAGAGGGCGGTGGCGAGTTCAGGACTGCCCTTCACTGCACCAGCCAATACATTGATTTCCTGCACCAAAACGTCTTCCTTCTTCGCGTCCACGGCAAGGTCGAACATGGCGGTCGCATAGCGTCCGGCGATGGCGAGAGATTCGGTGCGGTTCGTGCTCAAAACGGCGTCCTTGGTGCTTGGCTTAGGGGTGTTTTTGCGCGCGGAATCTATGCAGGAGGCCCGCCCAACGCAAGCGTTTTCTACAAGAAATAATACGGGTTCACATCCAGCTTGATGCGCACGCCGGAAAACCGCTTACCGCCCAGCCAGTTACGCAGGGTTTTCTGCAGATGTATCCCGCGCTCGGCTTTCACCAGCAACCGGTAGCGATATTGCCCACGCAATTTCGATAGCGGGGCAGGGACAGGGCCGAGCACGCGAATCCGCGAATCCGCCGGTGCCGACTGGGCCAGCTGCTGCCCGGCCTGCCGCACCTTCGTCTCATCGATGCCATCGAGCAAAATAGCCGCCAATTGGCCGAAAGGTGGCCAACCGCCCGCGCGGCGCATTTCCAGCTCCTGCGCCATCACCGCATCGCGGTCGTGATGGGCGAGGGCGGCCATCACCGGGTGGCGCGGCTGGTAGGTCTGCACGATCACGCGGCCCGGCTTGTCGCCGCGCCCGGCGCGCCCGCCCAGTTGGTGCAACAGCTGATAGCTGCGCTCCGCCGCGCGTAGGTCGGCCCCATCAAGGCCGAGATCGGCATCCACCACCCCCACCAGCGTGAGGTTGGGGAAATGGTGCCCCTTCGCCACCATCTGCGTGCCGATGAGAATGTCGGTGTCCCCGCGCTCGATGGCTGCCCAGGTTTCGCTGTCGATGGTTTCATCGGAGGAGAGCACGACGATCTTTGGACGGCCATCCTGCTCGGCCTGCGGAAACATTGCCCGCGCTTCTTCCGCAATTCGCTCAATGCCCGGGCCGCAGGGGGCTAGCTTATCGGCTGGCGCCTGGCAGGCAGGGCAGGCGGGCGGCACCGGCTCGCGATGGCCGCAATGGTGACATTCGAGGCGTGCCTTGCCATGCAACACCAGCCACGCCGAACAATCCGGACACTGGAACCGATGGCCGCAGGCACGGCAAAGTAACAACGGCGCATACCCCCGGCGATTGAGGAACAGCAGACTCTGCTCCCCCGCTTCGAGATTGCGCAGCATCGCCTGCTTCAGCACGGGCGACAGGAACGAGCCGCGCTCGGGCGGATGGTTCACCATGTCAAGAATCTGTACCTCCGGCAGTTCCGCCGCCCCATAGCGCGCGGCCAGATGAATGGCGCGGTATTTCCCCTCGCGCATATTCTCCAGCGTCTCGAGCGATGGGGTGGCCGACACCAGCACCACCGGGCAACCCTCGATATGCGCCCGCACAATCGCCATGTCGCGCGCATGGTAGAGCACGCCGTCTTCCTGCTTATAACTCGGGTCATGCTCCTCATCGACCACGATCAGCGCCAGGTCGGCAAACGGCAGGAACAGCGCCGAGCGCGCCCCCACCACCACCTTCGCCTCGCCGCGCGCAATCGCCTGCCACACCCGCGCCCGCGCCACCGGCGTCTGCTGCGAGTGCCAGACAGCGGGTTCCGCGCCAAACCCGCGCGTAAACCGCTCCAGCCATTGATGGGTGAGGGCGATTTCAGGCACCAGCACCAACACCTGTTTGCCCGCACGAATGGCCTCGGCGATGGCATGGAAATACACTTCCGTCTTGCCCGAACCTGTCACCCCATCCAGCACAATCGGCTGCTTGCCGGCATGGCGAATCGCATCCGCCGCCAATTGCTGCTCGGGCGAGAGAGTGGGCAGGTTGAGCGCATAATCCGGAACCTTCCACGGCTTCTTCGGTGTTTTGGCGGCGAAGGCCAGTCCGGCCAGCGAGAGCACCGCCCCGCGCGGCGCAAGGGTGAACTCCGCCACCCAGTCGATGAATTTGCGATAGTTGCGCGGCAGGGGCGGCAGGTCCAACACCCGCTGCACCCATTTCAATTTGGCCTCCGGTACGGCCATATCCGCCGCATCATCCCACACTGCACCGATGCGTGTTTTGTTGGCCAGCACCGCCTCCACCAGCGTGCCGGGCGGCAGCACTTCGCCACTCGCATAGGTGAACGGCTCCGCCACTGCGGCGGGCAGCAGCAGCGAAAGGCGAACTTGCGGAACAGGCGCGGGCACTGCTAAGACACTTTCCATGATCCCCTAGGATGGATGGCATTGCCCCCGCCCGCAACGACGAATTCAAGGATGTGAACGATGAAATTCTTTGCCGATACCGCCGACGTCACCGAGATCGCCGAACTGGCCGCCACCGGCCTGCTCGATGGCGTGACCACCAATCCCAGCCTGATCAAGAAAGCCGGGCGCGACTTCAAGGAAGTGGTAAAGGAAATCTGCGGGATTGTGGACGGCCCGGTTTCTGCCGAAGTAGTGGCGCTGGATTTCGATGGCATGAAACGCCAGGGCGAAGAGCTGGCCCGCATCGCCAAGAACGTCTGCATCAAGGTGCCGCTGACCATCGATGGGCTGAAGGCCTGCAAATATTTCACCAGCCAGGGCACGCTGGTGAATGTCACCCTCTGCTTCTCGGCCGCGCAGGCGATTTTGGCGGCCAAAGCCGGCGCCAGTTTCGTCAGCCCGTTCGTCGGCCGCCTGGATGATATCGGCCAGAACGGCATGGACCTCATCGCCGACATCGTCGACATCTATAACAACTACCCCACCTTCGAGACCGAAGTGCTGGTCGCCAGCGTGCGTCACCCGATGCATATCGTCGACGCCGCCAAGCTCGGCGCCCATGTGATGACCGCCCCGGCCGGCGTGATCAAGGCGTTGGTGAAGCATCCGCTGACGGACAAGGGCCTGGAACAATTCCTGAAAGACTGGGAAGCAACGGGGCAGAAGCTGTAGCGATGAAGAAGCTCGGCCTCATCGGTGGCATGAGCTGGAACTCGACGGAGCTTTATTACCGTGCCATCAACCAGCATGTCGCCACCACGATGGGTGGGCTACATTCCGCTGAGCTGCTTCTTTATAGTGTGGATTTTGCACCGATTGCGGCTCTGCAGGCGACTGAAGATTGGGCCGCGGCCACCGTCAAGATGGTCGAAGCAGCCCAATCGCTCCAACGCGGCGGGGCGGAAGCGATTGTTATTTGCACCAACACCATGCACCGCATGGCTACGGATATCGAATCTGCGACGGGTTTGCCCGTATTGCATATTGCCGATGCGCTAGCCGAATCCATGCCCGGTATCCAGAATGCGGGCATTCTTGGCACTTATTACACGATGAGCGCGCCGTTCTATCGCGACTATTTCTGCGCACAGCATGGCATCTCTCTGATCGCCCCTGAAGAAGCGGAAATGCGCGAGATTCACCGGGTCATCTATGAGGAATTATGCCACGGTCAGGTGAAAGAGGCGGCACGACACTATTATGTGGAAGCGGTCGATGCGCTGAAAGCACAAGGGGCGCAAGCCATCATTCTCGGCTGCACGGAAATAGGCATGCTGCTGTCACAGAAGGATTATATGGCATTGCCATTGCTTGATTCCACCACCATTCATGCCCATTACGCCGCAGAATTCGCAATGGGGCAACAGTCGGGGAAAAAGCGCGTGGCGCTTTAAAAACTTCGCAGGCACCGCGTGCCTGTTGCAGGAAAACGCGCTATATTGCTGGGATGAGCACCGTACCCCAGCCTGACATCATGAGCGCGGAAATGACCAAGAAACTGGTCATCGAATTCCTGCAAGGCAACCCGCAATTCCTGGCCGAACACCCCGACCTGTTCGAGGTGCTGACGCCGCCCGAGCAGAAGCACGGGCGCGGGGTGATCGATTTTCAGTATTACGCCATCGACAACCTGCGCCGCGGCATGCGGCGGATGAAGGACCGCTTCAACGGCCTGGTCACCAGCGCCCGCGAAAACATGTCGGTGCAGCAGCAGGTGCAGAAGGCGACGCTCAGCGTCATCCGCGCCCGCACGCTGGAAGAGCTGCTGGAGGTGATGGCCAGCGACCTCGTCACCTGGTTCGATGTGGATGTGGTGCGCCTGGCGCTGGAATCCGACCTCGCCGGGCTGCAGGATACCTATTACAACGAGCAGAATTACTCCGGCGTCTGTTTCGTGCCCAATGGCACATCGAACGCCGTGATGCTGGGCGAGGCCGTACGCCTCATCGCCGACACGCAGGGCGAACCGCCCATCGGCTTCGAGATGCTGTTCGCCGATTGTTCCAGCCTGGTGCGCAGCTGCGCCCTGGTTCGGCTGGAGCTGGAGAGCATCGGCCGCTCGGCCATCCTCGCCTTCGGTGTGCGCCATGCCGACCGTTTCCACCCCCATCAGGGCGGTGAAATGCTCGGCTTCCTTGGCGAAGTGATGGAAGTGGTGCTGGATCGCTGCCTCGGCCAGTCGGATTTATTTGAAGCTTCGTAACCATCATTGCGAGGAGCGATAGCGACGCGGCAATCCACTTGCCTCCGCTGCGTTTCCCAAAGATGGATTGCCGCGCTTCGCTCGCAATGACGGAGTTACATGCATGCCTCTGGCCCCCGACATTCAAACCCATCTACGCGGCTGGATGAAGGAATTCGCCGCGGTGAAACGTGCCAGCGCGCATAGCGTCACGGCCTATCTGCATGATGTCTCGGGCTTCCTGGCTTTCCTCACCCAGCACAAAGGCGGCATGGTGTCGCTGGCGGTGCTTGGCGGCATCGAGGAGCGCGATATGCGCGCCTGGCTGGCTTACCGCGCTACCAAGGGCTATGCCAAATCATCGAACGCGCGGGCGCTGTCGGCGGTGCGCACCTTCTATCGTTACCTCAACAAGAATGCTGGCATCGAAAACCTCGCCGCCCTGCAGGTGAGCGCACCGAAACTGAACAAGCCGCTGCCCAGGGCGCCCAACGAGGCGCAGACCCAGGCGCTGATGAGCGAATTCAGCATGAACGACCGCGAGGAATGGCTGATCGCACGCGATCATGCCATCGCCCTGCTGCTCTATGGCTGCGGCCTGCGCATCAGCGAAGCGATCGGCCTGACGGTGGGCGATGTCGACCATGCCGGCATGGGCCTGCGCATCCTCGGCAAGGGCGGCAAGGAGCGGGTGGTACCCTTGATGAACGTGGTGAAAAAAGGCATCGAAGATTATCTTGCCCAATCACCCTGGCACGCGCGGCGCGAGGCGGCGATGCCGCTGTTCGTCGGTAAGCGCGGCAAGAAGCTGCAGCCGGCCATCTTCACCCGCCTGCTGCAGGATATGCGCCGCCGCATCGGCCTGCCGGAAAGCCTGACGCCGCACGCGCTGCGCCACGCATTCGCCACCCACCTGCTCAGCGCCGGCGCCGAGCTGCGCGATATCCAGGAGCTGCTCGGCCATAGCAGCCTCAGCACCACGCAACGCTACACGCATGTCGATGCCACGCGCCTGCTGAGCGCCTATGAAGCAGCCCATCCTGGCGCGAAAGGTCAACACTAAATGAACGCGAATTTAGATGCGCGCGGCTGACCGCATGCTAAAGCAATTGCCTATGAAACCACTCATCTACGCCGCACTGCTCATCATCGTCTGGCCGCTTTCCTATCCGTTGGCGCGGCTGGGGCTGCACTATTTCTCGCCTGAGGGGCTGCTTGCCTGGCGGCTGGAAGCAGCGGCGTTGGTAATGGCGCTTTACGTGCTGCATCAGCGCTTCCCGCTGCCCGCTCGCGCCGACCTGGTGCGCTTCTTCGCCAGCGGCATGCTGGGCGTGTTCGGCTTCATCTATTTCATCAACCTCGCCAGCAAAACGCTGCCGGCCGGCGAAGTGAGTTTCCTGGTATCGATCAACCCGCTTTACCTGGTCATTCGCAACGCCGTCACCGGCCATGAGAAAGTGACGGGGCGCGTGCTGGCGGGCAGCCTCGTATCGCTCGCCGGGCTGGCGATGATCACCCTCTGGAGCGGCGCGTTGCGGGTGGATATCGGCATGGTCTATGCGCTGGTTTCCGGCCTCAGTTTCGCCTGCGGCATGGTGGTGCAGAAGCCGCTTTTCACGCGCTACCCGATGGCGATGATCGGTGCGTGGCTGCCCATCATGGCGGCCATCGGCGCGCTGCCGCTCTGGCTGCTGCATTTCCACGAGATGCCCCAGCAGACCGCCTGGCAGGGTATCGGCGTGGTGCTGTTCACAGCCTTTGTGGGCACCAATGCGGCCTACCTCGTCTGGGCCTATCTCAACAAGGCGCTGACGCAGACGCAGGCATCGAGCATCATCTATTTCCTGCCCTTCTCGGCCTCGCTCACCGCCGTGCCGATTCTCGGCGAACAGATGGCCATGACCTCCTGGATCGGCGGTGCCGCCATCGTGCTTGGCTCGGTGATTACGCACGCGAAATTGACCCGTCGGGTCACTTCTGGTCCTGCGCAACAATCTTAAGCACCGTCTCATAAACATTTTTGACGTGCTCGTCGGGCTTCAGCCGCCCGGTCTTCATCGCATCGGCCGCTTTCTGCCAGGTCTCGGCGGGGTATTCCCTGGCGATCAGCGCGAAGCCGGCCTTCTCCAGCGCCGCCAGCACGGCGGTGGCCTGCTTGGTATAGTTCTCGTTGAAGTAACTGCTATCCGCCTTCTGGATGGCGGTGGCGATCAGGTTGGTGACCTGGGTCCTGTTCATGCCAGCAGCTCGATATTCCCACCGATGGCCGCGGTGTTCACGGTGGTGGTGCGTTCCGCCGCGAAGCGCAGCAGGTAATGCGGGCCGCCGGCTTTCGGGCCGGTACCCGACAGGCCCTCGCCGCCGAAGGGCTGCACACCCACCACCGCGCCGATCATGCTGCGGTTGACGTAGCGGTTGCCGATAGGCATGGCCGCCAGCACCTCCTCCATGGTCGAGCGCAGGCGCGTCTCGAGGCCGAAGGTGAGGCCGTAGCCGGTATCGATAATACGCTCAAGCAGCTGCGGCAGTTCCTTCGCCTTGTAGCTGAAGAAATGCAGGATGGGCCCAAACTTTTCGCCGCCGATTTCCTCGATGCGCTGCAGGCCGAATACGTGCGGCGCCACATAGGTGTCACCCTCCGGCGCGGTGAGGCCATGGGTGAAGCGCGCGGTTTTCTCCAATGCCTTGCAATGGCCCAGCAGCATCTGCTGCGCCTCGCGGTCGATCACGGCGGGGATATCGGTGGAGAGGAAGCGCGGATCGCCGATTTTCAGCTCGTTCATCGCCCCTTCCAGCAGCTCGCGCAGCGGGCGCGACACTTCTTCCTGCACGAACACGGCCCTGAGGGCCGAGCAGCGCTGGCCGGCCGAGCCGAAGGCGCTGGTGATGATATCATCCACCGCCACTTCCAGCAGGGCCGAGCTGTCGACGATCATCGCGTTGAGGCCGCCCGTCTCGGCGATCAGCGGCACGATGGGGCCGTCCTTCGCCGCCAGGGCACGGTTGATATGTTTGGCCACCTGAGTAGAGCCGGTGAAACAGACGCCGGCGATATGCGGCGCCTCGACCAGCGCCTGGCCGACATCGCCCTCGCCGATGGCCAGCTGCAGCACGTCTTTCGGCACGCCGGCCTCATGCAGCAGCGCCACGGCGGCGGCGGCGATGGCGGGTGTCTGTTCGGCGGGTTTGGCCATCACGCTATTGCCGGCGACGAGTGCTGCCGCCACCTGGCCGATGAAAATCGCCAGCGGAAAATTCCACGGGCTGATGCAGGCGAACACGCCGCGCCCATGCAGGCTAAGCACGTTACTTTCGCCGGTGGGGCCGGGCAGTGCCACGGGGGTGAACTGGGTTTTTGCCTGCTCGGCATAATAGCGCAGGAAATCCACCGCTTCACGGATTTCGGCAATGCCGTCGCTATAGGTTTTCTTACCCTCAGCGATGCAGAGCGCGATGAAATGGGCATGCCGGTCTTCCAGCATATCGGCGGCGCGATGGAGGATAGCGGCGCGCTCACCCACCGGCGTGCGGTCCCACCCGCGGAAGGCTTTGTGCGCGCTGGCGACCAGCCTGGCAACCTCGCCCGGTGCGGTGGCGGCCGGCACCCGCATTGGCGCTTTCAACGCCTTGCTTACCGCTTCGAGGAACGGCTCGCGCTGCGACGTATAACCGAAATCCAGCCCATAGGAATTGAGGCGGCCGGCGCCATAGAGATGGCGCGGCAGCGGGATGTCGCCATTCGGCTCGGCGCCTAGCTCCTCGGCCAGGTGGACGGGGCTTTGCGTCAGCGAATCGACGGGCGTGTTCTGGTCGAGCAGCAGATGCACGAAGGAGGTGTTGGCCCCGTTCTCGAGCAGCCGGCGGATGAGATAGGCGAGCAGATCCTTATGCGCCCCCACCGGCGCGTAGATGCGGCTGCGATGCTTGCCCGCGAGCTGGTCGTGCAGGCTTTCGCCCATGCCGTGCAGGCGCTGAAACTCGAACGGCTGATCGCCCGCCAGTTCAAGAATGGTAGCCACCGTGAGCGCATTATGCGTGGCGAATTGCGGGTAGATATGCAGCGGCGCCTTCAACAGTTCCTGCGCGCAGGCGAGGTAGGAAAGATCGGTATATTCCTTGCGGGTGAAGGTGGGGTAACCGTCCAGCCCCATCACCTGCGCATGCTTCACTTCGCTATCCCAATACGCGCCCTTAACCAGGCGCACGGGGATACGGCGATTGAGCGAAACCGCCAGCTCACGCAATGCCTCGGCCACGAATACAGCGCGTTTCTGGTAGGCCTGCAGCACGAACCCGATGCCTTCCCAGCCAGCGAATTCCGGGTCGCGCAGCAGGATTTCGTAAAGCTCCAACTGCAGCTCGAGGCGGTTGGCCTCCTCCGCATCCAGCGACACGGCGATGTTATGCTGTTTGGCGCAACGCACGATCTGCTTCAGGCGCGGCAGCAGTTCTTCCATCACGCGCGCCTGCTGCGTCACCGAATAGCGCGGGTGCAAAGCCGACAGCTTCACCGAAATGCCGGCCCGGGCGAACAGTTCTGTCTGTTTTTCCTCGGCAGCAATTTTGACGATGGCATCCATATAAGCGGCGATATAGTCCTGCGCTTGGCGGTCGGTGCGGGCGCCTTCGCCGAGAATGTCGTAGGAGAAGACATAGCCCTTCTTGCCCTCGGCGCGGGCGTTTTTCAGCGCATCGCCGATATCCTCGCCCATCACGAACTGGCCGCCGAGGAATTTCATGGCAGCACGCAAGGAAGTGCGGATCACCGGCTCGCCCGAGCGCTTGATCAGTTGGCCGAACAGGTTCAGCAATGAGTCGCCCTTGTCGAGGCTCAGCACCTCGCCCGTCAGCATCAGCCCCCAGGTGGAAGCGTTAACCAACATTGAATCGCTGGAACCCAGATGCTGCTTCCAGTTGCCGGTGGCGAAGGTGTCGTCGATCAGCCCGTCGGCCGTGGTGGCGTCGGGAATGCGCAGCAGCGCTTCGGCCAGGCACAGCATGGCGATGCCTTCCTTGGTGCTGAGGCCGTAGGATTGCAGGAACGCCTCCACCGCCGAACCGGCGCCTTTGCTGCGCTGGTGGGTAATGAAGCCCGAAGCGCGCTGGCGCACGGCGACATCCTTCGCCAGCAGCGGCCGGGTGCGGGCGAGCAGGCCCTGCACGGCTTCGGTTTCATCGAGTAGCGAGCGGGTGCTGATATCAGCAATCTTGCGGTTCCATTCCATGCCGGCGAATGTGCCGGGAAAAACGGAAAAGTAAAGCGCCGCTTGAATAAAGCCCCCGCGCGTGACAGCTTCCGCCAATGCGGTTTCTTTTATGCATAGCAACCATCGGCTTCGCCCTGTCTGTCCAGGCGGCGGAGGTGACACTGCTGAATGCCAGCTACGACCCGACGCGCGAACTTTATGCCGATTATAACCGCCATTTCTCGGCAGCGTGGAAAACAAAAACAGGAGACACGCTGCGCGTGCGCATGTCGCATGCCGGTTCGGGCGCGCAGGCGCGGGCGGTGGGCGAGGGGCTGCCGGCCGATGTGGTTACCCTGGCGCTGGGTGCCGACCTTGATGCCATCGCCGCCCATGGCAAGCTGGCGGCGGATTGGGAAAGCAAGCTGCCCGACCATGCCGCGCCCTACCGTTCGGTGATCGTGCTACTGGTGCGCAAGGGCAACCCGAAAAATATTCACGACTGGAACGACCTCGCCCGGCCTGGCGTACAGGTGCTGACGCCCAACCCCAAAACCTCCGGCGGCGCGCGCTGGAATTACCTGGCGGCGCTGGCCTATGCGCAAAAAAATTACACGCCCGAGGCGGCGCGCCTCTTTATGCGGGGATGGGTTCACAACGTGCTGCTGTTCGATATGGGTGCACGCGCCTCGACCACCAACTTCGTGCGGCGCAAGCAGGGCGATGTGCTGATCACCTGGGAAAACGAAGCCTATGTAGCGCAACATTATTTCGGCAAGGATACGTTTGAGATCGTGATGCCGTCGGTGACGGTGCTGGCCGAACCGCCGGTGGCTGTGGTCGATTCGGTGGTAGATGCGCGCGGCACCCGGCCGATGGCGCAGGCCTACCTCAATGGCCTCTATGGGCATGACGCACAGGAGATTATCGCCGCGCATTATTTCCGCCCCACCGACCCTTCGGTGAAAAGCGAACTGCCGAAGCTGGACGGCATCACGGTGAAAACCATCCGCGATTTCGGCGGCTGGCAGAAGGTGCAGCAGGAACTGTTCGCCGATGGCGGCCAGTTCGATCAGTTGACCGGGCAGCCGCATGACTAGCTGGCCTCTCATGCGCACGGCGCGCAGCATCCTCCCGGGTTACCGGCTGAGCATGGGCATCACGGTCGGCTGGCTGTTGTTCATCGTGCTGCTGCCGCTGGCGGTGCTGGTGGTTTCATTGCTGCAATTGCCGTGGGAAATCATCCTGCATACCGCCACCAGCCCGCGGGTGCTGTCGGCGTTTCGCGTCAGCATCATCGCGGCATTCATCGCGGCCGTTCTCGCCACCTTTGTCGGCGGCATCATGGCATGGGTGCTGGTGCGCTACCGCTTCTACGGCCGCACATTACTCGATGCGCTGGTGGATATCCCCTTCGCCCTGCCCACCGCCATTGCCGGCATCGCCCTCTCTGCCGTCTATGCGCCGGATGGCTGGGTGGGGCAGTACCTGCAGCCGCTGGGGCTCGAGCTGGTGTTCAACCGCGCGGGCATCGTGCTGGCGCTGGTGTTCATCGGCACGCCGTTCGTGGTGCGCGCCCTGCAGCCGCTGATCGCCGAGATCGACCCCGAGATGGAGCAGGCCGCCGCCTCGCTGGGCGCCAGCCGCTGGCAGGCTTTCACCAAAGTGATTCTGCCGCAATTGATGCCCGCCATCATCAGCGGTTTCGCATTGGCTTTCGCGCGGGGCCTGGGCGAATATGGCTCGGTGATTTTCCTCGCCGGCAATGTGCCGATGGTGTCGGAGATCGTGCCGCTCACCATCATCACGGCGCTCGAAAGCTACGACATGGCCGGCGCGATCGTCATCGCCTGCATGATGCTCGCCCTCTCTTTCGCGCTGCTTTATCTGCTCAACCGTTTGCAGCAATGGCAGGCGGCGCGACATAAGGGGGCGGCATGAGATTGCGGGTGGAAGAGGCACCCTGGGTGCGGCTGGCGCTGGGCGGTGTTGCGACACTGGCCATCGGCCTGCTGTTCCTGCTGCCAGTGGCCGCCGTGCTGGTGGAAGCCCTGTCGCGCGGCACGAAATTCTTCTTCCATAGCTTGGCCGAACCCGACGCCCGCGCCGCCATTCGGCTGACGCTGCTGGTGGCCGTCATTGCCGTGCCGCTGAACACCATCTTCGGCCTGGCGGCCAGCTGGGCCATCGCCCGTTTCGAGTTTGGCGGCAAGAGCATGCTGATGACGTTGATCGACCTGCCCTTCTCCGTCTCGCCGGTGATTTCCGGCTTAGTCTACGTGCTGCTTTACGGCGCCAATGGCTGGCTGGGCCCCTTCCTCGCCCGCCACCATGTCGAGATTGTTTTCGCCGTGCCCGGGCTGGTGCTGGCCACTTTGTTCGTCACCTTCCCCTTCGTGGCGCGTGAGCTGATTCCGGTGATGATGGAGCAGGGCAGCGAAGAGGAAGAGGCCGCCATCCTCCTCGGGGCCGGCCCGTGGCAGATGTTCGCCCGCATCACCCTGCCCAAAATCAAATACGGGCTGCTGACGGCCGTGCTGCTGTGCAATGCCCGCGCGATGGGCGAGTTCGGTGCGGTGTCGGTGGTGTCGGGCCATATCCGCGGCGAAACGACGACCATTCCGCTTTATGTCGAAATGCTCTACAACGAATATAACTTCGCGGCGGCTTTCGCTGTCGCCACGCTGCTGGCCCTGCTGGCGCTGGTGACGCTGATCGCCAAGTCGCGCCTGGAGGCGAAATGACCATCACCATCCGCCATGTGAGCAAGCGTTATACGGATTTCGAGGCGCTGCGCGATGTATCGCTGACCGTGAAGGATGGCGAGCTGCTGGCGTTGCTCGGCCCTTCCGGCTCCGGCAAAACCACCTTGCTGCGGATGATCGCCGGGCTGGATGTGCCCGACCGCGGCCATGTGGTGCTGAGCGACGACCTGCGCCCGGCGAAACAGAAGATGATCGGCTCGGCCGGTGTCGGCTTCGTGTTCCAGCATTACGCGCTGTTCAAGCAGATGACGGTGTTCGAGAATGTCGCCTTTGGCCTGCGCGTGCGGCCCAGGGCGCAGCGGCTCAGTCAGGCCGAGATCAACCGCAAAGTGATGAAACTGCTATCGCTGGTACATCTGGAGAAGATGCATCGCCGCTACCCGGCGCAGCTCTCGGGCGGCCAGCGGCAGCGGGTGGCCCTGGCGCGGGCGCTGGCGGTGGAGCCGAAAGTGCTGCTGCTCGACGAACCCTTCGGCGCGCTGGATGCCAAGGTGCGCAAGGAACTGCGGCGCTGGCTGCGCCGGCTGCATGAGGAACTGGGCATCACCACCATCTTCGTCACCCACGACCAGGAAGAGGCCATGGAAATGGCCGACCGCGTGGTGGTGATGAGCCAGGGCAAGATCGAACAATGCGGCACGCCGGAGGAGGTCTACCTCACCCCCGCTAACGGCTTTGTCTATGACTTCCTCGGCCACTATAACGAGTTCCCCGCCTGGCAGCTGCCCGACGGCACCCTGCTGCTGGAAGACAGCGAGCCTGCGGTCGCCAGCTATGATTTTCATACCGAGCAACTGCACCCCTGGCTGCGTAAAATTCCCCTGCTGGGCCAGCTGCTGGAGCATGAGAAATCCGTTCCCCATTTCGCCGCATCCGCCGACAGACATTCGCCAGCCCGCGCGGCGGGCGTAGGCGTGCGGGTGAAGGCCTTCTGCCGACCGCATGAATTGTATGTAACGGCGCATAAGGAGCCCGGCACCATCCCGGCCCGCATCATCCACATCAACCCTGCCGGGGCGCTGGCCCGGGTGGAGCTGGAACGCGCCAACGGCAGCCTGCTCGATGCCGAACTGCCCAAATCGGTGCTGGATGAGTTAAAGCTGAAACCGGGCCTGCAGGTGCATGTGCGCCCGAAGCAGACGAAAGTTTTTGCCTAAAGCTGTGCTGCTGCAGTGAGGCGACGGAACGAAGCGTTCCCTTCGATCATAAAAAAGGGGCCGCCTTGCGGCGACCCCTAGCGTTATCGCACTTAAAATCTAGTCGTGATGGTGGATGATCTCACCATGCTGGCCGGCATCGAGCCCGGCCTTTTCCTCCGCATCGGAAACGCGGATGGGCATGATGAGGGCCACGACCTTCAGGATGATGAAGGTGGCCACCATGCTATAGAGCGCCACGATCACCGCCGCAGTCGCCTGCGTGGCCAGCAGCGTGTCGCCGCCGTTGATCGAGCCGTTGACGCCGCTCACCGCCGCCGAGCCGAGGAAGCCCACGGCCAGCACGCCGACCAGGCCGCCGATACCATGGCAGGCGAATACATCGAGCGAATCGTCGATTGCGTAGCGGCCCTTCACGATACGGGCGATGTTGTTGCAGATGAAACCCGCAACCAGCCCGATGATGATCGCCGATTCCGACGTGACGTAACCGGCCGCCGGGGTGATGGCGACCAGACCCACCACCGCGCCGACGCAGGCGCCGACGAAGGTGGGCTTGCCGTCCTTCACATGGTCGACCAGCATCCACATCAGCATTGTGGCGGCGGGGGCGAGGAAGGTGTTGGCGAAGGCCTGCACCGAGATGGCGTTGGCCGCCAGCGCCGAGCCGGCGTTGAAGCCGAACCAACCGAACCACAGCAGCGCCGTGCCGAGGCCGACCCAGGCGAGGTTATAGGGCTTGGCGGCACCGCCGAAATCGCGGCGCTTACCCAGCACCAGCGCACAGACGAGGGCCGAGAAGCCCGCCGACATATGCACCACCATGCCGCCGGCGAAATCCTCCGCGCCTTTCTGGGCGAGGAAGCCACCCGGCGTCCACAGCCAGTGGGCGATGGGAGAGTAAACCGCCAGGCTCCACAGGATCAGAATCAGGATCCAGGCCTGGAAGCGCACGCGCTCGGCGAAGGCGCCGGTCATCAATGCGGGGGTGATGATGGCGAACATCATCTGGAACATCATGAACAGGGTGGTGGGAATGGTCATCCCGTTTTCCGAACCCATGCCGACGCCGCGCAGCATATAATGCACCGAATCGCCGATATACTGGTCACCGGTGCCGAAGGCGATGCTATAGCCGATCACCGCCCAGAGAATGCCCACAACACCCAGCGCCACGAAGCTCTGGAACATGGTGGTGACGACGTGCTTCGTGCGCACCATGCCGCCATAGAAGAAGGCGAGGCCGGGTGTCATGATCATCACGAGGGCGGTGGCGACGATCAGCCACGCCGTGTCGGCGCCGTTGATCGCCGGGGCGGGGGCCGCCAATGCGGCGGCCGGCAGCAGCATCGCCGCCATGGCCCCCAGGGTTTTACGGAAAAGCGACATCAGAAATCTCCTTCGTTGGGAGGTTGAACCTGCCTGCTCAATCTGCATATGCCGCCCGGTCAAGTAACGCCGCACCGCCGAAGCCCGATGTTATATTTCGTAATTATTGCAATGCGATGTGGCAGGATTACTTCCTGCACTGCAGCATTGGCTAAAGGAAAAAATTCCGCTACAGCCTGCCCTCGTGGTCTCGTAGCTCAGCTGGATAGAGCGGCAGTTTCCTAAACTGTAGGTCGGAGGTTCGAATCCTCTCGGGACCACCACCTGCTGACACTACTCGCTCAGATTCCCCGGTACGCCCGTCGGGTACAGGCTGGTGATGCCGCCGGTGATGTTCTCAATCCGGTTCTTCGCGTTGGGGTGGGTGGTGAAATAGGCCACATCCGCATGCGCGTAATAGGCGGTGCTGAGAATTTTCATGACGCCCAGCATGGCGTTGGGGCTGTAGCCGGCCTGGCTCATCAGCTTCAGCGCTTCGGTGTCGGCCTTCAGCTCCTGCTCGGGGGTGAAGGTGAATTTCACCACCTCCGGTACCAGCTGCGATATATCGCCACTGCCCAGGATCGCCGCGGTCAGGCCCTGCGCCTTCAGCGTATGGGCAACATCGCGCGCTGTCACATGGGCGACCTGCTGCGCCAGCACGGCGGCCAGTTCACCTTCCGTCTGCAACCGGTTCAGCAGGGCGGTGGTGATGAATATCTGCCCGCCGGGCAGGCTGTAGGCGTCGAGTATGTTGGGCTCGGCCAGCAGGTGGAATTCAAAGCGCCAGCCCAGCCTGGCCGCATCGCTGACGCTGACGATATGCTGGCCAACGCGCGAGACCATCTTCTGATGATCGGCATCGCCAAGGCCGCCATGCAGTGCGGCAAGGGCGGGGGCCGCCTGCTGGCCAAGGGCGATTTCCTGCGTCTGCGTCAGGGTGGGGATAGCCGCCTGCGCCGACTGCTGTCTGCCATGGCGCAGCCCCATCAGCATCAGCAGCGCGATCACGCCGAGAATCAGCAGGGCCAGCATGACGCCGCGACGGCGCGACGGGGGTGGGGCGACGGTAGACATCCGGTTGTCCTATCCTGTTGCGCTGCGGCTTGCAAGGGGGCGCGAATGGGATTACAGCAACGCTGCTTCGCAGGAGATATTATGAGCAAGATCAAAGTCAGCACCCCCGTCGTCGAGATCGATGGCGACGAGATGACCCGCATCATCTGGACGATGATCAAGGACAAGCTGATCCTGCCCTTACTCGATATCGACCTGAAATATTTCGACCTGTCGATTCAGCACCGCGACGAAACCGGCGACCAGGTGACGATCGATGCGGCCAATGCCATCAAGGAATTCGGCGTCGGCATCAAATGCGCCACCATCACGCCGGACGAGGCGCGGGTGAAGGAGTTCGGCCTGAAGCAGATGTGGAAGTCGCCCAACGGCACCATCCGCAATATTCTCGACGGCACGATTTTCCGCGCGCCCATCATCTGCAGGAACATCCCCCGCTATGTGCCGGGCTGGACGGCGCCCATCATCGTCGGCCGCCACGCGTTCGGCGATCAGTACCGCGCCACCGACATCATCATCGACCGCCCCGGCCGCCTGACGTTGAAGTTCGTGCCGGATGACGGCAGCGCCGCCATCGAGCAGGAGATTTATAAGTTCCCCAGCGCCGGTGTGGCGCTGAGCATGTATAACCTTAACAGCTCCATCGAGGGGTTCGCGCGGGCGTGTTTTAACTATGCGCTCGGGGTGGGCTATCCGGTGTATCTCAGCACCAAGAACACCATCCTGAAAAAATACGACGGCGATTTCAAAAACATCTTCCAGCGCGTATATGACAGCGAGTTCTCGGAGCGTTTCGCGGTGGCGGGCCTCAGCTATGAGCACCGGCTGATCGACGACATGGTGGCCTATGCCATCAAATCCGAGGGCGGCTATGTCTGGGCCTGCAAAAACTATGACGGCGACGTGCAGTCGGATGTGGTGGCGCAGGGCTTCGGCTCGCTGGGGTTGATGACCTCCATCCTCCTCACCCCCGACGGCAAGACGGTGGAGACGGAAGCCGCCCACGGCACCGTGACCCGCCATTACCGCGAGCACCAGAAGGGCAACCCCACCTCCACCAACCCCATCGCCAGCATCTTCGCCTGGACGCAGGGGCTCAAATACCGCGCCAAGTTCGACGGCACCCCCGCGCTTGATACGTTCTGCGATAAACTGGAAAAAGCTGTGATCGACACGGTGGAAGCCGGTGCCATGACCAAGGACCTGGCGCTGCTGGTCGGCAAGGGCCAGAAGTTCCTCACTACCGGCGAATTCATCGATGCCGTGGCTTCCCGTTTGGCCTAAGCTATTAAAAATCATTCATTTTATTGCGCTGCAGCATCATAATTTAACCGAACTGTAACCCCGCCATGCCATGCTGGCCGTTACAGTGGGCGCATGAGCGAAGTCAGACATTTCAAACCATTCGACGACCTGATCGGGCTGCTGCAAGGGAGCAGACAGGAAGTCTGGAGCCAGCGCGCGCTGACCTATCATCTGTGCCGGTGCCTGATCGAGCAGTCTCCCGAAGGATATGGCCTTCTGAAGGTGCCGCTTGAAGAATGGATAAATGCTACGTATGGCACCAGCATCAACCCGGCGGACCAGGAACGGGCCCGTCAGGCCGCCGAGAAGCGCATCCTCGCTATCGCCGACCCTAAAGAACGCACGCTCTGTCTGCGCTTCATCGCGCGCGCCGGGCACCTTTACCAGATGGCCGGGCTGATCGCCGCCGACAACATCAACCGCCCGCATGGCCGCTATCAACTTCCTACCCAGGCGGAAGAATTTCTCAGCAAAAACCTGAACCGCGGCATTGGCAGCACGCTCAAGTCCCTGAATGCTCCCTCCATTGAAATGACCCTCACGGCCCACCCCACCAACACCACCTCAGTGGAAGCCATGCGCGAGGAACGGCTGCTCGGTCAGCTACTGCGCCGCTGTCGCGATGGGGAAGATGTAAAAGGCGACCTGCAACGGGCCATGCGCTCGTTCGCCGGCAACCCCATGCTGCCCATCGGGCCGGATAACATGCCCCGCAACATCAGCGTGCTGGAAGAAACCGACTACATGCTGAACTACCTGACCAACGCCTATGAAGACCTGCCCGAGCTTTACCACGACTATGACCACGCCCTACAGAAACGCTATGGCGCGGAATACGACCCCGAAATGCTGAACCTGCAAGTGCATTTCCATTCCTGGGGCAGCTCGGGCGATAAGGATGGCAACGTCAAGGTGAATGCCGGCACCACCCTCTATGCCATCGCCGCCCACTATCAGGAGGCGCTGGAGCATTACAGCCAGCTGCTGACCCGCGCCGGCGCCGTGCCGCTGGCTGTCCTGCGGGCCCAGGGCCGCAAAGAAAGGTCGCTCGATACCTGGGCCGAAAAAATCCGCCATGCGAAAGAAATCAGCGGCACCATCCGCGCCCGCGTGAAGGAAAAGATGAAGGATGGGTTCCTTGAACCCGCCGAATTGGAAAAGGCCCAGCAGGAACTGCACGAGGCGGTAGGCATACTCGATAAGGGCGCGTTTCTGGCCGCGCTGCATGGCAGCTATATCGACCAGACCGCCGAACCCGCACAACGCGACACACTCCTGCGGCTGATACGCAGCGTGAAAACTTTCGGCTTCAGCTTCGGCAAGATCGAATACCGCGAGACTTCCGAGGAATTTACCCGCCTCACCGCAGCGCTGCTGGGCGATAGCTATAAGGCGCTCATCCCGCCGGAAGATGCCACCGACGAACAGCGGGCAAAGTTCGACAAGGCACGCTCGGAAGCGCTTTCCGCCGTGCTGAAAGACCCGCAGCAGCTGGCCCAGCTGCGTGACCGGTTCCGCTCTATGGGTCATGGCTACGAGGGTGCGAAGTATGATAAAAATAATGTCGGCCCCATCGCCTACCAGACACGCCAGCGCCTGCTGCTGGCGCGCGACTTCCCGCAGATGATCGACACTCAGGTGCTGGCCGAATGCCAGGGTGCCAGCCACATGCTGGAAGCGTTGCTGCTGCAGCGCCTGACCGACGAACGGCCGCCCCGGCTGGGCATCGTGCCGCTGTTCCACTCGACAGGCTTGCTGGCCACGATGATTGCGCCGATCACGCTGCGCGCAAAGGCGTCGCCGGCGGTGGCCGAG
>FTIZ01751720.1_pt1 | contig 41699 bp, 29 predicted proteins | sample 1658381 | NCBI WGS metagenome assembly FTIZ01 (sample SAMEA3914822, study PRJEB12502) | metagenome | biome: forest; material: soil | place: USA | collected 2012-03-12 | depth 0.1 m
GCCGAGGGCCTGGTGCCGTCGATCGACAACCTGCTGCTGTTCCGCTGCGTCCAGATCGTGCGCCGCCTGGCCAAGCAGGACCGCCGCGTCGGCATCTTCTGCAACATCTCGCTGACCTCCTTGCGCGACGAGACCTTCTTCCCGCAGTTCCTTGAATTCCTCAGCGAAAACCGCGACCTGGCCGGGGCGCTGATCTTCGAGCTGGGCCAGGACGCCTTTGCCACGCGCGGCTCGGTCGAAGCGCGCAACATGGCCAAGCTGGCCGATCTCGGCTTCCGCTTCTCGATCGACAAGGTGAATTCCATCGATTTCGACCTGCAGGACCTGCATCGCTCGGACGTGCGCTACGTCAAGATCGGCGCCAGCCTGCTGCTGGAACAGCTGCTCGACATCGAGGGCAAGCCGGCGCTCAAGTTCCTCAAGGACATCCACGCCGGCGACTATGCCGGCCTGCTGGCGCGCTACGGCATCGAGGTCATCGCCGAGAAGGTCGAGAACGAGAAGCAGGTGGTCGATATCCTCGATATCGAGATCGGCTACGGCCAGGGCCACCTGTTCGGCGAACCGCGCGCCATCAAGGAACAGGTGCTGGCCGAAACCGACCCGCCGGCGGGCTTTATCAAATCCACCCTGCCCCAGCAAAGGCGCCGTGCGTAGGCTTGGCACTTGCTCCAATGAGCAGAATATCCGCCTGTGCCAATTGTCAAGTTTTACCTGAACGATTCGCAAGCAGCATTAACAACGCGGCTAGCCAACCTTCTTTACCATCAAGAAATTTTAAAAGTTCTGGAGATTTGATCACTAAAGCAAATATATCGGCAGCCCCCATGCCTGCAACCGAAGCGGCTGTTGCTACGCCAGCACAAACAACCAAACTAGCGAACAGACGATAGATGACCCGGCCAACCTTTTCGCCAGTTTCTTTATGCTCTTTCTTGAAGCCGCCTTTCGTCCAGTCCATCGAAATGTCAAGTAATTCGATAAACTTTCCAAGAAGTTCCTTTACAGTATTGCGCGCGCCCTCGCGCGCATCCATGGCAATAAGCACTTTATTGAATTCAAGACCTTCGTCCTCGACGCCATGAATTTCCCCAATTTGCACGGTCATAGCTATCGGAATCGCTGGATCTATGACTTTCTCCTCACCGGGTTGCAATGCATTGGCAACGGCCGCCATGTTTTTGGAGATATCGGTTATGTCCTTGCCTGTTAAGGTTTCCTGCTCAGCGTTCTGCTTGAACTTTCGCCAAGACTTAAATTGCCGCATAACGCGGTCAAACTGACGCATCGAACCAATCATGCGTCCGCTAAGAAAATCAGGCCATTCCTTTATAACGGTTGTTTGCAGATAATCCGCTAGATTCGACTCTGCTAGCCCAAGCCGATGAATTTCATATTGGGTCGGTGTCTGCATTGGCACGCGGTCGGCAAGACGCTCCAGATAGTTTTTTACGCGTCGGTCAATATTGCTTGCGTCACTAAGGTCGTCAGCCATCTCGCGCAAATCATCTCGCAAGGCCCTTAAAGCTTCTTCAATATGCGTACCTTCATCATAAGGTGCCGAAGAGGTTAAAAGTGTCAGAAGATCGTTCTGCCATGCAGGCTCGATCATTGCTGGACGTGCCGGTGGAATAGTTGGTAACGAATTGCGCAAAGCATTTGCCAATCGTTCTCCAATATCGGTGTTGACTACGGCTGGTTCTCGATCCCAGAACGCATTACCTTCCCTGATAAGCACAGCCGTAAAGTCGTCGTCAGCAGAATCGGGTGAAAGTGAAAAGGCAGAGTGATGGCCATTCAATCTACGGCGATACCAAGCATTCCATATCTGCCAATTCTCATTTGTTCGCATTACCGTCTCTGAGCGACTCCAAGCTTCCTCCAGCAAGACTGAAAGTCGTAATGGTTCACGCATTAAGCGAGATGCTATTTTATTGTCTTGTTCGTGCCCTTCACTGTCTAACCAAATTGCGTCTGCTTCAGTAGCACGCCATATACGTCCTGCAGTTGCGGAGGGATTGGCGTTTGGATACGCACGAGTCGCATAAGCTACAACAGCGTCAGCGGCAGCAGCTATCGCATTAACAGACTCAGTGGTGGCGTGAGCAGCGTCTGTTGTAGCATGAGCTGCCGCTTGGGCAGCATAAGCAGCAGCATCGCTTGCTGCGGCTGCAGCGTAAGCCTTGCTAGAGGCATAGGCTCGAGCGGCCGAATAGGCGCGAGTAGCTGCATCAGCAGCAGCATACGCGCAAGCAGAAGCATCAATTTTCATGCTGTGGGCGGACGAATTACTTGCCACCCATGAAGCAAATAATGTACGCACAACCGCAAGCGTTAAATAGCTTTGCGGTTTACCATAGACTGTTAACGGAAACACGCGCAAGGCCGCGCGTGCCGCTAAGGCTCGTCCCCATTCCACTGGCTTGCCTATGAGCCACTCTTCAAACTGCTCTCGATTGCCAATCTCAACCACGGTTCCGCCTCACCTGCGCCCATGGGTTGAATAGGCCGCAAAGTCGCGATACTGGCAAGCGAAATTACCCGCTGCCCCTCACCTGCACTCTCCAGAGCCAACACCCAAAAAAGCCCCGGATCGCTCGGGGGCTTTTCGCTGTCACCACACCTGGACCCGGTCGGCCGGGTCGAGATAAAGCTTGTCGCCCGGTTTGATGCCGAAGGCCGCGTACCAAGCATCGAGATTGCGCACCGTGTCGCCGCGGTACTCGTCGGGCGCGTGGCCGTCGGTCTGTATCTGCTGGCGCAGGGCCGCCTCGCGCTCGGTCTGGCGCCAGCTTTGCGCGAAGGCCAGGAAGAAGCGCTGGTCGCCGGTCAAGCCGTCGATCACCTTGTCGGGCTTGCCGCCCAGCGACAGCACGTAAGCGTCGTGCGCGGCCGAAAGGCCGGCGACGTCGGCGATGTTTTCCGACAGGACCTGCTTGCCGTTCAGGCACAGGTCGGGGTACGGGCAATAGGCGCTGTACTGGTCGGCCAACTTCTGCCCCGCCCCTTCGAAGTGAGCCAGGTCGTCCGGCGTCCACCAGTTCTGCAGGCGGCCCTGCGCGTCGAACTGGCTTCCCTGGTCGTCGAAGCTGTGGCTGATTTCATGGCCGATGGTGGCGCCGATCGAGCCGAAATTATAGGCGGCGTCGGCATGCGGATCGAAATAGGGCGGCTGCAGGATGCCGGCCGGGAAGTTGAGCGCATTGGCCAGCGGCAGGTTCACGGCGTTGACGATCTGCGGCACCATGGCCCATTCGCCGCGATCGGGCGTTTGCCCCAGCTTGGCCAGGTTGCGCTGGTAGTTGAACAGCTCGGCGCGGCGGACATTGCCGTAGGCGTCGCCACGCACCACGTTCATGGCCGAATAGTCGATCCAGGTGTCGGGATAGCCGACGCCGACCTTCAGGGTGGCCAGCTTGTCGAGCGCCTTCTGCTTGGTGTCGGGCGACATCCAGGTCAGGGCCGAAATGCGGGCATGATAGGCGGTCAGCAGATCGTCGGCCATCGCCTTGATCTTGGCCTTGGCTTCAGGCGGGAAGTACTTGTCGACATAGAGCTTGCCGACCACCATGCCGAGCGCGCCGTTGGTGGCGCCGATGGCGCGCTTCCAGCGGTCGGACATCTGCGGCGTGCCCGACAGGGCCGTGCCGTAGAAGGCGAAGCGCTCGGCGACGAAGGCCTTCGGCAGCACGCCGGCATAATGGTCGATGGCATGGAAGGTGGCCCAGTCCTTCCACACGCCGACCGGCTCGCTGGCCACCAGGGCCGACAGGCCGGTGACGGCGCCGGGTTGCCAGACAATGTAGTTGGCCTGCGCCCCCAGGCCGGCCGAAGCGAAATAGGCGTCCCAGTCGATGCCCGGCGCTTTCGTGGCGAAGTCGGCCTTCAGCCACGGATTGTTGGCCTTGTGCACGTCTTCCGAATCGACGCGGCTTTCTTGGACCTGCGCCATCTTGGTTTCCAGCGCCAGGATGCCGGCGGCCTTGGCGTCGGCGTCGGCAATGCCGGCCAGCTTCAGCACATTGGCGATGTGCGCCTGGTACTTGGCGCGCAGGTCGGCCATGTGCGGGTCGTCGCTCAGGTAATAGTCGCGGTCGGGCATGCCGAGCCCGCCCTGCAGGAGGTACGGCACGTTATGGTCGGGGTCCTCGAAACCCTGGGTGATCCAGACGCCGAAGAGATGGTCGGTATAGAAATTGGTCGAGTTGAGCGCATCGACATCGGCGCGCAGCGTGGTGCCGAGATAGGCCGACAACGACCGGGTGTCGCTGATGGCGCCGATATCGGCCAGGTCGCCGGCCAGCGGCGTCAGGCCCTTGGCCTCGATGCCGTCCTCGTCCATGTAGCTGGCGTAATAGTCGCCGACCTTCTGGGCGTCCGAACCCGGCGCCGGATTGCCGGCGGCGGCATCCTGGATCAGGCCGCGCACCTGCTCGTTGGTCTTGTCGGTCAGGACCTGGCCCGGGCCGAAGGACGACTTGTCGGGCGGAATGACCGCCGACTTGATCCACGCACCGTTGGCGTACTTGTAGAAATCGTCGCCCGGCTTGACGGACGTATCCATGCCGGCCTTGTCGACATTGTGCGTGGCCGCGTCGTCGGCGAAGGCATGGCAGGCCAGGGCGGAAAGGAAAACCACGCTGAGCGCGGTGGTGCGCAGAAGGGACATGACGTCCTCCCATTGGGGGTCAGTGACTGCCCCCAACTCAGGCCTTGCCATGAATACAGTCAAATTACAAATCGGCAATGTTGGCGGGCCGCCCCTACCCGCGCAGGCTGCGCAATTGCAGGCCGTGCAGATAGGCGGCCACGTCCATCAGGGCCACGTTCATCGCCTCGCGCACCCGCTCCAGCCGCGCTTCGGCGCCCAGATCATCGCCGCGCTCGGCCGCTTCCGCCGCCGCCGCCAGCAGGCCGGCGCCGATGCCGGCCGCCGCCCCTTTCAGCGTATGGGCGGCGTCGCGCCAGCCCTCATGCGCGGCATCCAGCAGCGGCGACCAGATCTCGCACTGCTGCTGGAACAGCCGCAGGACCTCCTCGATCACAACGGTATCGTTCAGCGTATAGGCTTCGAGATGGGCGAAATCGACCGCTCCGCTGAGGTCGCGCATGGCCATGTGAGGGCTCCCGGGAATCGCTGGCAGAAAAATGCACATACACCGATTTTGCGCTTGAAACGCGGGGAAAAATGGCTATGTTCCGCGCCTCACGCCGGGCGGCCCTGCCCCTGGCGATGATCTGAAATGGTTGGGGTGTGTAGCTCAGTTGGTAGAGCAGCTGACTCTTAATCAGCGGGTCCACGGTTCGAGTCCGTGCCCACCCACCATTTCTTTCTTTAAATTCATAATCTTAAGGCCGCAAAGGCGTTGCTTTTGGTTCACGCACTTCGGCGTGCGAGCACCTACATAAATAACTTGCGCTTTTTCAAGGCCCGGATGTCCTGAGCCGTGAGCTTAAAAAATTCGCTATTGTTCTCGGCACGCTTGTCGTGAAATCGTCGATGCCAATACCCGCTATCGCCGCATCAGGATCGATGTCATACCTGCGGCAAGCGGGCATCAGACATGACCGCAGACATCCAACCCAGGACGTGTCATGAACAGTTTCAAGGCCTTGTTGATGACGGCCGTGGCCGCCTTCGCCGCCGCCCCGGCTTTTTCCCAGTCCGTGCCCTATGACTGGTCGACCATCCCCCTGGGCGGCGGCGGGTTCGTCGACGGCTTCCTCTATCATCCGAAGCAGCAGGGCATCCTGTACGCCCGTACCGATGTCGGCGGCTCATACCGTTTTGATGTCAAGGCGGACCGCTGGATTCCGCTCATGGACGGCTTCGGAAAGGACGACTGGGACTGTTTCGGCAATCTCAGCCTGGCCGTCGATCCCCAGCACGCCGAGCGACTTTACGCCACCTGCGGCCTTTACCTCGGCGTCAATGCCGGCAACGCCAAGTTCATCCGGTCGGATGACCAGGGCCGCACCTGGAGCAAGACCGACCTGCCGTTCAAGCTCGGCGGCAATGCGCTCGGGCGCGGCACGGGCGAACGTCTGGTCGTCGATCCGCAGAATTCCGACCGCATCCTCCTGGGCACCAACCGCGACGGCCTGTGGGAAAGCACGGATCGCGGCCTGACCTTCCATCGCGTGGCGGGGTATCCGGACGCCGGCGTCACTTTCCTGCTGTTCGCCAACGGCAAGGTCTATGCCGGCTCCGGGACCAACCTGTCCGAGTGGGCGGGTTCAGGCGGAGGCGGCGTGCTCGTATCGGCGGACGGCGGCACGACCTTCAGCCGCATTCCCGGCTCGCCTGCGTTGATACCGCACCAGGCCGCTGTCGATGCCTCCGGCAACCTGTTCGTCACCTTCGCCGACGGCCTGGGGCCGCATACAGTGAGCAACGGCGCCGTCTTCAAGCTGACAACCGGCGGTGACTGGGTCGATATTTCCCCGGCCCATCCCACGCCGGATGTACCGTTCGGCTATGCCGGCCTGGATTTGCAAGCCGGCGTTCTCGCCGTTTCGACCACCAATCGCTATTCGACCGGCGACGACATCTATGTCAGCGTCGACGACGGCGCATCCTGGAAAGCGGTCGGCCTTGATGCCGAGCACACGTCAGGCGCCTATCCGTGGCTGACGGCCTACCAGAGCGGTTCCGATAAAAGCGCCACGGCGCGCCGCAACATGGGCCACTGGATGGACGGCCTCAAGATCAATCCCTTCAATCCCGACGAACTGGTTTACGGCACCGGCTACGGCGTCTGGCGCACGCGCGACCTGTCGGACCTCCAGCACGGCAAGACCGTCACCTTCGATTTCGACGACGACAACCTGGAAGAAACCGTGATCCTGGGCCTGGAAAGCCCGCCGTCCGGGCCCAGGGTCCTGATGGCCGCCGGCGATATCGGCGGCACGGCCTTCGACGATTTCAGCAAGAGCCCGTCCTCGGGCTTTTTCACGCCGATGAACAAGACGAACCAATCGGTGGCCTTTGCCGCGCTGAAGCCGAACGTCATTGTCCGCGCCGCCGAAACCGAGGAGGCGGGCGCCTACATTTCCTACGATGGCGCCGCGTCGTGGGCGCCGCTGGAAGCTCTGCCCGAACCCATTGCCGACAAGGCCTGGGACAAGCATCGCGCCGGCAAGCTGGCGATCTCGGCGGACGCGACATCGCTGGTCTGGGTGCCGGAAGGGCAGCCGGCCTTTTTCTCGCGCGACATGGGCAAGACCTGGACGCCGTCAACGGGATGGCCGGCGGCCCATCGCGGCCAGGAAGCCATTTCAGACCAGGCGAAGGACGGCACCTACTATGCGTGGGACCGCGATGCCGGCCGCGTCCTGATCAGCGAAGACGCCGGCCAGTCCTTCCGTCCATATATCGAAGCTCTTCCAGCCGGCGGCACGGGCGAATTGCGCGCGGTTCCGGGCCATGCCGGCGATCTGTGGCTCGCCAGCGGCACTGGCCTCTATCACCTCAAGGACGGAGCCAAGCCGGAGCCCCTGGCCGGTGTCGACAGCGCCTGGCGCGTTACGTTCGGCATGGCCGCCGCTGGCGCCCGCTACCCCACCGTCTTCATCTGGGGCAAGGTGCACGGCGAAGAAGGCCTGTGGCGATCGACGGATACGGGTACATCCTGGGTCCGCATCAATACCGACGCCACGCGGTTCGGCCAGATGCGGGCGATCGCCGGCGATCCACGGCAGTTTGGCGTCCTCTACATTGCCCCCGACGGCCGAGGCACTCTGGTGGGCCGCCCGGCCGGCTAGACTGTCCGTGCGCCGAAGCCAGGCAAGATTACAACACCGGCTGACAAACTCCGCCTGTTGATAGACGGCCTCCGGCAAGAATCGTAACGTCTGCAAGGGAGAGCCGTAAGAGCCGTGAAGCTGGCGGCTTGGGCAATTGGGGGCACAATCGCATGACATCCGAGGTCAAAGATCAGGAAAAAGGGAAAGCGCTTTTGCGCTTATTGGCTTTGATCGTCTTCGGCGCCATCGGAATCGGGCTTTTTGTGACGCTCATTGTCTATTTCGTCATGGCGCTTAATCAGCATGGAATAGTTTTCGCTGTTCATGCCAGAACCTTACTTGGGCATATCAGCTTTCAACCCAACGAATCCCTGGGCCGCTTCTCAACCGTCCTGATCATCTCGACTCTGTATTTTACGGTCTGGCGATACAGCAATATGCGCTGGACGATGGCGGAAAGCACGATATTCAGCCATTTCCCGGCGCTTTTTTTCAATGTCTTCATGATGGTGCTTGGCTATGCCTGTCTCTATTTCGTCCATGGCCTCAATTGCCCCAAGGATTATTCAGGGCACCTCACCATGCCGGATGCCCTTTATTTCTCGGCCGTCAGTTGGACCACGGTCGGCTATGGCGACTTCTCGCCCTCGCCGGCCACGCGTTTCATCGCCGTCAGCGAGGCGTTTGTCGGTTACCTGACCATGGGCCTGGTCGTCGCCATCCTTGTCAGCGCGCTCAACAGGGCAAGCCGGAATGGCGAACGGGCTTCTATCGAGGATTAAGACCCGAGCTTGCCTCTTGACATATGCATAGCCGGATAGCTATACGTCAATTCATAGCCAATTGGGTATGTATTCCGGATGCACGCCGCCCACGACATGATCTTCAGAACGCTGGCCGACCCCACCCGCCGGGCGATCTTCGAGCGCCTGTGCCGCGACGGCGAAGTCACGGTGGCGGCGCTGACGTCCGGCGCCGGCGTGTCGCAGCCAGTCGTTTCCAAGCACCTCGGCATGCTGAAAGAGGCCGGCCTGGTGCGCGGCCGCCACGAAGGCCGGCAGACACACTATAGCGCCCAGCCCGGCGCCCTCGACCCGCTGGTCGACTGGACCCGCGAAATGGCCGGCTTCTGGCAGGGCCGCTTCGACGGCCTCGAAGACCTGCTGAACAGGATGGACCAATGACCGCCGCCCCGCAGACACGTTCGGTCGTCATCGAGCGCGAGGTCGCCTTTCCGCCGGAAAAGGTATGGCGGGCGCTGACCCAGCCGCACCTGATCGAAGAATGGCTGATGCCGGGCGGCTTCGCGCCGGTCGCAGGCCATCGCTTCCAGTGGCACAACCGGCCCAGGCCCGATGTCCATATCGTCATCGACAGCGAGGTCCTGGCCATCGAGCCGCACCGCACCCTGGCCTATCGCTGGGACGCGCTCGGCCTGGAAAGCATCGTCACCTGGACCCTGACCGAAACGGCGACCGGCACGCGCCTGCGCATGGAGCATTCGGGCTTCCGGCCGGACCAGGAGCAGGCCTTCCGCGGCGCCACGGCCGGCTGGCACGCCTTCCTGCCCGCGCTTGAGCGCGTCCTGGCCGATATGGATTAACCCCGCCCCCCTTTCTCACACGGAGACAAGACCATGAAAATCAAGCTGACCACGATCTATGTCGACGACCAGGACAAGGCCCTGGCTTTTTATACCGACAAGCTCGGCTTCGCCAAAAAGGCCGACTTCGGCAACCACGGCTACCGCTGGCTGACCGTCACGGCACCTGGCGACGGCGACGGCGTCGAGCTGCAACTGGCCGCCGACAACAATCCGGCCGGCAAGGCCTACCAGCAGGCGCTGTTCCAGCAGGGCCAGCCGGCGCTGATGCTGTTCACCGACGACATCAAGGGCGATCACGAGCGCCTCGCGGCGCGCGGCATCGCGTTTCGCATGGCGCCGACCGAGGTCACCGGCTCGACCATCGCCCAGCTGGACGACACCTGCGGCAACATGATCCAGCTGACGCAGCTGGCGCGCTGGTTGTAATGCCCGAGGCTTCCGAGCAGATCGACGCCCTGGTTGCCGGCCTGACCGACTGGCGCGGCGGGACCCTGGCCAGGGTGCGGCGGATTTTCCTGGCCGCCGACCCGGCCGTCACCGAGGCGTGGAAGTGGATGGGCAGCCCGACGTGGGAATGCGGCGGCATCCTCGCCGTCGGCAACGCCCACAAGGACAAGGTCAAGCTGACCTTTTCGCACGGCGCCAGCCTGCCCGATCCGGCGCACCTGTTCAACAACGGCCTGGGTGGCAAGGTGTGGCGGGCGATCGACCTGTCCGAAGGCGACGCGATCGACGAAGCGGCGCTGACCACCCTCATCCGCGCCGCCATCGCCTTCAACCATGGCCGGTTGCAAACGAAGGCGTCCAAGGGCAAAAGCAAGGCGTGAAACCGTCATCCACGAAGAGAACCCAGCCTTGACCCAGCCCGACTACGGTTCGATCCTCATCCGCGGCGCGCGCGAGAACAACCTGAAAAACGTCTCGCTCGATATCCCCAAGCGCCGGATCACGGTCTTCACCGGCGTGTCGGGCTCGGGCAAGTCGTCGCTGGTCTTCGGCACCATCGCGGCGGAAAGCCAGCGCCTGATCAACGAGACCTATCCCGCTTTCGTGCAGCAGTTCATGCCGCACTACGGCCAGCCCGACGCCGACCTGCTCGAAAACATCTCGGCCGCCATCATCGTCGACCAGCAGCGCCTGGGCGGCAATTCGCGCTCGACGGTGGCCACGGTGACGGACGCTGCGCAGATGCTGCGGGTGCTGTTCTCGCGCCTGGCCGAACCGCGCCTCGGCTCGCCCGGGCTTTATTCCTATAACGATCCGCGCGGCATGTGCCCCGCCTGCGAAGGCATCGGCCAGGTGGCGGCCATGGACATGACGGCGGTGGTCGACGAAGCGAAGTCGCTGCGTCAGGGCGCCCTGCTGGCGCGCGGCTTCGAACTCGACAGCTGGTGGTCGTCGATCTACTTCCAGTCCGGCATGTTCGACCTCGACAAGCCGATCCGCGACTACAGTCCTGAGGAACGCGCCAACCTGTTCGACCTCGACGACGGGCGCAAGGTGAAGGTCGGCAAGGTCAACCTGACTTACGAGGGCGTCGTCGCCAAGCTGAAGAACGGCCTGGGCAGCAAGGACCCCGACTCGCTGCAGCCGCACATGCGCCTCGAATACGACCGCATCTTCACCCGCGCCGTCTGCCCGGCCTGCCAGGGCGCCCGGCTGAACGCGGCAGCGCTGGGCAGCAAGATCAACGGCCGCAACATCGCCGAACTGTCCGCCATGCAGGTGAGCGAACTGGCGTCGTTCGTGCGCGCCATCGCGGCGGCGCAGGTGGGTCCGATGCTGGAGGCCCTGGCGACGCGGCTCGACAACCTCGTCATCATCGGCCTCGGCTATCTCAGCCTAGACCGCGAGAGTTCGACCCTGTCGGGCGGCGAAAGCCAGCGCGTCAAGATGGTGCGTCACCTGGGCTCGTCCCTGACCGACATGACCTACGTCTTCGACGAGCCGTCCGTCGGCCTGCATCCGCACGATGTCGGCCGGCTGGCCGGCCTGATGCAGCGCCTGCGCGACAAGGGCAATACGGTGCTGCTGGTCGAGCACAAGCCGGACATGATCGCCATCGCCGACCACGTCGTCGACATGGGACCGCTGGCCGGCTCGAAGGGCGGCGAGGTGGTATATGAAGGCGATTTCGAAGGCTTGCTGACCTCGGGCACCCTGACCGGCAACCACATGCGCAGGTTCCAGCCGGTCAAGGACAAGGTGCGCGCCCCCAGGGGCGAGCCCCTGCGCATCGAACATGCCCGCCTCAACAATCTTAAGGACGTGTCGGTGGCGATACCGCGCGGCGTGCTGACCGTGGTGTCGGGCGTGGCCGGCTCGGGCAAGTCGTCGCTGATCCAGGGCTGCCTGCCCCTGGCCTATCCCGACACCGTCATCATCGACCAGGAGCTGGCGCGCGGTTCGCGCCGCTCAAACACCGCCACCTATACCGGCATCCTCGACAATGTGCGCAAGGCCTTCGCCAAGGCCAACGGCGTCGACGCCGCCCTGTTCTCGGCCAATTCGAAAGGCGCCTGCCCGGATTGCAACGGGCTCGGCGTCATCTTCACCGACCTTGCCCACCTCGATCCCATGGTCACCACCTGCGAGACCTGCGAGGGCCGGCGCTTCCAGGCCGAGGTGCTGGAGCACCGCCTGCGCGGCCAGTCGATCGCCGACGTCTACGACATGGGCGTCGACGACGCGGCCGCCTTCTTCACCGAGCCGGCCATCGCCAAGGTGCTGCAGGGCCTGGTCGATGTCGGGCTGGGTTATCTCACCCTCGGCCAGCCGCTGTCGACCCTGTCGGGCGGCGAGCGGCAAAGGCTGAAGCTGGCGGCGGAACTGGGCCGGTCGGGCAATCTCTATGTGCTCGACGAACCCACCACCGGCCTGCACATGAACGACGTCGATACCCTGATCGGCCTGTTCGACCGGCTGGTCGACGCCGGCTCCACCGTCATCGTCATCGAGCATAACCGCGACGTCATCAGCCGCGCCGACTGGGTCATCGACCTCGGCCCCGGCGCCGGGCACGAAGGCGGCGCCGTGCAGTTCGAGGGCACGCCGGCCGGCCTGGCCGGCAGCCAGACCCTGACCGGGCGCTATCTCGCCGACCGCCGCGAATCCTAAATCCCGCCGCCCAGCGCCTGGTAAAGGGTCGACTGGTTGAGCAGTTGCTGCAGCCGGTTGTTGTCGACGCCGAGCTGGGTCTGGCGCAGGCTTTCCTGGGCGTCGAGCCAGGTCCTGAGCGGGATGGCGCCGGCGCGGTACTGGATGGCGTTGAGCGCCTCGACCTTTCTGGCATTCTCCAGCGTATCGGCCAGGGCCGCCCCCTGCGCCGCCAGTTGCGTGCGGTTGGAAAGCGCGTTGTCGGTATCGGCCATGGCCTGCAGCAGGGTCGTCTTGAAGCTCAGCACATTGGCCTGGTACTGGTCCTTCGACACCTTGATGGCCAGGTTTTTGCGCGGGAAATCGAGGAACGGCAGGGTCAGGGCAGCGCCGACGCTGCCCGTGGCGTTGCTGAGCACCGAGCCCAGTTCATCGCTGGCGCCGCCGCCCGACGCCGTCAGGGACAGGGCGGGATAGATATCGGCGCGCGTCTCGTCGACATTGGCCAGGCTTTCGCGCAGGCGCAGTTCCGCCGCCTGAAGGTCCGGCCGGCGGCCGAGCAGCTCGGCCGGCACCCCGGCGCGCACGTCCGGCAGGGGATTGGCCGGCAGGGTCTGCGGCTCCTCGTCCTCGGTCATCGGGATGCCGCCCAGGATGACGCCCAGGGCCGAGCGGTCCTCGACCAGTTGCTGCTGGAGGCTGGCCAGGCCGGAGGTCTGCGAATTGACCGACTGCTGCGCCTCGGCGACCTCGAGCCCCGACACCGCGCCGGCCTGGTGCTGGATATTGACGAGGTCGAGGATCTTCTGCGCATAGGCCAGCGAGGCCTGGCCCGTCGTGATCTGCTGGTGGGTGTAGCCGATGTCCCAGTAAAGCTGGCAGACCGTGCCGGCCAGGGCCAGTTGCGCCGCCTGGCGATCCTGCTCGGTCGCCTGCGCTTCCCAGTTGGCGGCCTTGCTGGCATTGGCCAGACGGCCCCACAGGTCGACCTCGTAGGAGACCGAAAGGCTGGCGCGGTAGGTCTGGCTGCCGGAGCCCGAGGCCGCGTTGACGCCGCCCGACACCGTCGGGAACTGGTCGAGGCGCGTCAGGCCGGCCTGGTCGCGCGCCTGTTGCACACGGATGGCGGCGGCGGCGAGGTCGTTGTTGCCGGCGATGGCGCGCTCGACCAGGGCGTTCAGGCGGTCGTCGCCGAAGGCCTGCCACCACGCTGATGGGGTTGGTGCATCGGTGGTGGCGGTGCCCGCGTGGGCGAAGGTGGCCGGCGTCGGCACGTCGGGCGTGGCGTAGGGCGTGCTGAGGCAGCCTGACAGCGCCAACGGTAAAGTCAGCAAGGCCCCCACCACCATCCGCCGAAGAGGCGGATGGTCCCCCTCCCCGCGTAGCGGGGAGGTACAGGATTTAGAGAAGCATGGAAATTTGCGCATCAATCCCTCGCGAGGGCGGTGACGGGATCGAGCCGGGCGGCATTGCGCGCGGGCAGGAAACCGAAAACCACGCCGATCAGGGTGGAACAGAGGAAGGCCGACAGGATCGAGGAGGCCGAATAGACAAGAGTGAAGTCGGTCGAGAACAGCGAGAAGACGCCGCCGAAGGCCAGGGCGAACAGGATGCCCAGGATACCGCCCATCAGGCAGACCAGCACCGCCTCGATCAGGAACTGCTGCAGGATGTCGCGCGTGCGGGCGCCCACCGCCATGCGCACGCCGATCTCGCTGGTCCGTTCGGTGACCGACACCAGCATGATGTTCATCACGCCGATGCCGCCGACGATCAGCGAGATGATGGCGATGGCCGAGATCAGGATGGTCAGCGTCTGGGTGGTGGCGGTGATGGTCTGGCGGATCTGGTCGGTATTGATGATGAAGAAGTCCTCGGTGCCGTGGCGGTTCTTCAGCAGCGCCTCGACGCCCGACTGCGCCGTCTGGCTGTCGGTATTGTCGGCGACGCGCACAGTGATGCTGCGCAGCGAACTGGTCCCCAGCATGCGGGCATTGACCGCCGTATAGGGCAGGTAGATGTTGAGCGCGTCCTGGCCGCCGCCGAAACTCTGGCCGCCCGACGCCGAGGCGACGCCGACGATCCTGACCGGCACGGCCCCCAGGATCAGCACCTTGCCCATCGGGTCCTCGCCGTCGGGGAAGAAGGTCTTGAGTGTGTTCTGGTCGATGATGGCGTTCTGGGCGTAGGAGGCGACCGCCGCGTCGTCGAAGAAGGCGCCCTCGGCCATTTCCAGGCCGCGCACGCGGGCATATTGCGTGCCCACGCCGTTGACCGTGGCCGAGGCCTCGACCGAACCGTAGCGGGCGGTGACATTGGTGGTCACGGTCGGCGTCACGCTGTCGACATAACTCAGGCGCGACAGGGCATTGGCGTCGGCCACCACCAGCGTCCTGACCGCCGCCGAACGCCGGTCGCCGAAGCCCGATCCCGGCATGATCTGCAAGGTGTTGGTGCCGATGGAGGCGATCTGCTGCAGCACCTTTTCCCGCGACCCCTCGCCCAGCGCCACCACGCACACCACCGAGGCGATGCCGATGATGATGCCGAGCATGGTGAGAAATGTGCGCAGGCGATGGGCGTTCATGGCCAGCAGCGCCATGGCCAGGGCCTCGCGGAAGCTGTCGACGATCTCGCCGATGCCGCCGCCCTTTTGCAGGGCGACCGGCGGCAGGGCCTGGTCCGACGCCTCGCCCTCGCTCTTGCCCTTGCGGTCGCGGATGATCTGGCCGTCGCGAATCTCGATGACGCGCTCGCAGTGCTCGGCCACGTGCATGTCGTGGGTGACGATGATGACGGTGTGGCCGTCCTTGTGCAGCCCTTTCAGGATGCGCATGACCTCCTCGCCCGAGGCGGTGTCCAGCGCGCCGGTCGGTTCGTCGGCCAGCACGATCTCGCCGCCGTTCATCAGGGCGCGGGCGATCGAGACGCGCTGCTGCTGGCCGCCGGAAAGCTGGCCCGGGCGATGGTCCATGCGCTCGTCGAGGCCCAGCCGCTTCAACAGGTCCGACGCCCGGTCGCGCCTGGCCTCGCGCGCCACGCCGGCATAGATGGCCGGCACCTCGACATTGCCGCGCGCCGTCAGGTCGGTCAGCAGGTGGTAGCGCTGGAAGATGAAGCCGAAGTGCTCGCGGCGCAATTCGGCCAGTTCGTCGGGCAACAGGTCCGAGGTGGCGCGCTCGCCGACGCGATAGACGCCCGAGGTCGGCCGGTCGAGGCAGCCCAGTATGTTCATCAGGGTCGACTTGCCCGAACCCGACTGGCCGACAATGGCCACCATTTCGCCGGGCTCGATGGTCAGGTCCAGGTCCTTGAGCACGACCAGGGTGCCTTCGCCGGCCGGAAATTCGCGGCGCAGCTTGCTGATTTGCAGGCGTGGCGGCTGGGTGTTTGGAGGTGTGGTCATGGCCTCAACCTCCCCGGCGACCGCCGCCTCCCCCGCCGCCGGCGGCGCGCATGGCCCCGCGGGCGCCGCCACCACCGGTCAGCGGATTGCCGCCGCCCGGCGGGCCGCCGGCGACCTGGCCGGAGCCCGAGGCGGAGCGTTGCGCCACCACGACCAGTTCGCCTTCCTTGAGGCCGGACAGTATCTGCACGTTGCTGCCGTCATTGATGCCGGTGGTCACCTGCCGCGCCTCGGGCTTGGCGCCGGGCTTGGCCACCACCATCACCGTCGAGCCGCCGCCCTTGCCACGCCGGCCCAGGGCCGCCGACGGGATGACCAGCACGTGCTGCGCGCCCTGCTCGACGATCGAGACATTGGCGGTCATCGACGGCCGGAGCGTGCCGTCGCTGTTGTCGACGTCGAACAGGCCGTTGTAATAGATGGCAGCGGCCGTGGTGTTGGTCGAGGTGCCGGTGTCGGGCTGGTAGGCGGTGTTGGCCGGTTCGATCGAGCGCAGGGTGGCGTTGAACTTGCGGGTGGGATCGCCCAGGATGGTGAAATAGACCGGCATGCCGGGCTTGACGTTGATGACGTCGGCCTCGGAAATCTGCGCCTTCACCGTCATGCGGTCGAGTTCGCCGAGCACGACGATGGTCGGCGCCGACTGGTTGGAATTGACCGTCTGGCCCTGCTTGGTGACGATCGAGATGACCGTGCCGTCCATCGGCGCCACGATGCGGGTATAGCCCAAATTGACCTGGGCGGTGTTGACCGCCACCGTGGCCGAGGCGATCTGGGCGTTGACGGCGTCGATGGCGCTCTGGGCGTTCTTGAGCTGGGCCTGGGCGGTGTCGAAATCGGCCTGCGAGCCGGCGTCGGCGGCATAGAGGGTCTGTTGCCGGGTGAAATTGCTCTGCGCCTGGACCAGGTTGGCCTGGTCGGCGATTTTTTGCGCCTGGATATTGTTGAGCTGGGCCTGGCTGGTCTGCAGGTCGTTCTTCTGCTTGGCGGAATCGATCTCGGCGATCAGGTCGCCCTGGTGAACCTGCTGGCCCAGTTCGACGGCCAGCTTCGTCACCTGGCCCGAAACCTGCGCGCCGACACTCACTTCCTGGTAGGGCTCCAGCGATCCCGTCGCCAGCACGCTCTTCTCGACATCGCCATAGGCCACGGGCTGGGTGACGATATCGGGCGCCTTCTTGTGATTGAAGAACAGCAGCCAGACCAGGATAATGACCACAAGGATACCGGCCGCGACGGCGGCCCAGGTGAGGTAGCGTTTGGTTTTGGGAAGCATTCAACCTGCCGTTTGCGCGCGCGGATAGGACCTGTCACCACCCCCGGCGTGGTCATTCATCTCTATTCGCAGGATATGGCGATAAAATTTCAATAGTGTTTCACGACAAGGTTAAACCGTGGCGCGTTCACGGATGCAGCCGGGCGACCTGGTCGAGATAGGCCGGCATGTGGCGGATGGCGGCGAAACGATCGTCGGCCACGGTATCGATGACCTGGAGTTCGCGGCGGTCGAAGGCCAGCCGCAGATAGGTGACGGCATCGTCGCCGTGGCCGGTCTGGGCCATCAGCGCCGCCACATTGTAGGCACTGGTCTGGCCGCGCCGGAACTGGTCGAGCCTGGCCCGCAGCAAGGCCTGCAGCATGCCGGCATGGCCGCCGCGCGCCAGCCCCGCCGCCGCCGCCGCCAGGGCCGCCTGTTCGCCGGCGTCGTCGTTGCGCCGGGCCAGGAAACCGGCCTCGCGCAGGAAACCGGCGTCGTCGCCGGCAAGATAGTCGATATTGGCGAGATAGACGTGCGGCGACGGAAAGTCGGGATAGGCGGCTTCCAGCCCGGTCAGGATGGCCTTGTCGCCCGCCTTGTCGGCCGGCTTGTCGCAGGCGTAGAGAATCTGGCCGCGGTCGGCCTGGATCGAAACCGACTGCGGGTCGAGGGCGAAGGCGCGGTTGATGTGGGCGCTGGCGGCGGCGCACTCGCGATGCGACAGCAGCGTGGTGGCGTACCAGTGCTCGGTATTGGCGTCGCTGGGATCCAGAACCAGGGCGCGTTCGTATTCACGCCGGGCGCCCTGGTAATCCCAGAAGCCGAAGAAATCGGCGAAGGCCAGCGCCGTGTGGGCGCTGGCGACACGGTCGTCGAGCGCGATGGCGCGGCGGGCATTGGCGCGGGCCAGCGGGAAGGCCTCGCTCGACGGCATGGCGGTATATTCGCGCAGCAGGTCGTAGGACAAGGCCAGGCCGGCATAGGGTTCGGCATAGTCGGGCGCCAGGTGGATCGCCTGGTTGAATTCGACGACCGCGCGGTTGAGCGAATCGGGCGTGCGCGCCTGCCAGTCGCGCATGCCTTTGGCATAAAGGTCGCGCGCCGCCTGCGGCACCTGCGGCGGCGGCACGATGAGCGGCCGCAGCAGGACAAAGGCCACGGCAAGGACGACGGCGGCCACCCCGGCAGCCAGCCACGGCCACGAGCGGCGGGCGGTGGCCGGGCGGATGACGGGCGGGCGGGCGTCGTCCTGCGGGGCAACCTCGTCGACCGCGCCGCCCTGCCCCTTCAGCCAGGCCTCCAGTTCGTCGACCTCGGCATAGATGCCGCTGCGCGCATCGCCGGGCAGGCGGTGGATCGGCAGGCCGCGCCGCGCCTCCCAGCGCTTGACCGTGCTCTCGTTCTTGCCGAAGAAGGCGCCGACTTCCTTCCAGCTGTTGAGCCGGCGGCGATGGGGTGGCGGCGTGTCGTTCGGCATGGGGGGCTTGCGCGTCCGGTCAAAAAGCGGCGTCACGACGGAACCACGTTCTCGCGGCTTTGAGAAGAGCGCCCGCGCCGATTTCCACAAGCGGCATGGGCGGGCCCACGATCGCCGGACCTTGAAAAGCCAGCGGATTTCGCAACCCTTGCCCCGTCATGCCCCTTCCTGCGCCGACAGGCTCTGCGACGTGTCCCTTCCCGGCCTGCTAGCTCAGGGCATCAGGGCAAACCGGGAGCGGACGCATGGGCGGCAAAATCGGGTTGGGCACGACGGCCATGGTTGTGGCCCTCACGCTGGCAGCCATGCCGGCGTGGGCGCAGACAGCGCCGGGCGACGCCGATATCGCGGCCGTCAGCGGCGATGACGGCCCGATGCAGCCTTTCGCCGACGAGGTGAAAAGCGGCAAGCTGTCGCTCGACGATTACCAGAAGCTGGTCGATATCCGCAACCAGGGCCAGCAGGCGATCAACGCCAAGCTCGAACGCGACGTCGCCCGTTCCAACCTGCAGGGCCTGGTGGACGCGACCGTCAACGGCGCGGGCCAGGTCGCGGATGCGACGCGTAGCCAGAACGGCATGGCCGTGGCCGACCAGACCATCGCCATGCAGCGCGGCCAGATCAACAATTTCGCCATCCCGATGCAGAACATGGCCGCCGACCTGGAAGACGACGCCTTCGACCTCTATACCGCCATCTATCGCGCGCGGGCGCAGATGCCCAATGCCGACATGGCCGGCATCAACAAGGTGCTGAACCAGCTGGACAGCGCCAAGCGGTCGCTCGACAGCGACAATTACAGCCGCGGCGTCGGCCTGGAAAAGGCCGATGACGCCCTGGCCAACATGCCGCCCGCGCTCAAGGCCCAGATGGCGGGCGGCATCGACAACGCCTTCCGCAACGGCGGCATCACCATCGCCGCCGACGGCGGCATATCCATCAACCAGACCCAACTCAACGCCGCCATGACGGCGGCCGGCCTGAAACCCAACAAGGCCGTACCTCCGGGCAGCCAGCCCAATATCGCCAGCAACGGCAGTTCGCGCGGCAGCAACGGCTCGGTCTACAGCGGCCTGACCGGGCAGACGACCTATGCCGTCCATGACCAGGCGACCGGAGACACGATGCCGGCGTCGGCCAACACCTCCGGCAACGGCGATCCCGGCCTGAGCGCAAGCCGGCCCGCCTCGGGCCCTTCCACCGGCGCCGGACAAACCGGAGGCAAACCGACATCCGGCGGCACGCAGACGGGATCAGGCACCCTCGCCGGCAACGGCGGCGGCGATCCGGCCCTGAGCGCGACCCGATCGTCATCGAATGGCGCGGGACAAGGCGCGGCAACGCCGAATGGCCAGGCCGGCGGCGGTTATGCCTCGAACGGCAGCGGGAAAACCACAGCACCATCGGGTTCCGGCTATTCCGGCCAACCCGGCGCGGCGCCTCCGACTCAGACCTCGTATGAAGAACCGACCGTTTCCGTGCATACCGACTACTCGACCGGCATCACCACCACGACGCTGAGCGGCTTCGGCTACCGCGAGGACGGCACCACGCCGAACGGCACCTATACCACCTACGATCCGGCCGATGTCGATCCCAGCGTCGGCGGCCCGCGCGGCTACAACACCACCAGCCAGGCGTCGGCGCCGGCCGGTTACAACAGCCAATCGCGATACAGCAGCGATTCCACGACCAACAACGGCGGCGCCAGTCCACAGGCCGGCGGCGGCGGTTCCAGCGACGACGGCGTCAACAGCCTGGCCGACTCCGGCAAGGGCCCGACCGTCCTGCCTCCGGGCCAGTCCGTGGTCAGCGCGGCCAAGGCGGGCACGATCCAGCCGGACAGCGTGAACGCCGGCGGCGCCTCCACGCCCTACGGCATCTCGCTCGACCCGATCTACAAATATTACGCCATCCATGTCGGCGACGGCGGCTCCAACGTGGCGCTGGTGCCGACGACGCAGGTGGAAACGCCCTCGTCCGTGCTGACCGCGCCGTCGAACCAGGTGCTGGTGCCGTCCACCCAGGTCAATACGCCGTCGCCCCTGGCCAACATGCCGGGCTCGCAGATCGTGGTGCCGTCGAACCAGGTCAATACGCCCAGCACCCTGGCCGACTTGCCGTCGAACGTGATGGGCCAGGGCACGCTGCCGTCGCTGTGCGGCTGGTAAGGGGAATGACGATGACGCACCGCGCAAAACCCCTGCTGGCCGGCACCGCCCTGGCCCTCGTTCTGGCGCTGGCCGGCGCCGCCCACGCCCAGACGGCGGCCTCCCTGGTCGATCCCGGCACGTTCGGCGGCTATACCGGCCAGGTCAGGGTGATGGCCTTTACCGATGCCTATGGCGACGCCGTCGAAACCCATACCGATTATTCCAAGGGCTACGGCGTCACCGCCGACGGCACCACCCTGTTCGGCGCGGCCGGCATGTCCAGCGGCGTGGCGCACGCCTTCACCTGGACAGCCAGCGGTGGCTTTGTCGACCTCGGCTCGCTTTATGGCCCTGACAATGCCTCCGTGGCCCTGGCCGCCTCGGCCGACGGCAGCGTCATCGTCGGCCTGAGCGCCCTGCCCGCCGGCGGCTGGTACGGCTTCCGCTGGACGGCGGCGACCGGCATGGTCAAGGTCGACGACACCGTCCCCGGCACCCTGGGCGCGCCCGCCGTCTGGGCGATCAGCGCCGACGGCTCGGTCATGGCCGGCGGCGGCTATGAGCCCGGCACCAACGACCGGGCGCTGCGCTGGACGCAGGCCACGGGCTGGGTCAATCTTGGCACGCTCGATGGCGGCAATGGCGGCTTTTCCGATGCGCTGGGGGTTTCCGGCGACGGCAATGTCATCGTCGGCCACTCGACCTCGGCGGCGGACGGCGGCAACGTGGTCGCCATCCGCTGGACCCAGGCCACCGGCCTGATCGACATGGGCACGCTAGACGGCGCGCGCGGCGAGTCCGGCGCCTTCGCCGCCGACTATGACGGCGGCGTCATCATCGGCAAGAGCGTCACCGCCACCTCGCCGGCCCACGCCTACCGCTGGACCGCGGCCACGGGCATGGTCGACCTGGGGTCGCTCGCCGGCACATCGGGCACCTCGTCCGCCTATGGCGTCAGCCGCGACGGTTCGGTCGTCGTCGGCTCCAGCAGCGTCACCGGCGTCGCCGGCACGCACGCCTTCGTCTGGACCAGGCCAACCGGCATGCAGGACCTCAACACCCTGCTCAGCACGGCGGGCGTCGACATGACCGGCGTCGATCTCCAGGTCGCGCGCGGTGTCTCGGCCGACGGCAATGTGATCGCCGGCGCCGGCAGCTTCCCCAACGACCCGGCGGCCACCCATGCCTTCCTGGCGCGCATCGGCGGCGGTACCGCCGGAGTCACCACGCCCGACTCCGTCGTCAAGTCGATCCAGGACCTGGCCGCCAGCCACCAGGCCCAGATGATCACGCAGCTTCTGTTCACCCAGACCTATCTCGGCCTCAACGAGGAACTGAGCTGTTCGGACTGCGGCGGCGCCCAGGCCTCGTTCGGCAGCTTCAACCTCAGCGCCCACGGCCGCAAAAGCCTGTCGCCGGACTGGACCCTGCTCGGCGGCTTCGGCTACGGCCAGTACCGCGAAAAAGGCGCGCGGGTGACCTCATCCTTCAGCGCCGCCGGCGCCCTGCGCTACAGTCCGAAAGCCATGGGCCACGAACGGCCGTTCGTCGAAATCGGCGGCGCGATCTCGCCGTCGCAGACGGTCGATTACCGCCGCGACTACGCCAACGGCGCCGGCACGGCCACCGGCACCGGCCGCACGAAATCCAGCCTGACCTCGGCCTATGTCCGGGCCGGCTGGATCGCCATGCTGTCGCGCGCCGACGAACTGGGGGTGTCGCTGTCGCTGAGCCATACGCGGCAAAGCCAGGACGGCTATGCCGAAACCGTCGGCGCCGACAATCCGTTCGACGCCACCTATGCCCGTGGCAGCGACCGCATGCACGCCACCAGCGCCAGCGTGCAATATACCCACCTGTTCGGCAGCCGCTGGCAGGTGACGGCGGACGTCACGGCGTCGCGCGCCCAGGGCTCGCGCAGCGGCGTGGTCGCCACCGTCGCGGGGGCCGGCACCCTCGCCGCCACGGCGAAGAACATCAGCTGGACCCAGCCGGGCCTCAGCGTGTCCTACCGCGCCAGCAACCGCATCAGCTTCGACGCCTTCGTCAACGCCACCATCGGGCCGAAGTCGATCGGCGCCGGCGTCCACGGCGGCCTGGGCCTGAACCTCAGGTTTTAGAGCAAGATGGCATGAAGTAGAACCAGTACACTTTTCCTTCCCCGTTTACGGCAACTCCCGTTACGAGGAAGGTGTCGGCGCTTCAGCGACGACGGAAGGGGGATTTGTCATCTTCCGCCAGTCCCCCCTTCCGTCATTTGCTTCGCAAATGCCACCTTCCCCGTGAACGGGGAAGGAAAAGGCATAGCGGTTCAATCTAAAATCATCTCGCCTTAAAGCCTTTTGCCAAAACGTGGATCACTACTTTTGGGATAAACATGAGGCGACTACACTAAGGCCTTATTGCAAATTGACGAACAGGCCGCCGTCGGCCAGCACCGACGCGCCGGTCACATAGCCCGACAGGTCCGAGGCCAGGAAGACGACCACGTTGGCAATGTCTTCCGGCCGCCCCAGCCGGCCGAGCGGAATGCGCTTTTCCATGTAGGCGCGCTTGCCGGGGTCGGCCAGGTCGTCCTTGTTGATGTCGGTGGCCACCGTGCCCGGCATCACCGAATTGCAGCGGATGCCATGGCGGCCCAGCGCGATCGCCGTCGATTGCATCAGCGAATGGACGCCGGCCTTGGTCGGCGTGTAGTGGCTCTGCATCTCGCCGCCGACCAGGGCCGAGATCGAGGATATGGCGACGATCGACCCGCCCTGCCCCTGCGCCACCATCCGGTTGGCGGCGGCCTGGACCATGTAATAGCTGCCCATCAGGTTGACCCCGACTGTGCGTTCCAGAACGTCCCGCGGCATGTCGAGGAAGCTGTGAAACGGGCAGATGCCGGCATTCGACACGAAGGTATCGAGGCCGCCCAGGCTTTCGACCGCCGCCGCCACGAAGGCCGGCGCCGAGGCCGGATCGGCGACGTCGCCATCGAAGACGATGCATTTACGGCCAAGCGCCCGCACTTCGGTCGCCACGGCCTGCGCTTCGGCGTCGTCGTTGAAGACATTGATCGCCACGTCGGCGCCGTGACGGGCGCATTCGATCGCCGTGGCCCGGCCGATGCCGCGCGAGGCGCCCGTAACCGCAACCCTTTGTCCTTCAAGAAGCATGGGGTCCCTCAAGCAGCATATGGCCTCCCGCCTAGCTTTTCTGGTGCCGGTCGCTCCAGCCGAATTCGGCCGAAATGGCATGAACGGTCTCGATGACGCGGTCGGTCAGGGCCTTCATGCGCGCGTCGTCCATATATTGCGCCGCCGACGACACGCTGATCGAGCCGATGATATGGTTGGAAGCATCGCGGATCGGTGCCGCCACACAGCGGATGCGGTCCTCGTTTTCCTCCAGGTCGAAGGCATAGCCGGCGCTCTTGTAATGGCGCATGCGCTCCAGCCAGATGGCCTCGCTGACGCCGTAGTCGGGCCATTCCCTGGCCTCGCGGGCATAGACGTCGCGCAAACCGTCCTCGCTTTCGTCGAGCAGCAGCGCCTTGCCGAGGCCGGTCGAGCGCAGCGGCTGGCGCTCACCGATGCGCGAGCTGATCTCGATGCGCCGCGAACCGGAAATCTTGTCGAGATAGAGCGCCATGGTGCCGTCGAGCACGCCGAGGTGGACGGTGTCGCCGCTGTCCTGCGACAATTGCACCAGATAGTCGTGGGCGATGCGCGGCAGGTTCATCTGGCCGGCGGCCAGGTGGCCCAGTTCCAGCAGCTTCGGCCCCAGGCTGTAGCCGATGCGCGGCGTGAAGTTCAAAAAGCGCTGCTCGACCAGGGTGGTGGCCAGGCGGTGCGTCGTCGACCGCGTCAGGCCCAGTACCGTCGACAGGTCGGGCAGGTTGCGCACGCCATTGGCCACGGCCGACATCACGTCCAGCCCGCGCACCAGGGTTTGCGCGCCGGCCAGGCCCTTGGCCGCCCCGCCTTCGTCGTCCTCGCCGGCCCGTTTATCAATTGACGCTGCTGGTTTCATTCTGTAGAACTCATATCTAAATTATGGGATTTCGGCAAGGCCGGGCGCTTGTTTTGCCGCCGGAAAGGCCGTAGAACCGGCTTCAGAGCCTTATATCCCAAAATGTGAGCCTGGAATGAAATATTCTAAAATAAAACAGGTCAGGGCATGGGTGGTCAAGGGCGGCGGCGGCGCCGACTACCACGACCAGGGCGAAGGCCACTGGATCGACAACCATATCGCCACGTCGATGGGCCGTTACCCCGAATATCGCCAGAGCCGCAAATCCTTCGGCATCAATGTCCTCGGCACGCTGGTCGTCGAAATCGAGGCCGAGGACGGCACCATCGGCTTTGCCGTCACCACCGGCGGCGAGCCGGCCGCCTACATGGTCGAAAAGCATTTCGCCCGCTTCCTCGAAGGCCGCGATCCCGCCGATTACGAGACCATCTGGGACCAGATGTACTTCGCCTCGCAATATTACGGCCGCAAGGGCATCGTGGTGAACGCCATTTCCGGCGTCGATCTCGCCTTGTGGGATTTGCTCGGGCGCCTGCGCGGCGAGCCGGTGTACCACATGCTGGGCGGGGCGGTGCGCGACGAACTGCAGTTCTACGCCACCGGCGCGCGGCCCGACCTGGCCAAGGCGATGGGCTTCATCGGCGGCAAGCTGCCCCTGCTGCACGGCCCCATCGAAGGCGACGAGGGCCTGAAGAAGAACGTGGCGTTGTTGGCCGATATGCGGGCCCGCTGCGGCGACGATTTCTGGCTGATGTACGACTGCTGGATGGCGCTCGATGTCAACTACGCCACGCGCCTGGCCCATGCCTGCCAGCCTTATGGCCTGAAATGGATCGAGGAGGCGATTTCGCCCGACGACTACTGGGGCTACCAGCAACTGAAGAAGAACGTTCCCGCCGGCATGCTGGTCACCACCGGCGAGCACGAGGCGACCCGCTGGGGCTTCCGCATGCTGATGGAGATGGACTGCTGCGACCTGATCCAGCCCGATGTCGGCTGGTGCGGCGGCATCACCGAACTGCTGAAGATCTCGGCCCTGGCCGATGCGCGCGGCATCATGGTGGTGCCGCATGGTTCCAGCGTCTACAGCTATCATTTCGTCATCACGCGCCACAATTCGCCGTTCGCCGAGTTCCTGATGATGGCGCCCAAGGCCGACCACGTCGCACCGATGTTCCACCCGCAGCTGATCGGCGAACCCGTCCCCGAAAACGGCCGCCTCAATGTCAATAAACTCGACAAGCCCGGCTTCGGCGTCGAACTCAACCGCGACATCGCCCTGTCGCGCCCCTATACGCACTGAAAGCTCCGGAGAGCCCCGCATGACCTATATGGAAATCGCCTCGGCCATGACGGTGTATAAGGACCGCTTCAAGGGCCGCAAGGCCATCGTCACCGGCGGCGCCTCGGGCCTCGGCAAGGCGGTGGCGGCGCGCATCGTCGCCGAAGGCGGCGAGGTCGTGCTGTGGGATATCGATGCGCCGGCGCTGGAAACCGCGGCCGGCGACACCGGCGCCCGGGCCACCTTCCGGGTCGACGTCTCGGACGCCGATACCGTCGCCGCGGCGGTGAAGGACAGCCTGGCGGCGCTCGGCAAGATCGACATCCTGGTCAATTCCGCCGGCATCACCGGCGCCACCGCCACGCTGTGGGACTATCCCGTCGACTCGTGGCTGCGCGTCATGGATATCAACCTCAACGGCCTGTTCTACTGCTGCCGCGCCGTGGTGCCGCTGATGCTGGAAAACGGCTACGGCCGCATCGTCAACGTGGCCAGCGTGGCCGGCAAGGAAGGCAACCCGAACGCCTCGGCCTATTCGGCGTCGAAGGCCGGCGTGATCGGCCTGACCAAGAGCCTCGGCAAGGAGCTGGCGACCAAAGGCATCATCGTCAACGCCCTGACGCCGGCGACCTTCGAATCGCCGATCCTGGAGCAACTGCCGCAAAGCCAGGTCGATTACATGCGCGCCAAGATTCCCATGGGCCGGCTGGGCGAGGTCGAGGAATCGGCCGCCATGATCGCCTTCATGGTCAGCGAGGAATGCTCGTTCACCACGGCGTCGGTGTTCGACACATCCGGCGGCCGCACGACGTACTGATCCTCACAGCAAGACGGCCCACCGCACCTTTTCCTTCCCCGTTCACGGGGAAGGTGGCATTGAGCGAAGCGAAATGACGGAAGGGGGAAACCCAACCGTCAGTAACCCCCTTCCGTCGTCGCTACGCGCCGACACCTTCCTCGCAACGGCAGTTGCCGTGAACGGGGAAGGAAAAGTCACGACGCGTCTCATAAATCCTAAGCCTCAAAAAAACTTATCCCCGCTGGCACTGGCTTATCCGACAAGGGTTTCCGGCCTTTCCGCCGCGACTTCTCCCCCTCGCTTAAAGCCATGGCACCCTGTCGCCATGGAAAACGCACACACAGATTACGACAACCGTCTCCGCGCTCATGGCGAACGCCTGCTGAAAGCGCTCGACGCGCAAGCCATGCCCGAAACCTATGTCGAGATCCTGCGCGCCGCCCGCGCCCTGATCGCCGTCAAGAAGGCGCTCGACCTGATCCACAAGGCCGAGGCCGTGACCGCGCCCCCGTCCCGGCACGCCGCCAGGGCCAAGCCGCCAGCCGAGGCGCCCGCCGAAGAACCGGCGGCGCCGGCGGACGAAGCGCCGCCGGTCATGAACCGCCAGATGCGGCGCATGGCCAAGGCCCTGGCGCGCAAGGCGTTCCGGGGCGAGGAACCGCTGCACGCCAGCGGATAAGCGCAATCCGATAAAGGGCCTTGAAAGCCTATTTCGACAGCATGTTGCCGATGCCGATGATCACGGTCGACACGACCAGGGTCAGGATGCCGGTCCACACCAGCAGGCGCGTCTTCGCCGGCGTCCCCTGCCATTCCTTCAGCGCGAAGCCCCACAGGGTCGAGAACAGGATGATCGACGCCATGTGCAGGGTCCACGACGAAAAGCCGTACTTGCCCATCTGGCTTTCGCCCATGGTGTAGAAGAAGAACTGGAAATACCACAGCGTCCCGCCCAGCGCCGCCAGCAGGTAGTTGGCGAGAAGCGGCGTCTTGACGTCGGAAACGGCCGCGGTTTGGCCGGCCCATTCCCCCGCCGACCTGTTCTTGACAATCAAATAGCCGCACCAGATCAGGTTGGTGGTCAGCCCGCCAGCCAGCACCACGCACAGCACCGGCAGGCCCACCCACAAAGGCCCGGTGCCGGCGGCGGCCGAGGCGGCGCGGATCGGATCGCCCGCCGCCAGGCCGAAGGCGAAGAACGACGACATCACGCCGGAAAACAGCGCGATCAGGAAACCCTTCCTGAGGTCGAATTCGCCGCGATCAGGAGCCTTGGCATCGCCCGACACGTTTGCCAGTTGCTTTTCCTTGGCATTGCCGGCCAGGGCGACGATGATGATGCCGATGATGACCACGGCGATGCCGGCGAAGGTATAGATGCTGCCGGGCTTGGCGGCCAGCGCGCCCAGGGTGCCCTCGAAGATCGGCGGCCCGAGCGTGCCGATGACCGTGGTCAGGCCGAGCGCCACCGCCATGCCGAGGGAGAGGCCCAGATAGCGCATGGTCAGGCCGAAGGTCAGCCCGCCCAGGCCCCAGCCGGCGCCGCAGGCATAGCAGGTCAGCAGCGTCTGCGGCGCGATGGATGACAGCACGCCGAACAGGTCCTTGCTGCCGATGAAGGCGAACAGCCACGGCGCGAACAGCCACGAAAACAGCCCGCCGGTCAGCCAGAAGATTTCCCACGACCACAGGCGGATGCGCTTGTACGGCACGTAGAAGCTGGCCGACGACAGGCCGCCCAGCCAGTGGAAAAAGACGCCCAGAAGCGGGTTCGGGTTCATGCGCGGGTCTCCTCAGATCCGGTAGATGCGTTCGGCGTTGCGGCCAAACAGGGCGGCGCGCTCGTCGGCGCTGAAATCAAGGGTGATGGCGTCATAGGCGTCGAGCGCCCTGGCGTAGCTGTTCCACAGCTTGTCGGTCGGAAAATCGCTGGCGAACAGGACGCGATCCATGCCGAAAAGCCTGATCGTCTCCAGCACCAGCGGCCGCATGGCGTCCATCGTCCAGGCGCGGTCGATGAAACCGAAGCCGGAAATCTTGACGGCGACATGCGGCAAACCGGCCAGGGCCTTCATGCCGGCGCGCCACTCCGTCCGGTCAAGGTCAACCGGCATGCCCATATGGTTGAGAATGACGGGAATGTCGGGATGGCGCGCCGCCAGGGCCGCCGCCTTCTGCATCTGGTTCGGATAGATCTGCAGGTCGAACGACAGGCCGTACTTGGCCAATAGTCCATAGCCGCGTGCGAAGGCCTCGTCATCGAGCAGGTCGCGCGGCGTATAGGTGCGTTTCGGATCGGGGTGCCAATTGAGAATATGGCGGATGCCGCGCACATTGGCGCTCATCGTATGCGCCGCCAGCAGGCGCTCGACGTCAGGATCGTCGAGCCCGGCAAAGGCGACGATGGCGTGCGGAAAGCCGCCGTCATCGGCCAGCGACTGCAGCCAGCGCGTCTCCTCAAGCGCATCGCCCGCCCCTGCCCCGGCGTCGATATGGACGATCTTGACCGGGCGATGCGCACCGGCATCGCCGAAATAGTCCTTCAGTTCATAGTCATGGGCGATGGCTGCGACGCTGCCGTTGGGACCGTCGTCGGCGAAGGGCGGCCGCAGCCACGGATAGGCCAGGCGGTCCAGTTGCCACAGGTGCATATGCGCGTCGACAAAGCGCGGAAGGCTCATCCTGGTCTGCCCTGCCTGTGGAAGTTAATCCCATTTTTTGTCGTTATAAGGCGGCATGTGGGAAGACTTGTCAATCACCTCCGGTCGCGATTTGTATCATCATTTGGTATTTCATATTAATTATTGACAGTTTAGCGCCGGCATGGCCCATTTGCGTGCATCCAGGGAGGATCGCCAGACGCCCGACACAAGGGCGCGCGGTCCATCGACATCCGTTCAGGACCAAGGCCATGCCCTCTTCCCTCTCCCGGCGTCAGTTCGCCCTCGGCGCTTCCGCCCTGGCCATGGCCTTTCCGGCCGCGGCCGCCACCTGCGCCCTGCCGGCGTGGGTCGATCCGTTGCGCGCCGATCTCGAAGCCATGGCCGAGCGCCTGACCGCCACCCTGAAGCCGTGGTCCGGGCCAAGGCGCGTCCATACGCCCGAAGGCTTCGGCTATGTGAAGGGCCAACTGGCCACCGCCGCCATCCAGGCGGCCATCGACGCGGCTTCCGCCAAGGGCGGCGGCACGGTGCGGCTGAAACACGGCGACTATGTCAGCGGCACCATCGTGCTTCGCGACAACATCCGGCTCGACATCGCCAGGGGCGCCCGCCTCGTGGGCTCGCTCGACCTGAAGGACTGGCCCGAGCACGTGGCGAAACGGCGCACGGTCCAGGACACCAATATGGGCATGAACCAGTCGCTGATCTTCGCGGAGGGCTGCCGCAACATCGCGCTGTCCGGCGGCGGCGAGATCAACGGGCGCGGCGACCGTTTCCACGGCGACGAGACCATCCACGGCACGCCCGGCCGGCCGTTCCTCCTGCGCATCCTCGACTGTCGCGATATCCACGTCAGCGGCCTCAGCCTGGTCGATTCGCCGTGCTGGATGCAGAACTACCTCAACTGCGACAACCTGCTGATCGAGGACCTGAGCGTCGTCAACCAGGCCAACTGGAACAATGACGGCTGCGACATCGACGGCTGCCGCAATGTCATCGTGCGCCGCTGCAGCTTCAATTCCGGCGACGACGCCATGTGCTTCAAGGGCGCGGCCCAGGCGCCGACCGAAAACGTGCTGGTCGAGGACTGCACCTTCGTCAGTTCGTGCAACGCGCTGAAACTCGGCACCGACTCGCAGTCTGTGTTCCGCAACGTGCTGGCGCGGCGGCTGAAGCTTGGCGGCGTCACCGCCGACATGCGCCATTTCAAGCCCGTCGGCGCCATTTCCGGCATTTCGTGGGAAATCGTTGACGGCGGCACCGCCGAGAACATCCTGGCCACCGACATCACCATCACGAACGCCAGAAGCCCGCTGTTCCTCAGGCTTGACGATCGCGGCCGCGTCCAGCCGGACCAACCGAAACCGCCGGTCGGCACGCTGCGCCGCGTCGTCTTCGACCGTATTTCGGGCAGCGGCAACGGGCCGCGCGGCTCGTTCTTCACCGGCATCCCGGCCAAACGGATCAGTGACATTGTCCTGCGCGACGTCGACCTGCACCAAATGGCGGCCACGGCGGCGCCGATGGACCAGACGGCGATCCCCGAGCTTTACAACGTCTATCCCGATGCTGAAATGCTCAAGGACTATGGTAACCTGGCCCCCGCCTATGGCCTGTGGGCGCGCCACGTCGAGAACCTGAGCCTGATCAACGTCAGGATCACGCCCGACGGCCCCGATCCCCGGCCGATGGTGCTGGCCGACTTCGATGTGATCGGATTGTGCGAGGGATAGAATATTCCACTTCTCCCCTTTCAAGGGGAGAAGGTGGCGCGAAGCGCCGGATGAGGGGTCAACCTTGCCGGCGTCAAAACCCCTCACCCGGATCGGCAAGCCGATCCGTCCTCTCCCCTTGAAAGGGGAGAGGTGGAAGAGAAAGATGTTCGGGATGAAGATATATATTGCCGCACTGCTGGTATCACTCTTAGCCCTCCCCGCCGCCGCCAAGCCGCCGGCGCACAGCTACGCCAACCCCGTTCTTTACGCCGACTATTCCGACCCCGACGTCATCCGCGCCGGCAACGACTATTACCTCGTCGCCTCCAGCTTCCATTTCTCGCCCGGCCTGCCGGTCTTGAAATCCCACGACCTGGTGCACTGGAAAATCATCGGCCACGTCCTGCCCAAACTGACCTTCGCGCCGGAATACGACCTGCCGGGACCGTTTTCCATCGACGACGCCACCTCGAAGCCGGTGACCGGCACCAAATACGCGTCCGGTGTCTGGGCGCCGGCGATCCGCTATCATGCCGGCCTGTTCTACGTCTATTGGCCGACGCCCGACGAAGGCATCTTCATGGCCACGGCCAGGGACCCCGCCGGGCCGTGGTCGGCGCCGGTCCAGGTGATCGCCGGGCCGGGCTACGAAGACCCGTGCCCGTTCTGGGACGATGACGGCGAGGCCTGGCTGGTCCACGGCATGAAGGGCGCGGGTCCGCTGATCCTGCACCGCATGTCGCCCGACGGCACGCGCGTTTACGACGCCGGCACGGTGATCGCCCAGGACCCGGTCAACCTGCCGGTGCTGGAAGGACCGAAGGTCTACAAGCGCAATGGCTGGTACTATATCTTCGCCCCGATCGGCGGGGTCGACAAGGGCGGCGAAGCCATCGGCCGGGCGCGTTCGATCCAGGGCCCTTACGAGTGGAAAACCGTGCTCACCCAGGGCACGACTGCGGTGCAGGGTCCGCACCAGGGCGGCTATGTCGAGACGCCAGGCGGCCAGGGCTGGTTCCTGCATTTCAATTCGACCGGCGCTTTCGGCCGCATCGATTACCTGGAGCCGGTGACCTGGGCCGACGACTGGCCGGTCATGGGCGACATGATAAGTCAGTATGGAGGCCAGCCGGTCCTGAGCCACGCCGCGCCCGATGCCGGGCCATGGTCGCCGCAGGACCGCCTGCAGGAGTCGGACGAATTTTCCGGGCCGACGCTCGGCCTGCAATGGGAATGGAACCACAATCCCGACGACAGCAAGTGGAGCCTTTCCGCCCGGCCCGGCTTCCTGCGCCTTGAGGCCGGCCCGGCCGATCATCTGGTCACCGCGCGCAACACCCTGACGCAAATTCTGCAAGGTCCGGAAGCGACGATCACGACGCGGCTCGACATTTCCGGTTTATCGGAAGGGCAGCGCGCCGGCCTGGTGCTGTTCGGCGTCCATGTGCCGTGGATCGGCGTGGTGCGCCAGGGCGGCGTCACCCATGTCGTCACGGCGCAGGGCGGCGTCGAGACGGCCGGCCCGGTGGTTGCCCGCAGCATCACCTTGCGCGCCGAGGTGACGCCGGACCAGGTCGTCCATTTCAGCTACAGCCGCGACGGCCGCCATTTCATCGCCATGGCCGATCAGCCGCTGTCGAAGTTCTCATGGTGGAAAGGCTCGCGGCCGGGCCTGTTCACCTATGGCGGCAACGGCGGCCACGTCGATGTCGACTGGGTCCGCGTCACCCACAGGGGTCACTAAAATGGACCGGCGCGCCTTCCTGGCCGGCGGCGCGGCCGCGCTCGCCTTGCCGGCGATGGCGCAAGACGCGCCTACGCCCGAGTTCCGCGCCGCCGACGGCCAATGGCAGCAGGCCTACGACAAGGCGCTGGCCATCCTGGCCGGCAATGTCCAGATGATGCCGCGCTATTCGCAGCCGGTGCTGATCGAGGGTTCGGTCTACCAGGGCATCTGGATGGAATGCGGCCCGCAGGAGGCCCTGACCTACCGCAAGTTCCGGCCCGACGTCGCCCGCAACAGCCACGAGACCTTCTTCGAGCTGCAACGCGCCGACGGCCAGTTGCCGTGCAACAACAAGGTCGCCGAGACCGGCTTCGGCCAGATCCAGATGGTGGTGCCGATCGCCGCGACGGCGTGGGAACTGGCCCGGGCGACCGGCGACGAGGCCCTGCTGGCCCAGGCCTACCGGGCCTGTGCGATGTGGGATGGCTGGCTGCTGAAATATCGCAATACACGCGGGACCGGCCTGACCGAGGGTTTCTGCACCTACGATACCGGCCACGACAATTCACCGCGCTGGGCCGGCATCCCGCCGCAGTGCCCCAACAAGGACGCCAAGCGCTTCCCCGACGGCTTCGGATTGCCGCGCCTGTGCCCGGACCTGTCGGCCACCACCTATGGCGCGCGCATGGCCCTGAGCCAGATGGCCAAGGCCTTGGGCCAGGACGACGGACCGTGGCTGGAAAGCGCCGAGACGATCCGCCGGGCGATCCTAGACCAGCTCTATGTCGCCGGGGACGCCGCCTTTTACGACCTCGATGCCAACGGCAAGTTCGTGCGCGTGCGCACCGATATCCTCAGCCGGGTGTGCGGCGAGCACGTCGTCGACCAGGCGCTGTTCGACGAGTTGTGGACGCGGCAGATCCATAATCCGGCGGCCTTCTGGGCCACCTACCCGCTGCCGTCGGTGGCGCTCGACGATCCCGCCTTCGTGCGCCCGATCACCGGCAATTCGTGGGGCGGCCCGGCGCAGGCCCTGACCGCGCTTCGGGCGTCGCGCTGGATGGAGCCCTACGGGCGGGCGGCGGAATTTTCACAGATGATGGAAGCCTGGTGCAAGGCGCTGATGGCGGACATGACGTTCCGCCAGCAGGTCGATCCGGTCACCGGCGCCTTCACCCAATCGGATGCGCCGGGCTATTCGCCGGCGGCCCTGGTGATGATGGACTACACCTGGCGTCTCTGCGGCGTGGTCGAGGGAGACGACGAACTGTGGTGGAACGTCCGGCCGGGCCATGCGGCGGCGGGATCGTTCCGCCTGCCGCTCGATGGCGGCGGCACGGCGGCGATGACCTATGACCGCAAGGGTGCCGGTCTGACCCTGAACGGCAAGGCGGTGGCGCGCATCGAGGGCCCGGCCCGGCTGGTGACGGACAAGGCGGGCAAGCCGCTGAAGCTTTTAGGTATCGAGGAAAAGCCGCAGAAGGTGGCCGTGAAAGCGCCCGGCCACACGCGGCATGTCACCATCGCGGCCAATCAGAAATTGGCACTTTAGGCCTTGCTTTTCCTTCCCCGTTTACGGGGAAGGTGTCGGCGCTCTTGCGACGACGGAAGGGGGGAAGCGGACGGTTGGATTCCCCCTTCCGTCACTCGCTGCGCTCGTGCCACCTTCCCCGTAAACGGGGAAGGAAAAGATTGGGCGTTTTTACGGTACACACATAAAAAAAGTGCGGCCCCCGGGTCTCGGGAAGGGGCCGCACCAGTCAGGAAGTTCCGGGGAGTAAGCTTTTGTTGGGTCGCGTAATTTATCCGAAAAGTGGTACCCGCTTTATCGGATTGCGCTCTAGAACTTCGTGTCCACGCTGAGGAAGAACAGGCGGCCGGCGACGTCGTAGGCGATCGGGTCGGTATTGTCGGCCGGCAGCTGCGACGAGCCCAGCACCGGCGGATCCTTGTCAAAGACGTTGCGGATGCCGAAGGTCAGTTGCGTCCTGGTGCCGAGGTCGTAGGCCGCGGTCAGGTCGAAATAGGTGTAGGCGGGAATGACCGGGTTGGTCAGCGTATTGAGCGCCGGATAGGACTTGCCCTGCTCGCGCGGCACCACGACGGTGTCGATCGTCACCTTGCCGAGGTAGCGGGCGCGCGCCGACAGGGTCAGCGCACCGGTTTTCCAGGTCAGGCGTGTCGTGCCCTTCCAGTGCGGGATCGGCTGGCCGCAGGTGCCGCCGAAGGCGCCGACGCAATAGTTCTTGATATTCGGAAGGGTCTGGTCGGGCGTCACCGTGTAGTCCTTGACGTAGGTCCAGTCCTCGGCGACGTCCCAGCGGCTGGCGCCCAGCAGGCCCCAGTCCGTGCCGAAGCCGTAATGGCCTTCGATATCGATGCCCGAGGTGCGGATGCCGCCGATATTGGCGTTGGTGGTGGTGACGTAGTCGGGGCCGGCGATCTGGCCGGTCGAGTCGCGGTGGATCGCCTTACAATAGACACTGTTGGCGTCCTGGAGCACGTTGTAGCACATGTTCAGCACGCTTTGCAGGCCGCCGCCGCCGAGCGGCGCGATGGCGTCGTCGAGCGTGATCTTGTAGTAGTCGACGCTCAGTTGCAGGCCGCTGATGGCATGCGGCGTCAGGACCACGCCCACGGTCGTGGTGTTCGATGTTTCCGGCGCCAGGTTGGCGTTGCCGCCCAGCACCTGGGTGATGAAGTTCGACGGCTGGACGGCCGGATCGAAGACCAGGGCGTCGGGCACGCCGGTGGCGACGCAGACCGCCTTGACGGCCGCCGTCTGCTGCGACGCCGGCTGACGGCTGGAGCACGGATCGGTGGCCGACGGGCCGTTGGTGCCGCGGCCGCCGTACAGTTCGCCGGCATTGGGCGCGCGGATGGCGTGCTGGTACTGGGCGCGGAAGGCGACATCGCTGGTCACCGCCCATTCCGAACCGATCGAATAGGTCCAGACGCCGCCGACGCCGGGCGTGTCGTAATCCGAATAGCGGAAGGCGCCGTTGAGGCTGAGCCGCTTGAAGCCCGGCACGTCGGACAGGATGGGGGCGCGGAATTCGCCGTAGAGTTCCTTGACGGTCGTCGAACCCTGCGTGGCGCGGGCGGCGTTCCAGCCGGAGACGTCGCCCGAGGCCAGGTAGCTGTCGGGAATGTACTTGCCGAAGTCGTAGCGCCACTCGAAGCCGGTCGAAAAGTCGACCGGGCCGGCGGGCAGGTCGAACAGTTCGCCGGTCAGGTTGCCGGCGAAGACCTGCTGCTCGGCGCGCAGGCCGGCGTTGGAATTGATCAGGATGGCCGCCTTGCCGGCGTCGGTCATGTTCTGGCCGAACGGATTGAGCACCGGCGCCGCGCCACCCTGGCTGAGGATGGCGTTCTGGAAGTGGCTGAGCGAGATCGAGCCGGTCTGGGTGTCGGCTTCGGTCGTCTGGGCGTAGCTGTAATAGACGTCGTAGTGCAGGTCGCGCAGGAAGCCCGCCGACACGTCACCGAGCGCGCCCTTCACGCCCAGGGCCACCCGGAAGACCTGGTGGTCGGAGGTCGAGAAGCGCGTGCCGACGTCCGGCAGGCGACGGTTGAGGTTGAGCACGGCGCGGCCGTCGCCCGGCGTGGTCGACAGGGTCTGGGTGCCTTCGGTGACGTTGGTCGTGCCCGTTTCCTTGAGGTCGAGCTGGTGCAGGACCTCCTGCATCTGCGGGCTGAGGTAGGGATTGTTGACGTCGACCAGGAAGTTGCCCGAGGCCGAGGTCGGCGCGATCTGCACGTCGGCCTTGTTGTCGCTGTAGTGCAGTTCCATGTAGCCGGTGGCGTGGCTGTTGAAGTCATAGTGCGCGAAGACATTGGTCATCCAGCGCTTCTGCGGCGTCACGATCAGCGACAGCGGGCCCAGGTCGTAGGCGTCGTCCGGCGCCACATAGGGACGCACGGTCTTGCCGGTGGTGTCGAAGATGGCGCCCAGCGTCGTCATGTTCTGCAGGCCGGCGGCGATCAGGGCGGCGTCGAGGCCGGCGTTGGAGCCGGACGAACCCACGGTCGGCAGGTTGCCGATGCGGCCGTTGGGCACGGTCGAGGAGCCCGAGAAGATCAGGCCGGGCTTGCCGACATCGAGGCAGGTCTTGCCGGCGGGGATGGCCACCGGCGTGCCGGCATGGTCGTCCGACCACGAATCGGAGGTGACGCAGCCGTCGCCCAGCGACGGCAGGGCCCAGCCGCCGCGATCGGCGCGGGTATAGCCCTGGCGGTCCATGTAGTCGAGCGAGACGACCATGTTGCCCTTGCCGTTGTCGAAATTGCCGCCGAAGGTCAGGTCGACAGTCGAGGTCGGGGTCGAGGTGTGCTGGTCCCAGCTGCGCTGGACGTTGAGGTCGACGCCCTGGAAATCGTCGCGCATGACGAAGTTGACGACGCCGGCGATGGCGTCGGAGCCGTAGACCGCCGACGAACCGCCGGTGACGGTTTCGACGCGTTTCACCAGGGCCGCCGGGATGGTGTTGATGTCGGTGGTGAAGTCGGGGCCGGTGATGGCGAAGCGGCGGCCGTTGACCAGGACGAGGTTGCGCGTCGGACCCAGGTCGCGCAGGTTCAGGGTGGCGGTGCCGATCGGCTGGCCGGCCTGGACGGTGTTGGCGGTCGGGCTGTTGAGCTGCGAACCGGTGAATTGCGGCGTATCGGCCAGCATGGCGTCAAGGTTCTGCGCGCCCGAGAGCTTGACTTCCTGCTGGTCGACGACCGTGACCGGCGTCGGCGCCTTGAAGCCGCGATTGGCCAGGCGCGAACCCGTGACGACGACGACGGTGTTGTCGTCGGGCTTGGCGGTGTCCTGCGCATGGGCGGCGGTCACGGCGGCCAGGCACGCCATGGCCATGGCGGTACCGCCGAGCAGAGATCCGCGGCGCCCTTTTTGGAAATTGGTCTTCATGTGTAGCCTCCCTTTTTATCCTGCTTGTATGATCCGGTGCCCGACGCCGCGAAACCCGGGTGGTTCCGGCGAAAAAGCGGCGGTGATACCGGTGTCTTTTTTTGACCTGATGGCGCTTTGTCGCGCATCGTGGTAACGCATACTAAGATGTGAGCGCCATTAAGGTGTTGGCGACACGATATTTCATCCCTGTGGCCGCCCACCGTCTCCTTCCGCGCCCTTCGCGGCGGCTGAGCTTGCCATATTTTGGAATGAAGTATTACAAGATGAGAAATTGCCTGTCAAACATTTGCTGGGACCGCTAACATCGACGGGGGCACCTGTGGCGAATTTATCAAACTTTTTGCTGTGCCTCATGGGCACGGACGATGATATGCCGGCCTTCGGCAGGGCCGGAACGCCTGGCATGAACGGGCATGGATACCATCAGGCAGCGCGAAATTCCACAATGTGACATTGCGGGCGTCACGTGCGGCATATCGAAAGCGGCCCGCGCCGGGGTGGCGCAGGCCCCCGATCAGATGACGTAAAGATCGACATAATCGTTGACCGTCATCGCTTCGAGCGCGTGCTGGTCGAGGCTGACGGCCAGGATGCGGTCCTGCTGCTTCCTGGGGAAACGTCTCGCCAGGTTGGTGCGGAACTTGGCTTCGAGCACAGGGATGCCTTCGGCGCGGCGCAGGCGGTGGCCGATGGGATAATCGACGCGCAGTTCATCGAGCACCGTGCCGTCCTTGAGCGTGATCGTCATGGCGTTGGCGATCGAGCGCTTGTCGGGGTCGTGGTAATCTTTGCTGAATTCCGGCGCCTCGACGCAGGTGATCTTGTCGCGCAGGGCATCGATGCGCGGGTCGCCGGCGACGGCGTCCTCGTAGTCGGCGGCGGTCAGGCGGCCGAAGATCAGCGGCACGGCGACCATATACTGGATGCAGTGGTCGCGGTCGGCCGGATTGTTGAGCGGGCCCTTCTTGTCGATGATGCGGATGCAGGCTTCGTGGGTGCGGATGGTGACCGAGGCGATGTCGTCAGCTGTCTTGCCCATGGCGGCCAGCTTGCCGTAGGAGGTCATGGCCGCTTCGACGGCGGTCTGGCTGTGGAATTCGGCCGGGAAGCTGATCTTGAACAGCACGTTTTCCATGACATAGCTGCCATAGGGGCGCTGGAACCTGAACGGCTGGCCCTTGAAGAGGACGTCGTAGAAGCCCCAGGTTTTGGCGGTCAGCACGCTGGGGTAGCCCATCTCGCCCTTTTGCGCCATCAGGGCCAGGCGGACGGCGCGCGACGTGGCGTCGCCGGCGGCCCAGGACTTGCGCGAACCGGTGTTGGGCGAATGGCGGTAGGTGCGCAACGATTGACCATCCACCCAGGCCAGCGACACGGCATTGATGCATTCGTCGCGGTCGAGGCCGAGCATCTCAGCCACCACGGCAGTCGAGGCAACCTTGACGAGGACGACGTGGTCGAGGCCGACGCGGTTGAAGCTGTTTTCCAGCGCGATGCAGCCCTGGATTTCGTGCGCCTTGATCATGGCGGTCAGCACGTCGCGCATGGTGAGGGCCGGCTTGCCCTTGGCTATGGCGTTGCGCGACAGCCAGTCGGCGACGGCCAGGATGCCGCCGAGGTTGTCGCTGGGGTGGCCCCATTCGGCGGCCAGCCAGGTGTCGTTGAAATCGAGCCAGCGGATCATGGCGCCAATGTTGAAGGCGGCCTGGATCGGATCGAGCTGGAACTGGGTGCCGGGGACCTTGGCGCCATGCGGCACCACCGTGCCGGGGACGATGGGGCCGAGCAGCTTGGTGCAGGCGGGATAGTCAAGCGCTTCCAGGCCGCAGCCGAGCGTATCGATCAGGCAGTTGCGCGCTGTTTCATAGGCGAGGTCGGACTTGATCTCGTAGGTGAGAACATAGTCGACGATGTCGGTGAGGACGGTATCGGCTTCGGGGCGGACGTTGGAAATATGGGCGGACATGGGGAGGCTTTCCTGAGAGTAAAGCAAGAAAGGACTATCCACAGATAAGCCAGATAAGGACAGATTTCAGGATCACCGCAATGGTCTATTGCAAGTCTGGATATCGGCGCAAAGCGCCTTTATTTATCTGTTCTTATCTGGCTTATCTGTGGATGAATCCTTTTAAGGTCTTTCGTTGAGGGGCACGAAGGGCCGGTCTTCGGGGCCGGTGTAGTTGGCGTTGGGGCGAATGATCTTGCCGTCCTGGCGCTGTTCGATGATGTGCGCCGACCAGCCGGAGGTGCGCGAGATGACGAACAAGGGCGTGAACATGGCGGTCGGCACGCCCATCATGTGGTAGGAAACGGCCGAGAACCAGTCGAGATTGGGAAACATCTTTTTGATCTCCCACATGGTCGATTCCAGGCGTTCGGCGATGTCGAACATCTTCATGTTGCCGGCGTCGGCGGAGAGCGAGCGAGCGACTTCCTTGATGCAGACATTGCGCGGGTCGGAGACGGTATAGACCGGGTGGCCGAAGCCGATGATGACCTCCTTGTTGGCCACACGCTGGCGGATATCAGCCTCGGCCTCATCCGGCGTATCGTAGCGCTTCTGGATGTCGAAGGCGGCTTCGTTGGCGCCGCCGTGCTTGGGGCCGCGCAGGGCGCCGATGGCGCCGGTGATGGCGGAATAAAAGTCCGAGCCGGTGCCGGCCACGACGCGGGCGGCGAAGGTCGAGGCGTTGAACTCGTGTTCGGCATAAAGGATCAGCGAGGTATGCATGGCGCGCACCCAGGCGTCGGACGGCACCTCGCCGTGCAGCAGGTGCAAGAAATGGCCACCGATGCTGTCATCGTCGGTTTCGACCTCGATGCGGCGGCCGTTATGGCTGAAATGGTACCAGTAGAGCAGCATCGAGCCGAAGCTGGCCATCAGGCGGTCGGCGATATCGCGGGCGCCGGGATGGTTGTGGTCGTCCTTTTCCGGCAGGACGCAGCCGAGCACGGAAGCGCCGGTGCGCATGACGTCCATCGGGTGCGACGACGCCGGCAGGGTTTCGAGCGCGTCCATCACCGCGACCGGCAGGCCGCGAAGGCTGCGCAGTTTGGTCTTGTAGGCCTTGAGTTCGACGGTATTGGGCAGCTTGCCGTGGACCAGGAGGTAGGCGATTTCCTCGAATTCGGAGGTCGCCGCCAGGTCGAGGATATCGTAGCCGCGATAGGCCAGGTCGTTGCCGGTGCGGCCGACCGTGCACAGGGCCGTGTTGCCGGCGATGGTGCCCGACAGGGCGACGGATTTCTTGGGCTTGAAGCCGGTGGGTTCAGGCGCGTGATCGGCCATAGTCAACTCCCTGTATTTTTTACCACGGACCACACGGACCACACGGACAAGGCAAGCCTTTAAATTCTGGGGCCGTGATTTTGAGCGCCTTTGGCGCGCGATCAAGGACGAAGCGACTCTTACTTAACGTCCGTGTGGTCCGTGTGGTCCGTGGTTAAACCTTCTTCTCGCTGAACAGCTTGTCCAGCTTGCTCTCGAATTCGTAATAGCCGATGCGGTCGTAGAGCTCCTCGCGCGTCTGCATGGTGTCGAGCACGAATCTCTGGTGGCCGTCGCGGCGGATGGCCTGGTAGACGTTTTCCGCCGCCCTGTTCATGGCGCGGAAGGCGCTGAGCGGGAAAAGCTGGATGGCCACGCCCGCGGAGGCCAGTTCGTCGCGCGAGAACAGCGGCGTCTTGCCGAACTCGGTGATATTGGCCAGGACCGGCACCTTCACGGCGTCGGCGAATTTGCGGTAGGTGTCGAGATCGTAGGCGGCTTCGGCGAAGATGCCGTCGGCGCCGGCTTCGACGCAACGGACGGCGCGTTCGATGGCGGCGTCGACGCCG
>FTIZ01751994.1_pt1 | contig 41592 bp, 43 predicted proteins | sample 1658381 | NCBI WGS metagenome assembly FTIZ01 (sample SAMEA3914822, study PRJEB12502) | metagenome | biome: forest; material: soil | place: USA | collected 2012-03-12 | depth 0.1 m
TCTTGCCGACAGCGGAACACCCCTCATCCGGCCCTTCGAGCCACCTTCTCCCCTTAAAAGGGGAGAAGTGAGCAGGGTTCAAAACCATATGCGATAGCGCTGCCGTGAACGGGGAGGTGAAGGCAGCAAGACGCCCCACCACCACCGCGTTGAAGAAACGCGGCGGTCCCCCTCCCCGAAATCGAAGATTTCAGGGAGGCATAAGAGAGGGAGGCGACGCGGGCCGGCGGTTTCTTACCTTTACATGCGAAGTAAGCGGTGGTTCGTCTTGATGGCGCGACCGGCTTTAGGACAAGCTCTTTCAGCGCATTTTCGTGTGCGCTTTGCGCATCTTTTGGCTTCGCCGGACTTCGTTTCGTACTTTTCGTGGTCAATACTTCTGCCCACGATTTGCCCATAAGCTGCCACAGTACGAAAGCCTGCAATCATATGTGAAATTTGCGCCTCAAAACAAAAAACGCCGCAGGACAACCCGCGGCGTTTGCATTCATAACCCGGAAGCCAAAGCTTAGTAACGCTCTTCCTGGCCGCCGTCGCGGTCGGATTGCAGGGCGCGGATCAGTTCGCTTTCCGACATCTGCTGGTGCTGGGGATCGGCCAGCAGGGCCAGGGTTTCGGCCTCTTCCTCGGCCTCGGTGCGCTCGTCGACGCGTTGCAGCGAAGCAATCAGGCTTTCGGTCAGGGCGTTGGGGGCCAGGACACCGTCGGCGATTTCGCGAAGGCTGACGACCGGGTTCTTGTCGTTATCGCGATCGACCAGGATCGACGAGCCCGACGAGATGGCGCGGGCGCGGTGGGCGGCCAGCAGGACAAGGTTGAAACGGTTGTCGATCTTTTCGACGCAATCTTCGACGGTAACGCGAGCCATGAACGACCTCTGCAATAGCAAAAACAGCACCCTGAGCCACGAATCATCGTCCGTGTCCCGGCGCCGGAAACAAGTTGCGCCTTCTATATAGAGGCTGATCCCCGAAAACAAGAAAATTGCTGAGCCTTTTCGAGTGATGCCAAAACAGCACGACCGTCGCCGTCATCGAACTGACATCCGGCTGTTTCAAACCTGACATCGATCCCGGTTACAGCCGCAACGGCTCTCCTCCCCTGCCGCCAACTTTTCTCCGGGATTCCCACATGTTCAATCGTTACATGCTCGGCGCCGCCGCCGTGGCCATCATCGCCGCCACCGCGCCTGCCGCCGTCTATGCCCAGCAGACGACCGCCTCGATCCGCGGCGTCGTCACCGATGCTTCAGGCAAGCCGGTCGCCGGCGCCGTCGTCACCGCCACCCACCAGCCGTCGGGCACGCGCCAGGAAACGCGCACCGACGCCAGCGGCAATTACGAGCTGACCGGCCTGAAAGTCGGCGGCCCCTACGAAGTCGATATCGCGGCGTCGGGCTACAAGGAAAGCGACAACGGCGACGTCTATCTCAGCCTCGCCGACCAGCAGAAGCTCGACGTCACCGTCGAGGACGAAGCCTCGACCACCGTCGTCGTCACCGGCAAGCGCAGCAGCGTGCTGTCGAACCCCGGCTCGCGTACGCGCCTCGGCCGCGACGATATCGCCAACGTCGTCACCATCAAGCGCGACATCCGCGAGGCCGCCCGCCGCGATCCGCTCACCAACCTCGATCCGAACACGCGCGGCACCGGTCCGTCGGGCGGCCTCTACATCGCCGGTTCGGCTCCGCGCGCCAACCGCATCACCATCGACGGCGTGCGCTCGAACGACGACTTCGGCCTCAACACCGGCGGCCTGTCGACCAATCTCGGCCCGATTTCGCTGGAAGCCGTCGAGCAGATGACCGTCCAGGCCGTGCCGGCCGACGTCGAGGAAGGCGATTTCACCGGCGGCGCGCTCAACCTGGTCCTGCGTTCCGGCACAAACACCTTCCACGGTTCGGCCTTCGACTACTACCGTTCGGCCCACCTCAACGGCAACCAGCTCTATCACCCCGACACCGGCGTCACCAGCAAGCTGAAGCTCTACGTTCCTGACAAAAACTACGGCTTCTTCTTCTCGGGCCCGATCCTGAAGGACCGTCTGTTCTTCGCCACGTCGTATGAAAAATATACCTCGGCCTCGGTGGTCGCGGCCGGTCCGTCGGGCCAGGGCTTCGGCATCACCCTGCTCAACGGCGGAGCGCCGGTGGCGCAGGCCGACATCGACGGCTACCTCGCCCCGTGGGCCGGCTATGCCGCCTCGTCGAAGCTCAACCCCGGCTCGATCCCGCTGACCACGCCGTTCAAGGACGAGAAGTATTCGGCCAAGTTCGACTGGAACATCATGGACGGCCAGCGCGCCTCCTTCACCTACCGCCACGCCTTCTCGTCGGTGTGGAAAGGCTCGCCGGCGTCGAACTCGGCCCTGTTCCTCAATACCAACTGGTACACCCAGCCGGAAAACGAGGACAACTACGCCTTCCAGCTGAACTCGAAGTGGTCGGATCATTTCTCGACGGAAGCGCGCATCACGCTGCGCAACTACCAGCGCGGCCAGACGCCGCCGGAAGGCCAGTCCTTCTCGAACATCCAGGTCTGCACCGACGGTCTTGACGGTGGCGCGATCTCGAGTTGCACCGCCGGCAAGCTGACGCTGAACTTCGGTCCCGACCAGTTCCGCCAGGCCAACGTGCTGAAGACGACCGACAACACGGCCGAGTTCGTCGGCACCTACACGACCAACGGCCACAGCATCAAGGCCGGCTACCAGGGCAAGCAGATCCACGTCTTCAACCTGTTCGTCCAGGCCGCCAACGGCGTCTACTACTTCGACTCGCAAAAGGATTTCGGTTGCCTGACGACCGGCGTCAACACTTGCGACACCACGATCGGCCAGGTCGACCAGTTGTTCTACAACAACCACCCGTCCGGCGACGGCAACAAGGCGGCCGCCGATTTCGACTACACCAACCACACCCTGTTCGTGCAGGATACCTTCGACCCGATGGAAAACCTGACGGTCAATTACGGCCTGCGCTACGATTTCTGGCGCCAGTCCGACAAGCCGGCCCTGAACCCCAACTTCCTGGCGCGCAACGGCTACAGCAACCAGGGCAACTACAACAAGCTGAGCGTGCTGGCGCCGCGCATCGGCGCCAAGTGGCACAATGACAGCTTCGATGCGTCCGGCAGCTTCGGCCTCTATACCGGCGGCCTGCCCGACGTGTTCCTGTCGAACCGTTTCGGCAACACCGGCATCCTGACGGCGACCTTCACCCTGCAACGCCTGCTGAATGCCGACGGCACGACTTCGGGCTTCAAGGAAACCAACTCCGGCACGATCTTCGCCGCCAACGACCCGACCGTCTCGGCGCTGATGAACGTGCAGAAGACCGACACCGGCTTCGCCCAGGGCGTGCCTTCGGCGGCCACCTCGCTGCTGTCGCTCAACCCCGGCCTGGTCCGCGTCGCCAACACCAACGTGCTGGCGCCGGGCTTCAAGATGCCGTCGGACTGGAAGTTCAACTTCTCGGGCCACTGGCATGCGCCTTTCGGCACCACCTTCGGCATCGACGGCGTTCTCGTGCGCAGCCACGAAGGCCTGGCCTTCCGCGACGTCCGCGCCCGTGCGCTGACGGTCAACGGCGTCCAGCAACTGACGCCGGACGGCCGCATCCGCTACGACGGCCTCAGCGTTGCCTCGACCGCGCCGGCCGGCTCGACCCTCGACGCCAACAACCTGTCGATCTTCGCCAACCGCGTCGCGCTCGGCTATGACGTCGCCAAGAATGCCGACGGCAGCAACGACTACGATCTGGCCAACCCGGGTTCGGGCTATGATATCCAGGCCTATAACCCGGATGTCGACTCGACCAGCACCACCCTGGCCCTGTCGGCCGAGCAGGCCTTCGACGGCCTGATCAACCCGACCGACCATGTCGACGTCATGGCGGCCTATACCTACCAGGACACCAACCAGTACGGCGGCATCCCCGAATTCGCCACCACCGACTGCTGCGGCGGTTCGAACTACGGCGACCAGATCTCGCTGGAAGACGCCAACGCGCCGACCAAGGGCAAGTCGTCCTACGAAATCCGCAACGGTTTCAAGGTCAACGCCACCTACGACGTCGAATGGATCAAGGGCGCCAAGACCAGCTTCACCCTGTTCGGCGACATGCATAACGGCCGTCCGCTGTCGTTCTACGTCGCCGACGCCGGTTCGGCCGCCCGCGGCCAGGTCTTCGGCGTGGTGTCGAACAACCAGCTCGCCTTCATCCCGCAAACCACCAACGCCATGGCCGGCAACCCGCTCGGCTTCATGACGGGGAACGTGCCGGTTTACTTCAAGACCCAGGCCGACCTGACCAACCTGCAGACCATCGTCAACAAGTTCGGCCTGCCGACGGGCATCCTGGGCAAGGGCTCCAAGCGCAATCCGGACGTCAACCGCTGGGACCTGCACGTCGCCCAGGATGTGCCGATGCCGTGGCTGGACGGCCACAAGGTGACCTTCACCATGGACGTCTTCAACGTCGGCAACCTGCTCAACAAGAAGTGGGGCACGGTCGCCGAATACGGTTCGGACGGCCGCCAGGGCACGCCGATCTACAAGGTCGCCTGTACGGACGCTTCGGGCAATGTGGTTCCGACCTCGAGCCCGGTCTGCGCCGGCTATCAGATCTCCAGCGTATCGACGACCATGACGACGCCGACGGTCAACCAGGCCGCGACGCTCTACTCGGTCATGTTCGGCCTCAAGTACAGCTTCTAAACAAACCTCCCCGGGTGACTTTCGCAGGGAGCGCTTCACGGCGCTCCCTTTTTTTATTTTCGTGCGGGCGCCCTTCGGCCCGCCTCGCGTCAAATAAGCTTCATAATTACCCGCAGTCTGATGAATTGACGACGCATACAACCTTGGATAAACATAAGACGTCTTATTTGGTGAAAACGGGGCGGTAAGATGGCATCCAGAAATTCAATGGCCGGATGGGTCCGGCCGGTGGCACTCCTTGGGCTCATGGGCACCTTGTCAGGCTGCGCCAACATGTTCGGCATGCACTACGACGATGTCTTGAGCAGCAAGAACCACGTCCTGGCGGTTGACGCCAAGCAACGCGCCATCTTCTCCGGCCCCCGCGCCGACCCTGGCCCCGACCAGGGCACCTACCGCATGTATTGCTCTGAGCCGCCGCCCGACGCCCTGTCGGCGCTAAGCATGGGGGCGTCGGGAACGCTGGGCGCCAAGGCGCTGGAAAACAAGGATCCGAACCTGCAGTTGCAGGCTGCCCTGGCCATGAGCGAAACCGCCGCGACGATCGAACGGACCCAGACCGTCAATGTCCTGCGCGAGGAAATGTTCCGCACCTGCCAGAACTATTTCAACGGCGCGATCGGCAAGGACGAGTTCATCGTCCAGGCCGCGCGCGACGAACGGTTGATCGTATCGGTGCTGGCCATCGAGCAACTGACCCAGGTGGCGCGCCCCCCTTCGACCATCATCGGCGGCGGCGGCGCTTCGGCCAGCAACAGCAGCCCGACCGAACTCTACGATCTCGTCAAGCGGGTCGAAGCTGACGAAATCAAGTCGCAACAGACGCTGGACACGGCGACCGCCAACCTCGCCGCCGCGCAGGCCGACATCACCAAGGCCTGGCAGGCCTGCGACCAGGGCACCTTTGACGCCGCGACCCGGCCGGAGCCGGCGACCTCCGCCGATGGCAAGACAACGGATACGTCAAAGCCCGACGCCTACGACAAATGCGATGCGTTATTGTCGGCGATCAGAAAGGCGACCGCGCAGCACGACAAGGATCAGGCGCGTCTCGACAAACTCGACGCCAGCCTTGCCGCCCAGACAGGCGGCCAGTCCGCCTCGACATCGAACGCTGCCAATGCCTTGGCGCAGGCCGAAAAGATCGACCGGCCGAGCGACACGGCCCTCTCCAATGTCGCAACACAGGTCAAGGACATCGTCGAGGACAATTTCAAATTCGACGAAGTCGAAATGAGCTGTGTCGTGCGGTTGCGCGGATTGGCCGACGAAGAAACCAAGGCCCTGGCCAAACAAGCGCTCAAAACCTCCAGAGCCGACGGCGCCGGAGCCGCTGGAACGACGCCCGAAGCAACCAGCCCGGCCAGCGCCTATGATCAATATCTTCTGTCCTGCCTGAACTACGTGACCGCCGAAACGAACAAGAGACAGCAGACGGCTGAACGCGACGCCGACCAAGCCAGGCTCGAAGCCAAGCAAATCCTTGACAAGCTTTACGCCGGCAAGGACGTGCGGCTGAAAACCTATCTTCAGAGCAAACCTGCCGCCGATGTGCTGGCCGAATGGGCAAAGGCCTATAAGGCCACCGGCTACGACGGGCCGGACGCGACAAGCCTTGATCAGGTCATCGTGCAGTTCAATGGAATGGACGACGGCGACCAAGACGCTTTCCTGACCGCGAAGGGAGTTTAGCCATGCCGATGAGAACCATTGTCGCCGAGGACGCCGCCGCCGCCCAGGCCAAGGCCACCTCCGTTGCCGGCGGCGCCTACACCACCCTGGGCGCGGGTTGGGGCGGCGACCACCGCACCGTTCTCGGCCGCTTCGCCAACCCGCCGACCGGCACCGTTTCCAAGACCACTTTGGTGCCCGCCGGCGGAGCGCAACTCTACGTCATGCTGATCTCCTACTAGGCTTTCCCGCCGTTCCGCGCCAGCTTCGTAAAGCACATTGACTATCGGCCCGGTCGGTCCTAATGCCTGCGGCATGTCCATGATCTCCAATCCTGAAACCAAGTACCGCCCGTTTTCGCTGGGCGTCGACATGTCCGACCGGACGTGGCCGTCAAAGACCGTGACGCACGCCCCGCGCTGGCTATCCACCGACCTGCGTGACGGCAACCAGGCCCTGGCCGATCCTATGGACATCGAGAAGAAGCTGATCCTGTTCAACCTGCTGCTGAAGTGCGGGCTGAAGGAGATCGAGGTCGGCTTTCCGTCGGCCGGCGCCACCGAGTTCGACTTCGTGCGCAAGCTGATCGAAGAGAATTTGATCCCCGACGACGTCACCATACAGGTGCTGACACAATCGCGCGAGGACCTGATCGCACGTACCTTCGAAAGCCTGAAGGGCGCGAAGAAGGCCTTCGTCCACCTCTATAACGCCACCTCGCCGCTGTTCCGCCGCGTCGTCTTCGACATGGACAAGCAGGACGTGGTCAACCTGGCCGTCAAGGGCGCCACCTTGTTGCGCGACCATGCGGCGGCGCAACCCGACACCGACTGGGGCTTCGAGTATAGTCCCGAGACTTTCACCGGGACCGAACCCGACTTCGCGCTCGAGGTCTGCGAAGCGGTGATCGGCGTGCTGAAGCCGACACCCGAAAAGCCGCTGATCCTCAACCTGCCGGCCACGGTCGAGGTCGGCGGACCGCACACCTATGCCGACCAGATCGAATATTTCTGCCGCCATATCTCGTGCCGCGACAGCGTGGTGATCTCGCTGCATCCGCATAACGACCGCGGCACTGGCATTGCCGCCGCCGAACTGGGCCTGCTGGCCGGCGGCGACCGCATCGAGGGGTGCTTGTTCGGTAATGGCGAGCGCACCGGTAACGTCGATCTCGTTGCACTCGGGCTTAATCTCTATACGCAGGGCATCTCACCGCAGCTCGATTTCTCCAACATGCGCGAGATCGTGCGCACGGTCGAATACTGCACCAACCTGCCCGTCCATCCGCGTCATCCTTACGCCGGCGAACTGGTGTTCACGGCCTTTTCGGGCTCGCACCAGGACGCCATCAAGAAGGGCTTCGCCGCCCACGAGCAACGCAACGACGGCATCTGGGAGATGCCCTACCTGCCGATCGATCCGGCCGATCTCGGCGAAAGCTATGAAGCCGTGATCCGTGTCAATTCCCAGTCCGGAAAGGGGGGGATAGCGTGGATCTTGGAGCAAAATCATGGTCTGAAGCTTCCCCGCAGGTTTCAAATAGACTTTTCCCGCCGGGTGCAGGCCATTACCGACGCCTCGGCCCGGGAACTGTCCTCGGCTGATATATGGTCCACCTTCCAGGACGCCTATCACCTGACCGGCGACCAGCGCTATGAACTGGTCGAATACGAGCAGGCCGGCCCCGTGCGTTCGGGCGGCGGCATGCGCACGTTTGTCGGGCGCATCATCAAGGATGGGCGCGAAGCTTCGGTGGTGGGGCATGGCAACGGACTTATTTCCAGCGCCGTCAAGGCCTTGAACGATCAGTATGACCTGACGCTTGAAGTGGTCGATTATGCCGAGCACGCCACGCACAAGGGCACGGAAAGCCAGGCCGTGGCCTATATCGAGTGCAAGACCGACGACGACCGCCGGCTTTACGGCGTCGGCATCGACGAGGACATCGCCACGGCTTCGGTCAAGGCAGTCCTGAGCGCGGCGAACGGCCTGTGAGCTTTGACTGAACGCCTTGCAGACGCTCGTCAACCATGTTATCAAGGTTGAGTGCTTACAAAAATACAGCGCCTTGGTGCATTTCATCAAGCCGGACGTGCGTTCTATAGCCTGATCTTTCGCCGCCTCGCATGTACCCATTGCTCTTCGGGCGGCGCCCCTCCATCCTGGCCAACGTCTGCGCAGCGACGCGGCCGTGGCGGTTTGCGCCCTGCTCACCTGTGTCTTCATGAAACGCATCCAACCTTACAAGGAAATTGCCATGAGCCCCGTCAATGAACCTTCGAAAGGCATGTCCGAAGCCGATTTCCTGGCCGCCCGGCGAGAACTGTCGATCAGCCTGTTGCGCAAGGCGGACGAGTTCTTCGCCTGGGACCTTCAATTCAACATGCACCTTACCGAGCTGATGCAATTGCTGGTCAAGCGCGTGCGTGAAAATCCGGAAGTGCTGGATTCCTCGACGGCTCTGCGCGAATATCTCGACGAAGCGGCCGCGGCCAAAATGGCGCCGGGCGACATTTCCGGCGGCGGCTGGGCCGACGACCTGTTCGGTACGATCAAGGAAATCCTGACCGGCGAAAAGGATTTCGTCAAATCCATCATCATGAAGATACTCGGGCTCTAGCCAGGTCACGATGCGATCCCGGCTCACCGGCCCGTTCGTTATCGAAAAGACGACCCTGCAGTTTCTGCGCGCCTTTGCGGTCTCCGCCCTGCCAAAGGAAGCCTGTGGCGTGCTCGTCGGCCAGCAACAGGACGAGGCGTATGTCCTGTCCGTTGTACCGACGACGGATCGCTTCAATACGCGCACATCCTTCACGCTCCGTCGCCGGGACATAGACGCCGCGGCCCGGACGCTTGCTCCAAGGCAGTCCGTTTGTGGCTGTTTCCATTCGCATCCGGCGGGCAGCGCCGAACCGACCCCACGCGATGCCGCCGGCGCCAAGGCCGACGGTGACCTGTGGCTGATTTACGCCGTGCGTCGCCGCGCCCTGGGCCTGTTCCAATGGCGTGACGGTGCCTTCCAGCGGCTGAGCTTGACGCCAGCATCGTCGTGATCCTGGACGGCAAGCTTGCCGAAGGCGTCACCGGCGGCTAAGGACCGGTATGGATTACGCTCCGCTCGATATAGCCGATGGCGAATACTTGCTGCCGGCAGGCAAGATCGCCATGATCGTCACCCATCTGCAGCAGTTCGCCCTGCCGGATCGCATACCCATGGCGGTGCCGGAAGGCGTGGAATTGGTCGCGTGGCAGGACATCGACATCGACGCCTATCTGGCGCTGTTCCGCGATATCGGCCGGCCGTGGCTGTGGTTCGGACGTTTGCTGAAGACGCCCGCTGAGGTGGCCGCCATTTTCGCGCGACCGCGCTATGCCGCTTACCGGGCCATGCGCGACGGTCGCGCGCTCGGCCTGCTGGAACTGGATTACCAGGACGGCGGCGACGTCGAGATCGCCTATTTCGGCCTGGTTCCGGGCGAAACCGGCAGGGGCCTGGGCCGCTGGTTGATGGACCAGGCCCAGCGCATCGCCTGGGCCGCCGTCGATACCCGCCGGCTGTGGCTGCATACCTGCACCGCCGACGATCCCGCCGCCCCGGCCTTCTACCAGAAGATGGGCTTCAGGGCCTTCGCGCGCGGGCTTGAGATTTGCGACGATCCGCGCGCGCTGGGGCTTTATCCGGCCGATGCCGGCCCGGCCAACCTGCCGGTTATCGGCTAGCCGGTTTCCGGTCCCGTCTGGCCTGGGCAGGATGTTTTCCACCCGCGACCTTATTGCGCAGGTGGCCGCCCTTGCGGACGCCATCATGCCGGCGCATGCTTTCGTCATCGATAAGACGGGGAAAATATCATGGCGATCCTCCGCAGCCTCGGCAGGGTGTTCACCGCCCTCGGCCGGACCTGGTGGTTGCTACTCGGCTATGCCGTCCTGGGTGCGGCAGTCTCCGTGCTGGGCAGCATGGCCGTGATGAACTCCGGCTTCGGGACGGGTACCGATGCCTCCCTGCTGTTCACGCTTCTGCCGGCAATCGTGGCGCATGTCGTTTTCCTGCTCGCCGCCAGCCGCGCCGTGGCCAGCGTGGTGCAGCCGGGTCCATTGCCACGCCCTGGCGCCCGCCAGGCGGCGGGAGTGCTCGCCCTCAGCGCCATGATCGCCATCACCGGCGTGGTAGCCGGCAAATGCCTGCCTGTCCCCCAACCCTTCCTGATCGTTATCGCTTTGGCTGCCGTGCTGGCATGGATGCCCGTCCTGCCGGCCCTGGCCCTGGGGAGGCGCATGACCTGGTCGTTTCCTGCTTTCGCCACCGCGGTCTTCGTATCGTTGCCCTTCCTGGCCGTGAGCGAGATCCTCGGCATTCCGGCTCAGACCTGCACGGGAGAATGCTGGGGAATCATGGAAGGCGGCGTCGTCATGATCCCCGTTCTGGCCGCCCACATGTTCCTGTCCAGCGTCACGGCGGCGATCGTGTCGACCGTGATCTATACAGCCGGCCCGGCGCCTGGCACGGCGGAGACCTTCGTGTGAGCCCTGCCTTGCGGCTGCCATTCTTCGCCGCTAAGATCATATGCACAGGTTCCAAGGGATGGACATCAATGAGACTTTGGCGGGCGGTTTGTCTTGTAGCTTTGGGCGCGCTGGGCGCGGCCCCTGCCGCCGATGCGGTCACCCGCCACCGCCATGCCGCGCCGGTTCCTCCTGCCGCCCCGGCCGAGGTGCCGCGCTACACCTTGAAAATCGTCAAGGTTTTCCCGCACGATCCCGGCGCCTTCACCGAAGGCCTGTTCTACGACCACGGCAGTCTTTACGAAAGCACCGGCCGCAACGGCACCTCGTCGATCCGCCAGGTCAATCTCGACACCGGCAAGGTCATTCAGGAAACCAATATCGATTCGCGTTATTTCGGCGAAGGCATCGCGCCGTGGAACGGCAACATCGTCGGCCTGACGTGGCGGACCGAAACCGGCTTCGTGTGGAACAAGGCCAACCTGGCGCTGAAGTCGAACTTCACGTACAAGGGTGAAGGCTGGGGCATGACCGGCAACGCCCATAACCTGATCATGAGCGACGGCACGCCGACGATCAAATTCCTCGATCCCGTGTCGCTCAAGGTGGCGAAGACGATCAGCGTCAGCTATCGCGGCCAGCCGATCGACCAGGTCAACGAACTGGAATGGATCGACGGCCAGATCCTGGCCAATATCTGGCGGACGCGCAACATCGTGCGCATCGATCCCAATACCGGCCATATCACCGGCATCGTCGACCTGTCGTCGCTGCCCGAAGTGACGGCGCCGCCGCCGGACGAAGACGCGGTCGCCAACGGCATCGCCTTCGACCCGGTCGGGCACCGCATCTTCGTCACCGGCAAGCTGTGGCCGCACCTCTATCAGGTCGAACTCGTGCAGCAGTAGCGCCCGGCTTGCCTGCCGAAGGGAGACGGCGTAAAACGGGACCATGGGGGACACGACAACACCGGTATCGGAAGATTTCCTGCGCATCCTGCAGGACACGGAGATGCGCGTGCGCCACAGCGCCCACGCCCACTGGGCGGCGACCAACCGGTTGGAGGCGATCAATCGCGCCGCAACGGTTTCAACGCTCGGCGGTGGCTTTCTGATCTCGCTGCTGGCGGCCCTGCCCGTGATGTTCCAGAGCTTCTACGCCCCCTACGCCGCCTCCATCAATGTCGGCCTGTTCGTTCTGGGCGGGCTGGTGTCGGTCATTTCGGTGTTCCAGGCGGTACAGCGCTGGGGCGAGCGGTCGCAGGCCTACCAGAATGCCGCCAACGCCTATTCGTCCCTGCGGCGCAAGCTGGATATCCTGCGGCTCAACCTGCCGGCCAGCGCCGGTGATCTCAGCCTTATTCTGGAAGAACTGCGGCAACTGGGCGAGATCGCCCCGGCGGTGCCGGAGCATATCTGGAATGCGGCGGTACGGAAGCTGAAGTAAAACCGCTCAGTTGCGCGGATGCAGGCGCCGCCAGGTTTGCGGGCTGTCGAAACCGTAGGCCCACGCCCCGAGGCGATGGGTGCGGGCATAATCCTCGTCGCCAAGATAGCGCAGGCTGAAATGGCGATAGGCGACGGCGAGGCCGCGCCGGACCATCTCACGCCCCAGGTCCATGCCCGCCGACGTTTGGCAGGTCGCCACCATCCGGCCGTAGGGATTAATATCTTGCTGTTCGCAAGTTAGCACGATCGCTTGCGTCAAGCCACGCATGACCGACGATGCTTGCGTGCCACAAGCAAATCGTCCGCACACCTGGTCGTGCTCGAAGGCATCGATACCGAACAGCCGGACATGGCGGCCGTGAATAACAAGCGTATCGCCGTCGATGACATAGGCCGAGCCCGACAGTGTCACGGATCCGGCCCCGACGGGAAACGCCACGGCCAACGCCGTGAAGCAAATAGTCAGCCAAAGTGAACGCATCTTCCTGCCAAGGTCCGTAATTGCCGTTGCACGGGGAACCGAAAATCGTTATGCGGGCGCCATGCTTACCCATTTCGCCCGCACCCAGGTTCTGGTCCGCGCCGACATCATCGCCCAACTCATTTGGGCGGTAAAGTCCGTGCGCCGCAATCTGCGCAAAACCGGGGGCGAGTGACCGCAAAGGTCACCAGCGCCCTCCCTCCCCAAGGGCGCCAAGGATCCAGACAAGCGCCCGGATATTCAGGCCCTTTGTCATGTCGTTCGAAGCTCCGCCACCGCAATCCTTGCTGAAAACCTGGCTGGCCGCGCCGTGGCTTGCGACCTGGGGCGGCTACATCATGGCGGCGCTGGGCGCATTTCTCTTCGCCAGCAAGGGTATCTGGATCAAGCTGGCCTATCATTACCATGTCGACGCCCCGGCCCTGCTGACCTTGCGGCTGTTCCTGGCGACGCCGTTCTTCATCCTGTTCGGCGTACTGACCTGGCTGACCGCCAAACGCAAAGGCGCTTACAACTTGCCGCCGATCACGCAACGGCCGGAGCTTTACCTGAAGACGCTCGGCGTCGGCGCGCTCGGCTACTGGCTGGCCAGCTATACCGATTTCGAGAGCCTGACGACGTTGTCGCCGCAGTTCGAGCGGCTGATCCTGTTCACCTACCCCCTGTTCGTCATCCTGTTCGGCGCGCTGTTTTTCCGCCAGCCGATGCGTGTCAAGGCCATCTGGGCGTTTCTGATTTCCTATGCCGGCCTCGGCTTCGTCTTCTTTACCGACCTGTCGGCGCACGGCTCGGGTATCGTGCGCGGGGCGTTGTGGTGTACGGTTTCCTCGCTGTCGTTCGCGCTTTACCTGCTATTGGCCAAGCCACTGATCGCGCGGCTGGGACCATCGATGTTCACCTCGTGGGCGATGACCGGCGCAGCCCTGGTGACGTTCGTACATTTTTTCGTCGTCCACCGCCTGAGCGATATCCACATGAGCGCGCCGCTGTTTTCCCTCGTGCTGGGGCTGGCGATCGGCGCCACCGTCCTGCCGAGCTACCTGACCAACTTCGCGCTCAGCCGCATCTCGTCACAGGCAAACGCCATCATTTCCTTCATCAATCCGATCTTCACCCTGGCCCTGAGCGCGCTGATCCTGCGCCAGACCATCACCCTGGCCGATGTTATCGGCACGGTGCTGGTGCTGTTGGGCGTGGGTCTCTATACTTGGATCGACCAGAGGGCGGCAAAGGCGGCGTGAACGTCAATCATGTTGTTTTAAAGAGAAAAGTATCCGTTTAGGGACAAGTGTTAATTCATGGGATGAGCATCCAGGCCGACCGTTATGTTTTCCAACAGCTCCCGTCCCGTCTTCTGCAAGACCGGATGAACCCAGTCCGGCAAAATCTCTGCGAGAGGTCCCATGACGAAACCGCGTTCTGCCGCGCGTGGGTGGGGCAGCACCAGCCCTTCCCGCTCGATAACCCGATTACCGTAAGCGACAAGATCGAGATCAAGCACGCGCGGCGCATTTCTGCGTCCGTCACGCACGCGGCCGGACTCGCGTTCGACATCGTGCAAGAGTTTCAAGATTTCGTGCGGCGAATGTGAACTCTGCACCGCCATGACCGCATTGACATAAGGCGGATCGGACGGATCCGGCCAGGCTTCGGAACGCCACAAACGTGAAATCTTTGTAATGATCAGACCACGGTCGCTCAACGACTTGACAACGCGGGCGAAAGCTTGCGATGCAGGCGCAGCACCCGGCGACAGGTTGGAACCGTAGGCAATTAAAACTGTCTCAAGTCCGCCGTTTGCTTCATTGACCATCATTTCAACTGTGCATTTCTCAAGAAAGTTATTGCCGAAAATGAGCTTTTACCCGACCGACCGCATCGCCCTCTTCATCGATGGCGCCAATCTTTATTCCGCCGCCAAGGCGCTGAATTTTGACATCGATTACCGCAAGCTGCTCGACGAATTCAAGAAGCGCGGCGTGCTGATCCGCGCCTATTACTACACCGCACTGGTCGAAGGCGACGATTATTCGCCGATCCGGCCGCTGGTCGACTGGCTCGACTACAACGGCTTTGCCCTGGTGACCAAGACGGCCAAGGAATATACCGACAGCCAGGGACGCAAGCGCTGGCGTGGCGACATGGATATCGAGATCGCCTGCGACATGATGGAAATGGCCGAACACGCCGATCACCTCGTGCTGTTTTCCGGCGACGGCGACTTCCGCCGCCTGATCGAGGCCGTGCAGCGCAAGGGCGCGCGCGTCACCGTGGTCTCCACGGTCAAGTCATCGCCGCCGATGACCTCGGACGAACTGCGCCGTCAGGCCGACACCTTCGTCGACCTTGCCGACCTGGCGTCGGTGGTCGGCCGGCCGCGTCAGCAACACCAGGGTGCGCCGAAGTTCGTCAGCGCCGAGGAAGATTTCGACGACGCCGTTTCGTAAGCCTGCAGCATGCCAACCTGCGGATCGGGCTATTCTCCGTCCCAGTAAGGCAGGCTGTCATCCTCACGGCCTATGAAGGCGAAATTGGGCATGGCTGGATTTTTACCCGGCCAGTTGCCCAGAATTCCAAAGCGGCCGCTGTCGGGATAATCGACCACGTCGGGCGAAACATGAGTGCTGACCGAAAGAACCTTGAGATCTTCGTCACCTGTGTTGATCAGTTGATGCGCCATCTCAGGTCCGCCCACGGGGCAGGCGATGACATCACCGGGTTTGACATCGTAGGTTTCCGGTCCGAAACGGAGCTGGCCCGTGCCGGCGACGATGAAGAACATCTCTTCGTTGGCATGGTGGTTATGAAAGGGAAAGGCGCGCTTGCCGGGATCGATGACGGTCAGGTTGTAGCCAAGCGCCGTCGCTCCCATGGCCTGGCCCAGCAGGCCCATGCGCGCACCGTAGCGATCGGCTGCCGCACCTTGCGGGCGCTGCTTTTCCGGCCGCTCCAGCAGAGGGATGTCGTGGATATTGAGGATCGGCTTTTGCGGGGTATCTGTCATGGCGGCCTCCGTAAGGTGACCAAGCCCTACCCGGCCGTGCGTCAAAAATCAGTACGAACCTGCCCCTTGCCATCGCGTTACGGCGTGGCACTATGATGGCATGAGCCCGTTACGCCATCTCCTGGTCGCCCAGGCCTACGACACCCGCCGATCGGGTGACCGGATGGGTGCGCTCCAGCTCTATCTCGACGCCGCTGAGGCGCTGAAAGGCCCAGGCGATACGGTGGCGCGAGCCTCGGCCATACGTCATGCCGCCGACCTTTACATGGAACTGGATCAGGCCGTGGACGCCGGGCAAAAATACAAGGAAGCCTGGGCCTTGTACCAGACGATTGATCCGGCGCCTGATCTTGACCTCGCCAATTGCCGCCGGCCGATGGCGCTGTGGCACGAGGTCCAGGGCCAGCGCACGGAGGCCGCGGTCATGTGGCGCGAAGCACGGCAATGGTATGAAAAAGCCGCCGTCTCGACCGGCCTGGATATGCAGCCCGCCTTCGACGAGTGCGACCGGCACCTCGGCGCGCTCGAGGCTTAGGGTCCGTACTCTCTTAGATTTCCGTCGTGACGCCAGCGGATTTGGTCCCTGAGCAGGCGAAGGGGCCGCCGGAGTGTCAACACTCCAAGGACACTTCAACGCCCTCAGGGACAAAATCCGCTGCGCCCCTTAGGGGTACGACGCAAATGGCGCATTGCGGTGTTGCAAAACCTTGAAAGAAATCAATCTTCCGGCGGCTTTGCTTCGGGCGCTGCGCCCTTTGCCTTCGTATCGCGGCGAAATCCTAAGGGAGTACGGACCCTAGCCTTTGTCGCGCAGAAGACGGGCCTTGTCACGGTTCCAGTCGCGCTCGGCCGTGGCCTCGCGCTTGTCGTGGTTCTTCTTGCCCTTGGCCAACGCGATTTCCAGCTTCACCAGGCCGCGGTCGTTGAAATAGAGGCGGGTCGGAATGATCGTCATGCCTTCGCGCTGGATCGAGACCATAAGGCGGTCGATTTCGCGGCGCTTGAGCAGCAGCTTGCGCGGCCGGCGCGGCTCGTGGTTGAAGCGGTTGGCCTGGCCATAGGGCGGGATATCGGCATTGATCAGGCACAGCTCGTTGCCATGCTCGATACTGACATAGGATTCGGCGATGTTGGCGCGACCCAGGCGCAAGGCCTTGACCTCGGTGCCGGTCAGGGCGATGCCGGCCTCGGTGTTGTTTTCGAGGAAATAGTCGAAACGCGCCCGCCGGTTGTCGGCGATGGTCCTGCTGGTGGAGATGAGATCGGCCATGGTCGGCTGTATCTAGGCCCTGACGTGCCCGAGCGCAAGGCGGCTTACGCCGCTTCCATCTCAAGTCCGGCCAGTTCCATCGCCTTGTCGACCAAAGGCCGGACGGCATCGGAGCACGGTGTGATCGGCAGGCGGACCTCGTCGGTGCACAGGCCCAGCCGGCTCATGGCGTACTTGGTCGGCGATGGCGACGAATCGGCGAACAGCACCTTGTGCAGCTTGATCAGGCGGTCCTGCCATTGACGCGCCGAAGCGAAGGCACCCTGGTGGATGGCATTATATAGCGCCACCATCTCCTTCGGCGCCACGTTCGAGGTGACGGAAATAACGCCATGGCCGCCGTGGGCCATGTAGCCGAGGAAGGTCGGGTCGTCGCCCGAGATGAAGGAAAACCCGTCGGCGATCTCGACACGCAGCTGGCTCATGCGGTCGAGCGCACCCGTCGCATCCTTGATGCCGACGATGTTGGGCAGCCTGGCCAGGCGGGCGATGGTGTCGTTCGACATGTCGACGACCGTGCGGCCAGGCACATTATACAGCAGAACCGGAATCTGAACCTTGTCGTTCAACGTCTTGAAATGCTGGTACAATCCTTCCTGCGACGGCTTATTATAATAGGGTGCGACAACAAGCACGGCGTCGGCGCCGACAGCCTTGGCGTGGGCGGCCAGTTCCAGGGTCTCGGCGGTATTGTTCGAACCCGCGCCGGCGATCACCTTGATGCGGCCGGCCACCTTTTCGACGCACAGCTTCACGACCGCGCGATGCTCTTCCATGGTCAGGGTCGAGGTTTCGCCCGTGGTGCCGACCGGCACGACGCCGTGGACGCCAGAAGCGATCTGATGCTCGATCTGGCGTTCAAAGGCGGCGAAATCGACCTCGCCGTTACGAAAGGGGGTCACCAGGGCGGTAATCACGCCCCCGAACAAGGGGTCACTCATCAGTCTGTCCCGAAATGGTGCAGTGTGTGGCTTTTGGCCCATAGATGTGGCGCAAATCACGAAAATGTAGCCTTAAGCCCGCCCGTCGTGACCCGCAATCTCTTTATAAAAAGAAACTATCGCCTATAGTCGATCTTTACGCGGATTTTGCGGGGAGCGGTATGAGTTCGGATCGACAGCGGATAAACTGGCGCAAGGCGTGCCTGATCGCGGGCGTCAGTGCGCTGGCCCTGTGCATGACCGGCGCGAAAGCGCAGGACGATCCCACGCCCCTGCCCGCCGCGCCGCAAGCCTTGCCGGTCCAGGCGACGCAAACCATCCAGGATACCGCCCAGCCGTACATGCCGTCCGATCTTTCGGACGCCGACGAAAGCACGCTGGAAGCCGCGCTGACAGCCGCCAAGGCGCACCGTTTCGCCCAGGCCGATTCGCTGGGCGCGTCGCTCAGCAATCCGATCGCGCGCAAGATCGTTACCTGGACGATCCTCAGCAACGACGGCAATATCTACAGCTTCGCCGCCCTCGACGCCGCCCGCCGCGACCTGTGGGGCTGGCCGCGCGACGGCAAGCGCCAGGTCGCCGCCGAAAACATGATCGCCACTTCGGGCATGGGTCCGCAACAGATCGTGGACTGGTTCGCCGGCTCGCCGCCGCAGACCGTGCAGGGCGCCACGGCCCTGATCTCGGCCTACCAAAGCCTCGGCCGCAGCGATGACGCCTCGGCGCTGGCCAAGACGTGGTGGCGATCGGAAGTCTTCGACTCCATCGCCCAGGCCAATTTCTACCAGGCGTTTTCGCGCTACCTGACGCAGGATGACCACAAGGCGCGGATCAACTGCCTGGAAGTCAACACCCAGACCGGCTCGTCCCAGGCGATCAACGACATGACCGCCTATACCGACGCCACCCAGACGGCCATCGCCAGGGCGGTCGTCGCCATGCGCGCCAACGCGGCCTCGGGCGACGCGCTCTATAGCTCAGCCCTCGCGCTCGATCCGCACAATCCGGTACTGGCCTTCGCCCGGGCGCGCTATCTTTCCGGCAAGGGTCTGGAGCCGCTCGGCTTCGGCCTGCTGGCCGACCTGCCGCCGGCGACGATGAGCCCGGACGCCGCCAGCACGCTCTATGCCCTGCGCCTCGACTATTTCAAGGCTGCCCTGAAGGCGCACAATTATCCGGCCGCCTACAACGCCATGAACGGCGGCGGTTTCGACGCCGGCGAAAACAAGGCCGAGGCCGAATTCTTCGCCGGCTGGATGGCGCTGGTCAAGCTCGGCAACAACAACGACGCCATTGCCCACTTCCAGAACCTGGCCGCCGCCGGCACCTCGCCGATCACGCAAGGGCGCGCCAATTACTGGCTGGGCCGTGCCTATGAAGCGCGCAATGACGCCTCGCAGAACGACGCGGCGACAGCACAAAGCTACTACGCCAAGGGCGGGCAATATATCTACGCCTTCTACGGCCAGCTCGCCGCCGAAAAGGCCGGCGTCACGCAGATCTCGATCGGCAAGGACCCGGTGCCTTCCGCCGCCGACCGTGCCCGCTTCGAAAACCGCGATACGGTCAAGGCGGCGCGCATCCTCGGAGAAATGGGCGAGACCGACCTGTTCCGCTCGATCGTGCTCAATCTCGACACCGTCCTGCCCAATGCCGAGGAGGAGGCGCTGCTGGTTGACCTGACGGCCAAGTACGACAGCCAGATCATCGCCATGAAGGTGGCGCGCATGTCGATGCAGCGCGGCTTCTACCTGCCGGAACGCGCCTATCCTCTGCGCGATGTCCCCGACGTACAAGGGCCGGAAAAGGCCTTCGTGCTGGCGATCACGCGCCAGGAATCGGGCTTCGACCCCACCGTGCGTTCTCGCGCCAATGCCAAGGGCATGATGCAGTTGATCCCGTCGACGGCGCGCGTGGTCGCCAAGCGCCTCGGCATGCCGTGGAACGAGGCCAATCTCTACGATCCGAATTACAACATGGCGCTCGGCGCTCACCATCTCGGCGAACTGGTCGATCATTTCGACGGTTCCTACGTCATGGCGGCGGCGGGTTATAATGCCGGCCCCAGCCGCATGCAGACCTGGGTCGGAGATTGCGGCGATCCGCGCGGCCCGAACGCCGACGCGCTGTCCTTCATCGAATGCCATCCCTTCGTCGAAACGCGCAACTACATGATGCGCGTGATCGAAAACATGCGCATCTACCGCGCCCGGCTGAACGGCGGCACCGCGCCGCTCACCGCCATGGCCGACGTGACGCGCGGCGTGGCGGCGCCGTTTACGCCTGTCGATGTCGATGACCTCGGCGATGGCGACGGCAGCGACGCCACCGACGGCCCGGTCAACTATCTCGACTACCAGAAGGCCCAGGCCGCCGCGGCAGCAGCTCCGCCGCCGGTCCAGGCCGCACCACCACCTGCCGCCAAGCCGAGCAAGGCTGTGCCGGTGAAGAAGACGATCCGCAAGGCTGCGCCGACGAAGAAGACGGTCGTGAAGAAACGGAAGCGTTAAAGCAAGGGCTGGCTGGCCAGGCGCAGGCTCGCCTGGCCGTCGATCGTGACCAGTTCGCCGGTCAGGTTAAAAACATCCGACAACAGCTTGGCGACAAAGATGTTTTCCGGCTGGTCATGCGCAACCAGGCGACCATGGTGCATCAGCAGGATGTCGTCTGCGAACTGCGCCGCCAGATGCAGGTCGTGCAGGCTAAGGATGATGGTCTGGCCGGCTTCGGCGCGCTGTTTCAGGCGGATCAAGACCTGCCTCTGCCACGCCGGGTCGAGCGCGATCAGTGGTTCGTCGAGCAGATAGACGCTGGCCTGGCTGACCATGACCCGCGCCAGCAAGACGCGCGCTCTTTGCCCGCCCGACAAGGAAAAGACACCGCGATCGCAGACTTCCTGCAACCCCAGGGCCTGAAGTTCGGCGAACGCCTTTTGCCGCGCCTGTTCCGGCGGCAGATGCTGGGCGCCGAGCCCGGCGACATCGACACACGACAGGTCCCAGGCAATGGTGCGCTCCTGCGGCAGGTAGGCGATGCGCTCGGCCCGCTGCGGCGGCGCCAGCCTGGCCAGAACCTCGCCATTCAGGCTTATATTTCCGTAGCTTAGCGGCAGAAGCGAAGCCATCGCCTTAAGCAAGGTCGTTTTGCCGGCGCCATTGGGGCCGACAAGCACATAGAGCTTGCCCGGTGACAGCGTGGCGCTTACCTCATGCACCACGGTTTCGCCGCCGAGTTTCACGCTGACGTCTTCAAGGACAAGATCAGCCATCATTTTTCCTTTCGCGAGTCTTACGGAAAAGTGCACTGAAACAGTGCATGACACTTTTCCTGAACCGCTAGTCCTGCATCCATGATTTGGCCGAGCGATAGGCCAGCACGGCGAACAGTGGCGCGCCGATCAGCGAGGTCAGCACACCGAGCCGCAGTTCCCCGGTGGCCGGAATGACGCGGACGAAACCATCGGCCATCAGCACCATCAGCCCGCCGGTCAGGGCCGACGGCCAGATCAGGCGATAGGGATCCTTCACACCCATGGCGCGGACAAAGTGCGGCGCCGCCAGGCCGACGAAGCCGATAATGCCGGCCACCGCCACCGACAGGCCGGCCAGCAGGCTGCCGCCGATGACCACGATCTGGCTGAGCCTCACCAAATCAATGCCCATGGAGCGCGCCGTCTCTTCGCCCAGCGTCAGGAAGCGCAGCCCCTTGCCCAGGCGCAGGCAAAGCACGCTGGCGACCGCCAGCCCCAGCACACACCAGCCGACATCGAACCAGCTGCGGTTTTCAACCGAGCCCATCAGCCAGCTGACGACATCGGCGACCGAGATCGGCGACTTCGCCAGGTTGAAGGCCAGGGCCGACAGCGCGCCGCAGAAAGCCGACAGGCCGACACCGAACAGGATCAGCGACTGTCGTTGCGGAAAGCGGTGCACGAAGACAACCAGCAGCAGCCCGACCAGCACGGCGCCAGCCATGGCCGAACCTTCGATGACGAACGGCACCAGGCCGGCGCCGGAAAAGATGGCCAGGGCCGCGCCGAGGCCAGCGCCCGACGAGACGCCGAGCAGGCCCGGTTCGGCCAATGGATTGCGCAACAGGCCCTGCATCAGCGCACCGCTCATGCCCAGCATGGCGCCGACGCCAATGGCGGTCAGGTTGCGCGGCAGGCGTATGCCCCAGACGATTTCGGCCGGCAGGGATTTCCAGTGCAGGAAAGCCTGGCCCCAGGCGGCGGGCGTAAGTGCCACATCGCCCAGCGTCATCAGGGCGATCGTGACCACGGCGATAGCGACCGCAAGCGAGACATTCAGGGCGAAGTTGGAGACATGCATCAGTTCATGCCGCCCTTTTGTGCCGCCTCGAATTTCGCCTCGTTGTCGGACAGCGCCTGCAGGTCGTAAGCGGTAAACCAGCCCGAACAGCTCAGCAGGGTCTGCGGCAGGGTGAAATTGCGGTGATGCGCGATATAGTCGCGCACAAGGGGATGGCGGCCCGGCACACGACGCATACCGTAGGGATCGTCGTAAAAACCGAGGGCGAAGACATCGGGTTGCAGGCTCAAAAGGACCTCCGGCGGCAGGGGCGTATATCCCTTATCCTGAGTCTCCAGCCGAAAACCCAGTCTTTGCAACATGTCGCCGACCATGGTGTCCGGCCCGGCGCTGTAGCCGAAGGTGGTGTAATAGAGCACGGTCCGGTTATGGCCGAAGGGCACGATGGCGCGCAGGGCGCTGTCGAAACGGTGCGCTTCGATACCGGCGCTGGCGTCCTGGTTCAGTTCGTGACCGACACGAAACAGCTCATCCCGTGCCTGAGCATAGCTGCTGACATCATTGATTCCGATGATTTTTATACCGTAGCGTTGCAATGCCTGCAGGAGCTTGGCGTCGCCGCCCCAGGTGCGGATAACCGCTTGAGGATGCAGTGACAGGATGGCTTCCAGGGTCGGACGAACGCGTGGCAATCCCCTGGCGCGATCGCGAAAATTGGAATCCGGCAGTTGCGCATGGTTCGACAAGGCCAGCACCTGGGTGCGCGGCATCAGGCCCATGACATACTGGTCGGCACATTCATCGAGCGAGACGACAGTGGGCGTGCTCGCATCGGTCTGGCGGGCATGCGCTGGCAGCACCATAACCGCCGTGACGACGAAAATCGCCCAAAGCAGGCATAATTTCACCTTTAACGGGAAAAAAATCCGCCGAATTACTACCGCCAATTGGTTTATCCCGCGTCCTGAATTGCGGCCTTATCACACCTCTTAACCATGTCTCCTAGGGAGACCGGCTTGCGGGGTGGCCACCGTGTTGCAAGCGTTCAAACAGAAGTGGGTGTATAAGGATTCTCAGTTAACGCGAACACCCATTCGCCGGCTTTTTCTGCAACCGCCGGCCCGCCCGGCGGCACAACCGGTCGCGCCGCTGAAGGCCGCGTTTTCGGCGCGTTCGGGACCGTCATGGCAGCAGATCACCGCCTTGGCCGTCATGATCTTCGCGGTCGGGATGGCGGCATGGCTGGCGCCGAAAACACTCGCTGCCTGTCTCTACTGGCTGTGCTGGGGTGTGTTCATGGGTAATGCCGTGATGCGCCTGGCCGCCTGCTGCATCCCGGTGCGGCCGGCCATCGGCGCCGGTCCCGCCGCTTCCAATGAAAACCTGCCGTTCTACACCGTCATCGTCGCGCTTTATAAGGAAGCCGAGATCGTGCCGCAGTTGCTCGACGCCATGCTGCGCCTCACCTATCCGCGCGACCGCATCGAAATCCTGTTCGCCCTGGAGGTCGACGACCGCGCCACCATCGACGCCTTTTACGCGCAAAACCTGCCCCCGGAAGTGCGCATCATTGAGGTCCCCGACGGCTTTCCACGTACCAAGCCGCGCGCGCTCAACCATGCGCTCGGGCTCGCCACCGGCGACCTGGTCGTGATTTACGACGCCGAGGACCAGCCACACCCGGACCAGTTGGTGGCCGCCGCCCGCGCCTTTCAAGCCGGCGACAAACGCCTCGCCTGCCTGCAGGCGCCGCTGCGGCCGGTCGGCGCCTCGACCTTTATCGGCCGCCAGTTCGCCGCTGAATATGCCGTGCAATTCGATGTCCTGCTGCCGGCGCTGAACCGCCTCGGCCTGCCCTTTCCGCTCGGCGGCACCAGTAACCATTTCCGCGCCGAGGTGCTGAAAACCATCGGTGCGTGGGACGCTTATAACGTCACCGAGGACGCCGACCTCGGCCTGCGCTTGGCCCAGTTCGGCTACACAAGCGGCCTGATCGCACCCCCAACCTGCGAGACTCCGCCCGCCTCGAGTCGCGTCTGGTTGCCGCAGCGGACGCGCTGGATCAAGGGCTACCTGCAAACCCTGCTGGTGCACACGCGATTGAACACGCGCTTTTATCCGCGCGTCTGGACCGGACTTTTCCTCGGTGTCGGTTTGAGCGCCGGCGCGGCCCTGGCCTATGCGCCGTTTTCGGGCCTGGTGGTCGTTTCCATGCTGATGGCCGTCCTGCAGGCGATCGGCAATGCACACAAGGCCATGCCTGCCATGCCATTACAGGACCTGGCCCTTTTCGCCATCGGCAGTCTTAGCGCCATGACGACCCTGGCCGTGGGCGTGCGGCGCGCTGGCGCGCCCTTCGCGCTGACCGACATGCTGTCAGCCCCCTTCTATTGGTGCCTGCAATCGGTGGCAGCCGGTTTCGCCCTCTACAAGCTGGTGTTCGAACCGTTCTACTGGGACAAGACCGAACACGTCCCCGTGGCGCACAAACCGCTTGCGGGCAAAAGCGCTTCCGCCTATGCGGGAAATTATGATCATCGCCGACTCCCCGAAAACCCTGCGCACGACGGCCTGGGCTGACTATACCCTGGTCGATTCCGGTCATGGCAAAAAGCTCGAACGCTACGGCGATTTCCTCGTCATCCGGCCCGAACCGCAATGCTGGTGGTCGCCGAAATATCCCGGCCTGTGGGACAAGGCCGACGCCACCTTCGACCCCGGCGCCGACGAAGACGAAGGCCGCTGGAGCTTCCGTCGCCAGCCACCGGAACAGTGGCCCCTGGCTTGGCGGGACGTGAAATTCCACGGTCGCTTCACCAATTTCCGCCACCTCGCCTTCTTTCCCGAACAGGCCGCCAACTGGGCCTGGCAAAGCGAAGCCCTGACATCAAGACCCGGCGCCAGGGTGTTGAATCTGTTCGGCTATACCGGTGTCGCCAGCCTGGCCGCAGCGGCAGCGGGCGCGCACGTCACGCATGTCGACGCCTCGAAAAAGGCCGTCGGCTGGGCGCGCGACAATGCGGCCCTCTCGGGCATGGGCGCGGCGCCGATCCGCTGGATCTGCGAGGACGCCCGCAAGTACGTGCAGCGCGAAGTCAAGCGCGGTTCAAAATATGAAGGCATTATCCTCGACCCGCCGAAATACGGCCGCGGCCCCACAGGCGAAGTCTGGCGACTGTTCGAGGACTTGCCTGAAATGATCGGCCTGTGCGCGCAATTGCTCAGCAACGACGCGGCTTTCCTGCTGCTCAACGCCTATGCGGCCCGCGTATCCGGCCCGGCCCTGGCGCACCTGCTGGCCGAGGCCGTGGGTCCGCGCACGGGGCGCATCGACTACGGCGAACTGACCTTGATCGAAGACAACAGACCACCCAAGGGTTTCAAGGCCGTCGACATGGCGCCGCGCGAAATCGGCCTCAGCTTCTACGCCCGGTGGATGGCGCCATGATCAAGCAGATCACTTCGCTGACCAATCAGACAATCAAGGATATCCGCGCCCTGCATATGCGCAAGGAACGCGAGGCGACGGGCCAGTTCCTTGCCGAAGGCCTGAAGATCATCATCGACGCCCTCGACCAAAATTTCGCGCCGCAAATCCTTGTTTACGGCAAGGACAGCGATCCGCATCCCCTGCTCGACCGCGCCATTCGCGAGACACTTAAAGCACGAGGTGAAGTTCTCGAAGTTACCCGCGAAATTCTCGAAAAGATTTCGCGCAAGGATAACCCCCAAATGGTGGTGGCGGTGTTCGCGCAAGCCATCAAAGCCCTGGCCGATATCGACCCGCAAACCAGCGCTGTCTGGGTGGCGCTGGAACAGGTGCGCGATCCCGGCAACCTCGGCACCATCATCCGCACCGCCGATGCTGCCGGTATAGGCGGTGTCATCCTGATCGGCGACTGTGTCGATCCGTTCAGCGTCGAAACCGTGCGCGCCACAATGGGTTCGATCTTTGCCCTGCCGGTGGTCAGATGCACGCGCGAACAGTTCCTGGCCGACCGCAAGCGCTGGACCGGCAGCGTGGTCGGCACGCTTTTGACCGCCAGCCATAACCACCGCACGGCGCCGTATACCAGGCCGACCCTGATCGTGATGGGCACCGAACAATCAGGCCTGACGGCGGAGATCGCCGCCATCTGCGACCTCAACGTCAAGATTCCGATGCGCGGCAAGGCCGACAGCCTCAATCTCAGCGTCGCCACCGGTATCATGATCTATGCCGCCATGGGGCTTTGAGGTGAAACTCCCGAAGTTCGACTGGTTTCTCAGCGGAATGTTCATAGCCATTGTTCTGGCAGCCCTTTTTCCAAAACCTGGCGCGCAGGGCGGCTGGCTGCACCCCGAACTGCTGACCAAGGCCGGCATCGCCCTCGTCTTTTTCCTTAATGGCGCCCTGCTGTCGTTTTCCTCGCTCAGGGACGGCGTCGTGCGCTGGCGGCTGCACCTGATCATCCAGTGCGCCACGTTCGTGTTGTTTCCCCTGATCGGCCTGGCGTTCCTGAGCGTCGCGGGCAAGTGGATCAGTCCCGACCTTCGATTGGGCCTGTTCTACCTTTGCGCCATCCCGTCGACGGTCTCGTCATCCGTGGCCATGACGGCGGCAGCCAGGGGCAATGTGCCGGTGGCCGTCTTCAACGCCACGCTGTCGAGCCTGATCGGCATCGTCATTACGCCGTTGTGGATGAGTCTCCTTCTCAAGACATCCGGACAACATCTTGACGTGCTTCATGTCTTTCGCGACCTGATGCTATGGCTGGTCCTGCCGCTGGTGCTCGGCCAACTGGCTCGCCCCCTGATCGGCAAATGGCTAACGGCGCACAAGCCGCTGACCCAGGTTGCAGATCGCGGCACCATCCTGATCCTGGTCTATACGTCGTTCTGCGATTCCTTTGCCCAACACATCTGGAGCGGCAATTCGCCGGCCACCCTCGCCCTGGTGGTCGCGGCAACCCTGGGCTTGTTCTTTCTGGTTCTCGGCCTGCTGTGGAAGCTGTGCGACCGCTTCGACATCGCCCCGGCCTTTCGCTCAGCCGTGGTTTTCTGCGGCACCAAGAAAAGCCTGGCTGCCGGCGTGCCGATGGCGCACCTGATTTTCGCGGCAAACCCGGCCGGCCTGGGCCTGATCCTGCTGCCGATCATGATCTATCATCCGCTGCAGTTGCTGATCTGCACGCCGCTGGCGTCGAAATGGGCACGCGAAAGCGAAGACGCGGCCGTTACCACTTGATTATGAAAAAGAATTAAGGTTCACCTTGGTTCATCCATCGTTCATAGTGCGGACCTTAGCGTCATCGGCATGGGACAACACAAGGGGATCACAATGAAGACTTTCGTTATCGCCATCGCACTGGCCGCTGCCGCAGCCGTCCTGTCGGGCTGCATCATGTACGTCGCACCCGATCACGATCACAACGGATGGACGCGCCACCACGACGACACGCCGGCGCCGGACGAAAAGCCCGCCGACACCCTGCCCGCCAATCCTGCCTGACTTTTCGAACCTAGGGGAAAACCAATGAAATCGCTGCTTCTCAAACTCGCCCTCGCCGCCGTGCTGGCTTCGTCGCTCAGCGGCTGCATCATTGTCGACAAAAGCTCGGACTTCGCCGAGACGGCACGCTAAAATCCGATCGGAATCAAGGCACAAGGCGGTAAGGCTGGCGTAAAGCCCATCCTTGCCGCATTGTCCGCTTATGTCTTGCGGCGTTAGGCTGGCGGAATATGCAGGAGTGCCGCCATGAAAACCGTAATTAACGTCTTTATCTCTGCCGTCCTGGCGACCGCCCTCGCCGGCTGCATCTCCATACCTATCTAGTCAGGCGTAGGCGTAGGGCCCGCCACGTTTCAGCGCCGCCTGGAAAGCCGGGCGGCTGTGAATGGTCTCCAGCCAGGCCTTGACGTGTGGCCGGGTCAAGGCGTCGGCGCGCGCCGCGCCGGCTTCGACCGGAAAGCTCATCATGATGTCGGCGGCGGTGAAAGCCTGGCCGGCGAAATAGGATGATCTGGTCAGGGCGTCTTCCCAGAAATCGAAATGACTCTTGAGACTTGGAATGACCAGCGTGTTTTCCAGTGTCCTGGCGATGCCGTTGCCGATCGGCTTGGCCAAGAAGGGTGTGCGCTTGCGGATATTGCTGGCGATCAGTTTCAGCAGCAGCGGCGTCATGGCCGAGCCTTCGGCGTAATACATCCAGTAGGTATAGCTGAAACGATCCTCGGTGCCGGCGGGCGGGATCAGGTGGCCGGCGCCGTAGGTGGTGACCAGGTAGTCCATGATGGCGCCGGTTTCGGCGATGGTGCGCAGGCTGTCGGTGATCACCGGTGACTTGCCGAGGGGGTGGATGGCCTTGAGTTCGGGGGGCGCCAGCATGCGCTTGTCGCGCTTGTAGAACTTGATCTCGTAGGGGACGCCCAGCTCTTCGAGCAGCCAGAGGACGCGTTGGGAGCGTGAATTGTCGAGATGATGGACGGTAATCATGGCGGCTCCTGGCGCTGTAAGCGTATCGGGGTGTGGGGTCCGTGACCCCACAAACCTTGCTGTATCTTCTTCTTTACCCGCCCCAGCGGGGCGGTAAAGAAGAAGATGAAGAAAGACCTGGGGCCACAGGTCCCACACCCCGATCCTTTTACGACGTCAGGTCCCCCTTGGTTTCGCTTATTCCTGCGTCTTGAGCAAAGCCTTCCGGCTCCCTGTGCATTTGACTTATGTGCCGCGAGGCTTTGCCCGGGTCGTCGGATCAGCCTCACGCGGGTTTTCCGGCCAGACATGGCGCGGATAGCGACCCTTCATATCCTTGCGCACATCCGGCCACGAACCGTCCCAGAAGGCCGGCAAATCCTGCGTGATCTGGACCGGCCGATGCGCCGGCGACAACAGCGCCAGGATCACCGGCGTTCTGTCCGCTCCCACCGTCGGATGCACTGTCGTGCCGTAAAGCTCCTGTACCCTTACCTCCAGGCGCGGGCCGCCCTCCGCCGCGTAGTCGATGCGGATGCTGGAACCTGTCGGCATGCGTAAAGTCTCGGGTGCCACCTTGTCCAGCATCCGCTGCTGTTCATGGCTCAAACGCGCGCGCAAAGCGTCGTGGACCGCGCCGGCTGACAGCGACAGCATGGATTTGCCGGCGGCATAAGGCCCCAGCCAATCCGCCAGCGTAGCCAGCAAAACCGCATCGGACATATCCGGCCATGTCTCGTCCTGCGTCCGCAGGAACGCCACCCGCGCCCGCAAACCTTCGGATGTTTCCGATAAATTCAGCGCCTTCAATCCCTTGGTCTGGATATCCTCAGCTTCCGCCTGAAGCAGAAGTTCCGGCGGAACCTTGTCCACCGGTTTCGACGACAGCACCAGGGCGCCGAAACGGACCTGTTCGAAAGCACGGAAGCGGCCATTTGGCCGCTCCAGCACAGTGGTGCGTTCCAGGCGATCGGCAAACATCGCCATGATATCGCCTTCGCTCAACGGCGCCGCCAGCAGGATACGGTCGCGGTTGCCGCCGCCGCCCAGGTCGCCGACGGCCAGCCAGGTTTCGCGCGCCAATCGGTCGTGCTCGTCGACATAGGCGCCACGGCCATTGGCCATCAGGAATTCGCCGGGCTTGCCACGCGCCCTGGCCACACGTTCGGGGAAGCATTCAGCTAACAAATAAGACGAGGATTTATGTTCAGCCTTTTGATCTTTTTGCACTAGTCCTTGTGCTTGCCGCGCCCAGCCTTGCGCCAGTTGCCGTGCCTGGGCTACCTTGGGCGTCTTGTCGCGCACCAGGTTTTCGAGCCGGCTTTCCAGATCGGTCGCCTTGCCGCCGAGACCGTTTTCAGACAGCAGCGCCGCCAGATTTGCCCCCAAATCCGCAGCACCGGATGCTGTCGCCGCCATCAGCATATGTGCCAGACGTGGCGCCATCGGCAACTGCGCCATAGCCCGCCCGTGGGCTGTGATGTCGCCGTCGCGATTGAGCGCGCCCAGGGCTTGCAACAGCCTGACAGCTTCATCCATGGCGGCCTTTGGAGGATGGTCGAGCAGGGCCAGGCCCGTAGTCGATTTCGCGCCCCACAGACGCAGGGACAGCGCCAGTTGCGACAGGTCGGTTTCCAGGATTTCCGGCCGGGCAAAAGGGATAAGCGAGCGGTCCTGTTCCTCGTCCCACAAACGATAGGCGTCGCCGGCCTGCGTACGCCCTGCCCGCCCCCGCCGCTGGTCCGCCGAAGCGCGCGACACCCGTTCGGTCACAAAGCGTGTGACGCCGCGCGCCGGATCGAAACGGCCCAACCGCGACAAGCCGCAATCGATCACCATCGCCACCTTGTCCAGCGTCAGCGAGGTCTCGGCAATCGCCGTGGCCAGCACGATTTTGGGATGGCCGGCGCGATTTGTTCCGAGCACGCGCGCCTGGTCCTTGAAATCCATGGCGCCGTAAAGCTTGTGCACCTCGATATGCGGCACGATACCGGCCTCTTCGATGAAGCGGCCGATGCGGTGGATTTCCCCCTGTCCCGGCAGGAAAACCAGCAGGGTTTCCGCGGCTTGCGGCAATAATTTCGCGCTTAATCTTGCCACATGGCGCGCGACGTCCTGCTCCATTGTTTTCATCTGGTCGCGGCCAAGATAATGCGTGGTCACCGGAAAGCTGCGACCCAGGCTGGTGAAGCCCCTGGCATCCGGCAACAAACCCAGGACGCGCTCGCCATCCAGCGTCGCCGACATGACCAGGATACGCAAGTCATCGCGCAACAGGCTTTGCGCATCGCGCGCGAAAGCCAGGCCCAGGTCGGCATCGAGGCTGCGTTCATGAAATTCGTCGAAGATAACGCAGCCCACGCCTTCGAGCGCCGGATCGTCGAGGATACGTCGCGAAAAGATGCCTTCGGTGACCACCTCGATGCGCGTTTTCGGGCCGATACGAGACTCGCCTCGCACCCGGAAACCAACGGTCTGGCCGACGGCTTCCCCAAGCGTCTCAGCCATGCGCGTGGCGGCGGCGCGGGCAGCCAGGCGGCGCGGTTCGAGCAGGACAATGCTCTGCCCCACCAACCAGGGCTCATCGAGCAGCGCCAGCGGCACGCCGGTCGTCTTGCCGGCGCCGGGCGGGGCAATGATCAGCGCCGTGGTATTGGCGACCAGCCATTGGCGCAGGGGGTCGTAGATTTCGGCGACGGGCAGCATGTCCTTCACCTACCAGACCCGGCGCCTCCGCCAAACAAAAAAGGCGCCCGGTGAAGGGCGCCTTTTCCGTGAGCTTAATTGGTGCTGCCCGGAGGCGGCGGCAGGTCGGCGTCGTTTTCGTGGTCCTCGGCAATGCCCTTGCGGACATTCGAGTTCCAGAAACCGAAGGCGAAATAGAGAACAAGGCCCAGGGCCGTCCAGCCGAAGAAGACTTCCTTGGATTCTGGCCCAAGGCTAAGGAACAGCGTGGCGCAGCCGATGATCGACAGCGGCGCGACGATAAACACCAGCGGCGTCTTGAACGGGCGCACCCGGTTCTTGTCGGTGAAACGCAGGATCATCACGCCCAGCGACACGGCGGCGAAAGCGAACAGCGTACCGGCATTGGAGTAGTCAGCCAGCGAGCCTACCGGCAGGAAGGCAGCTGCGATGGCAACGAAGACGCCGGTGACAATGGTAATGACCCAAGGCGTCTTGAACTTTGAGTGGACGGCGCTGAGGCCCTTGGGCAGAAGGCCGTCGCGCGCCATGACGAAGAAGACGCGGGTTTGGCCGTACATCATCAACAGGACGACCGACGGCAGGGCAATGGTGGCCGCGAAGCCGAGCAAAGCACCCCAAAGCGGATTGGAGGACACTTCGTGCAGGACATAGGCCAGGGCTTCCTTCGAGCAGACGAGCGGCGCATGCGCTCCCATGCAGGCGGCGCTGCCGTACAGTTCGGTGGAACCGTCGGCGAAATAGTTCCCGGCGGCATCCTTGAGCGGCTGGGCGCCGAACGAACCGATCACGCCGCTGGCAACCAGCAGATAGAAGACGGTACAGATGAACAGCGAAGCGATCAAACCGATCGGCACGTTGCGTTGCGGGTTCTTGGTTTCCTCGGCCGCGGTCGAGACGGCGTCGAAGCCGACATAGGCGAAGAAGATCGAGGCCGCTGCCCCCAGCACGCCCGTTCCGGCGGAATCGAGCGGATTGCCCCAGCCGCGCGGTGTGAACGGATGGAAGTTCTGCATGTGGCCCGTGACCATGGGCAGGGTGATGACGATGAACAGGGTCAGGGCCGCGATCTTGATCGCCACCAGCACGGCATTGACCGTGGCGCTTTCGTTGGTCCCGATGACCAGCAGGAGCGTGACCGCGATCGTGATCAGCACGGCCGGCAGGTTGATGATGCCACCGACTTCGCCGCCCTTGATGAAGCCGATCGAGATGGGCGGCCCCACCGTTAAGGCGTGCGGCAGGTGTATGCCGATATAGTCAAGGAAACCGACAATATGCCCTGACCAGCCGACCGCCACGGCGGAAGCGCCGAGCGCGTATTCCAAAATCAAGGCCCAGCCGACCAGCCACGCCATCAGTTCGCCCATGACGGCGTAGGAATAGGTATAGGCGGATCCCGCCACCGGCACCATCGAGGCCAACTCGGAATAGCACAGAGCCGCCACGGCACAGACGGCGCCGGCGATGATAAACGAGATCATCATGCCCGGACCGGCCTTCTGGGCGGCGGCGGCGGTGAGGACGAAGATACCCGTGCCGATGACGGCGCCAATCCCCAGCAGCGTCAGCTGGATCGGCCCCAGGGATCGGTGCAGCGATTTCTTTTCCGCCGTCGCCAGAATGGCGTCGAGCGGCTTGATGCGCCAAAGACTCATGTGTTCACCCGTTTTCAAATTATGATCATGCCCCCTTGTTGTAGCCGGCGCATGTTTGATTTCGAGACTATAACGCAAAGGTTGGAACCGCAACCATCTTTGCGGAACGGGCCAAAACCTCGCCAACACGGGGAAATTCAAGGGCTTGACGGAATTTTGGCGCATCCCTCGCGCGAAGCGGAGGTTGATCGCGCCGTCGCGGCACGCCATATGAAGGATTGCCCAGCCGCGCGAGTTGTCATGTCCCAGCCCCCCATCGGTCTCTTTGTCGCCCCCGTCACCCCTTTGCAGCAGAACTGCACGGTGGTCTGGTGCACGAAAACCAGCAAGGCCGCCATCATCGATCCGGGCGGCGAGGTCGAACTGATCCTGGAAGAGATCGGCCGGCGCGGCCTGACGCTGGAGAAGATCTGGGTGACGCACGGCCACGCCGATCACGCCGGCGGCACGCACAGGATCAAGGCCTTGACAGGGTTGCCGATCGAAGGGCCGCACCGCGACGACCAGTTCTGGATCGACCGCATCCCCGATGCGGCGCGAATGTATGGCCTGGAGGACGCCGATGTCTTCACGCCCGATCGCTGGCTGGAAGACGGCGATACCGTCACGCTCGGCGAAACCACGTGGCAGGTCATTCACTGCCCCGGCCATACACCCGGCCACGTCGTCTTTTATCATCCGGAAAGCCGCTTCGCCCAGGTCGGTGACGTCCTGTTCGCCGGTTCGATCGGCCGCACCGATTTTCCGCGCGGCAACCACGCCGACCTGATCAACGCCATCACGCAGAAGCTGTGGCCGCTCGGCGACGTACAATTCGTGCCCGGCCATGGCCCGATGTCGAGTTTCCACCGCGAACGGCAATCCAATCCGTTCGTCGGCGACCGGGTCGTTGGCAAGGCCGGGCCCAACGTGCAAGGCCCGGGATAGACAAGGCAAGGGGTCAAGGGGACCGTGTCCCCTTGCCTTAGCTTACCTTAGGCTTTCATGATCGGCGCCAGCTTCTGCGCCACGCTCATGTCGCCGGCGATCTTCATCTTGCCCGTCATGAAGGCCATCATCGGGTCGAGCGCACCCGAGGCCATGGCCAGCAGGTCGTCGATGGAAATCGAGATGGTGGCGTCGGCGTCGCCGTCGTTGTTGGTCACGGTATTGGGCACGCTGGCGCCGTCGATCAGGATCTTGCCGGCGTCGCCGAAGTCGATCTTGACGACCTTGCCGAGGCCGGAGTTCTCACCGACCTTGGCGGCGATGGTTTGGGTGATGGTGGCGAGATCGGACATGGACGACTCCTGAAGTGTGGTAAGAGGCACCTTTAGCGAAGTTTTCGCGCGCGGCAAGATAGACGTGAGGTCAAGCTTGAAATTCACCCACCTTGACTTTGATGTCGTCGTCCTGGGCGCCGGCGCCGCCGGCCTGATGTGCGCCATTGAGGCCGCCCGCCGGGGCAGGAAAACCATCGTGCTCGACCACGCCGCCAAGGCTGCCGAGAAGATCCGCATCTCCGGCGGCGGCAAGTGCAATTTCACGCATCTGAAGGCGACGCCGAAACAGTACCTGTCGGCCAATCCGAACTTCTGCATCTCGGCACTGAAACGCTTTACACCGTGGGATTTCCTCGACCGCGTCGTGGCGCGCGGCATCCCCTATTATGAAAAGACCGAGGGCCAGCTGTTCTGCGAAAACGGCGCCCAGGACATCATCGACATGTTGCTTGATGACCTTCGCGATGCCGGTGGCGAGTTGCGGCTGAAAACGCGGATCGATGGCGTGGAACAGGCCGGTGACGGCTTCGAAGTGCGAACGTCGGGCGGCGCGATCCGTTCCGCCAGGGTGGTGGTGGCCACTGGCGGCCTGTCGATCCCCAAGATGGGCGCCACCGGCCTGGCTTACGAGATCGCGCGCCAGTTCGGCCATGACATCGTGGCGACGCGGGCCGGCCTTGTGCCGTTCGCCCTGGGCGACGACAAGCTGGCGCAACTGACAGGCCTGTCCGGCGTGTCGCTGACGGCCACGGTCACCGCCGGCAGGACCCGTTTCACCGATGGCTTCCTGTTCACCCATCGCGGCCTGTCGGGTCCGGCGGTATTGCAGGCTTCCAGCTACTGGCAGGTCGGCCAGGCGGTCGAGGTCGACCTGCTGCCCGGCACGGACGCCCTAGCCCTGTTGCAGGCCAGGAAGCGCGACCGGCCCAGGGCGCAGCTCGGCACCATCCTCGGCGAAATCCTGCCGGCCCGGCTGGCGGAAAAGTGGCTTGAAATTTTCAACCTGCCAGGCCCAAGCCGCATGGCCGACCTTTCAAACATCGCTTTAACATCCACTGCCAATAGCCTGAATTCCTGGACCTTTATCCCCATGGGTACCGAAGGGTATCGAACCGCCGAAGTCACCCTCGGCGGCATTGATACACAGGGTCTCTCCTCACAAACCATGGAGAGCCGGTTTCAGCCCGGCCTCCATTTCATCGGCGAATGCGTCGACGTCACCGGCTGGCTGGGCGGCTATAACTTTCAATGGGCCTGGGCCTCGGGCTGGGCCGCCGGCCAGGTTGTCTAACCTACTCCGGCAACATTTCGCCAGAACCACCTAATTCAGCAGGAAAATCCTTCATTTTCGGCAGGCCGTCGCGGATCGGCAGCACGGTTTCGGCGTAGTTGACGTGCAGCATCGGCGCGAAATCGAGGCCGGGAATGGTGGCGGCATAGACGTCAGTCAGGCCAAAGGTCGGATGCTGGCTCATCAGGTGGCCGCCACAGGCCGTGCAATATTGACGATGCGTCGTGGCACTGCCTTCATAGGTGCCGAGCTTGTCGGCGCCCTTGGTGACGGTGACGTTTTCCGGCTTCCACAAGGTGAAGGCGTTGACCGGTCCCGCCGACCACGACCGGCACGAGCGACAGTGGCAATAGCCCATGGCTTCGGGCGCGCCGGTGACTTCGATTTCGACGGCGCCGCAAAAGCAGGCGCCTGCTTTGGTATCACTCATAGTCCCTCTCCTTTGGTGATGGTACTCGTTATGGTACTCAAGGCGGCCTCGAACGCGGCCAGAACCGGAATCTTGTCGCTGAGCGCCCAGCCGACGAAGCTGCCGCCTTCCAGAGTACTGAGCAGCAGCAGCGCCGTTTTCGGCACATCCAGACCGGCCCGCAACGAATCGTCGGACATGCCGTCGTCGAGGACGCCATGCAGCCAATCGAGATGAAGCTGGAAAAAGTGATGGATGCGCGGCTGCATGGCCGGCGGCAGGGCCGAACGCTCGGCCGACAACGCCCCGCACAGCGGCAGCTTGCCCTCCTCGAAACCTTCGAGGAAAAACCGAGAATAGGCGCGCAGTCGATCCGGCGCCGAGACATGGTCTTGGCGCACGCCTTCCAGCGCGGCGACGAAGCGCTCGAGATATTCCGTCAGCAGGACGTCTATCAACGCTTCCTTGGTGGCGAAGTGATGATGGACGCTGGCCTTGCGGATACCGGCGTGGCCGGCCAGGTCGGCAAACGAAAAGGCCGCATAGCCGCGCGTGCGGATCAGGGTTTCGGCATGCTGCAGGATGGCGGCGCGGGTATCCATGGCGCGCAACCTACCTATCGATAGGTAGATAAGTCAAGCAGCTTTCAAAAACCCTGGCCGGCGCAAGCGACCATGGCCATGACGACAACGGCAATGGCGCCGGACGACGCCACGGTAACGGACAGCATCATCCGCCGGCGCGCCGCGACCTTCGGATCGGCCACGGAACGCACCCATGGATTGTCCTGCCACGGATTGCGATAAGGCGATGTCATTTTTCCTCCAGATAGAACAGGTCTTCCACCCGCACCGCCAGCACCCGCGCCAGACGCAGCGCCAGGGTCGTCGAGGGCACGAAGACCTCGTTTTCAATGGTGTTGATGGTCTTGCGCGACACCATGGTCATGACCGCCAGGTCGGCCTGGGTCAGGTTTTTTGCCGCGCGCAGATCCTTCAGCCGGTTCTTCAAAATTTCCACGGCTCAGTTCCGGTACAGCCAGACATAGGTCAGGTTGGGCACGGCGACGCCAAGCGCGACCAGGGCCGGCAGGACCAGCCTGATGTCGAGGTGTACGAAACCCGCCACGCCGTAAAGGATTGCGGTTGCGAACAGCAAAACCCAATAGCCGGTCTGGAAAGCCCGGCCGCGCAAACCCACCGTCCGCTCGTCGTCGAGCAGGCCGGCCAGGGCGCGATTGCGCTTCAGGCCGCGGATGTTCCACAGGATGGCCAGCATGCTGAACAGCCACACCGCTGCGCAGGCAAAAGCGGCGATATTGGCCCACGGCGGCAGGGAAAGATGGATGCCCGACACATTGACCGCGAAGACGCCAACCCAGGCGACATAGCTCAAGGCGTTGACGATCAACAGCAAACGGCGCCAGGTGGCGGCGCCTTCGGCCTGGCGCAACAGGGCTTCATTATCGGACATGATCGGGCTCCAAAGTAACCTATGAGTTACATGTAACCTATGGGTGACAACCTGTCAAGCGCGTGAAAATGTGCTAGGCAGGGCATAAAACGGAGGTTCGCCATGAAATACCTGCTGATCCTGCTCGCCCTGCTGTTTACCGCGCCGGCTTTCGCGCAATCGCAGCTTTACGAAATGCCGGCCGGTGAGACGCACTGGGCGTCGCCCGAAAACCCGACCGGCGCCCACGGCATCGCGGGCTTGAACAACAACGGCGGCAAGGGCCACCCCAGCGACTGGATCCCGGCGCATGGCTCCATCGTCCTGGCCGACGTCAAGGGCGCCGGCATCATCGACCGTATCTGGCTGACCATCGATGACCGCTCGGCGCAGCGGTTGCGCGAACTGCGCCTCGACATCTACTGGGACGGGGCGAAGACACCGGCCGTGTCGGCGCCGCTCGGCGACTTCTTCGCCCAGAACGCCGGCGAGATGAAGACCATGGACACCGCCCTGTTCGTCAGCGCCGAAGGCCGCTCGTTCGTTTCCCTGATCCCCATGCCGTTCCGCACCGGCGCGCGCGTCGTCATCAGCAACGATGGCGACACCGCGCTCGGCAGCATCTTCGACGACGTCGACTACCGCACGATGAAAAGCGTACCCGACGACGCGCTCTATTTTCACGCCTGGTGGCACCGCGACCGGGCGACCACCTTGGGCCAGCCGTTCCAGGTCCTGCCGCAGGTCACGGGCCGCGGCCGTTTCCTGGGCGCCAGCTACGAAGTCCAGACCAACCCGCTCTACGGCAAAAGCTGGTTCGGCGAAGGCGAGGTCCGCATGACCGTCGACGGCGGCGGCTATTCACTGTCGGGCACCGGCACCGAGGACTATATCGGCGACGCCTGGGGCCAGAACGCCTTTATCGGCCGCTATACCGGCGCGCCGGTCGCCGACGACACGACAGGGCGGTTCAGCTTCTATCGCTTCCATATTCCCGACCCCGTCGTGTTCACCCAGGACCTGAACGTCGTCTGGCAGCAGCTCGGCGGCTTCCCCAAGGCCGACGTCATTGCCATGCAGAAGGCCGGCGCGCCCCTGGTCCCCGTCACCGTCGGCGGCAAGATGCTGCTCGACCATCCCCAACCCCTGACCGACTCTGACGTACCCGACGGCTGGGTATGCTTCTATCGCAGCGACGATGTCTCGGCGGTGGCCTATTTCTATCTTGACCGGCCGGAAAACGGCCTGCCGCCCCTGGCGCCGGTCGCCGACCGGATTGCGGATCTGCGCACGCCGGCGAAGTAAGGTTTAGCCGCAGATTTCGCAGATTGACGCAGATTTATTCGAGCTTCGTCGGCCGGATGGTTGCGTGCCTCGCCGCCGGAAAGATTTATCCACAGATGCACACAGATCAACACAGATTTCCGGATAAGCGGCTCGCGCCATCATATCATCAACGTAAGAACGAACGCGCTTTGCGCGTTCAATTATTTCGATTGTTACCGCCGCTTGCCGTTGTGCCCGAACATCTGTGTTTATCTGTGTGCATCTGTGGATAAACCTTGCGAACGCCGACGACTTGCCAAACCGAGCTCAGAAAAATCTGCGTCCATCTGCGAAATCTGTGGCTAAACTTTTCTCTTTCGCGGTAGCGCCACTGTCGAGGATGGGATAAGGACCGCGCCCCAAAAGCAGGAGGCGGCGATGAACAGCGAAGAGGTCGGGCGATACTGGAACCAGAACGCCGAGGTGTGGACGCGGCACGCCCGCGCCGGCTACGATATCTATCGCGACTCGCTGAATACTCCGGCTTTCTTCGCCATACTGCCGGACGTGAGCGGCCTGAACGGCCTCGATATCGGCTGCGGTGAAGGCCACAACACGCGCCTGCTGGCCAAGGCCGGTGCGAAGATGACCGCCATCGATATCGCCGAGGTCTTCATCGGCCACGCGCGCGATGCTGAAACCGCCGCACCGCTGGGGATCGATTACCAGCTTGCCGACGGCACCGCCCTGCCCTTCACCACCAACCGCTTCGATTTCGCCACCGCCTTCATGTCGCTGATGGACATGCCCGAGCAGGACAAGGGCCTGGCCGAAGCCGCCCGCGTGCTGAAACCCGGCGGCTTCCTGCAGTTTTCAATCCTGCATCCCTGTTTCGTGCCGCCGGTGCGCAAGACTTTGCGCCGCATGGACGGCACGACACGCGCCATCGAGATTTCCGACTATTTCCGCCGCGTCGACGGCGATATCGACGAATGGAAGTTCAACGGCGCGCCGATTGCCGAGCGCCACAGTGTAGAACCCTTCCGCATTCCGCGCTATCACCGCACGCTTTCCGACTGGGTGGCGATGATCGTGGCGGCGGGGCTGCATATCGAAGCCTTCGGCGAGCCTATGGCCTCCGAAGACGTGGCTAAGGCCGTGCCGGCGGTCGAGGACACGCGCGTGGCGCCGATCTTCCTGCATGTGCGGGCGCGCAAGCCCGCCTAGGACGCGACTTAAGTTACCAGTGACCGCCGCCGTGGCCACCCATGTGGCCGCCGCCGTGCATCCCGCCATCAGAATGACCGCCATGGCCGTAGCTGCCGCCCGAGTGCCCGCGACCATAACCGCCGCCCATGTGGCTCCCGTGGCCATAGCCACCGCCGGAATGAGAACTGCCACTGAAACGGTAGCTCACATTCGCTCCGGCGTGGGCGTAAGCATGCGCGTAGCCGCCACCCATGCCATGGAAGGCGCCGTAGACGGGTGCGAAACCACCATAGCCCATGCCCGCGGGATAATATCCACCGCCGCCACCGCCATAACCGCCGCCATCGTAGCCGACGCCGCCATCATAAATACCGTCATCGACATAACCGTTGAGGCCGGCCGGCCGGCCGGCGCCACACGGCCCGCAGTCCGGCGCGCCGCCATAGCTGCGGGTAATGCGCACCGTCCGGCTATAGGTCGCCGACGACGCCATCATCGCGCTGGTCGAGACGTAGCGGTTGCCGCCATAGATGGGCGGTGACGATTCATCGACATAGACGACACCAGCCGGGCGGCCGGGATAGGGCGCTTCATGCCAGGCGGTTTGGGTTGTCGCATGGCGGACGGTGGCATGGCTCACATGGACAGCGGCGGTGTGCTTGACGGTCGCCTTGACCCTGTGCGCCGGGGCGCCGCAATCGCACACCACCTTCTTCACCAGCACGACCCTGGTCTTGCAGGGCGCCCTGGCTTCAGCGGGCGCGCCGGCCAACACCGAAAGGCCGGCCATCACGGCCGTCAGCGAAAGGGCGGATTTCAGGATGGACATGCCGGCACTCCGTTTTGGAAACGTCAGGCCGGCATATTAACCATTAACGCCCCACGCGGGCGAGACCGCACACGCTGCTGGGGTATCGCAATCGACAAGGAAAAACCCCCGGACCTTGCGATCCGGGGGTTTTGAACATGCCCGTAAAAGCTTTCCCTTACTCGCCGGCCACCGGGCCTTCGAGCAGGACTTCCGCCGGCAGCGGCTCCATCGCTTCTTCGCGCGTGTGCGACAGCTGTTCGTCGCGCTTGGTAGCGATGCGTTGCAGCGAACGCAGGTAGGCGCCGGTGCCGGCCGGGATCAGGCGGCCGACGATGACGTTTTCCTTGAGGCCGTCGAGGGTATCGATCTTGCCCTGGACAGAGGCTTCGGTCAGTACGCGGGTGGTTTCCTGGAACGACGCCGCCGAGATGAACGACTTCGTCTGGAGCGACGCCTTGGTGATGCCGAGCAGGACCGGCTGGGTGATGGTCGGGCGGCCGCCGCGCTTTTCGGCCTTGGCGTCCTCCAGATCGACTTCCGTCTTGTCAAGATGGTCGCCCTTGATCAAACCGGTATCGCCGGCATCGAGGATTTCGACCTTCTGCAGCATCTGGCGCACGATCACTTCGATATGCTTGTCGTTGATCGGCACGCCCTGCAGGCGATAGACTTCCTGGATTTCGTTGACCAGGTATTCGGCCAGCGCCTCGACGCCCAGGATACGCAGGATATCGTGCGGATCCGGGTTGCCGTCGATGATGTAGTCGCC